>Ga0182024_10003873_pt1 | contig 35064 bp, 13 predicted proteins | sample P32metaG_FD_120480 | JGI IMG/M metagenome (GOLD analysis project Ga0182024, IMG submission 120480) | Permafrost microbial communities from Stordalen Mire, Sweden - P3-2 metaG (Illumina Assembly) | ecosystem: Environmental > Terrestrial > Soil > Wetlands > Permafrost | place: Sweden: Stordalen...
CGGGTGGCGGATCATCCGTCGTTCAACGCGCAGCTTGAAATCACTTACGCCGACGGCACGACGGACACCATCGCCACCGATGGCACGTGGAATGGCGGCGCCGGTCAAGTCGTCGGCTCCGATGAGCAGCTTGGCGAAGTGCAGGACGCTCGCAAGGCGACTGCGTGGGATCAGACGTCCTTCGATGATTCGCAGTGGCCGGGCGTCGCCACGGAGAAACACGACAACATCAAGCTCGATCCGCAGCTGGGGCCGCCGGTGCGGCGGCTGATGGAACTGACGCCGAAGAAGATCACGCGCATGGGCGACATGTGGATCGTCGATTTCGGGCAGAACATGGTCGGGCACGTCCGCCTGAGCGGAATCGGCAGCGCCGGAGACCAGGTCGAGATTCTGCACGGCGAAACGCTCAATCCCGATGGCACGGTCTACAACGAAAATCTGCGGCAGGCGATATCGCTGGATGAATTCACGTTTGCGGGGACGGGACAGACGGAAACATTTGAGCCGCACTTCACCTTCCACGGCTTCCGCTACGCGCAGATCACAGGCTACCCCGGCGAGCTGACGGCCGACAACATTCGCGGCATCGTCGTCGGTTCGGATACACCGGATACGGGAACGATCGTCACTTCCAACGCGGATGTGAATCAGTTGGTCTCCAACATCCGCTGGGGCCAGCGCGGAAACTTTTTGTCGGTCCCCACCGATTGCCCGCAGCGCGATGAGCGCATGGGGTGGATGGGCGATGCGCAGGTTTTCGCTCCGACGTCGGCATACAACGCGGATGTTTCCGGCTTCTTCACCAAATGGATGGTGGACGTGGACGACGGCCAACTCACCACCGGCCCCAGCGCCGGAGCGTATTGGGTCACGTCCCCGCGCGTCGACAGCCAGACCGCCGGTTACCCGATCTGGGGCGATGCGGGCGTCATCATTCCGTGGGACATGTATACCGCATATGGCGACCGCGGCTTCCTCGAAACCAACTACGAACACATGGCGAAATGGGTTGATTTCAATCAGCAGCGCTCGCAAAACCTGCTGCTCAGCGGCGGCGTCGGTGACAACCTGGCTCCGCTGAACGGCGGCACCGGCCGCGGCGGTCCGGGCGGCGCGCCGCCGGGCCGATCTACAACCGGCCCTGCAGGTCGTGGCGCGGGCGGTCCGGGTCGCGGGTTCGGCGGTGGCGGCGGAGGGCGTGGCGGGTTTGGCGGATTCGGTGGAATCAACAGCACGACCGCCGTGCTCGACACCGCGTACTTCGCCCACTCGGCGTGGATTGTCTCCAAATCCGCCGCGATTCTGGGCAAAGCTGACGAGGCAGCGAAATACGACAAGCTCTATCACGACATCTGTGACGCCTTCGTGAAAGCATACGTTCACGCCGACGGCAGCATGGTGGCCGGTACGCAGAGCACTTATGTCGTCGCGCTTTCGTTCGGCATCATTCCCGACCGGCTGCGCGATGCGGTCGCCAAGCAATTGGTCGATGACGTGACCAAACGCGGCCACCTGAGCACGGGCTTTGTCGGCGTCGGGTTCCTCAATCCCACGCTCTGCGCGGTCGGCCGATCCGATCTGGCCTATCAACTCCTGCTGACCGACACATTCCCGTCGTGGCTCTTCACCGTGAAGGAGGGCGCGACGACAATCTGGGAGCGTTGGGACGGCTACACGCCGGAGCGCGGGTTCCAGGCGTCGTCGATGAACTCGTTCAATCACTATTCGCTCGGATCGGTCGGCAAATGGCTCTACTCCGGCGCGGGCGGTATCGCGATTGATGAAGACCATCCGGGATTCAAACAGTTCAACGTGGCGCCGCAGTTCTCCACGCGGCTGGATTCGTTCAAGGCCACGTTCGATTCGCCGTATGGATTGATTTCATCAAGCTGGCACAACGACGGCGACGTGATCGACTACGACCTGACGGTCCCGCCGAATTCGTCGGCGGCGGTGACGCTGCCCGGAAGCACCACAACAACCGAGCCGGCGGGAACGTATCACTTTTCATTTCCGGCCTCGCTGGTGAAATGATCGAAGAGGGTCGCATGATTCGTATCGTCTGCCTCGCGTTCGCCATGATTGTCCCGCTTGCGGCATCTGTCGCCCTGGCGCAGCCGGCGAAAAACAATTTCTTTCCCGCCGCCGACATGATGCAAATCGGCGTTTACTACTATCCCGAAGCGTGGCCGCCCGAACAGTGGGCGCGCGACATCGCCAACATCAAAAAGATGCACCTGGAATTCGTCCACATGGGCGAGTTCGCCTGGACGTTCATGGAGCCGGAGGAGGGACAGTTTGATTTCGCGTGGCTGGACAAGGTTGTGAAGCTTTGCGCGGACAACGGGCTGAAGGTCGTTCTGTGCACGCCCAGCGCCACGCCGCCGGTCTGGCTGACGGAAAAACATCCGGAGGTGCTGGCCGTCGACGCCGATGGGCGCGTCATGCAGCACGGCACGCGGCAGCAGGCGTCGTGGAGCTCGGATGTCTATCGCCGATATGTCGGGCGGATCGACCAGGAACTAAGCAAACATTACGGCAACAACCCCGCCGTGTGGGGATGGCAGATCGACAATGAATTGAGCCACTACGGCAAGGAGCCGGAATACAACGAAGCCAGCCAGCGAAAGTTCCGGCTGTGGCTGCGGGACAAATACGTGACCATCGACGCCCTGAACCGGGATTGGGGAACCAGCTTCTGGTCGCAGCGATACCAGAACTTCGGGCAGATTCGCATTCCCAACGCGAAGGAGCAGGTGGCGCAGCTGAATCCGCAGTCAGTGCTGGATTCGCAGCGCTGGTTCGCCGACGAGGCGGCGGATTACATACGGTTTCAGGCCGGGTGCCTGCGCAAATACTGCGGCGACCGACAGTGGATCACCACGAATTTCATGCACGACTTCGCGGCGGTGAATCCGGCCCTCTCCGGCAACGATCTGGACATCACCACCTTCACCATCTATCCGGTGCATGGGACGCTCAACGAAGGGCCGCTGGGGTTTCGGTTGGGCAGCGCTTCGGCGATGTCGTTCGCGCATGATTTCATGCGCAACATCAACGGCGTTCACGGCATCATGGAACTTCAGCCGGGGCAGGTGAACTGGGGCGAGACCAATCCGCAGCCGTATCCGGGGGCGGTTCACATGTGGCTGATGCGCGCGTTCGTCGCGGGGAGCAAACTCGTCTGCACCTACCGCTACCGCGAGCCGCGCTCGGGGGCGGAGATGTATCACTACGGCCTGGTCGGCCCCGATGGAGTCACGCCGACCATCGGCGGCGAGCAATATCAGCAGGCCGCCGAGGAAATCGCGCAACTGCGCACGCTGCGCGATCCCGCCGCCGTGGAACCTGCCTCCTATGCCGCCCGCCGCACCGCTATTCTCTACAATTACAATAATCGCTGGGACATCGACAATCACAAGCAGAGCGTCCGCTGGGACACTTATCAGCACATGCTCAAACAGTATCGAGCGCTCAAGCGCCTCGGCTGCCCGGTGGACGTGATCACGGAGGACAAGGATTTCAGCCGTTATCCGTTCATGATCGCGCCGGCGTATCAGTTGGTGGACGAGAAACTTGTCAGCCGCTGGACGGATTACGTGACGACCGGGGGGCATCTGATTCTGACTTGTCGCACCGGCCAGAAGGACCGGCGCGGCTTTCTGTGGGAGGGGCCGTGGGCGGCGCCGATCCTCGATCTGATCGGAGCGAAGATCGCGTTCTATGACACGCTGCCGCCGCCGATCGTCGCCAAGGTGACGGCCGGAGATCAAACCTACGACTGGTGCTCATGGGGCGAGATTCTGAATCCCAATCCCGGTACGGATGTGACGGCGCATTATGCCGATCAGTTTTATTCCGGCCGCCCGGCCGCCGTGACGCGCACGCTGGGCAAGGGAACCGTCACGTACATCGGCGTCGACACCATTGACGGCGGCCTGGAGGCGCAACTGATCCGCGACGTATTCCAGCGGGCCAATGTGCCGGTCGAGCAATACGATGACGGATTTCTGGTCGATTGGCGCGACGGATTCTGGGTGGCGACGAATTTCACTGAGAAGAATCAGACCATCTCCGCGCCGGCCGGGAGCACTCCGCTGGTCGGGCAATGGCAGCTTCCGCCGGCGGGCGTGACGGTGTGGCGGGCGGGGCAGTGATCAACAAAGCGCCCCGCAAGCGGGGCCGCTAAACTTTTCTGGCGCGCGCGATAGAACTGTCCTGTTGCATAAACATTAAACAAATCCAACAGGCGATGGATTGACATCTCTTCCGATAGGCCGATACCCTAACAGTATGCTAACTCTTTTGTGGAGTGATCGTGCAGATTGTTTTTGGAAAGGCTTATAAAGCCCAGGGAACAAGTTCCCCGGGCTTTCGGACGGGGCTTGATTTGCTGGATCATCTGCCGCCCGGCGGGGAATTCCGCTGTGGGGCGATCCACGAATTGCTGTGCGGCACGGAGGGTTCGGCTCCGAAATCATTCGCGCTGCTGCTGGCCCGCGCCGCGCAAATAGCCGCGGGCGGGATGATTGTCTGGAGCGATCCCGCGCGCGAACTGTACCCGCCGGCGTTGTCGATTCTGGGGATTGATCCCGCGCGGCTGATTCTGCTGCGGCCGGGCAACGCCGCGGAGGAAATCCGGCTGCTGGCCGAATGTCTACGGTGCCGCGGAGTCGGCGCGACCGTGGCATCGCCGCGGAAACTTTCGCGCGTGGAGGCGCGGCGGCTGCAACTGGCGGCCGAACGCGGCGGCGGAGTGGGATTGTTTTTGCGCCCGCCGGCCTGCCGAGGCGCCGATCATTACGCCGCCGCCACGCGATGGATCGTCCGGCCCGTGCCTGGCGACGACGAGGCGCAACGATGGAGCGTTGAGCTTGTGCATGGTCATGGAGGACGAGTCGGCTGCGGCGTTCTTCTGGAGGTGGACCGTGAAACAGGCGTTATGCGTGCATCTGCGGCGCTGGCCGATCGATCGGCTGCGACGCCGCCGGCCCGGGCTACGGCATGAACCGTTTGTCCTTGTCGATATGTCCGGCAACCGGCAGATGGTGACGGATGTCAGCCCCAAAGCCGCCGCCGCCGGCGCGCGAGCGGGGATGACGCTCGCGCAGGCGCGCTCGCGCTGCGCGGCCCTCATTCACGCTCCCGCCGCTCCCGCCGATGATCTTCGCTCGCTGGAATCGCTGGCCCGCTGGCTGACGCGCTTCAGCCCGCTGGTGGCGATCGCTCCACCCTGCTCGATTTTCCTTGATGCCACCGGCCTGGAATTGCTGTTCGGTCCCGATCATGGCGTGGGGCGGCGCGTGGCTGAGGCGCTGGGCAGATTGCATCTGGCCGCCGGTGTGGCCATGGCTCCGACGCCGGGCGCGGCGTGGGGATTGGCGGCGTTTGGCGGAAGCAATTTGCGAATCGTCGATGCCGATGATCTTTCCGCCGCGCTTTCCCCCCTGCCGCCCCACGCTTTGCGATTGGAAACCACCACCGCGCACCAACTGCAATCGCTGGGCGTCAGCACCATCGGCCTGCTGCTGAAAATTCCCCGCTCTGAACTGGCCGCGCGATTCGGCCCGGCGATTCTGGAGCGCATCGACCAGGCGACGGGCCGCACGCACGAACCGCTGAACTGGCTCCCCTACCGCTCGCCCATCCACGCGCAGATTGAATTCGACGGAACGATCGAATCGCTTGAGGCGATTCATCTCACCTTGCGGCAGCTCCTCGACCAGTTCGCCGAACAACTGGCCGGGCGCGGACAGGGAGCGAAGGAACTGCGGGTGATTTTTCGGCGTCCCTACGCCCCGCCGATTGAAAAGACGATCCAGCTCACCCGCCCCTGCCGCAGCGCGGCGGATTTATTCAATCTGCTGCGTTACGCGCTGGAGGCGGTTGAAACGGATGAAGGTTTTATTGCCGTGCATCTGACGGCGACGAGAACGGAGCCGCTGGGAGATGAGCAGGCGCCATTGATCGGCGGCGAGGAGGAGCGCTGCGCGGCGGAAGTGGATCATCTGATCGAACGGCTGCGGGCCAGATTGGATCACGTCTTGGAATGGGCGCAACCTGTGGAATCGCATCTTCCCGAGCGGGCGTTTCGCTGGACCCAGGGAGAAGAAAATCCAGATAAACCACAGAGGACACAGAGATCACAGAGAGAAAACAATACAGAGTTTAATTTGAATTCTCTTTCTTTCTCTGTCTCTGTGCCCTCTGTGTCCTCTGTGGTTAAATCTTTTTCCCCGAACGCAATCGGCCCCACCCGGCCGCTGTGCCTGTTGCCTGTTCCGCGGTCGTTGAGTGTGATTGTCACGCCGTCGGAGAGCCGCGATGGGCGGCCGGTTTCGTTCACCGACAGAAATCAGATGCACCGGCTGGCCCATATCCGCGGACCGGAACGCATCGCGGGAGAATGGTGGAACGGACGATGGAAAACGCGGGATTATTTTGACGCCCAGGATGCGGCGGGCAATCGCTACTGGTTTTTCCGCGTCGCGGAAACCGGGCGGTGGTATCTGCATGGGGTTTTCGAGTGAGTGAATCATGCCGGAGCAGCCTGATCCGAAAATCCGCTTTCCATTGCCGCCGATTTCTGTGAAGTCCGCGGTTTCGTCGCTGCCGTATGTTGAACTGGATGTCACGACCAATTTTTCGTTCCTGCGCGGTTCTTCGCATTCCGATGAACTGGTCCGCCGCGCCGCGGAGCTGGGGTATGCGGCGATCGGCATCACGGATGTGAATAGTCTGGCGGGGGTTGTGCGCGCTCATCAGGCGGCGAAGGAGGCGGGGATCAAACTTTGCGTCGGAACGAGATTGCGTTTCACCGATGCGCCGGATGTGCTCGTCTGGGCACAGAATCGCGATGGTTACGCCAACCTGTGCCGGCTGCTCACGGCGGGCAAGCGCCGGGCGGAAAAGGGATGCTGCACGCTGGCGCTTAATGATCTGCTCGCGGCATCGGGCGGCCTTGCGGCCGGGCTGGCGTCGCAGAACATCGACCCGCAAAATCGCCGCCATGATCCCGCAGTGATCGAATCGACGGCCGGCGCGCTGAAGGAGGCGTTCGGAGAGCGGTTGTCGCTTGCGGTCTGCCGCGCCTTCAGTCCGATGGATCAGATGGTGATCCGCCATGTGCAGTCCATTGGCCGAGACTGTGGCATTCCGCTTCTGGCGACGAATCAGGTTCACTATCACGAAGAGCGGCGGCGGATGCTGCAGAATGTGCTGACCTGCGTCCGCCACGGCTGCACGATTCAGCAGGCGGGATTCCGGCTGTTTCCCAACAGTGAGCGGTTTCTCAAAACGCCGGGAGAAATGCACCATCTGTTCAGCGATCTTCCGGCGGCTCTGCGGCGCGGCGGCGACATTGCGCGACAATGCACCTTCACGCTGGATGAACTTCGCTATGAATATCCGGATGAAATCGTTCCGCCGGGGCGGACGCCGGCGACGTATCTGGCTGAACTGACGTGGGCCGGGGCGGCGGGGCGATATCCGGGCGGCCTGCCGGAGAAGGTGCGCCGGCAGATCGAGCACGAGCTGCGACTGATCGGCGAACTGAAGATCGAGCCGTATTTTCTGACTGTTTATGATCTGGTGCGATTCGCGCGCTCGCGAGGAATTTTATGCCAGGGGCGCGGCTCGGCGGCTAATTCGGCGGTTTGTTATTGCATCGGCGTCACCAGCGTGGATCCGGCGTGCGTGGATTTGCTGTTTGAGCGATTCGTCTCACGCGCCCGCAATGAGCCGCCGGACATCGACATTGACTTTGAGCATGAGCGGCGCGAGGAGGTGATTCAGTACGTCTACCAGAAATACGGCCGCCAGCGCGCGGCGATGACGGCGGAGGGCATCACCTACCGCGGGCGCTCGGCGGTGCGCGACGTGGGCAAGGCGATGGGACTGGGGCTGGACGCCGTGGATCAGATGGCCAAACGCCTGGACTGGTGGGACCGCGGCACGCTCACGCCGCAGAAAATCCGCGAAGTCGGACTGGATCCCGAAGACCGCATCGTGCGCCTCGTGATTGATCTGTCCGGCGAACTGCTGGGATTTCCGCGGCATCTGAGCCAGCACGTCGGCGGACTGGTAATGAGCCGGCGGCCGCTGTGCGAATCGGTGCCGATTGAGAATGCGTCGATGCCGGATCGGACGGTGATCGAGTGGGACAAGGACGACATCGACGCGGTCGGAATGCTCAAGGTGGATGTGCTGGCCCTGGGGATGCTCACGGCACTGGCCAAGGGGATGAAATTGGTCAGCGATGCGCAGCCGGCGGATCCGCCGCTTGAGCTTCACACGATTCCGGCGGAAGAAGCGGATGTTTATGAGATGATCTGCGACGCCGACACGGTGGGGGTTTTTCAGATTGAATCGCGTGCCCAGATGTCGATGCTGCCGCGGCTCAAGCCACGGGAGTTTTATGATCTGGTGATCGAGGTGGCGATCGTGCGGCCCGGTCCGATCCAGGGAAAAATGGTTCATCCGTACCTGCGCCGCCGCGAGGGGATCGAGGCGGTCAGCTTTCCCAAGCCGGAACTGGAGGCGGTGCTCGGCAAAACGCTGGGGGTGCCGCTGTTTCAGGAGCAGGCGATGAAAGTGGCGATGGTGGCGGCCGGGTTCAGCGCGGAGGAGGCGGACAGGCTGCGCCGATCCATGGCGGCGTGGCGTTACAACGGGACGATCGAGCAATTCCATCGCAAAATCGTCGATGGAATGATTCGCAATGGATATCAGCCGTCGTTCGCCGAGCAGTGCTTTGAGCAGATCAGGGGGTTTGGAGAGTATGGTTTTCCGGAGAGCCACGCGGCGTCGTTCGCATTGCTCGTGTATGCCAGCGCGTGGCTGAAGCGCCGGCATCCGGCGGCGTTTTGCGTGGCGATTCTCAACAGCCAGCCGATGGGATTTTATGCGCCGGCCCAGCTTGTCCGCGATGCGACGGAACACGGCGTGGAGATTCGGCCGGTGGATGTGAATCACAGCGATTGGGATTGCACATTGGAGCAGACGGCCGGTGAGTTGCCGCTGCCCGCCACATCCACCAAACAAAACTGGGGCTGCGGCGGCCCGGCTGTGCGTTTGGGTTTTCGGATGATCCGGGGTCTGCACAAGGTCCATGCCGAGCGGATCGTGGAATGCCGCCGGGAGCGCGGGGGGTTTGAATCGATCGACCAACTGCATGAGGTGACCACCCTGCCCATCAGCGCCGTGACCAAGCTGGCGGAGGCCGACGCATTTGCGTCGCTGGCCAGAAGCCGCCGGCCTGCGCTTTGGGATACGCTGGCGCTGCCGGATGAAATCGCGCCGCTGAAAAGCGTGGCCGAAAAAGAGACGCTACCCGCGCCGCTTCCGGCCATGACGGACGGGCAGGAAATTTCCGCCGATTACGCGAGCATCGGTTTGTCGCTCAAGGGGCATCCGCTGGCATTGGTGCGACATCAACTGGAGATGATGGGCATCATCCCCGCGGCGAATCTCGCCGGGACGCCGTCGGGTGAGTGGGTGAAGGTGGCCGGTCTGGTGCTCGTCCGCCAGCGGCCGGGGACGGCGTCGGGAATTGTTTTTGTGACTCTCGAAGATGAGACGGGGATCGCCAATTTGATCGTTCGGCCGGATGTTTATGAGCGTTATCGCCCGGCGGCCCGCCATGCGGGGTTGCTGCAGGCGGAGGGTCGCGTGGAAAAACAGGGGAAGGTGATTCACGTTCTGGCAGCGCGGCTGACGGATTTGAGCTGGATGTCGATCGACAGCGAGGTCAGGTCGCGGGATTTTCACTGAAGCGGCCACCCTCCCGATCATTGCCGCCGCCACGCCCCGGTGGTAAACAAAACAGCCCGTCCGGTGTAAATCAAACGGCGGACTTTTGATTTCACATGGAGCGACGATGTCGAAGTGGTTTTCATTTTTCGCGGCGTTGGTTTCAACCACAGGCGTTCTCGCGGCTGACACAACTCCGCGCGACTGGATCGATCCGGACACCGGGCATCGCATCATTCGCCTCTCCGACGAGGGCGGCAGCCGCACGCTCTATTTCCATGACAATTCATACACAGCGGAGGGCGACAAGCTGATCTTCAACACGCCCAGCGGCGTGGCGGTGGTGGACACCACGCAACTGGGGGTTGTGCCGCCGAAGATGGTGATTATCACGCAGGGGAGCGGCGCGATCATGGCGCGGCGGTCGCGGGAGGTTTATGTCAGTCGCGGCGGGCGGGGCAATTCGACGACGCGGCCGGAGGCGCAGGCGTTTTCGGTTTCGACGACGCAACCGGACGGCGGCGCTGCCAATGGCGGCCGGCGCGGCGGCGGGTTTGGTTTCGGCAGCCCCGGCGGCGGGCGCGGCGGGCCGGTCTATGCGGTGAATGTGGACACCGGCCAGCAACGCCTGATTCGCTTTGCGCCCAGCACGCTCATCAATTGCGATGAAACATTTGGGTTCATCGTTGTGCGCGGCGCGATTGATCCCACCGGCAAAACGCCGCGTCCGGCGACGCGGCCCGTCGTCCCGGAGCTTGGGAGGATGTTCCCCGGCAAGACGATGGCGGAGCTTGAGCCTGAACAACAATATGCCGTGCGAAAAGAGGACGGTCTGGCCCGCCGCGCGATCAACCCCGAACCCGCCGCCTACACATTCGTCAACCTCAAAACCGGCGAACGCAAAACGTGCGGCTACCAATACGGCAATCTCGATCACCAGCAATGGTCGCCGACCGATCCGAATCTGCTGCTCTACGCCCATGAAGGAAGCTGGCATGAAGTGGATCGCACCTGGACGATCCGCAGCGACGGCAGCGACATGCGCCTGATGCACAAGCGCACCATGGACATGGAGATCAACGGCCACGAATGGTGGAGTTTTGACGGCAACACCGTCTGGTATGACCTCCAGACTCCGCGCAGCGTTGATTTCTGGATCGGCGGTGTGAACGTCAACACGGGCGTGGTAACCCGCTATCACATCACGCAGGACAGTTGGGGGATTCACTTCAACAGTTCGCGCGACAACACGCTCTTTGCCGATGACGGCGGTGATTCAACGCAGGTGGCGTATTCGCATGACGGAATGTGGATCAACGTTTTCAGGGTTCAGCCGGATGGAACGGTCACGCGGGAAAAGCTGGTGAATATGTCCAAGCACAACTACGTCACCGGCCGCGGCGGCATCGAGCCGAACGTTTCCATCACGCCGGACAAGAAATGGGTTATCTTTACGGGCAATATGTTCGGCTCGAATCAGGTGTATGCCGTCGAAATCGCGAAATCGAAGTGAATGGAAACCACCCATGACCCGACTGCAGGCATTTCTTCGCTGCGGATCGCTCATCACTCTGCTCACGGCGGCAATTCCGATCGCGGCGGTCGCGCAGGGAGTCAGCGCAACGCAGCCCAATCTTCAGGCGTCCGGCGGTAACGCCAATAATTACGACATGGCGCCGGAAACGCGCCTGGAAGTGGTCGAGGCCGCCGTCAAACAGATTCCAGACGCCATCCCGCCCGGGCCGTTTTCGCCGGACTGGGATTCAATCAAGGCTCACTACAAAGTTCCGTCGTGGTTCAACCAGGCCAAGTTCGGGCTTTTCATGCACTGGGGCCTTTATTCCGTCCCCGCTCATCACAATGAGTGGTACAAACAATATATGTACGGCGCCGGGCTGGCGTGGCATACGCAGAATTTCGGGCCGCCTGATGTTTTTGGATACAAGGATTTCATTCCCAAGTTCACCTGCGAGAAATTCGACCCGAACGCATGGGCGCTGCTCTTCAAGAAGTCGGGAGCGCAGTATGTCATTCCCACCGCCCAGCATCACGATAATTTTTCGATGTGGGACACTCAGTACAACCCGTACAACGCCATGCAGATGGGACCGCACCGCGATCTGATCGGCGAGTTGTGCAAAGCGGTGCGCGCCCAGGGCCTCAAGTTCGGCGTCTCCAATCATGGGATCGAGGCGTTTCAGTTTGTGCATCTTTCGGCGGCGCTGGCCGCTGATCTCAAGGCGAAACATGCCGACCTGTACGATCCGAAATGGGCTGATTTTTATCTGGTGGCCGATCGCAGCGACGCGGCTTGTGAGAGGTTCCTGGTCAACTGGATTCAGCGCAACGAGGAACTGATCGACAAATATCAGCCGGATATGCTGTGGTTCGACAACGGTGTGGACATTCGCTATCTCGATCCGCTCAAGCTATGGATCGCGGCGTATTACTACAACCGGGCAGCGCAATGGGGCAAGGAGGTTTCGCTCAGCACCAAGAAGGCCGCGTACGCGCCGGGCGGGGACAATCTTGAGACGATCGGGTCGATCATCGACTTTGAAAAGATCGGCCCGCGCTCTCCGGCGGGCATTCGGACCGGATCGTGGCAGGTTGACGATCCGATCGGCTCGACATGGGGCTACACGTCGGACATGCGCGTGTCCGGCCCCGGGCCGATCATAGCGAGGCTGGCGGACACGGTGAGCAAGAACGGGAATCTGCTGCTGAACCTGTCGCCCAAATCCGACGGCACATTCCCGCAGGCGCAGCAGGACACGCTGCTTGCGATCGGCCAGTGGCTGGGAGTCAACGGCGAAGCGATCTACGGGACGCACAACTGGACGAAATTCGCCGAAGGCAATCAGCGCGGAGATGGAGGCGCGAACATTCGGTTTACGGTCAAAGGCGATGAACTTTACGCGATCATTCTCGGCAACTGGCCAGGGAGCGCGGTGACGATTCAATCCGTTGCCGCAGGCTCCGCGCCGGATGGAAAGATCACGTCAGTGAAAATGCTGGGAGCGGACGGTGAGTTGCAATTCGCGCAGGACGCCCGGGGGCTGACGGTGACTCTGCCGGCGAGCGCTCCATGTAAATACGCCTACACGCTGAAGATTTCAGGATTGAAGATGAATGATCCGACCACGACGGAATCGGGAAATCCGCTGTAGCCCACCGATTGGGCGACGGCGCATCCAGATCAAATTGGCGGAGTCAAGTGCGCCGAGCTATGACCAGTGAACCAACAGCGCCGTGACGTCATCAACCAACTCGGTGCTGCCTGCGAATCGCTGAACAGCGCCAACGAGCCGGTCAACCATTCCTTCGCTGGGAGAATCGACGAGAGCAGCGCGAATGCCTGCGACTCCGAACTGCTGCCACTGGTCCTCGGGTCCGCTGTCCGGACGCCGCTGTTCGAGAATTCCGTCGCTGCAGACCAAAAGCCGCTCGCCGCGGGCCAGGGGAATCTTCGCCGCCGCGTAGTGGGAGTCAGCGTCGATGCCCAGGATGAGGCCGGCGTGTTTGTCCAGAACCTGCCACTCGTTGTCCGCCTTCATCAAATAGGCATGTCCGTGGCCGGCGTTGACGTAGGTGAGGGTCAAGTCGGCAGGATCGAGAATGCCGAGCCAAAGCGTGATGAACTGGCCCTGATGCGAACGGTCGGCGACGAATCGATTCAGGCCGGAAGCGGCGAGGGCGAGATCGCCGTGCGAGGTCATCGAGGCATGGAGAAATCCCTGGGCGACGGCCATAAGAATGCTGGACTGCACACCGTGACCGGAGACATCGCCGAGACTGACGGCCAGCCGTCCGCCGGCCAGCACCTGCACGTCGAAAAAATCGCCGCCGAGGTATCCGTCTCCGGGCAGGCTCCTGCCGTGGCAGACGAAGGGGCCGGCCGCGATCGGCGTGCGGGGCAGAATGACGTGTTGCGTGACCGCCGCGATGCCAAGCTCGGCGCGCATCTGGGCCGCGCGGCGTTCGATTTCGATCCGTTGCAGATTGGCCATCGCCAATCCTCCCAGCCGAGCCAGCGCCTGGCAGAATCCCGAAGCGTTGCGGCGCAACTTGCTGGCGCCCTGCACATAGAGATAGGCGTACACGGTAGCGCCGATCATCAGCGGAGCGCAGACCGCCGAAATGATGCTCGACTGAGTCAGGGTCTGGCTCGCGCCGCCGCTGTCGGAAGCGGAATACTCGGCGACAGCGCCCTTCGCAGCCGCCGCAAGCAGTGCACGGCTGAATCGCACGGGCACCTGCTCGTCGGGCGGTCGGGTTGAGCCGGCTGCGAGAACCTCGATGCCGCCTTCGGTGTCCATGGCGCGAAGGACAGCGGCGTTGTGCAGTCCGCAGCCGCGGCGCGCAAAATCCATCAGCGCGGCCACGAGCGACCGCTCATTCTCAGCGGACTGGAGGGCGGCGGAGCCTTCCACGAGCAGGTTCAAGAGCTCTTCGTGAAGCGCCTCGCTGGGCCGGCCCGTCAGGGTGCGAAGGTGCGTCGCATCGGTGTCGTCAATGGAGGTTGTGGTGGACGGCGCCTCGGGGCCGGTGTGGAAACGAAACGACCAGGGATGAATATTGATGCGATCTCCGTCGCTGAGCGACACGGGACAATTCGGCGGAATCTTCACGCCGTTGACGCGCGTGCCCCAGCGGCTGCCCAGATCGACCACCGACCAGCGATCGGATTCAAAATGAAACCGGGCGTGGTGGCGCGACACCTCTTCGATATCCGGCGGCAGACGCAGGTCGCAGTCCTTGGCGCGTCCGAGCAAGCGCCCGTGGCCGGCATCCGGCTTGAGTTGGAGGCTTAGCGAACTCGGATTGCCGGGGAGGGAAATAAGCCAGGCGCCATCGGAAGAAACGCTGGACATACTACAACAGTATCGCGGCGGGACACGGACTGGCAAGGCGGCAAAAACAGGCGGCCGAACGAGGCTAAATCGTTTGCGCGCAGGGAACAGCATGGAAATGCGTAGTACGTTGCGAATGGATTGGGAATTGCACGAATGAGAGCCTTTGCCGCTTGACTCCGATGCCGTCGCCGCGACCATCTTTGCTTATGTGCGAACCCGGGGACGACGTATCCCCCACCATGGGGCCGGAGGACAGAATTCCGGCGATGAGTTCCGCCGGGGCCGAGCAGCGCGATGGCGCACATCCTGGCCCGAAGATTGACGGATATCGGTTCATCAAACTCATCGGAGAAGGGACCGAGGGGCGCGTTTATCTGGCCGTGGAAACACTTCCCAATCGCGAAGTGGCCGTCAAGGTCGTCAAAGGCATCTGGGCGACGTCCGAAGCGGCCAAGGCTCGATTCTTCAGACAAATTGGACTGGCCAGCAGACTTGAGCATCGCCACATTGCGCGAATCTACCACTGCGGCACCGAGCCGCATTACTTCTTTTCGATGGAACTGGTCAAGGGCGTGCCGCTGAGCGCGTACGTCCGAACCGCCAATTTCGACCGGCGGCGCACATTGCGGTTATTCCTTGAAGTCTGCCAGGCAGTTTCCTACGCGCACCGGAGTTTGGTGGTTCACCTTGACTTGAAACCGGGGAACATCCTCGTTGATGAAATCGGCAATCCGCACGTGCTGGATTTCGGACTGGCGATGGCGCTGTCCGAGGACGGCGGCTGGGAATACAGCAAGAGGGAGGGAACTCCGGCCTATATGTCGCCGGAACAGGCCAGAGGCTGCCTGGCTCTGAACAATGCCGTTCAAAGCGACATCTACAGCTTGGGAGTCATCCTTTACACGTTGCTCACGGGCAGATTTCCACGCGACACGACGGGATCAAAACTGGATGTGATTCAAAGGGTTGCCGGCGAGCCGATCGTGCCGCCCGACGAGGCCAATCCGCAGATGCCGGGAGAATTGGCCGCGATTCTGTGCCGGGCGCTGGCGGCTGATCCGCGTGCGCGCTATGCGTCGGCGGCTGAGTTCGCTGAGGATATTGGGAACTATCTTCAGGGAAATCCCATCCGGGCGGTGCCGAACACAACGCTCTATGTTCTGCGCAAGTGGTTTTGGAAACATCGGTATGGACTGACGTGGGCTGCGGCAATACTGGCCGTTCTGATGTCGATAGCAGCCTGGTCCTATGTGAGCATCGCGCATGAGCGAACCGTGGCCGAGTTGCGCCGGGCGGATGTCCTGGTTTCGCAGGGCGATCTGCTGGGAAACGCGGAAAAATGGGAGTTGGCGAATGAATCGTATAGTCAGGCGCGCGACATCATGGAACGTGAAGACGGATCGACAACAACCGCCGACCTGGGAACGTACAACGCCTACCGCCATGCTCCGCCTCCTCTGACCGTCATTCAAGGCGAAGGCGGCGTCATGGACGTGGCGTTGACGCGCGATGGACGACGAGCAGTCACGGCATCACACGATGGGCGGGTGCGCGTGTACGATCCGCTGACCGGGCGTCAAATCGGCAACGCCATTTCCGCGCACGATCAGATGATTTTCAGTGTCGCCGTCGCTTCCGGCGCCGACCTGGCTTTGACCGGCAGCGCCGATTCAACGGCCACGCTGATTGACCTCAAAACGGGACAGACCGTGGCGACTCTCTCAGTGCCCAACGCATGGATCACGCGCGTCGCGCTCGACTCCGACGGCAGGCGCGCATTGACCGTCGCGCGCAAAGACCGGGCCAACCTTGTGGCCGATGAAGACGACCAACTATCGATCTGGAGTCTGCCGGACGGAAAACTGCAATCGACTTTCCCGGCCAGAGGGCAGGTGGTCTGCGCCGCGTTTTCGCCGGATGACATGATGATCGCCACCGGGGGTAGCGAACTGGCGTTCTGGGACGCAGCCACGTCCAAAAAACTGCGCGCGTCAGGAGGAGGCCGGCAGATTGAGTCGCTGGCGTTTTCAGCGGATGGAAAGCAACTTGTGACGGGCGGTAGCGAGTCGTCTGTGCGACTCTGGGACGCGGCGTCGGGGCGGCAGGTTCTGGGCATGCGTAGCGGCGGGTCGCCCGTGAATGCCGTTGCGTTTTCGCGCGATGGGCAGGCGGTTGTCTCCACGGGAAACGACGGTGTCTCACAAATCTGGAGCCGGTTCACCGGAGCGGAATTGGCCCGCTTGCTGATGTACGGACAAGGCGCAGCCGCGAACTCCGCTGCCGCCGCGTCGGCCAGCGTTCTTTGCGCCGACGGGGACGTGGAGGCGCGCGTCGCGGGCGACGATACGCTGAGCTTCTGGAATGCGACCGCTCCGGCGGAAGTGCGCAGGATCGAAAGTGAAGACGCGGCGATCCACGGCATCGGCTCCATGTTTACCGGCCGGATCATTTTCGCCGCAACGTCGAACGGCTTGAAAGTATGGGACGCGCCGACCGGCCGGCCGCTGGATCTGCCGCCGCTGCCGATCGATTCCGCCGACGCGGCCGCCGTGGCTCCCGACGGCTCCGCGATGGCCGTGCTGTCCGGCGATACGCTATCCATTCTCGACACTTCGTCGTGGAAGGTTTCCGCGACGGGGCACATGGACCGCAGACCCAACTCGCCCGCCGTTCTGGCGTTTTCGCCCAACGGACGGATGCTCATCACCTCCGGCCCGAAATTTGGACTCTCGCTGCGCGACGCGCGGTCGCTGGCGGAGATCGGCCAACTTGTGGGCCAGACCGCGCCGGTCATGAGCGCGGTATTCTCGCCCGACTCGACGCAAATCCTCAGCGCCGGCCGGGATCGGGTGGTGCGCCTGTGGAACGCGGTCACGATGCAGCCGATTCGAGAGATGACCGACCATCTCGACGCCGTGAACGCCGTGATTTTTTCGCCGGACGGGCGCTTCGCCTATTCCGCGGGCGGTAATTCGGATATCGAAAATGGCCACAATGATTTCGCCATGCGCCGGTGGGATGTGAACTCCGGGAAGTGCGTTGCAAGGTTCACGGGCGGCCAGGCGCGGGTGCGCGCGCTGGCGTTGAATCACGACGGCTCCATTCTCGTTTCAGCGTCCGACGACAACACACTGACACTCTGGCAAACGTCGGACGGAAGAGAGTTGTCCACATTGATCGGGCACGCGGCGCCGGTGGTCGCGGTGAGTTTTGCCGCCGAAACAAATTCGATTCAATCGGCCGACGAAGACCACATGATCTTGATTTGGGATCTCAGCGCGCCGCGCCGGCGGAATGATCCGCGGGCGTCGGCCGGAGAGCGATTTGCATTTCTCGGCCTGGACGGCTGGGCCGCCGACTGCCTGCTGGCCGATCAGGCCGGCGGAGAGAAGATTTCGCACCTCACTCTTGCGCGCTGCTTCTGGAACCTGGGCCAGACGGCCCGCGCCATGACGGAAATGAACACCGCCCGCGACGACGGTGAAGCCCCGGCCGATTATCTGGCGTTTTGCCTTCGGACGCTTGGAAAAACGCCCAAATAGTCTTGCAATTACCTGGTGAACCCACGACAATTCGCCTGTGTTGGGAAAGGGGTTCAGCATGTCTGCTCGCCGAATTGGAGCGCGCTGCCGGCTTTTGCCGCATCTCCGATTCGTTCTTCAATTGCTCACAACGGTCTGGATCACCGGCCAGCTTTGCATGATGGGCGGCTGCCAGACGGCGCGCGTCTCCTCCGGCGGCGCGACGGATGAGGCGGCACTGATGAGCCGCGGCGCGGCGGCAATGCGTGCGGGAAACGCCACGCAGGCGATTGCTTGCTGGACAGATGCCGAGACAAAATACGCGGCGTCCGGCAGCACCGGAAGCCAGTTCGACGCGCTGATCGACCTGACGGCGGCGTATGAGGCGATGGGCAAATTTGAGCAGGCCGAACAACCGAGCGATCAGGCGGCGGCGCTGCTTCCCCTCCTCCATTCCCCGGCCCGACAGTTGACGGTTCTCCTGACCCAGGCCGATCTTTACACGTTCACGCATCGCGAGGCCGCCGCAGAGGACGCCATCAACGAGGGTCTCACTCTCTCCCGGCGCCTGGGAATGACCCGAGCCGAGGCCGGACTTGAGAACGCTCTTGGAAATGTTCGCGTTCGTCAGGGGCAATTTGTCGACGCAGTCACGGCGTACGCGCTGTCGGCGACGCTGGCGGGACAAAGCGGCGACCATGCCCAGCGCGCCCGCGCGCTCGCCAACGCCGCAACCGCCGCGGCGCGGCTACCCGATCCAGAGCAGACGATTCAGTTCAGTCGCGCCGCCATGGCGGAGATCACGCCGATGCAGACAGGAAGGCAGAAGCTGACTCTTCTGCTGACCGTCGGGCAGAGCCTGGAATCGCCAAGTCGAACCGAAGCGGAGCGCATATATCTGGACGCCGCCACCGAGGCGCGGGCGACCGGAGACCAACAGAGCCTGTCTTATGCCCTGGGCTATGAAGGCCGGCTCTTACAGTCGACCGGTCGAGCCGACGAGGCATTGCAAATTACACGGCAGGCGGCATTCATTTCGCAGAACATTCAAGACCCGCAGGCGTCGTATCGCTGGGAGCGGCAAATCGGTCAGTTCCTGGCCGAACGTGGCGATCTCGACGGCGCCATCGCCGCATACGAAAGCGCCGTCACCTGGCTGGAGCCGGTGCGGCTTGATCTGACTCTTGGAAAAGGCACCGGAACCGGCGGAACATTCCAACAAAACGTCGGGCCGACCTATTACGAACTGGCCGATCTTCTGCTGCGCCGCGCCGACGGACAGCCCGATTCGCAGGGTACGCAGGAATTGTTTCGAAAGGCCCAGCAGACCGTTGAGCAATTGAAATCGGCGCAGCTGGAGGATTATTTTCAGGACCGATGCGAGGGACTTCTCAAGGGCCGCTCGCGCGAAATCGGGGCGGTCGATCCGCACACCGCTGTGATTTATTTCATCTCACTTCCTGACCGAACCGAGATTCTCGTCAGCATCGGCAACCACATCACGCGCTTCACGGCGCGCGTCACCGCCGAACAACTTAAAGCCCAGACCATCGAGTTCCGACACAACCTCGAAAACCGCAATACGCGGCGATACCTCTACAGCGCCCAAACTCTTTACGACTGGCTTCTCCGCCCGCTCGAGCCGACGTTGAGAGGCAATCACATCGACACGCTGGCATTCGTCCCCGACGGCTTCCTGCGCACGATTCCGCTCGCGGCGCTGCATGACGGACATGAGTTTCTCATCGCACATTACGCGGTCGCCGTGTCGCCCGGCCTGACTCTGATGGACCCGCAGCCCATCGAGCGCCGCAGCCCGTTGGTGCTCGAAGGAGGGCTTTCGCAAGCGGTGTTTGAGTACCCGGCGCTGCCCTATGTGAAGCAGGAACTCGACAGTCTGCACCAGCTTTACGCCGGCCGCACGCTGCTCGATCAGAGCTTCATCGAGTCCAATCTGCGCAGCGAATTGATCGGCAGGGACTACACCATCGTTCACATCGCTTCGCACGTCGAATTCGGCGACAACGCGCGAACCACCTATCTTGTGACGTATCAGAAGAAGCTGAATCTCGACGCCGTGGAGACGCTGATTCTTCCGACTCGCTATCGGGATCGGCCGCTGGAGTTGCTGACGCTGGACTGCTGCAACACGGCCGCTGACGACGAAAAATCCGCGCAGGGAATGGCCGGCGCCGCAATCGAGGCCGGCGCGCGCAGCGCCGTGGCGACGCTCTGGCCCGTCGATGACGAGGGGGCGGCAATGCTGATCGAAGACTTCTACGCCACGCTTCGCAATAACCCAAATATGTCAAAGGCCAAGGCGATGCAGCACGCCCAATTGCTGTTGTTACAGGACCAGGATCACAGTTTTCGCCATCCGGAGTACTGGGCGCCCTATCTGGTCATTGGCAACTGGTTGTGACGACAATTCGGCTCGAAATAATTTTGATCATGGCGCAGGATTCAGTCCGGCTTCGCGTAATACAGGCGGCAAGGTTCGATTTCGATGGACCGCCAAGGAATGTGTCTTGAGCATCCCTAAAACCGACGTTGTCGTTGTGGTAGGCGCGATGGTGGCGTTCTTTTCAGGCTATTCGCCGGCGCAGACCGCCGATCCGGCATCGCGGCCTTCCGGCGACATCGTCTATCAATCTCCCGCTCATTCGCGCGGCAATACGCGGGTGGATGGCGGGATTGTTCGCGGTCCGGCAAACGACCTGCCGGCGCTTTACATCCTGGCTCCCAACGACGACGGCCATACGCTTGCGGAGCAGCCGCGCGTATTCTGGTATTTGTCCAGGCCAACCAATGCCCCGCTGGTCCTGACATTGATGCCGGACGATCCGAACGCGAAGGATCCTCTCCTTGAGATTAATCTCGACGCAACAAAATCCGGGATTCAGTCTTTCGACCTTGCCCAAAGTCACGTCAAGCTTGAACCGGGCGTCGGGTATCAAATATGCCTGGCGCTCAAGCCCGAGAAGAACCACGGAGCAACCGACGTTTTTCGCAGCGCCGAGATCGAGCGTGTGGAAGCGCCATATTCACTGGTAGCCCAGATGCTGGCCACCCCCGACCCAATGGAGAAGGCCCGCCTGCTGGCCCGCAATGGCATGTTTTATGATGCGCTGAAGCTGGTGACGTCTCAAATCGAAGCCAACGCAAACGACAGAACCTGGCGCGAGCAGCGAGCCAGCCTTCTGGACCAGGTGGGCCTTGCCGAAGTAGCGGATTTCGACCGGGCCGCGGTGCCGGACGTGCATTTGTCGATGGCCCCTTGAGGAACGGGGGCGTTATCGCGCCTATCGCGTCGATTTTAGCGTCCTGGCTCTGGCGCGACGGCGCAGGCTCCTGTGGATTCGGGACTTACCACAGTTCCAACTCTAACAAGGAGGCCGGGCCGTGCGGACAGAAAGTCATTCGCCTTCGATCACTTTTACACCCCTCAAACGACAACGGCTGCCGGCCGATTTCAATGGCGGCAAAATCACCTCCGATGCGGGAGCGCTGCTGCTGCGTGAAGTGGCGGCCAAATCCAAGTTGTTTGGGCGGATGGCCGAGGCCGTTCCCGACCCGCGTGATCCAGGCTTGATAGAAAACCAGTCCCGGCGCGCCGGGATTCGCCCAGCGCGTGCTGGGGATCGCCTGCGGATGGGAAGGGCTCAACGATCACCACGGCCTGCGGATCGATCCGCTCATGCAGGTGGCCAGTGAATGCGGTGCCGATGAAGAGCATCCGGCGGCGAATGCCGGCTTTCGGAGAAATCTCGAACGTGAATCACGCCAAAGCGTCGCGCCGCATTCCGTGATAACGCGCGTTTGCGTCTGCCAAGCATCCCCGCGGCGCCGGCCGCCAGCAGGCTTATGCCGGCAGGCTCGGGAACAACGGCCAGTGTGCTTACATCATGTAAAGTCGTTGTCAGTTGCTGGAGGGCCCCGTCCGGCGTCTGGTCCGCGCCGGCTGGAAGAGGCTGAAGGAAGTTCTTCAGCACATCAGCAAAGTCGGTGAAGTTGGTGGATGCGATCGACGGACTGTTGGCGGCATACGCGAAATTGCCCTCGGACCAATCGGTGCCGGATTGGTCGAAGTACTTCAGTACCGTGGCGAAGTCGGTGAAGTTCACAACGCCGTCCAGATTCGCGTCGCCGGTGAGAGTGTACTTTACCAGAATCTGGTTCGGCGCCGCCGAAGTCTCCGCCGCGTCTACATTTCCATCTCCGTAGCCAATCGACACATTGCTCCCGATGGCCTGCGCAGTGCTGCTGGTGATGACTCCTCCCGTTGTGGACGTGCCGGTCCAGGCGCCGCCGTTGTACCCGTTGCTCAGGCAGCTCACGATCGTGCTGATCGGATCCCCGCCGGAGGCGATGTCAATCGCCAAAGTGCCGTTGGCAATGTCCACGGTGGCACGGTTGTTGATTTGCAAGGAGGAGAGGGCAACGCACCCGGCATTGGGGCCAAGCTGCAGCGTCGCCGGGCATGCGCCGGTTCCGACGGTTACGGCGGTGTCGGCGGCGATCGCGTTGCGCGTGCCGATGACGAGCGTGCCTGCCAGGATCGTGGTGCCGCCGGTGTAGGTGTTGGCATTGTTCAACGCCAGGGTTCCAGGGCCGAAATAGTACAAGGCGGCGCTGTAAAAGAGGTAGTTGGTGACGACGCCGCAGAGTGTTGACGAGCCGACAGCCCCGAGACACACGCCGGTCGTGTTGGTGAATGAGAGGCTGCTTGTGCAATTGTTCAACTGTAACACGCCGCCGCCGAATGCTGTCTGGTTGAAACCGTTTCCGTTGACTCCAAAGGCGACGGGTCCGATGCCCAGGGCCGCGTCCGAGGTGATCGCCAGTGTGCCGGAGTCGATGGTCGTTCCGCCGGAGTACGTGCTTGTTCCGCAAAGCAGAAGCGTTCCGCTGCCGTTGAACTGCAAGGGCGCGTCGAAGCCCGGCGTGCCGTCGGCGATCGTGCCGGAGATGCTCAGAGTGTCGGCGCTGTTGACCACTGTGACCTGCAATGCCGAGAGCAGGGCGATCGGGGTGCTGATGTAATGATTGCCGCCGGAATCTGTGATATGAGCGGTGCTGGCGCCATTGTTCAGGCACAACGTGCCGTTCGAATTCGACGGGGCGATGGTGTAGGAATTGCTGTTGAAAAAGTTCATGGCCCCGAAGAACCACGGTGCGCCGACCATGATCGTGGCGGGCGAGTCGATGGCGTTGGTAAAATCCGCGGTCTCTGAGCCGTGCTCCGCGATGGATCCGTTGTACCAGTAGGCCGCGTTGCCCCAGTCGCCGCCTCCGTTGGCGGTCCACGTGCAGGTGTTGACCGAGCCGCTGGTGTTCGCCGTGTTGGTGAACGCCAGGGCGTAGGTTTCGGTGTCGCTGATGACTGCGGCGCCACCGTTTTTCAGGACTTCCAGATCATATACATCCCCCGCGATCAGGTTGTTGTCGCAGACGTCCTGCACGTTATCGACCGCGCTGTTGCTCCAATCCAAAAGCGTGTGGCTTGTCGTGTCGTAGAGATACAGGGCGAGGGTGTTGATCCCGATGCTCGTCGCGGTGTTGGGATTGTATTGCCGCGCCCAATCCAACGTGGCGGTGAGTGAATAGGCACTCGTTCCCGCCGGTGGCTGGAAAACGTAGTTGGCATAGGTGTCGCTGTTGGCGGTCGTGGTCAGTGTGGAAAAATCCCAGCCGGTCAGAGAGCAGTAGGTCGTGCCGGTCGTGACCGGGATGTGCGCTCCGCCGACGGAGGTCGTGGTTGAAACCGAACTGGCAGTATGCGTGCCGGCTATCAATTGCTGGTAGGAGTTATCGATATTCAACAGTCCCGCGCCCGTGAGCGGGTCCAGCGGCTCGACGGGCGTGCGCGTGAACGCGCTGATGCCGTAATAGCCGTTCTTGACCGCTCCGTTGAGCAAGAGCGCCGTGACAGTGCGAAAATCCACGGCTTCGGCTTCGACGGTGGGGTTGCTGCCGCCGTCGCCGCGCGTGCCTGCCTGCACCAGGATGGTCGCAGCCCCGGAGACCAGGGGCGCCGAGTAGCTGGTGTCGTTGCCGGGGGCCGTGATGTCCGGCTTGGACCGGCCGTTGTCGATCGTCGGCCCAGTTGGCGAAATCGCGGGGTTGCCGTCGCCGACGCTAATTTCGTTGTACGCGGTGGACGGAGCCAGAATGGAACCGTTGTAACCCGCCCCGCACACAAAGATCGTGCCGTAGGCGTCGATGTAATTGTCGAACTCGGTGTCTGAAAGCTGTTGCGGCGCGTCGGTGTTGGTGCTCTGATTGACGACCGCATCGGGAATCGAAATGCCGTCGGCGATCATCGTGGTGTTAAAGTAGTCGGCCTCGAATTCATCGACATGGCTGACGTTGGTGACGACCCCCGGGGCGGTTCCATAGAAGATGCCGCCCACGATGTCCTGGTGGCCCGTCGGGCTGCCGGAGAATGTGTACGATACGGACCCTTGTTCATCCGTGTAGGTAAAGAAGTTTGTAGGCTCCCCCACGGCGGCCGGATCGACTTCGAAGTCAGAACCGGTCAATGCCTCCACCTGCCCGACGCGAACGCCCGTTCCATCAAACGACAGCCCGGGATAGTCGGCAAGCAACTGCGTGAGGCCGATTTCGTCAAAATTGGACTGGCCGCGCGCGATCGCCGCGGCAAGCAACGTGACCGCCGCGCCAAGACTCGCTTCCCGAACATGTCGCCGCCGCGGTCTGGTGGGGTGTGCCATATCGAGCCTTCTCCTGCCTCCGGGCAAGTGCCCCCGATCATAGGACGCGATTTCTTGCCATCTTTCTGTTATACGGCGATTTCGAGGCTTAGCAAGCAAATTCTGGTTGCTTTGGCGGAAAGGTTGGCTGCCGATCGATGATCTGGTTTAATCTCTACGTTACTCACTGACGAGACAGCTCAGTCCGAAGGTGCGAAAGCTCATCGTCGGAAAAAGCGGCGAAACGAACGGGTGTCGGCGGTGACGTTGATGCGGTAATGTCCTCAAGACGATTCATATCTGCGCGGGTCGGCACGGTTCCGCTCACGAGGTGGCAGCCCTGGTTAGCCGTGAAATCAGACAGACGAACCCTGGCGAAGCGCGGATCGGTTTCCAGCGCTCGCCGGACAATCGGTATATGGGCGCGGGCCTTCGCCATGTTGCGGCGTTGAATACCGCCGGCGCTGAACGGGTAGGCGATCGCAGTGGCGACAACAGCGATGGCGACTGTCACGAGAAAATCTCTTCGGCGCTTTAGGAAATGCCGGAATTGAAGATCCCTTGTTTGCAAGTTGCGATGGGCAAAGTATACCCGATGCCCCAGCTCAATACGGATAGCCGGCGCCGTCTGTTCCCACGTTTGCGGGATAAACGCCGCCGCCTTGAACATCTGCTTGAACATCTGCGACTTGAACATCTGCGACTTGATCGCCGCAAACGCGGCCGATAGGATGCGTCAATTAGGGCGATTGGCGCAGTTGGCTAGCGCGCCAGCATGACACGCTGGAGGTCACAGGTTCGAGCCCTGTATCGCCCATGAATTCTTCCGGAGTTGCGACAACAACGTCCCGGTTCGTAAGGCCGATCAAGAGATGGGATCGGGCTCAGGAGCGACGTAGTTGAAGCTCATCAGGCTTAAAATCTGGTTTAAGCTGGCGTTCTGCGTGCCGTTCTGCGTGTCGGTTTCCGTGCCGACTTCCGTTGCATTGATCTTGACTAGGCCGACTGTGGGTACGGCGTAAAAGAGGACAGTCACAGTTCCGCTGACGGACGCGGCATCAGGTCCGCCATCCGTGTTCACGCTGCCCTTTGCCGAGAAGCGAAGAACCTCGGATATCTCGGTGGCGCTGAATGTTCCAGCCGGTACTTTCACCGCGACACTACCGACAATCGAAGTGGTGGAAGAAGCCGTGCCGTTGAGCGTTCCGGGGTCGCCGTCAATGTTGACGTCAACGGTAATCGGCGAGGTGGAACTGAAAGGAGAAGTGAGGACGGGACCGGAAAGCTGAAGGTCGCTGAATTTGATGTCGGCGATGTCAAGGTTGTCGTCCTGCCCGGAGAGTTCGGTCAAAAACTCGCCGGTTGACTGGCGGTTCCAGGAAACGTCCAGATTGAACGCATTGTCGTTGGTATCGGTGGCGTTGAGCAGTTCGTCCCAGGAATCTGCAGTGTCGCCATTGACCTGTGTTGTTGCCGAGCCGCTGTCCGGCGGGCCGTCGCCGCTGGCTACGAGACTGAAATTGGCGGTGCTGCCGGGAGCGTCGGCGCCGATGATGTTCAAGAAGTCCACGCCGACAGTCTGGCTCACGGCCGCCGATGTGCTGGCCGCGTAGCCGGGTGCGCCGCTGTAGACCGCCGTGATGCTGTGCGCGCCGACGGAGAGCGTGGAGGTGGGGAAGACGGCTTGGTTCGTGCTGGTGTCAACCGCGATCGTGCCCAGGGTCGTTGTGCCGTCCTTGAACGTAACGGTTCCACCGGGCGATCCGTTGGCCGCAGTGACGGTCGCGGTGAAGGTGACGTTGCCGCCGGCCGGCGAGGGATTGTTTGAAGACGTTAGCACTGTCTTTGTCGCTTCCGGGACAACCGTCTCGATCAGGCCCGGCGATTTGGCCGGTGCGAAGTCGGTCGCCCCGCTATACACCGCCGTGATAGTGTTGACTCCAACCGCCAACGCCGTCGTGGCAAAGGTCGCCTCGCCGTGGCTGTTCAGAAGCTTGGGGCCGAGCGTCGTCGTTCCGTCCACGAGGCTGACCGACCCGGTCGGCGTGAGGCTCCCCGCCGTGACCACGACTGTGAACGTGACGCCTTGATTGAACGTCGCCGGATTCGGCGAAGGAATGACCGTGATCGTCGTCACCGCGGGATTAATGACTTCGTTCACCGCCGACGAGGTGCTTTCGGCGAAGACATTCGTGCCGTCATATGACGCGGTGATCGTATGCGTGCCGACGGCCAGTGTGTTGGTGGAAAACGTCGCCAGGTGAGAGATGCTGCTGAGCGCGGCTGTTCCAAGCACGTTGGACCCATCGAGGAACGTGACGGTCCCGGCGGGGTTGCCGCTGATGGAGGTGACGGTCGCGGTGAACGAGACGGCCTGCCCGATCGTGGCGGGGTTCGCTGCCGCCGTCAGCTTCGTGGTCGTCACCGCGAGATTGACGACTTCAGTCGCCGCCCCGGTGCTGGTCGAGTAATCGGTAGCGCCGCCGTACACCGCCGTGATGCTGTCGCTTCCAACCGCCAACGCGGTCGTGGAGAGCGCCGCCTGATGCGTGATGGCGCTGAGCGGTTCGGTTCCCAGGGTCGTCGTGCCTTCTTCAAAGGTGACCGTTCCGCCGGGCGAGCCGACCGGCGCGGTAACGGTCGCGGTCAGCTTGACTGCCTGCCCGGCCGTGCCCGGAGCGGGCGACGCCGCCAGCGCGGTGCTCGTCGATTCGGGCGTGATGGTTTGTGCCGCCGTGGAGGAACTGGCCACGTAGTCAATCGCGCCGCCGTACGCCGCCGTGATGTTGTGCGTCGCGGCCGTCAGTGTCGAATCGGAGAAACTCGCCTGATGCGTCAGCGTGTTGACCGAGACGCTGCCGAGGATCGTGGTTCCGTCCTTGAACGTGACCATCCCCGACGGTGAACCGGTTTGGGCGGTGACGCTTGCGGTGAACGTGACCAACTGCCCATAGGTCGATGGGTTGACTGACGGCGCCAGCACGGTGCTCGTCGGCTCGGGAGTCACGGTTTCGATCAGCGCCGTTGACGTGCTGGCCGCGAAATCCGTTCCCGCGCCGAACGCCGCCGTGATGACGTTCACGCCCACCGGCAGTGCCGACGTCGAGAACGTCGCCTGTTGCGTGCTGGTGCTGCTGGTGACGACCGTCGCCGTGCCGAGCTTCGTTGCGCCGTTCCAGAACGTGACGGTCCCCGCGGGCGCGGCGGTCGCGGTGGCGACGGTGGCAGTGATCGTCACCGGTTGTCCGAAGACGGACGAAGGCGCCGACAACGCCAGCTTGGTTGTCGTGGCGGCGGCATTGACCGCCTGCCTCAGCGCCGCCGAAGTGCTGGTCAGATAATCGGGCACGCCGTCGTACACCGCGGTGATGCTGTGCGCGCCGACGGCGAGCGTGGAGTCTGCAAGCGTCGCCTGATGATTGGCCGGATTGAGCGCGACGGTTTGAAGCGCGGTTGTGCCGTCAAAGAACGTGACGCTTCCCGAAGGCGTGCCGGTCTTGGCCGTGACCGTCGCGGTGAATGTGATCGTCTGCCCGAACGCCGCCGGATTCGCCGTTGATGCCAGCGTGGTCGTCGTCCCGGCGGGATTGATGACTTCATTCGGATCCGTCGATGTGCTGCCGGCAAAGATGTTCGTCCCGGCGTATGACGCCGTGATAGTGTGCGAGCCGAGGACCAGCGTGTTCGTGGAGAACGTCGCCAGATGAGTGCTGCTGCTGAGGGCGGCGGTTCCAAGCACGTTGGAGCCGTCGAGGAACGTGACGGTTCCAAGCGGCGAGCCGCTGATGGAGGTGACGGCCGCGGTGAACGTGAGAGCCTGCCCGAACGTCGCCGGGCTTGCCGGCGGCGTGAGCTTTGTCGTCGTCACGGCGAGGTTGACGACTTCACTCACCGCCGGCGACACGCTGATCGCGTAGACGGTCGATCCGTCGTACTCCGCCGTGATGCTGTCGGTTCCAACCGCCAGCGCCGTCGTGGAGAGCGTTGCCTGGTGCGTGATGGCGCTGAGCACCCCGGAGCCGATGTTCGTCGTGCCGTCCTCAAATGTGACGCTTCCGCTCGCGGCGCCGGCCAGCCCGGTCACGGTCGCGGTCAGCTTGACGCCCTGGCCCGCGGTGCCCGGAGTCGGCGACGCCGTCAGCGCCGTGGCCGACGGCGCGGTCGTCACGGTGATGCCCGTGGTTGTCGCGGAAATCAAGCCGCTCGCGGCCTTGAGGGTGTAGGTTCCCGCAGCGCTGAATGTCAGGTTGCTGAACGTCGCCACGCCGTTGACGGCCAATTCGCTCGCCGTGCCCCCCAGGACGCCGGGGCCGGTGATCGAAAGCGTGACCGCCGGACTTCCAGACACGAGGTTGCCGAAGGCGTCGAAAACCTGCACCTTGAGGGCCGGTGAGATGATCGTTGCCGCCGTGATGGTCGCGGGGAGTTGACCAATCACCAGTTTCGCCACGGCGGCGGGTGTGACGCTGAAACTCTTGCTTGTCACCGTCGCGCCGTTGTCCGTCGCGGTCAGCGTGTAGGAGCCGGTCGTGTTCAGCAGGACGCTGCTGAACGTGGCGGCGCCATTTTTCGCGGCGACGATGAGCGGACTGCCGACTGTCGCCCCCGACGCACTTGCAATCATGGAAAGCGTGACGTTCGATGTGTCGGTGCTGATGATCTTGCCGCTCAAACTCTCGACGTCGACCACGACGGCCGGCTTCATGGCCGTGCCCGCCACGACGCTCGCGGGCGGCACGCCGAACGCCAGCATTTCGGGACTGTTCACCGTGATGCCCTGTGATGTTCCCAGGCTGCTGTGGCCCGCGGAGGCCGATAGAATATAGCTTCCCGGCGTGTTGAAGATGACATTGCTGAACGTCGCCGCGCCGTTCGGGGCGGGGACGGTCAGCGTGCTGCCGGGGGCCAGGACGGCCGAGCTTCCGTTGTAGATCGAGAGCGTCACGTCGCTGGTGGGAACCAAATTGCCATATTGATCCTGCATTAGAACGATGATCGCCGGAGTGACGGCGGCGCCGGCCATGGCAGTGCCCGGCTGCTGTGTGAAGACCGCCCGTGACGCCGCGAGCGGACTGACCGAGAAGATGTCCGACGTTGCCCCAAACAGCGTTCCATCGCTCACTGCCACGGTGTAATTGCCGGCCGTCTCCAGCGGCACGTTGGTGAACGTTGCCGTGCCGTTGAGGACTTGGGCAGTCAGCGTGCCCAGCCCGGTGCCACCCGAACCGGGAACGGTCAGCGACACGGTTGAAGCGTTCGTGGTGATCACATTGTCGAATCCATCCTCGACCGCGACGACGATGTCCTGCGCATTGGTCTGCCCGGCCGATTCGTTAGTCGGCTGCTGCAAGAAGACCAGCGTGGACGCCGGGCCGGGTGGCAACGCGGTCTGGACCAGCACCTCCGTGGCCGTTGACTGAACATTGCCGACGTTGTCCGTGGCAATGCTGTAGAAGGTGTATGTGTGGCCCGGCTGGCCGGTGAACATCGCGCTTGTTGCGGTCGTGTCGCTTTGGAAGAGTCCCCAAGGGCCGCTGTCTTTCTGCACATAGACGTCATAGGACTTGATGCCCGATCCGCCCGCGACATCCTGCCCGGACCATTGAACGTCAAACGTGGGGCTGCTTTCGTTTACCGGCAGAGCCGTCACGGTGCTCGTCGGCAGGCCGGGGTCGATGGTGACGAGCGCATCCAGGTTTGGATCTGTTCCCGCCGCCAGGTCCGAGTCGCTGGTCTGATCGGTTCCAATAGCTGGGTTTTTATCGAATTCAATGTTGGCGACATTGGTGAACTGCGTGCCGGCGTTCAGGCTCGGCATGGGACTGACGTTGTATGTGACCGTGCCCGATGCGTTGATCGGCAGGAAGCCTTCATTGATTGGGTCGGAAACGCCCGAAACCTTGTCGATGGTAGTAAACTGAATCTCCAGCGTGTTGTCCGAGTAATCGAACGTTGTTTGAATTTGGACTTGGAGGTCGGGATACCCGAAGGCGGACAGGCTCTGCGTTGAACTGTCGTCCTTTCGTAGGGTTGCTACTATGGGGCTTCCACCCTCCGGCGGTGACAGTGAAACCGTCACGCCGTAGAGATCGCTGACATTAAGATCATCGCTGAGCGGATCATAAATGGTCACAGTCCCTGCCGGTCCGGTGGCACCGCCCGTGGCGGACGGCTCGTTCTCAAAATTGATCGCATATCCCAATGAGGTGCTGTCGCTAAACCAATTCGACCCGTCCGGATCGTACCCGCCCGTCGGGGCTTCCAAGTCGTTTGGATCATGCGAGCCGACAGGCGTGACGGTGCTGCTGTTGACCAGTTGCAACGTGCCCTTCACAACCGGCGCCACCGCATTCCCGATCGCGCCCGACGTTTCGCCGACCTGCGCGGGCGAACTCGGAACGTTGTAATACGTCACGGCCCCCGAAGAATTGACGCTCCGAACGATGAGCCCGTCCTCATTATAATAGTAACTCGACGCGTTGCCCGTGCCCGCGGTAATGCTGATCTCGCCCAGATTGTACGAAATGCTCTGCGGAGAGCTGACCGCGCTTCCGCCGATGCTGGAAAGCCTGCCCTGGGTGTCGTAGCCGAAGGTCTCCTGCGTCCCATTCGAAAACGCGATGGACTTCAGCGCGTTCTGCGACGGCGAGCCGCTGGTTGTATTGTACGCATAGGTTGTCGTCTGGCCGCCGCTGGTGACGGAGATCAGATAGGTGTTCGACGAATCGTACGTATACGTCGTGACGTGCCCCGCTGAATCGGTGACGCTTGAGATCAGGTGTGCCGCGTTGTACGCGATATTGATGTATTGCCCCGTCGAGGCGGTGAGGCTCGACAGTAATCCATTGCTGTTGTAAGCGGCGGTGATCCGATTCCCCTTGGCGTCCTGCTCATAAAGGAATTGACCGGTCGAACTGTATTCCGTCTCGGTTCCGTTCGCTTCCGTCAGCGTGTACCCGCCGTTGGTCAGGTCGTCGCTCAGCGTGCCCGTGTCGCCGGGCGGCGAGATGAAGCCGCCCAGGTCGAGTACGTTGGTCTCGAAGATTCGCTGCCCGCCGCCGGGTTCGTTGATGGTCACGCCCGTCACGTTGCCATTGCCGTCCGTGCCAATGGCGGCCGATGTCTGCCATGACGTGGACCAACCCATCCCCAGCGACCCCGCCGCGTCGCGGCCGGAAATCGACTGGTCATAGCTGCGGCTGAAACTCAACGTCAGATTGCCCACGTCCGCCGCGAAATCATCGGTCACGCTGGTGAGGTACGGCGAAAGCGCCGCGGCCGCAGGCGCCGCCGCCGATGCCGCCGGCAGCGACCCCGACACGCCCAGCGAATTGTCAGCCTGCTGAACAAGCAGCCCCCAAAGGCTCTGCGCGTCGGTCACGTTTTCGCCAAGCCCGCCGAGATACGCCGCCTCGGCATCCAGCAATTGCACGTATCCGCCGGCCGTGTTGCCCAGTGCGGCGGACAGGGTGCTGGAGATAACGTTCCACGCCGCGCTGCTGACGGGGGCGGGTTTCACGCTCGCCAGCACCGGCGCGTAGTTTACCGGCGTCGTATCGTTCGCCTGCATGACAGAAAGCGAGAACGTAATCGGCGCGAACTGATTGTTGGACTGACTTTGCAGCCAGCCCGCATAGTAGACGGGGATTTGCTCCGAATCGCCCGGCTCCAACATGCCCGGCACTGAGCCGCCGGCGAGGATTTGAACCGTGCCGGCGTATCCGGCCGGCTCCGTGGCGGTCGTGAGGCCGTTGTCCTGAAGCTGCGAATTCAGCGTCATGATCGCGCCTTGATCGACCGTGCCACTGTTGTTTTCCTGCGTTGCCGTCAGCACCAGAAGCGGCGCGGGCATCGGTGCTTTGCCAGTATTGGCGTAATCCACGTAGATCGTCGCGTCGTATGAATAGCCGATCGGATTCGGCACGATCAGGTTCGTCACCAGATTCGCCTGTCCGGGCGACGACATGACAAATGCGCCGGGAAGCGAATCCAATGCGCCGTCCGGAAGCGTAACCTGTACAGCGTAGGTTCCGATGGGCACGGTGTTAGGCCCGAACGTGGCGGTCAGTTCCGTCGGCAAATCCACACTGGGCGTGCCCGCAGTGTGCACGCCATTGGCGCCGACAAGACTCACCGTCGTGCCGGGAACGAAGCCGGCGCCGCCGATCGTGATCGTGCTGGACGTGTTCGTCGTCCCCGTCGCCGGATTGACGCTTGTGACAAACACTTCGTTGGACTCAGCCTCCAGTGTGAACTGGTTTCCCGCCGACCCCACGGAATTGGCATACACCAGCACGTACCACTCTCCGCTCGACGCGCCCGGCGCCAGCAGCACCTGCCCGCCTTCGCCGCCGGTGGCCGCGAAGTCGTAGTTCTCCTGGCTGGGAATCACGTTGTACCTGGCGTAGAGGTCCGTGTAGTCACCGCTGTTCGCATCCGTCAAAACGAATTTCAGCGCCTGGCTGGTCGGCACGTTCACCTCGAACACTTGCGATTCGCCGCTGCCGGCAAACGTGCCGGTGTAAGGCTGCCCCAATGTCAGACCGGGAATCGTGGTCTCATCCATCTCGAACGCATAAGCGGCGGCCTGCGTGTTCGAGCTGGTCACTTGCAGCGTGTACATTCCCGTCGCCGGCAGAAACACGCCCGTTTTATCCGTTCCCTGCGACGTGAAAACCGAAGTCACGCCGTCCGGCCCTATCAACTCATAAGTCAGACCGGACCCGGACCCGCTCAGCACGTGGAAGTTGATCTCTTCATCCACCGTCCCGGTAAACATCCAGTTGTCCGCTTCGTAGGCTGTCTCCAGAGTGCCGTAAGACGCGTTGCCGAGCACCAGCGGATTCGTCGTGACCGTGGCGTCGTATGCCGTCACGACGTAGTTTCCCGTCGCCGTCGCATGTCCCGGCGCGGCGGTCACGTCAATGCTGTAATTGCCATCCGTGTTCAGTTGGACCACGTTCAACGTCACCGCACCCCCCGAAAGCGTATTGCTGGCCGAGGCCAATACCTTTCCGTTTGGATCCAGCAGTTGCACATTGGCCCAGTCCAGATTCGGCGACGCGCCGCCGCCCGGATTGACGATCACCTTCACCGCGTTCCCGGCGCGATCGAAGAACTGATACTGATCCATCGCGCTGACCATCACCATGGTTCCCGTCACCGGCGTGTCCAGATTGATCGTTGTCGTCGATTCCGGCACCTGCGTCAGCGTTCCGCCGTCGGTGACGATCGTCCCCGCGACCTGCATGCTCACCGCGTAAACATTCAGCCCATTCAGATCAAGCGTGCTGCCCGCCGGAACGACGAGTGTCCTGGCATACAGCGCCTCCGGGGGCTTGCTGGTGGTGTTCGGCGACTGATCGACCAATTGAACGTACGTGTTGTTCGCCAGCGTCAGGTTGTTGTAGGCGAAATTGCCGCTGAACGCCGAGAGCGTCGGTCCGAGATTCTGGCTGCTCATCACTTCCAATTGCTGCGGTGACTGCGCCGTTCCGGCTCCGTCAAGGCTGACGACGCCCTGCAGCGCAAACTGCATTGCGTTTGTGGTACTACCGAGAAGATTGCCCGCGACGTTGAATTGTCCGCCGCTGCTGCTGACAAGAGCACCGTCGCCATCGACGCTGAATGAATTGCTGATATTGAACTTGCCTCCGCTCTCGGCATCGAGAATGCCCTGATTGCTGAACGCGCCGCTGATCGGAAGCGTTACGCCGGTGAGGACAATGTGCGCCTCATTGACGATCTCGCTGCCCGTCCCCGTCGCATTGAGCGAGACCCCGCTGCCGATCGTCGGCTTCCACCCCGGCGGAAGATCCAACGTCGCGCCGTTGCTGGCGGTGAACGAGGAATTGGAAATGGAAGTGACCGGCGATAGTCCAAGGCTGCTGCCGGAGCCGCTGAGTGTGAAGACATTGTTGTTGCCGCCGTTCGCGCCGATGGCTCCGGCGAGGTCGATCTCGCCGCCACTGGTGGGCGACACCTGGGTGTCATAGGCGTTGTAGCTGGGCCACCCGGTGTCCCCGCCGCCGCTGAAGGACTGAAGGTGCGACAGGTCGATCTTGCTCCCCGACCCCGTCGCCGCGATCGTCGTGTTCGCTCCGTTGCTTCCGACGTAGCTCGCCGCGGCGGGGAATAGCAATTGACTGCCGCCGCTGACCGTCAGGTTCACTGCCGACAGGGTTTGAGCCGAAGTGAACGCCAACACCTGCCCACCGGTAA
>Ga0182024_10003874_pt1 | contig 35060 bp, 41 predicted proteins | sample P32metaG_FD_120480 | JGI IMG/M metagenome (GOLD analysis project Ga0182024, IMG submission 120480) | Permafrost microbial communities from Stordalen Mire, Sweden - P3-2 metaG (Illumina Assembly) | ecosystem: Environmental > Terrestrial > Soil > Wetlands > Permafrost | place: Sweden: Stordalen...
GCCGATGCCGGCGCCGAAGACTCCGCCGATGCCGGCGCCGAAGACTCCGCCGATGCCGGCGCCGAAGACTCCGCCGATGCCGGCGCCGAAGACTCCGCCGATGCCGGCGCCGAAGACTCCGCCTCGCCCACAGAGACCACTGACGCCGAATAACCGAATATTCACACCGCCCACGAGAGAACAGAGAAACAGGAGCGACTGATGGCAACCAAAGAAGAGATCCTCGACGGCATCGCGAGCATGACGGTCCTCGAGCTGAGCGAGCTCCTGAAGGAGTTCGAGGAGCGCTTCGGCGTAACCGCAGCAGCCCCCGTGGCGGTAGCGGCTCCCGCTGGCGGGGCGGCGGCGGACGCCGCCCCGGTCGAGGAGGAGAAAGACGAGTTCGACGTCGTTCTCATCGCCGCCGGCGACAAGAAGATCCAGGTCATCAAGGAAGTGCGTTCTCTGACGAGCCTCGGGCTCAAGGAGGCGAAGGACCTCGTCGACAGCGCGCCGAAGCCCGTCATCGAGAAGGCCACCAAGGAGGACGCCGAGAAGGCGAAGGCACAGCTGGAGGCTGCTGGAGCCTCGGTCGAGCTCAGGTAAGTTCGCGTCGGCCCAGCGCCCACTCCCTCACCATCCGAGAAAGAGACGAAAGGCAGTCACCCGTAAGTCCTGCTCAAGACCCTTGACGTCGGCCCGTAGTTCCCGTACCCTTCCTCGAGACCTCCCGGGTCCGAGGGGGTTGCTCGCGCCTCCCTGCGCGACTATGCTGTTGTCTGCCGTGCCCTCATCGCGTCCTATCGCAATCTCTGTTTGGTCTTGACGCGCGCCCAGGCTCGGATCGCCCCGTCCTCCCGCTCATCTCGTTCTTGCAAGGAGTAGGCCCTTGCCCTCTCATATCCGCACGCCCGAGCGTTACTCGTTCGCCAAGCTCGACGAGGTACTGCCACTGCCAGATTTGATCGCCGTCCAGCGCGATTCCTTCCAGTGGTTCCTCGACCATGGTCTCGCCGAGACCTTCGCTGACATCAGCCCCATCTCAGACTTCACCGACCAGCTCCGGCTCGAGCTCGAGTTCGACCCGACCGATCCCGACCTCCGGCCACCGCCGAAGTTCAGCATCGAGGAGTGCAAGGCGAAGGACATCACCTTCGCCGGGCCGATCTTCGTCCGCGCCCGCTTCATGAACCGCCAGACCGGCGAGATCAAAGAGCAGACCGTCTTCATGGGCGACTTCCCGATGATGACCGACCGGGGCACCTTCATCATCAACGGCACCGAGCGCGTCGTCGTGAGCCAGCTGGTGCGTTCACCAGGAGTGATCTTCCAGCCGGGCCGCGACCAGAAGACGATCGTCACCGGGACGATCCATCCCTACCGGGGCGAGTGGATCGAGTTCGACGTCGAGGCGAAGCCGAACCGCGACGTCACCGCCGGCGCCCGCGTGGCCCGGAAGAGGCGCCTGTCGCTCTTCGTCGTGCTGCGGGCCCTCGGCTACGAGGACCCCGAGTTCCTCTCGCGCTTCGCCCGCCACTTCGACTTCCTCGAGGCCCAGTGGGAACGCGAGCGCGAACTCGTCCCCACGCGGGACGAGGCGCTACTCGAGATCTACAAGCGCGCCCGGCCCGGTGAGCCGCTCTCGCTCGAGGCAGCCCGCGTCTACTTCGAGAACGCATTCTTCAACCCCCGTCGATACGACCTCACGCGCGTCGGCAGGTACAAGCTGAACCGCAAGCTCGGCCCGGAGATCGAGCGGATCTCGGAGATGCTGCAGATCGACCTCGAGCGCCCGCAGGGCGACCAGGGAGTCCTCAGTCCGAGCGAGGTCCTGGCGGCGTCGACCTACATGCTGCACCTCGCCAACGGGGAGCCCGGCTATCGCCTCGACGACCAGGACCACTTCGCCAACCGGCGAATCCGCTCCGTCGGGGAGCTGATCCAGAACCAGGTCCGCATCGGCCTCTCCCGGATGGAGCGCGTCGTGCGGGAGCGGATGACGACCCAGGACGTCGAGGCGATCACGCCCCAGACGCTCATCAACATCCGCCCTGTCGTCGCTGCCATCAAGGAGTTCTTCGGCACCAGCCAGTTGAGCCAGTTCATGGACCAGCACAACCCGCTCTCGGGCCTGGCCCACAAGCGGCGCCTCTCGGCCCTCGGGCCGGGGGGTCTGTCGCGGGAGCGGGCGGGTTTCGAGGTGCGGGACGTGCACACCTCCCATTACGGGCGGATGTGCCCGATCGAGACGCCGGAGGGCCCGAACATCGGCCTCATCGGGCACCTCGCCACCTACGCCCGGGTCAACGACCACGGCTTCATCGAGACGCCTTACCGCCTCGTGGCTGACGGCGTCGTGACCAACGAGATCAAGTACCTCGCTGCCGACGAGGAAGAGGAGTACGTCATCGCGCAGGCTTCGGCCGTGCTCGACGGCGAGGGCCGGTTCACCGAGGAGCGCGTCCTCGTGCGCCGGGGCCCGCAAGGCGCCGGCGTCCGCGTGGGCGCCACATCGACCTCGTACGGCACGACGAGCGAGGTCGACTACGTGCCCCCCGCAGAGGTCGACCTAATGGACGTCTCCCCGAAGCAGATCCTCTCGGTGTCGACGGCCCTCATCCCCTTCGTCGAGCACGATGACGCCAACCGCGCCCTCATGGGGGCGAACATGCAGAAGCAGGCCGTCCCGCTCCTCGTCCCCGAGGCGCCCTACATCGGCACCGGCATCGAGGCCAGGGCCGCGCGGGACGCCGGCGAGCTGATCATCGCCGAGGGAACGGGCAAGGTGACCGAGGTCGGCGGGGACCACATCACCGTCGAGTACCGGGCGGGTGAGAAGGACGCCTTCGGGCGCGAGCTCGGCCGGCACTTCTACCAGCTGTCCAAGTTCGACCGTTCGAACCAGAACACCTGCATCAACCAGCGATCGCTCGTCTCCGAAGGTCAGGACGTCAAGGCCGACGACTTGCTCGCCGACGGGCCGTCGACCCACAACGGGGAGCTCGCCCTCGGGAAGAACCTGCTCGTGGCTTTCATGCCGTGGGAAGGGTTCAACTACGAGGACGCCATCATCGTCTCCGAGCGGGTGGTCCGCGACGATGTCCTCACCTCGATCCACATCGAGGAGCACGAGGTCGACGCCCGCGACACCAAGCTCGGTGCTGAGGAGATCACAAGGGACATCCCGAACCTGTCCGACGACATCCTCGCCGACCTCGACGAGCGGGGCATCATCCGCATCGGCGCCGAGGTGGGACCAGGCGACATCCTCGTCGGCAAGGTGACGCCGAAGGGTGAGACGGAGCTCACTCCCGAGGAGCGCCTCCTCCGGGCGATCTTCGGCGAGAAAGCCCGCGACGTCCGCGACACGAGCCTCAAGGTGCCCCACGGTGAGTACGGGAAAGTCATCGACGTCCGGGTGTTCTCCCGGGACGACAGCCACGAGCTGCCGCCCGGTGTGAACCAGCTCGTGCGGGTCTACGTCGCCCAGAAGCGCAAGATCTCCGAGGGTGACAAGCTCGCCGGCCGCCACGGCAACAAGGGCGTCATCTCGAAGATCCTCGCCGTCGAGGACATGCCCCACTTGGCCGACGGGACGTCGGTCGACATCATCTTGAACCCCCTCGGCGTACCGAGCCGGATGAACGTCGGCCAGGTGCTCGAAGGTCACCTCGGCTACGCCGCCCGCTGGGGCTGGGAGGGACTCGACCACGCCCGCGACAAGACCGTGCGCGGCACGGAGCTGAAGACACGGCCGAGCACGGACCCGGCCGTGTGGATCTCGACGCCGGTGTTCGACGGGGCCCACTGGGACGAGGAGGCCGAGTCCGGCCGCAAGCCGACGATCAAGCATCTCTTCGAGACGCTCGAGTCCGACGCTGTCGACGGCAGCGCCCGCCTCATCGGCCCGGACGGCAAGGCGACGCTCTACAACGGGCGCACCGGCGAGAAGTACGACAACCCGATCATGGTCGGCTACGTCTACATGCTGAAGCTCGCCCACCTTGTCGACGACAAGATCCACGCCCGCTCGACTGGTCCGTACTCGATGATCACCCAGCAGCCGCTCGGTGGGAAGGCGCAGTTCGGTGGGCAGCGCTTCGGTGAGATGGAGGTGTGGGCGCTCGAGGCCTACGGCGCCGCCTACGCCTTGCAGGAGCTGTTGACCATCAAGTCCGACGACGTCCTCGGCCGGGTGAAGGTCTACGAGGCCATCGTGAAGGGCGAGAACATCCCCGAGCCAGGCATCCCGGAGAGCTTCAAGGTGCTCATCAAGGAGATGCAGTCGTTGTGCCTGGACGTCGAGGTGCTCTCGACGACTGGCGAAGAGATCGAGATGCGAGAGCTCGACGAGGACGTGTACCGCACGGCCGAGGAGCTGGGCATCGACATCAGCCGCCCCGAGCGCGGGTCCGACGAGGAGGACGCGCGAAGGGCTGCGGAGAGGAGTTTCTGAGATGCTCGACGTCAATGACTTCGACCAGCTGAGGATCGGCCTGGCGACGGCGGACGACATCCGCACGTGGTCGCACGGCGAGGTCCGCAAGCCCGAGACGATCAACTACCGCACGCTGCGTCCGGAGAAGGACGGGCTCTTCTGCGAGAAGATCTTCGGTCCCACAAAGGACTGGGAGTGCTACTGCGGCAAGTACAAGCGGGTCCGCTTCCGGGGCATCATCTGCGAGCGCTGCGGCGTCGAGGTCACCCGCTCGAAGGTGCGCCGAGAGCGGATGGGCCACATCGAGCTCGCCGCCCCCGTGGTCCACATCTGGTACCTGCGCGGCACCCGTTCCTGGCTCGCCTACCTGCTCATGGGGACCGAGGCCCGGGAGGAGCTGAAGGCCAAGCAGCTCGAGAAGGTCATCTACTTCGCCGCCTACCTCGTCACCAAGGTCGACGAGGAGAAGCGGCACAACGACCTCCCGAGCCTCGAGGCCGAGCTGTTGAGCGAGATCGGTGAGATCGAGCGCGCCCGCGACCTCGAGGCCGAGCGCCGGCTGTCGGACCTCGAGCGCGAGCTCGCCGAGCTCGAGGGCTCCGGGGCGAAGGAGTCGGAGATCCGCGCCCGCCAGAGAGCGGTCGAGCGCGAGGTGACATCGGTGCGCGACCGCGCCGAGCAGGACGTCGCCATGGCGAGGAAGGCATTCGACGAGCTCGGCAACCTGCATGCCCGCAAGATCATCGAGGACGAGCTGGTCTGGCGCGAGCTGAAGTCCCGCTACTCGGCGTACTTCGAGGGCGGGATGGGTGCCGAGGCGATCGCCCAGCTGATCGAGCGCCTCGACCTCGACGAGGAGGAGCTCAAGCTCCGCGAGGCCATCGACCCGACCGACGGGCGCCGCCCGCTCTCTGCCCAGCGCAAGCAGAAGGCGATCAAGCGCCTGAAGATCGTCTCGGCCTTCAACCGCAGGGACGAGAACGGACGGCGCGTCAACGATCCCCGGGCCATGATCCTCGGCGCCGTCCCGGTCATCCCGCCGGACCTGCGACCGATGGTGCAGCTCGACGGAGGCCGTTTTGCCACAAGCGACCTGAACGACCTCTACCGCCGCGTGATCAACCGCAACAACCGCCTGAAGCGGCTCCTCGACCTCGGCGCGCCCGAGATCATCATCAACAACGAGAAGCGGATGCTGCAGGAGGCCGTCGACGCGCTGTTCGACAACGGCCGCCGCGGGCGCCCGGTCACTGGCCCGGGCAACCGGCCCTTGAAGAGCCTGTCTGACATGTTGAAGGGAAAGCAGGGGCGCTTCCGCCAGAACCTGCTCGGCAAGCGCGTCGACTACTCGGGCCGCTCGGTCATCGTCGTCGGCCCGACGCTGAAGCTGCACCAGTGCGGCCTGCCCAAGCTGATGGCCCTCGAGCTCTTCAAGCCCTTCGTCATGAAGCGGCTTGTCGACACCGAGATCGCCCAGAACATCAAGTCCGCCAAGCGGATGGTCGAGCGGCGGCGCACGCAGGTGTGGGACGTGCTCGACGAGGTGATCAAGGAGCACCCGGTGCTCCTCAACCGGGCGCCGACGCTGCACCGCCTCGGGATCCAGGCCTTCGAGCCGGTGCTCGTCGAGGGCAAGGCGATCCAGATCCACCCCCTCGTCTGCACGGCGTTCAACGCCGACTTCGACGGCGACCAGATGGCCGTCCACCTGCCGCTGTCGGCCGAGGCGCAAGCAGAAGCCCGCGTCCTCATGCTGTCCGCCAACAACATCCTCTCGCCGGCGACAGGCCGTCCGGTGACCGTGCCCTCCCAGGACATGGTCTTCGGCGCCTACTACCTGACGCTGATGGAAGACGGCCTGAAGGGCGAGGGGCGGGTCTTCCGCAACCTCTACGAGGTGGAGCAGGCCTACGAGGCCGGCGACATCGACCTGCACGCCAAGATCAAGGTCCGTGGCGGCCCAACCGGCTTCTGCTTCCCGCTGCGCGGCCGGCGCCACACCGAGCCGACGACGGTCGACGACGACACAAACGCCGATATCGACCTCGACGACATCGACCAGGGAGTCGACGCGCCCGTTGAGATAGACACCACGCCGGGCCGGATGTTCTTCAACCAAGCTCTCCCGGAGAACTTCGGGTACGTGAACGAGGTCGTCGGCAGACGGGCGACGAGCATCGCCAGCATCGTCGAGCAGATCGCCGCCAACTACCCGAAGTCTCTCGTGGCCGAGAGCCTCGACCGCGTGAAGGACCTCGGCTTCCGCTTTGCCACCCGGTCCGGGCTCACCATCTCCATCGACGACGTGAAGACCCCGCCGGACAAGGCGGAGATCCTCGATCGATACGAGAAGGAGGCCGAGAAGGCCGAGACCCAGTTCAAGCGGGGCATCATCACCGATGACGAGCGGCGCCAGAAGGAGATCGAGATCTGGACGTCGGCCAACTCCGAGGTGGGGCGGGCGATGGAACGGACGCTCGCCACCATCGCCTTCAACCCGCTCGACATGATGGTGGACTCAGGTGCGAGGGGTAACCCGCAGCAGGTGCGCCAGATCGCCGGTATGAAGGGCCTCGTCTCCAACCCTCGCGGTGAGATGATCCCTCGACCGATCAAGTCCTCGTTCCGTGAGGGCCTCTCGGTGCTCGAGTACTTCATCTCGACTCACGGCGCCCGGAAGGGCCTCGCCGACACGGCGCTTCGGACAGCCGACTCCGGCTACCTCACGCGCCGCCTCGTCGACGTCGCCCAGGAGCTCATCATCCGGATCGTGGACTGCGGCACGACGAGGGGAATCTGGATCGAGGACGTCGGTCCGGACCAGGCCGGCCGGCGCAGCTACCTCGAGACGCGGCTGTTCGGCCGGGTGCTCGCCGAGCCGCTCCAGCTGTCCGACGGCCGCACGCTCGAGGCGGGGACGACGCTGACAGACGTCGAGGTCGACCTGCTGTCCGCCGAGCCGGCCATCACGCGGGTGCGGGTTCGCTCCGTGCTCACGTGCGAGTCGGTGCACGGAGTGTGCGCCCTGTGCTACGGCCAGTCCCTTGCCACCTCGAAGGAGATCGAGCTCGGCGAGGCCGTCGGGGTCATCGCCGCTCAGTCGATCGGTGAGCCGGGAACTCAGCTCACGATGCGGACGTTCCACACCGGCGGTGTCGTCGGTGAAGACATCACCCACGGGCTTCCTCGTGTCGTCGAGCTCTTCGAGGCCCGCACCCCGAAGGGCGCCGCCGTGCTCGTGCGCGAGCCGGGCGTGGTGCGAATCGAGGACGACGAGGCTGGCCGCCGAGTGACGGTGGTCGCCGAGGACGGGACGGAGCAGACCGTCACCCTCTCGGTGCGTGCCCACCTCGAGGTGAGCGACGGGCAGGAGGTCCATCCCGGAGATGCGCTCGTGGAAGGCCCGAAGGATCCGAAGGAGCTCCTCGAGATCAAAGGAATCCGAGAGACCCAGCAGTACCTCGTCGAGGAGGTGCAGAAGGTCTATCGGGACCAGGGCGTCTCCATCCACGACAAGCACATCGAGCTGATCGTCCGCCAGATGCTCCGGCGGGTCCTCGTCGCCGAGCCCGGCGACGCTCCCTTCCTCCCCGGAGAGCGGGTGGACTCCCAGCGCTACGCCGCCGTCAACCGCGAGCTCGTCCAGGCGGACAAGCGCCCGGCCGAGGGCCGTCCCGAGCTGATGGGCATCACGAAGGCATCGCTCGCCACAGACTCGTGGCTAAGTGCAGCCTCCTTCCAGGAGACGACCCGTGTCCTCACCGAAGCCGCCATCGAGAGCAAGTCGGACCAGCTCTTCGGGCTGAAGGAGAACATCATCATCGGCAAGCTCATCCCGGCAGGGACGGGGATGCTGCGCTACCGGAACGTCGACGTCGACACCCCGGAGGCTCAGCGGATGTCGTTCTGGTCCTCCGATCTCGACGGGGGCACGGAGGCCATCGACGGCACTCCGGCCGACCTCGCAGCTTGGCTGCGCGACGTCGGCCGGTCGTCTCTCGGTGAAGTCGAACCCGGTGCCGAGGGTGCCGTCGGTGCCTACGACGCCGGGGTGTACGACGGCAGCCCGTACGAGCCGCCCGCCGAGGCGGACGGCGCCGCCGCCAGCCTCACAGGCGATGACATCGGGGATCCGTACGCCACGGGTCCGGAGGGTCCCTACGGCGAAGCAGGGCAGGGCTCCGCTTAGGCCGCCGGCCGCCGGACCGCATAGCGTGGGGCACGTGTCTGAGAGTGCCTCCGACGACTCCATCATGCCGATGCAAGCAGCCGAGAGCTCTCGACTGCCCGGCTATCCGAACCCTTCCGACCTACCCGAGGCCCCGCTCGGCGCCGGCCCGGCCCGGCGAGCCTCCGCGCCTCTGACGCCGAGCGGGAAGCTGTCGTCAAGATGCCGCTGACGGCTGACCTGCCTGTCTCGGCCTTCCCGGCAGCGCGGCTCCGGTCCCCGCCGGCGGCACGGCGGTGACGGGACGCAAGGCGCGGAGATGGATCGTCTCGGTGATGGGCGAGGTCGGCCGTCCCCGAGGGCGTCGAAGTTGAGGTCAGCGGCGGTGTTCTCATGGGCGAGCGACGCGTCGATGTATTGCCCCTCCGGCCCCGCCCGGGCGTTCCCCGCCTCCACATCCGAGTCGTCGGGATGATGGGCTCGGTGAGGATATCTACCGGGTGACGCCGCGCAGGCGGCAGTGGTTCGGCCGCCGAGGGCAGCTGATATAGTTTCTTAAGCCCAGGCCGGGCAGGTATTTCGCGCCTTGGCTTACCAAGCGAGCAACTTTTCGAGAGGTCCCGCGTGCCCACCATCGCCCAGCTCGTCCGCAAGGGACGAGAGACTCCGAGAACCAAGACCAAGACACCCGCTCTAAAGGGCGCGCCCCAGCGCCGCGGCGTGTGCACGCGCGTCTACACCACCACCCCGAAGAAGCCGAACTCGGCCCTACGCAAGGTGGCCCGCGTGCGCCTCACAAGCGGTGTCGAGATCACGGCGTTCATCCCCGGCGTGGGCCACAACCTGCAGGAGCACTCGATCGTCCTCGTGCGCGGGGGCCGCGTGAAGGATCTCCCGGGCGTCCGCTACAAGATCGTCCGCGGGACGCTCGACACGAGCGGCGTACGTGACCGGGCACAGGCCCGCAGCCGCTACGGAACGAAGAAGGAGTCCTGAGGTGCCCCGCAATGGTCCTCCCCCCCGCCGGGAGCTCGTGCCCGACCCGGTCTACCGATCCGTTCTGGTCACGCAGCTCGTCAACAAAATTCTCTCCCGCGGGAAACGTTCGCTGGCCGAGCGTGTTGTATATGAGGCGCTCGATGTGGTGCGCGACAAGACCGGCGGGGAGCCCATCGCCACGTTGAAGCGGGCCTTGGACAACGCCCGGCCCGAGCTCGAGGTGAAGAGCAGGCGGGTGGGAGGAGCCACCTATCAGGTGCCCGTCGACGTCCGTCCCAAGCGGGCGACGACGCTCTCGATTCGCTGGCTCGTGTCCTTTGCTCTGCAGCGCCGTGAGAGGACCATGGCCCTCAAGCTCGCCAACGAGATCCTCGACGCCTCGAACGGCATCGGCGCCGCAGTCAAGCGCAAAGAGGACATGCACAAGATGGCGGAGTCGAACAAGGCCTTCGCTCACTATCGGTGGTGAGCCGCCCGGGCCGGCCGTGCGCCCGCCCGAGAGCGTGCCACCGGCCCGAGTGAGCCAGCCTGCCTCCAGGTCCGAGCGCCCCCAGCGGCGCCGGGCTGTTTCACCGGCTTAAACCAAGCCTCCCAGACCAAGAAGAAGAACAACAACGATGCCTTCGATGCCCACAATCCGTGAGTTCCCCCGCGCCAGAACCCGCAACATCGGGATCATGGCGCACATCGACGCGGGCAAGACCACAACGACTGAGCGGATCCTCTACTACACCGGCCGCAACTACAAGATGGGTGAGGTCCACGAGGGTGCCGCCACCATGGACTGGATGATCCAGGAGCAGGAGCGGGGGATCACAATCACATCCGCTGCCACCACATGCAACTGGCGCAACACCTGGATCAACCTCATCGACACACCGGGTCACGTCGACTTCACAGTCGAGGTCGAGCGCTCGCTGCGTGTGCTCGACGGCGCCGTCGCCGTCTTCGACGCCGTGGCCGGCGTCGAGCCGCAGACCGAGACGGTCTGGCGGCAGGCCGACAAGTATGCCGTGCCCCGGATTTGCTTCGTGAACAAGATGGACCGCGTCGGCGCCGACTTCGACCGGACGGTCGCGATGATCCGCGACCGGCTGGAGGCGCTGCCGGCCGTGGTGCAGATTCCCGTCGGAGCCGAAGGAGGCTTCAAGGGAGTCATCGACCTGCTCGGGCTGAAGGCACTCCTCTGGGAGGACGGCATGGGCGAGAAGTGGTCGGAGGAGGAGATCCCCGCCCCTCTAGTCGAGCCAGCCCGAGCGGCTCGGCACGAGCTCGTCGACGTCCTGTCCAATTTCGACGACGTCGTCATGGAGAAGTACGTCGGCGACGAGGAGATCACCTCCGACGACCTGCGCTCGGCGCTGAGGCGGGCGACGATCGCCAACGACGCCGTCCCCGTGCTGTGCGGCTCTGCGTTCAAGAACAAGGGCGTCCAGCCCATGCTCGACGCCGTCGTCGACTATCTCCCGAGCCCGCTAGACGTGGCGGCCCTCGTCGGCTCGGATGTGAAGACCGGTGAGCCCCGCACTCGCGGGGCCCGCGACGACGAACCGTTCTCCGCCCTCGCCTTCAAGATCATGACCGACCCATTCGTGGGCAAGCTGACGTACCTCCGGGTCTACTCCGGCAAGCTCGCGAAGGGCTCGAGCGTCCTCAACACCACGAAGGACCGCAAGGAGCGGATCGGCCGCATCCTGCAGATGCACGCCAACCACAGGGAGGACAAGGAGGCCATCTACACGGGCGACATCGTCGCCGTCGTCGGCCTCAAGTCGACCACGACCGGCGACACGCTGAGTGACCCGGCTCACCCGATCCTGCTCGAGACGCTCGTCTTCCCCGAGCCGGTGATTCACGTCGCCGTCGAGCCGAAGACGAAGGCGGACCAGGACAAGCTGGGCAAGGCGCTCAACGCCTTGTCCGACGAGGATCCAACCTTCCGGGTGCGGACCGACGAGGAGACCGGCCAGACCGTCATCTCTGGTATGGGCGAGCTCCACCTCGAGGTCCTCGTCGACCGGATGCTGCGGGAGTTCAAGGTCGACGCCCACGTCGGCAAACCTCAGGTGGCATACAGGGAGACCATCCGGGAGTCGGTCACGAAGATCGAGGAGCGGTACGTGCGCCAGACCGGCGGGCGCGGCCAGTACGGCCACGTCGTCATCAACCTCGAGCCGACCGGCCCGGGCAGCGGCTACGAGTTCGTCGACAAGGTGACCGGCGGAGTGATCCCGAAGGAGTACATCCCCGCCGTCGACGCCGGCATCCAGGAGGCGATGAACTCAGGCGTGCTCGCCGGGTTCCCGGTCGTCGACCTGAGGGTGACGCTCACCTATGGGTCGTACCACGACGTCGACTCCTCCGAGATGGCGTTCAAGATCGCCGGTTCGATGGCCTTCAAGAAGGCCTACCGGGCGGCCCGCCCGGTCCTCCTCGAGCCGATCATGGCGGTCGAGGTAGTCACACCGGAGGACTACCTCGGTGACGTGATCGGCGATCTGTCGTCCCGCCGGGGGCGGGTCGAGGGGATGGAGCAGCGCGGCTCCAACCACGTCGTGAAGGCGCAGGTCCCGTTGTCCGATATGTTCGGCTACGCTACCGACCTGCGTTCGCGCACCCAGGGTCGGGCGACGTACACGATGCAGTTCGACTCCTATCAGGAGGTTCCCGAATCGGTGTCGCGGGAGATCATTGCCCGCGTCACCGGGGCGTGAGCCGCCCCAGACTGCACAGCAATCCACCAGAGAGCACATGACACCGCGGCGCCGAGGGGCGCCGCCAGAACCAAACGGAGCGGTCGGCACCAATGGCCAAGAAGAGGTACGAGCGGAACAAGCCACACGTCAACGTCGGGACCATGGGTCACATCGACCATGGCAAGACGACGCTCACGGCGGCGATCACGAAGGTGCTGCATGAGCAGAACCCGTCGGTTGCCTTCACCGCCTTCGAAGACATCGACAAGGCTCCCGAGGAGAAGGCCCGCGGCATCACGATCGCCATCGCCCACGTGGAGTACGAGACCGCCAAGCGGCACTACGCCCACGTCGACATGCCCGGCCACGCCGACTACATCAAGAACATGATCACCGGCGCGGCCCAGGTGGACGGTGCCATCCTCGTCGTCTCGGCGGCGGACGGCCCCATGCCCCAGACGCGAGAGCACGTCCTGCTGGCCCGCCAGGTGGGCGTCCCGTCGATCGTGGTCGCCCTCAACAAGGTCGACATGGTCGACGACGAGGAGCTCATCGAGCTCGTCGACCTCGAGGTGCGTGAGCTGCTCAGCGAGTACGACTTCCCCGGTGACGACACGCCGGTCATCCGCGTCAGCGCCCTCAAGGCGCTCGAGGGTGACCCCGAGGCGGCCAAGGGGGTCATGGAGCTCATGGATGCAGTCGACAACTACATCCCCGAGCCCGTGCGGGAGATCGACAAGCCCTTCCTCATGTCGGTCGAGGACGTCATGACGATCACCGGCCGCGGCACCGTCGTCACGGGCCGGATCGAGCAGGGTGTCGTGAAGGTCGGCGACGAGGTCGAAATCGTCGGTCTGCGGCCGACGCAGAAGACGGTCTGCACCGGCGTCGAGATGTTCCATAAGCTTCTCGACCAGGGACAGGCGGGCGACAACATCGGCGCGCTCCTTCGAGGCACGAAGAAGGAGGACGTCGAGCGGGGCCAGGTGCTCTGCAAGCCCGGCTCGATCACTCCCCACGCGAACTTCGAGGCGAATGTTTACGTCCTGACGAAGGAGGAAGGTGGCCGCCACAAGCCGTTCTTCTCCAACTACCGGCCGCAGTTCTACTTCCGGACCACGGACGTCACCGGGACGATCGAGCTCGCCGAGGGCACGGAGATGGTCATGCCAGGTGACAACACCGTGATGACCGTGGAGCTCGGCAAGCCGATCGCCATGGACGAGGGGCTTCGTTTCGCCATCCGCGAAGGCGGTCGGACCGTCGGCGCCGGCCGCGTCACGAAGATTCTCAAGTAGCGCCGAGCGATGGCAGACGGCCGCCAGCGGATCCGTATCCGCCTCAAGGCTTACGACCACGAGATCATCGACCAGTCGACGAAGAAGATCGTCGAGACGGTCCTCCGGACGCAAGCCAAGGTGCGCGGACCCGTGCCGCTGCCAACTGAGAAGCACCGCTACACCGTCATCCGCTCCCCGCACAAGCACAAGGACTCGCGGGAGCACTTCGAGATGCGGATCCACAAGCGGCTCGTCGACATCGTCGAGCACACGCCGAAGACGGTCGACTCGCTCCAGCGTCTCGACCTGCCGGCCGGCGTCGACATCGAGATCAAGATCACCGCTTAGCCACGGCCCGGGCCACATCCGGGTCTTCTCGGGTGGAGCCCGCAGGGCTGTCGAATGGGCAGGCGGGAGCCACTGCTATAGTTAATCGCTCGATGGGCGCGTGCCCATTGAGAGTTTCCACACACGATGTCCGGAAGCGCCCCAGCTATTGCAACGGGGGACCTTTCGGCATAACCGAGCAAGCGCTCCGCTCCGGTTCGCCGAAGCGGAGCGCCCGCACGATACGGGACCGATCCGTTCCGGCCGTGCGCGCAGCAATCCGGTCACCGCGCCGGGGTCGCGGCGTGCCTTGTCCGGCTTGGGTCGTTCGATCACCGAAGACGAAAAGGGACCGGAGCAGGATGGCGACGAAGGCGATCGTCGGCGAAAAAGTCGGCATGACCCAGGTCTGGGACGAGGCGCAGCGCGTCGTGCCCGTGACGATGGTGAAGGTCGCGCCCCTGCGCGTCGTGGCCGTCAAGACCCCGGAAGGGGCTGGTTACTCGGCGCTCCAGGTCACCTATGGGTTCCGGCGGACCAACCTGCTCAACAAGCCCGAGGCGGGCCACTACTCCAAGGCGGGCGTCGATCCAGGCCGTCGCCTGGTGGAGCTCCGCCTCGACGACACGAGCGGCTACGAGGTCGGCCAACAGATCGACGCCGGCGTGCTCACGGCCGGTGACAAGGTGGATGTGACGGCGATCTCGAAGGGGAAGGGCTTCGCCGGGGGGATGAAGCGGCACAACTTCTCCGGCCAGGGGGCAGCTCACGGCAACCACAAGAAGCATCGAGCGCCCGGTTCCATCGGCGCCTGCGCTACGCCCGCCCGCGTCTTCAAGGGGACGAAGATGGCCGGCAGGATGGGCGCCAGTCGCGTCACGACCCTCAATCTCGAGGTGGTGACGGCCGATCCTGAGCGCGAGATAGTGCTCGTGAAGGGCGCCGTGCCCGGCCCGCGAGGCGGCGTCGTCATCATCCGCAGCGCAGTGAAGGCCGACCGATGACGACCACAGACGCCATGACGACCACACCAGGCACCGAGGACCCCGCGGTGGGGACGAAGGTCACCATCGAGCGCCGCAACGACGGCGGCGAGCTGGTCGACCTCGTGGATCTCGAGCCGGCGATCTTCGGCGTCAGGCCCAATACCGCACTGATGCACCAGGTCGTGACGGCCCAGCTGGCCGCGCGCCGCTCGGGCACCCAGTCCACCAAGACGCGCTCGGAAGTCGCCGGTGGAGGTGCCAAGCCGTACCGGCAGAAGGGCACGGGCCGGGCTCGCCAGGGGACGATCCGGGCGCCGCAATTCGCCGGAGGTGGCATTGCCCTCGGCCCGAAACCCCGCAGCTATGTCCAGCGCACCCCGCGCAAGATGGTCCGGCTCGCCCTCCACTCGGCCCTGTCTGACCGAGCCGCCGAAGGCCGGGTATGCCTGGTCGATCGGTGGTCCTTCGAGGTGCCGAAGACGAAGGACGCCATCGCTGCCCTCGCTGCTTTCGGCCTGAGCGGCCGGGTCCTCGTCGTGCTCGGGGCAGGAGACGCCACTGCGGAGCGCTCCTTTGCCAACCTGCAGCACGTCCACCTCGTCGAGGGCGCCCAGCTGACCGCATACGAGGTGCTTGCCAACGACTGGGTGCTGTTCACGACCGAGACCGTGCCCGGCGGGGTGACGGTCTCCTCTGAATCGTCATCGACCGTGCCCAGCGCTGCGGCAGTGCCTGAGGACACCAACACCACCAGGACTGCATCCGAGCCCGCGGACGAAACTCCCGCTACGAGCGCCGATGACGACGCCAGCGCTGTGTCCGCCCCGGCGGACGAAACCCCCGCTACGAGCGCGGATGACGACGCGAGCGCTGCATCCGCCCCGGCGGACGAAACCGCCGCCGGTGCGGACGCGAGCGCTGCGCAACTGTCGAGCGCTGCCGATGCCGAGACTGAGGCCGAAGCTCATGACAGTGCCGTGATCGCCTCCAGCGAGGCCGAGGCGGATGCAGCCGATGTTGCCGAGCCTGAGACAAGCGAGACAGCAAGCGAGACCGCCGATGGAGACGCCGCCGGGAGTGCCGACGCGGCGGGTTCGGCGGACGAGACGGCGGTGTCGCCGTCGTCGGACGCCGAGACCGACGCACTCAGCGACGGGGACACACCGGTAGCGGACGAGGACGAGGAGGGCGAGGAGTGAGCGAGCGAGCAATCCTGCTCCGACCCGTCGTGTCGGAGAAGTCGTATGCCCTCATGGACGCCGGCACGTACGTGTTCGTCGTCGACAAGCGGGCGAACAAGATCGAGATTCGCGACGCCGTGCAGGCCTCCTTCGGCGTCCGGGTCGCGAGCGTCAACACACTGAACCGGAAGGGAAAGCGCAAGCGCCAAGGGCGCTCGCAGACCTACGGGCAGCGTCCGGACACCAAGCGCGCGATCGTCCGCCTGATGGGCGACGACCGCATCGAGCTCTTCGAAGGCTGAGGACGACACCATGGCACTCCGCAAGCGCAAGCCGACGAGCCCCGGGCGCCGGTTCCAGAGCTCATCTGACTTCAACGAGATCACCAAGGACCGGCCTGAGCGCACGCTCGTCGTGGCAATGTCCGGCACGGGCGGCCGTAACAGCCACGGCCGCAAGACCGCCCGCCACCGCGGCGGTGGCCACAAGCAGCGCTACCGGGTCATCGACTTCCGTCGCGACAAGGACGGTGTCCCGGCCAAGGTGGCGGCGATCGAGTACGACCCGAACCGCAACGCCCGCATCGCCCTCCTGCATTACCTCGACGGCGAGAAGCGGTACATCCTTGCCCCCTCGCGCGTCGCTGTCGGCGACTTGCTCCAGTCCGGCCAAGGCGCCGACATCCGCCCGGGCAACGCGCTGCCGCTCAGGTACGTCCCGGTCGGCTCGGTCGTGCACAACGTCGAGCTGCGTCCGGGCGGCGGCGGCAAGCTCGCCCGGGGGGCCGGCATGAGCGTCCAGCTCGTGGCGAAGGAAGGCTCCTTTGCCACCTTGCGCCTGCCTTCGACCGAGATGCGTCGGGTGTCGATCGACTGCCGGGCCACCCTCGGCGAGGTTGGCAACTCAGAAGCCGAGCTGATCTCGATCGGCAAAGCCGGCCGCAACCGGTGGAAGGGCGTCCGCCCGCAGACGCGCGGCGTAGCGATGAACCCCGTCGACCATCCGCTCGGTGGTGGCGAAGGAAAGACATCTGGTGGCCGGCATCCGGTCTCCCCGTGGGGCCAGCCCGAAGGACGCACCCGCCGGCGCCACCGGCCGTCCGATCAGCTCATCATCCGCCGCCGCCGCACCCGCGGCGCACGTCGCTAGTGCTCCGAGGGAGGAGTTCATGCCTCGCAGCCTGAAGAAGGGCCCGTTCGTCGACGACCACCTGCTGAAGAAGGTCGACGACTTGAACAACCGAAACGAGAAGCGGGTCGTGAGGACGTGGTCGAGGCGCTCGACGATCATCCCCGACATGGTCGGCCACACGATCGCCGTTCACGACGGGCGCAAGCATGTCCCCGTCTACATCACCGAGTCGATGGTCGGCCACAAGCTGGGCGAGTTCGCGCCTACACGCACGTTCCGCTACCACGCCGGCCAAGAGCGGGCGGGGAGGCGCTGAGTTGACCGGCACGAAGACGAACGAGCGCCCGGGCACCCGGGCGGTGCTGCGCCACAGCCGGATGTCGGCCTACAAGGCGCGAGAAGTGCTCGACCTCATCAGGGGCAAGGACTACGAACGGGCCAACGAGATTCTCGAGTACTCCGAGCGCGGGGCGGCGATAGTGATCCGCAAGCTGCTCCAGTCGGCGGCGGCCAACGCAGTCCACAACGACGGGCTGGCCGCCGAGGAGCTCTTCGTCTCGGCCTGCTACGCCGACGAGGGCACGACGCTCAAGCGGTGGCGTCCCCGCGCCCGCGGCCGGGCGACCCGGGTTCGCAAGCGCACGTGCCACATCACGGTGATCGTCTCGCGCCTGCCGGACAACGAAATCGTCCGCCGGCGGGCCCGTGTCGCGGCCGAGCAGGCCGAGCGGCGCGCACGGCGCGTGGCCGGAGGCCGCCGCCGCGCTCGTGCCGGCGCCGGTGCCGGTGGGCCGGACGAGCAGCGGGCTGCAGCAGCCCAGGCGCCCCGAGCAGGCGCCGAGGCACTCGCAGCCCTCGAGGAGGCACGGGCCATCGAGGAGACCACCCAGCACGCGGAGCTCGAGGCCGAGGCGGAGTCGGCGCTCGACCTCGGGGACGAGGCAGCTGGCGAGGACGTGGACAGCGGTGCTGCATCCGCCCCGGACGGCGAAACCGCCGCCGGTGCGGACGACGGCACCACGGACGCCGCCAGCGGGGCCGCCACGACCGCCGGAGAAGCCGACACGGAAGAGAGCACTACGAGCGACGCTCACACCGGCCCGCCCGAGGCATCGGCCGGGTCCCGCAGCGAGACGGACGAGAAGGACGACGAGGAGAACTGATGGGACAGAAGGTCAACCCGTACGGGTTTCGCCTCGGCGTCACAACGGACTGGAAGTCGCGCTGGTTCGACGACCGCACCTACGACCACGCCGTGATCGAGGACTGGAAGGTCCGTGACTACCTGATGTCCCAGCTCGAGGCGGCAGCTGTGAGCCGCATCGAGATCGAGCGGACCCGTGACCGCCTGCGTGTCGACGTCCACACGGCGCGTCCCGGCATCGTGATCGGCCGGCGCGGCGCCGAGGCCGATCGCCTCCGCCGTCAGCTCGCCCGCATCACCCACAACGCCAACATCCAGCTGAACATCCAGGAGATCAAACAGCCCGAGCTGGAGGCGGCTCTCATCGCCCAGGGCATCGCCGATCAGCTGGCGCGGCGGATCAGTTTCCGCCGGGCCATGAAGCGAGCGATCCAGACCGTCCAGAAGGCCGGCGCCCAGGGCGTCCGGGTGCAGTGCTCGGGCCGCCTCGGCGGCTCGGAGATGGCCCGCCGCGAGTCCTATCGTGAGGGGCGGGTGCCATTGCACACGCTTCGCGCCGACATCGACTACGGCTTCCGGGAGGCCCGCACGACGACCGGGCGTGTCGGGGTGAAGGTCTGGATCTACAAGGGCGACATCCTGCCCTACAAGACTTCGGGCGAGGACAAGATCTCCCGCGAGGCGGCGATGGCGGTCGGCGAGACGTCCGGACAGGCGCGCCCGCGCCGGATCGTCAGCGCCGGCGGTGGCCGTCGCCGGCCGGAGCTCGGCGAGCCGGGCTCCCGCCTCGACCTGCCCGGTGCCGGCGAGGTGGCCGAGGTGCCGGAGGCTCCGGCGGTCGACGGTGCGGCCCAGCCGCCCGCCGCCGAGGGTGAAGCGGCGCCGTCGAGCCCGCTTCCCGGCGGCCAGGGCGACGAGGCCCTCGAGCGCCTGCTCGCCGAGGAAGAGGAGATCGAGCGCAAGACCCGCGACCAGCACCACGACGTGCCGCATTTCCGCAGGGAGAACGACTGATGTTGATGCCCCGCAAGGTAAAGCACCGCAAGCAGCACCGTGGGCGATTGTCCGGCGTGGCCAAGGGCGGCGAGTCGATCTCCTTTGGCGACTACGGCATCCAAGCCCTCGAGCCGGCCTGGGTGACCGCCCGTCAGATCGAGGCGGCCCGTATCGCGATGACCCGCCACGTCCGCCGCGGCGGCAAGGTGTGGATCTGCGTCTTCCCTGACAAGCCAGTCACTCAGAAACCCGCCGAGACCCGCATGGGCTCCGGCAAAGGCAACCCTGAGCACTGGGTCGCGGTCGTGAAGCCGGGCCGCATCCTGTTCGAGCTCTCCGGCGTGGACGAGGCCCTCGCCCGGGGCGCCATGGAGCGCGCCATCCAGAAGCTGCCGATGAAGGCCCGGTTCATCTCGCGTCCGGGCGTCGGGTCGACCCCGGAGGTGCAGGTCTGATGGCGACCGCTACCGAGATTCGCGCCCTCGACAACGACGAGCTCGAGAATCGCCTCGCAAACGCCCGCAAGGAGCTGTTCAACCTGCGATTCCAGGCCGCCACGGGCAGGCTTGACAACTACGCCCGCACGGGCCAGGTGCGCCGCGAGATCGCCCGCCTTTTGACGGTGCAGCGCGACCGCGAGATAGCCCACGCCGAGGAGTTGGAGCGCGCCCGCTCCACCGGCGGATCGGAGGAGGAATGATGGCCGAGACCGAGACCACCGCTGACGAGTCCCGCGCCAACAGGCGCAAGGTGCGCGAGGGCCTTGTCGTCTCCATTGCGATGGAGAAGACGGCGGTCGTCGCCGTCACCGAACGGGTCCGCCATCCCCGTTATGCGAAGACTGTGCAGCGGACGCGCAAGCTCTACGTGCACGACGAGGAGAACCAGGCCAGCAACGGGGACCGCGTCCGTGTCGCCGAGACACGGCCCTATTCCAAGTCCAAGCGCTGGCGGCTCGTCGAGATTCTGGAGCGAGCGCGATGATCCAGCAGGAGTCGCGACTTCGCGTGGCGGACAACTCCGGCGCCAAGGTGGTGCTGTGCATCAAGGTGCTCGGCGGCTCGCGCCGCCGATACGCCCGGATCGGCGACGTCTTCATCGCCACGGTGAAGGACGCCGTGCCCGGGGCCGCCGTCAAAAAGGGCGACGTGGTCAGGTGCGTCGTCGTGCGCACCCGCAAGGAGAACCGGCGGCCGGACGGGAGCTACATCCGCTTCGACGAGAACGCCGCCGTCCTCATCAACGACCAGCTGCAGCCGAGAGGGACCCGCATCTTCGGCCCTGTCGGCCGGGAGCTTCGCGAGAAGCGGTTCATGCGGATCGTGTCCCTCGCGCCGGAGGTGATCTGAAATGCGCATCAAGAAGGGTGACCGGGTGCAGGTCCTGCAGGGCAAGGACCGCGGCAAGTCGGGCGAGGTCATGCGGGCGCTACCGCAGCAGAACAAGGTGATCGTGGAGGGCGTGAACATCCACAAACGCCACCAGCGACCCCGCCGGGGAACGATGCAGGGCGGCATAATCGACAAGGACATGCCCATGCACGTCTCGTCGGTGGCCCTCATCTGCCCAGGCTGCGGCCCGACGCGGATCGGCTACCGCCAGGACGAGCAGGGCCGCAAGGTGAGGGTGTGCAAGAAGTGCGGAGGTGACCTGTGAGCAACGCCACCGCGACGGCAACACTCACCGAAAAGCCGCGCCTGCGGGAGCGCTACGAAAAAGAGCTCCGTGACTCGCTGCGCGAGCAGCTCGGGCTCGGCAACGCCATGCAGGTCCCACGGCTCGAGAAGATCGTGATCAACATGGGCGTCGGCCGGGCGACCCAGCAGCAGTCGCTGCTCGAGGGGGCCGTGCGCGACCTCGAGACGATCGCCGGCCAGCATCCCGTCGTGACGAAAGCGCGCCGTTCTATTGCCGGCTTCAAGCTTCGCCAAGGGATGTCCATCGGCTGCATGGTGACGCTGCGCGGTGACCGCATGTGGGAGTTCCTCGACCGCCTCATCAGCCTGGCCATCCCGAGGATCCGCGACTTCAGAGGTCTGTCCCCCCGCAGCTTTGACGGGCACGGCAACTACACCTTCGGCGTGACCGAGCAGCTCATCTTCCCCGAGATCGACTACGACAAGGTCGATTCCACCCGCGGCATGGACATCACCATCGTGACGTCCGGCCGTACCGACGACGAAGGCCGGGCACTGCTCGCCGCCTTCGGCTTCCCGTTCCGACGCGAAGGACAATAAGGGCCCCATGGCAAAGAAGGCATTAGTTCAAAAACAGCAGCGCACCCCTAAGTTCAAGGTGCGCGGCTACACGCGCTGCCGCCGTTGCGGCCGGCCGCGGGCCGTCTTCCAGAAGTTCACTCTCTGCCGTATCTGCCTGCGAGAGCTCGTGCACGCCGGCGAGGTGCCGGGCGTCACCAAGGCCAGCTGGTGAGGGGAAGGCACAGCCGATGACAATGACAGATCCCATCGCCGACATGCTGACCCGCATGCGGAACGCCAACGTCGCCATGCACGACACGGTGCGGATGCCGAGCTCGAAGCTGAAGGAGTCCCTCGCCGAGGTGCTCGAGCGGGAGGGGTACATCTCGGGTTTCTCTGCGGCTGACGACCCGGCAAGGCCGGGTCGCGTACTCGAGATCCGGCTCAAGTACACCGAGGACCGCGATCGGGTCATCGGAGGCCTGAAACGAGTGTCCAAGCCCGGCCTCCGCATCTACTGCCGGGCGGACCGCCTGCCCCGCGTGCTCGGGGGGCTCGGAGTGGCCGTGCTCTCGACGAGCCAGGGCCTCATGACCGACCGGGAGGCGCGACAGCGTCGCATGGGCGGGGAGATCCTCTGTTATGTCTGGTGACAGGCTCACCGCCGGCGGGCGGCGGTCGCCGAAGGAGGCAGGCTGATGTCGCGCGTCGGAAAGAACCCCATTCCCGTGCCCGCCGGTGTCGAGGTCACCGTCCTCGACGGCCACGTCACAGTCACCGGTCCCATCGGCCGGCTGGAGCACCATCTCCCCGGCGAGATCACCGTGCGCCAGGAAGACTCGACGCTCCTCGTGGAGCGGCCCGATGACGAGCGGATGAACCGTGCGTTGCACGGCCTCACCCGCTCCCTCGTGGCAAACATGGTCACCGGCGTCACGACCGGCTACCACAAGGACCTCGAGATCGTGGGCGTCGGCTACAGGGCGACGGCGAGGGCTGCCGACCAGATCGAGCTGGCGCTCGGCTTCAGCCACCCGGTCTTCGTGAACGCCCCGGAGGGCATCAGCTTCGAAGTGCCTGCCCCCACACGAATCACGGTGAGGGGCACCGACAAGCAGCGCGTCGGCCAGGTGGCCGCTGACATCCGCAAGATCCGCAAGCCCGAGCCCTACAAGGGCAAGGGAGTCCGCTACGCGGGCGAAGTCGTCCAGCGCAAGGCAGGGAAGGCAGCCAAGTAGCCATGCCGACAAACCGAACTCACGAGCTACGCGACCGGCGTCATCGCCGCGTGCGCAAGAAGGTGGTCGGTACGACCGAGCGGCCCCGCCTGGCCGTCTTCCGCTCCAATCGCCACATCGTCGCCCAGGTCATCGACGACTCCGCCGGCCATACGCTGGCGGCCGCCTCGACGATCGAGGCGGCCCTCAGGTCCAAGAGCACCGGGAAGGCGGGAGCGGCGGCCGAGGTGGGTCGCCTCGTCGCCGAACGCGCAAGGTCAAAAGGGGTCTCGAAGGTCGTCTTCGACCGGGGGGGCTCCCTCTATCACGGGCGGGTGGCCGCCCTCGCCGATGCTGCCCGCGAAGCGGGATTGGAGCTGTAGATGCCGGAGTCCCAATACGAAGAGCGGACGATCAAGGTCAACCGGGTGGCGAAGGTCGTGAAGGGTGGACGACGCTTCTCCTTCACGGCGCTCATGGTGATCGGCGACGGCAACGGCCGGGTCGGCCTCGGCTACGGCAAGGCCAAGGAGGCGGGCCTCGCGGTGCAAAAGGGCATCGACGAGGCGAAGAAGAACATGATCGACGTCCCCCTCGCCGGCTCGACGATCACGCACCCGATCATCGGCCACGCCGGCGCCGGCCGCATCCTGCTGAAGCCGGCTGCCCCCGGCACCGGCGTCATCGCCGGCGGTGCAGCTCGGGCGATCCTCGAGCTGGCCGGCGTGCACGACGTAGTGGCGAAGTCGCTCGGGACCTCGAACGCCATCAACGTGGCCCACGCCACGCTCGCCGGCCTGAAGGCCCTCCGTCGCCCCGACGAGGTCGCCCGCCTCCGGGGCAAGACGCCGGAAGAGGTCACGCCGGCCGGTGTGCTTCGCGCTTACGACGAGCGTCGCCGGCTCGGCCGAGCGGCGACCGCCGTCGAGGCAGGTTGAGATGTCGCGGCTCGTCGTCACCCAGGTGAAGTCGGCCATCGGCTCCAAGCCGAAGCACCGCGGGACGCTCCGGGCTCTCGGTCTCGGGCGCATCGGCAAGTCGAACACGCTCGAGGACCGGCCGGAGATCCGCGGCATGATCGCCCGCGTCCCCCACCTGGTAGAGGTGACAGAGGTAGGCGGGGCCGGCCAGGAAGAAGGAGGCAGCTGATGAAGGTCCACGAGCTGGCCCCGGCGCCCGGCTCCCACCGCCGGCGGCGCCGGGTGGGACGAGGCATCGCCGGCAAGGGCGGCAAGACCGCCGGCCGAGGCACCAAGGGCACAAAAGCGCGCGGCAGCGTGAAGCCCGGCTTCGAGGGCGGGCAGTTGCAGCTCGCCCAGCGAATTCCGAAGCTGCGCGGCTTCGCCAACCCCTTCCGGATCGAGTACAACGTGGTCAACCTGGACGTCCTCGAAGGCCTGGACGTCGACGAGGTCACTCCGGAGAGCCTCAAGGCCGCCGGCATCGTCCACCACAAGGGCCTCGTGAAGGTTCTCGGCGGGGGAGAGATTCACCGCGCCGTGCGGGTCTCCGCTCATGCCTTCTCCCGATCGGCCCAGGCCGCCATCGAGGAGGCCGGCGGGGGCGTCACGGTGGTGGACAAGCCGTACGGTGATCGCCGGCCGCCTGCCCAGGGAAACGCCCTCGCCAACCGCTAGGGTGTCCACCCTGGCCGGCGACGCGACTAGATCGCTGGTTCGGTCGGGCAGCGACGTTCAGGAGACTTGATGCTCGCAAGCTTGCGCAACATGTTCAGGGTGGCGGACCTTCGCAACAAGGTCCTCTTCACCCTGGTGGTCATCGGGATCTACCAGCTCGGGATCAGTATCCCGGTCCCCGGGGTCGACTTCGCGAGGATCCAGAGCATCTCGAGCTCGGCTCGGGCCACCGGGGTTCTCGGCTACCTGAGCCTCTTCGCCGGCACGGGGCTCTCCCGTGCCGCCGTCCTCGGACTCGGGATCATGCCCTACATCACCTCCTCGATCATCATCCAGCTCCTGACGGGGGTGATCCCTAAATTCGAGCAGTGGCGCGAGCAGGGAGCTGTGGGCCAGCGCAAGCTCACCCAGGCCACCCGGTATCTGACCGTCGCCCTCGCTCTCATGCAGTCTTCCGGCCTCGTCTTCCTCTTCCACTCCGGCCAGCTGTTCTCGACCAGCAAGGTCGACCTCATCCCTGACTTCACTCCGGGTCGTGTGGTGTTCATGATCCTCCTGCTCACGGCGGGGACGGCCTTCGTCATGTGGCTCGGCGAGCTGATCACCCAGCGAGGCATCGGCAACGGGATGTCGATCCTCATCTTCTCGAACGTGATCAGCGCCATTCCGATCTACGGCGAGTTCATCAAGGCCGACCGGGGATGGGGCGGCCTGGCGATAATCATCGCCGTCGTCCTCCTGCTCCTCGTGGCCATCGTCTTCATGGAGCAGGGCCAGCGCCGCATCCCGGTCACTTTCGCCAAACGGGTCCAGGGCCGACGGATGTACGGCGGCCAGAGCACCTACATACCGCTCAAGGTCAATCAGGCCGGTGTCATCCCGATCATCTTCGCCAGCTCCCTCCTATACATCCCGGTGCTGCTCTCGAACGTCGTCCCCTGGGTCACCTATCGCAACTGGGTCCGCAACAACCTGCTCAACCCGACTGACGCCGTCTATCTGATCTGTTACGGCATGCTCATCATGCTGTTCACCTTCTTCTACGTCCACGTCACCTTCGACCCCTACCAGCAGGCCGACCAGATCCGAAAACAGGGCGGCTACATCCCAGGATTCCGGCCAGGTGATCCCACCCGGCGTTACCTGGCGAAGATCCTCAACAGGCTGACCCTGCCGGGCAGCCTCTTCCTTGCCCTCGTGGCGCTGCTGCCGTCAGTTCTGCTTGCGCAGTGGAACATCTCCAACATCCCGTTCTTCGGGACGACGCTTCTCATCGCGGTCGGCGTTTCTCTGGAGACGATGAAGCAGATCGACAGTCAGCTAATGATGCGCAACTACGAGGGCTTCCTGCAGTAGGTGATACCGGGGGGCAGGCTCGTCGTCCTCGGGAAGCAGGGGGCAGGAAAAGGGACGCAATGTGTGCGCTTGTCGCACCACTACGTCATTCCGCACATCTCGACCGGGGACATGCTGCGAGGGGAGATCAAGGCCGGGACATCCCTCGGCGTCGAGGCCAGGCGGCACATGGACGAGGGCGATCTGATCCCGGACGACGTCGTCCTCTCCATGGTCGTCAAGCGCCTGGACCAGGACGACACGAGGACGAGAGGGTTCGTGCTCGACGGGTTCCCTCGTACCGTCGCCCAGGCCGAGGGCCTCGATGACCTCCTCAGGCCGGCCGTCCTCGACCTCTCGATCAACATCGTCGTGCCTACCCAGCTCGTGCTACGGCGTCTCGCCAGCCGGCGCATCTGCGAGGACTGCGGGACCATCTACTCCACGATGGCACCGCCGCGGGTGGCCTGGATCTGCGATGTCTGTGGCGGTGAGGTCGTCCACCGCGAGGACGACACCGAGGCGGCCATCCATCGCAGGCTCGACCTGTACGAGCAAGAGACTGCTCCCCTCATCTCCTGGTATCGCCGCGCCGGCACCCTCGTGTCGGTGTCGGGCGTGGGGAGCCCCGACGCCGTCTCGGACAGGCTCGTGGCGGCCATCGACGACCACCGCCGGGCCGGCGGTTTCGGGCCTCCGCTGCCGGCCGGCGAGGGCCCCCGGGCGTCCGGGCCGGGCGGCGAGGATCAGGCCGGCGGGGGGTATGTCGGCGGGGATGAGACCGGCGGGGATGAGACCGGCGGGGATGAGACCGGCGGTGACGAGACCGGCGGGGATGAGACCGGGGATGAGACCGGCGGGGCGTATCCCGGCGGGGTGTACACCGGTGACGCGGACATCGTGGGCGGCTCCGGCATCGCCCGCGGCCTCGTCGACGGCCGTGCGGGCGGGCCGGCCCTCGGGTTCCCCGATGACGCGTTTCCCCGTGGCCAGGCGGTCGCCGAATGAGGCGCAACGCCTCGGAGCTGGCCAAGATGCGCAAGGCGGGCAAAGTGGTGGCCGAGATTCACGAGAAGACACGTGAGGTCATCCGCCCCGGGGTCACCACGCGGGAGATCGACCGGGTGTCCCGGGAGGTGCTCGAACGCCGCGGGGCCCGCTCCAACTTCCTCAACTACCACGGCTTCCCGGCCACGGTGTGTACCTCGCCGAACGACATGATAGTTCATGGTATTCCGGGTGATTACGTGCTCAAAGAGGGTGACATCATCTCCATCGACTGCGGTGCGATCGTGGAGGGCTATCACGGCGATGCCGCCTACACGGCTCCCGTGGGGGAGGTGTCCCGCGCCGCCCGCCGGTTGCTTGAGGTCACCGAAGCGTCCCTGTGGAAGGGCATCGAGCAGCTACGGGACGGGAACCGGCTCCACGAGGTCGGGCGGGCCGTGCAGGATGTGGCGGAAGCGGCGGGTTTCTCGGTCGTGCGCAACTACGTCGGGCACGGCATCGGGACCGCCATGCACGAGGAGCCGCAGGTCCCGAACTACTGGCCAGGTTCGCCAGGGCCGCGAATCAAGGTCGGCAACGTCTTTGCCATCGAGCCGATGGTCAACGTGGGCGGCCCCGAGACCGTCGAGCTTGCCGACGGCTGGAGCGTCGTCACGGCCGACGGGAGCCTCTCTGCCCACTTCGAGCACACGATCGCTGTCACCGAAGACGGCCCGGAGGTCTTCACGATCCCCTGAGAGGTGAGAGCGTAAGCGGTCAGCGCCAGCTCCGGACCAACCGCCCCGCGTACCCCCGACCGAACCGCTCCCAGGCGCCGCCGGCCGCCGGCGGGGACCTTGCGTACCAGGTGCGCAGGTCACCCTGCCAGCAGCTATGCTGTCTACCGCCATGAATGGCCGTGCTCGCGCGGCCGCTCTCGGCCGTGTGGCCCACCTGAGCAGTGCCGGCGGGCTCACCGCGCCGTGGCAAATAGACGAGTTTCCCCCGAGGAGGACCACCTGCCGAAGCCGAAAGAGGATGCCATCGTGCTCGAGGGCACGGTGGTGGAACCGCTCCCGAACGCGATGTTCCGCGTCGAGCTGGAGAACGGGCACAAGGTGCTCGCCCACAGCTCAGGAAAGATGCGGATGCACCGGATCCGTATCCTCCCCGGCGACCGAGTGCAGGTGGAGATCACGCCGTACGACTTGTCGAGGGGCCGCATCACCTACCGCTACAAGTAACGGCACGAGCAAAGGCCCGACTGTTCCTGCAGAGGGTGGCCGTCGGTTTCAGGCGGCGAGGGACGGCAGCCTCGGACGAGAACAAAGCAAGACGAGAACAAAGCAAGCAGAAGACGACAACAAACGAAGGACCACCTGAGGGTGATCGAAACGAGCGGAAGCAAGGAACGAGACTGGTGAAGGTTCGACCGAGTGTGAAGACGATGTGCGAGAAGTGCAAGGTGATCAGGCGGCACGGTCGCGTCCGGGTCATCTGTTCGAACCCGCGGCACAAACAGCGGCAGGGCTGAGGGTGGCCCGCATCTCCGGTGTGGACATCCCGCGCGAGAAGCGCCTCGAGGTGTCGCTCACCTATATCTACGGGATAGGGCGCAGTCGCGCCCGGCAGGTCTGTGACGCCACCACCATCGACTCGGGCACCCGGGTCCGTGACCTCACCGACGAAGAGGTAGCCCGCCTCCGCAGCTACATCGACGCCTCCTTGAAGGTGGAGGGCGATCTTCGCCGCGATGTCGCCCAGGACATCAAGCGGAAGATGGAGATCGGCTGCTATCAGGGGATCCGTCATCGCAGGGGCTTGCCGGTGCACGGGCAACGCACCCACACCAACGCCCGTACCCGCAAGGGACCGAAGAAGACAGTCGCCGGCAAGAAGAAGGTACGCAAGCACTGATGGCCAAGACAACCAAGCCAGGCGGCCGCCGGCCGCGCCGCAGAGAGCGCAAGAACGTCTCCTACGGCGTCGCGCACATCAAGAGCTCGTTCAACAACACCATCGTCTCGATCTCCGATCAAGAGGGGAACGTCCTTTCCTGGGCCTCCGCCGGCAACGTCGGTTTCAAGGGATCGAGGAAGTCGACGCCCTTCGCCGCCCAGATGGCCGCCGAGCAGTGCGCCAAGCGGGCGATGGAGCACGGCGTGCGCCGCGTCGACGTGCTCGTCCGGGGCCCGGGCTCGGGGCGCGAGACGGCGATCAGGTCGCTCGCCAGCGCCGGCATCGAAGTGACAGGCATCAAGGACGTGACACCCATACCCCACAACGGCTGCCGCCCTAAGAAGCGGCGCCGGGTCTAGGGCCGACAGGAGAGATCAAGACCAATGGCTCGCTACACCGGTCCGGTGTGCCGCCTCTGCAGGCGGGAGAAGACGAAGCTGTACCTGAAGGGCGCCAAGTGCGACACCGTGCGTTGTCCCGTGGAACGACGCCCCAACCCGCCTGGTGAGCACGGCCGCGACCGCCTCCGGCAAGGTTCGGAGTACAACACCCAGCTCCGCGAGAAGCAGAAGGCCCGCCGCATGTACGGGCTCCTCGAGCGACAGTTCGTGAACAATTACGAGGAGGCCAACCGCGAGGGCGGCATCACGGGCGAGAACCTCCTCCGGCTCCTCGAGCTGCGCGTCGACAACATCGCCTTCCGGGCCGGCTGGGGCGCCAGTCGCAACCAGGCCCGCCAGTTCGTCCGCCACGGGCACGTCCGGGTGAACGGCAAGCGCGTCACTATCCCGTCTCGGCGCGTCCGCCAGGGCGACGTCATCGAGCTCAGCCCGAAGGCTCGCGACTTCATCGTCATCCGCCACAACCACGACGTCCTCGACCGCCGGCCGCCGGCGTGGCTCGAGGTGACCGACGGGGGCAACGGCGTACGCGTCCTCGCCGTCCCGGTCCGTGAACAGATCGATACCCAGGTGCGAGAGCAGCTCATCGTCGAGCTGTACTCCAAGTAGACACCGCCAGAACAGGAGTCCAGTCCCTCATGCTCATCATCCAACGACCGATCGTCGAGCCCTTCGGCGAGCCGGACCAGTTCCGGCAGCGCATCGCCATCGGGCCGCTCGACCCGGGCTTTGGTCACACGCTCGGAGCCTCGCTCCGGCGCACGCTGCTCTCGTCAATCCCCGGTGCAGCAGTCACCCAGGTCCGCTTCGACGAGGCCCTGCACGAGTTCACGTACCTGTCCGGCGTGAAAGAGGACGTGAGCGACATCATCTTGAACCTGAAGGATCTCGTGCTCCGCAGCGAGTCCGACGAGCCGGTGACCATGCGGGTCGACGTACGCGGCCCGGCCGAGGTCACCGGCGCCGACATCCGGACCACTTCGGACGTCGAGATCCTCAACCCAGACGCCCACATCGCCACTGTCAACGCGAAGGGACGACTGGCGATGGACGTCACGGTGGAGCGCGGCAAGGGCTACGCACCGGCCGAGCGCAAGCAGACCTCCTCCACGATCGGTGTCATCCCGGTGGACGCCATCTACTCACCGGTGCGGCGCGTCGCCTTCGAGGTGGAGCCGACGCGCGTCGAGGTCTCGACGGACTACGACCGCCTCGTGCTCGACATCGAGACCGACGGCTCGATCAGCCCGCGCGACGCGCTCGCCTCGGCCGGCCAGACGCTGCGCAGCCTGCTCTCGCTCGTGGCTGATCTCGCCGACGAGGGACAGGGCCTCGAGCTCGGCGACGTCGGCTCCGCCGCCGCCGGCTCGCCCGATCTCGATCTGCCGATCGAGGACCTCGACCTCTCCGAGCGCCCGCGCAACTGCCTGAAGCGGGCACAGATCAACACCGTCGGCGAGCTGATCCAGCGCACGCCCGACGAGCTGCTGTCGATCACCAACTTCGGCCAGAAGTCGCTCGACGAGGTGCTCGTCCGTCTCGACGAGCGGGGCCTGGCACTGCGGGAAGGGACGCTCTGAGTGCCGGGGGCGCCCCGTAAGGGAGGACGCTTCGGGGGCGACGCCGCTCACCAGAAGGCGATGATGGGCAACATGGTGGCCTCCCTCATCGCCGCCTACCCGCGGCGGATCGTGACCACCGAGGCCAAAGCCAAAGCGCTCCGGCCGGTCGCCGAGAAGATCATCACCAAGGGGATCAAGGGCGGCGTGCACAACCAACGGCAGGTAGTGGCCTTCATCCGGGACAAGGAGATGGCCCATCGCCTCTTCAGCGAGATCGCGCCGCTCTACGCCGATCGTCCCGGCGGCTACCTGCGCATCTTGAAGCTCGGCCCGCGCCCGGGGGACAACGCCCCGATGGCGCAGGTCGAGTTCGTTTGAGTCGCCTCGACCTCTCGGTCACAGACGACGAAGCGGCCCCGCAGGGGCCGCTTCGTCGCGTGATGCTCCTCCTCGCCTATGACGGGAGCGAGTTTCACGGCTTCGCAGCACAGCCCGGGGCCGGCCTGCAGACCGTGGGCGGCAGCCTCGGGGCGGCCCTGACCCGGATGACAGGTCATGAGGTCGCCGTCACGTGCGCCGGGCGGACCGACAGCGGTGTCCACGCCGCCGGGCAGGTGGCCCACGTCGATCTGAGCGAGGAGTTTCTCGGCGGCCGCCCCGACCTCGACCCTCTCATCCGGTCGCTCAACCGCCAGCTCGGGCCGGCGCTCGCCGTCCTCGACGCCCGCCTCGCGCCCGAGGGCTTCGACGCCCGGCACTCGGCCACCGGGCGCCGCTACAGGTACCTGATCCTCGTGAGCACCACGCCCGATCCGCTCCTGCTCCACACCTCGTGGCACCGGCCGCCTCCGCTCGAGCTCGGGGCGATGCGGATCGCCGCCGACGCCTTGGTGGGAGAGCACGACTTCGCCGCCTTCTGCCGCCGGCCGCCCCGCTACGACGGCCCGCTGACCCGCAGGGTCCTCCGAGCCGGCCTCTCCGTCCAGCCGGACGGCCGCCTGTGGTCCTTCGAGATCGAGGCGAACGCCTTCTGCCATCGGATGGTGCGCTCGATCGTCGGGACGCTTGTCTCGGTGGGTGAGGGGCGGCTCACCGCAGCCGACATGGTGTCCATCCTCCGCGCCGGCGACCGGTCGCGAGGCGGCCGGCTGGCGCCGGCGGGCGGGCTTACCCTCGTCTCGGTGAGTTACCCGGAGGAGCTCGTGCCGGGCGGGGTGTGGCGGCCGGCCGGCTGAGGGAGCCTCCGGGGCGCCCGGATTGACGAGTTCCCACCGCCGCGGTCTGCGGCGTCGAGGCCGGATGCGCGGCCCTCGCCTTTGCGAGCGAACCCCGTCCCGGCTAAATTCCACACCTGGCGTGCTCACGCGCGCTCCCAGGGCCGAGCCGACGCCCTATCCTTGATGGACGGCGCGCCCGGGTGGCGCCCGTCCACCTCCGGCCGAGAAGAAGGACCACCGCTTGCGCACGTATTCCACCAGAGCCAGCGAGATCGAGCGCACCTGGCACGTTGTCGATGCGGAGGACCTGGTCCTCGGCCGCCTGTCCACCGAGGTGGCCCGCGTCCTTCGCGGGAAGCACCGGCCCATCTTCGCCCCCCACCTCGACACCGGCGATCACGTCATCGTGGTCAACGCCGCCAAGGTCGTCCTGTCCTCCAACAAGGCCGAGAGGTCCTTCGCCTACCGCCACAGCGGCTATCCCGGGAGCCTGCGCGTCACGAGCTATGCCGAGCTGCTCCGCAACAAGCCGGAGGAGCTCGTCCGCAGCGCCGTCCGGGGGATGCTGCCGAAAGGCCCCCTCGGCCGGAAGATGCTGAACAAGCTGAAGGTCTACGCCGGCCCCGAGCACCCTCACGCCGCCCAGCAGCCGCGGGCCCTCGAGCTGCCCGCCTCGGCCCGGAGGGCGTCGTGACGCCCCTCTGCCTCCGTGCCCGTGCGCACCCGGCCGGCACTGCCCCACGTCCCGAGCCCGCAGAATCCCGGGAGCCCGCAGAACTCGAAGAAGAGGTCACTTACTGATGTCCAAGCCGCTCGTCCAGGCGACCGGTCGCCGCAAGCAGGCGGTAGCCCGCGTCCGCTTCCGGCCCGGTGAAGGTGTCATCACCATCAACCGCCGGAGCTTCGAGGACTACTTTCCCTCGGCCACTTTCCGGACGCTTGCCACTGAGCCGCTCCGCCTCGTCGAGAAAGGCGAGGAGTTCGACGTCGACGCCACCATCGACGGGGGAGGCCTCTCAGGCCAGGCCGGTGCTCTACGCCTCGGCATCGCCCGCGGGCTCGTCGAGCTCGACCCGGAGCTGCGGGCCCGCTTGAAGAAGGCTGGCATGCTCACTCGGGACGCCAGGGAGAAGGAGAGCAAGAAGTACGGCCTGAAGAAGGCGCGCAAGGCCCCCCAGTACTCGAAGCGCTGAGCGCTTCATGGTGCCTCGCTTCGGCACCGACGGGATCCGCGGCGCCGCCAACTCCGAGCTGAGCCCCGAGCTGGCCCTGGCGCTCGGGCGGGCGGCCGCTCGCCATCTCGAGGGTGCGCCGTTCCTCGTCGGACGCGACACCCGTCAGTCCGGCCCGATGCTGCAAGCGGCGTTGTCGGCCGGCCTGGCAGCTTCGGGGCGCGACGTCGTCGACGTCGGCGTCATCACCACCCCGGCCTTGGCCTGGCTGGCCGCCGCGCGGCGCCTGCCGGCGGCGATGATCTCGGCCTCTCACAACCCCTTCGAGGACAACGGCATCAAGCTGCTCGGCCTCGGGGGAGCCAAGCTGGCCCTCGGCACCGAGAGGGCCATCGAGCTCGACCTCCACAGCACAGGCGCCGGCCTGGCGCCCTCCGCCAGCGCGGAGCGGGCCCTTCCCCTGCTCGCTGTCGGGCGCCTGCTCGCCGAGCCCGCTGCTGTCACCGGCTACATCGATCACCTCGTCGATCGCATGCAGGGCGCCGCCATGCCCGAAGGCCTCGTCATGCTGGACTGCGCAAACGGGGCCGCAAGCGGCGTGGCCCCCCTCGTGCTCGACCGGCTCGGGGTGAGGCACCAGGTGCTCTTCGCCTCCCCGGACGGGACGAACATCAACGCCGGCTGCGGCTCGACCCACCTCGGGGCGCTCGCGCGGGAGGTCGTCAAGGCCGGCGCCGCCCTCGGCATCGCCTTCGACGGCGACGCCGACAGGATGCTCGCCGTCAACCACCGGGGCGAGCCCGTCGACGGCGATCAGCTGATCGCCATGTTCGCCAAGGATCTCCACGCCCACGGCCTCCTCGTCCGAAGCACGGTGGTGGTCACCGTGCTCAGCAACCTCGGCCTCCGCCACGCCCTGGCGGCGGCGGGCATCGGCGTGATAGAGACCCCGGTCGGTGACCGCCACGTCTCTGATGCTCTCGAGGCCGAAGGCCTCGTGCTCGGCGGCGAGCAATCCGGCCATCTGATCTTCAGAGACCGCGCCGCCACCGGCGACGGCCTCCTCACCGCCCTCCTCCTTTTCGAGCTGCTCGGCCGGACCGGGCGCACATTGGCCGACTCGGCGGATCTCGCCATGCGACGCCTGCCCCAGCTGCTCCACAACGTGCCCGTGTCAGATCCGAGCCGGCTCGTCTCCGCCGGTGCCGTCTGGGACGAGGTGGCGGCGGTCGAGGCTCAGCTCGGCGAGTCGGGCAGGGTCCTCCTCCGGCCGAGCGGCACGGAGTCGTGCGTCCGGGTGATGGTCGAGGCCGGGACTCACGAGGAGGCGGAACAGCTCGTCCTCCGGCTGTCGGCCGCGGTGGCGCGGGAGCTGGCCGACGATTCAGCCCTAGCCTGACCTCCCATGTGCGGCATTATCGGCGTCACGGGCGCCAAGGATCCGCTCCGCGTCCTGCTCGAGGGGCTCGCCATGCTGGAGTACCGCGGCTACGACTCGGCCGGGGTGGCCCTCGCCGGCGACGTGGGCGAGCCGGTGTGGCGGCGGCGTTCAGCGGTCCGCGGGGAGTCGATCGCCGTGCTCGCCGGAGCGAGCGACGGCATCCCGACAGCTCCGCGGGCCGGCATCGGCCACACGAGATGGGCCACCCACGGCGCCCCGACCGAGGCGAACGCCCATCCCCACTTCGACTGCACGGGAAGCATCGCGGTTGTCCACAACGGCATCATCGAGAACCATAGGGAGCTGTGGGCCGCCCTCGAGGCGGCCGGCCACGAACGAAGCTCCGCCACCGACACCGAGGTCATCGCTCACCTGATCGAGGCCGAGATGGCCTCGGGCGCCGGCCTGACCGAAGCCGTGCGCCGGACGATCGGCCTGCTCACGGGCGACTTCGCCATCGCCGTCGTGGCGGCCGCCGAGCCGGACGTCATAGTGGCGACCCGGCGGACGTCCCCCCTCATCGTCGGGCGCACCGAGGAGGTGGGAGTCGTGGCATCGGATCTTGCCGCCCTCCTCCCGACGACGCGGGAGCTCTTCGCCGTCGCCGAC
>Ga0182024_10003875_pt1 | contig 35058 bp, 33 predicted proteins | sample P32metaG_FD_120480 | JGI IMG/M metagenome (GOLD analysis project Ga0182024, IMG submission 120480) | Permafrost microbial communities from Stordalen Mire, Sweden - P3-2 metaG (Illumina Assembly) | ecosystem: Environmental > Terrestrial > Soil > Wetlands > Permafrost | place: Sweden: Stordalen...
CGTGCCAGCCACATCGCGCTCGTCTGCCCATGCGTCATCCGCCGCTCTCCTTACGTTATCGCAGGGCGACATCTCATCAGCAATCTAATCACTGCGACAGAGTGGGGATATCCAATCGCTTACTGCCGTACTACCGACAAAGCCAGATCTACGCCAGGGACCGTGTGGAGCTTGATCGTTCCACGCTTGCCGATTGGGGAGGAGCCGCGAGCGCGCTCCTTGATCCGTTGCTCGGGGCATTAGAAGACTACGTCATGGCCGCTCAGAAGCTGCATGCCGATGACACACCGATTCCAGTGCTCGCTCCCGGCACCGGCAAGACCAAGAGCGGGCGGCTGTGGGCGTACTTACGCGATGATCGGCCCGCCGGCGGTACGGATCCTCCAGCGGTGCTCTTTCGCTATTCACCGGATCGCAAGGGTGAGCGGCCTCGCGAGCACCTGCAGCGCTTTCGCGGCATCCTGCAGGCCGATGCCTATGGTGGTTTTAACGGTTTATATGATCGCGCGCACGAGCCACTGATCGAAGCGGCTTGCTGGGCGCACGCGCGGCGCAAGTTTTTTGAGATTTACGATTCCACGGCCTCACCGATCGCCTTCGAAGCCCTCGAGCGCATCGGTGTGCTTTACAAGATCGAAGATGAGATCCGCGGCAAACTGCCCGATGAGCGCAAAGCCGTGCGCCAAGCGCGCGCGACGCCGGTGCTGAAGGATCTATACGACTGGCTGCGCTCCTCAGTGCGCAAAGTGCCGAAGAAGTCTGCTATCGCCGGCGCCATCGGTTACACGCTCTCGCTGTGGACCGCGCTCACACGCTATGCAGATGATGGATCCATCGAGATCGACAACAATCCGGTCGAACGGGAGCTGCGCGCGGTGGCTCTCGGAAGAAAAAACTATCTATTCGCAGGTTCCGACGCCGGTGGCGAGCGCGCTGCCGCATTCTATAGTTTGATCGGCACGGCAAAGCTTTGCGGACTAGATCCGGAGGCGTATCTGCGCGAGGTCCTTACTCGTATTGCCGATCATCCTGTCAATCGTATTGAAGAGTTGCTGCCCTGGAATGTCGCACCGCAACTCCTCCCGTCCGTCGATCTCGCCGCCTAATCCTGTCAAGACGGCCGTAATCGGACGGATACATCTTCATGACCGTATAACGAAGAACAAATATCTCGGCGAGTTTTGGACTTTACTGGAGCAGTCGGCGAACGCACTCGGGGGGGTGCCGCATTAATGTCGCGAGCCTCAATGGACAGGTGGATCTTGTGATGCCGAATGGATTCGTCGCCAGCAGTGCCCTCTTTTTCGAGATTTTTAACGACCCCATCCACACGTATCTTGTGATGCGTCCAAGGAGAAGGTTGTCCGCAGGATACCGTTACTCTTAGTCAGGTTTGGTGAACACTCCAAAGCTGCCCGCTGAAAGCGGGCTCCCTTTCCTGGTGACGCGAAACCAGGAACATTCAGCGACACGGAGCCGTAAGCAAGATCAGACGTGCCGAGGATTCACGATCACATGGGTGGTCACCGCCAATACGCGCGCCATCGGTTCGTCGCCAACGTTCACGTAGGCGTGTCCGGATGTACTGTCCATGTAGATACTGTCCCCGACATTCAGACGCGTAGGAACATAATGTTCATTGAAAACTTCGATCGAGCCCCCTAACACGTAGGCGAATTCTTCGCCCTCGTGAGCAGCTAGCCCTCCGGCCTCTTCCAGTGAACGCGCAGTGATTTCCATGATGCCTATATTCATTTTTTTACGGGCCAAGTCTGCGCACAGCAATTCGAACTCATAGCGCTCGGTCGATCCTTTAGACCCCTCGCCATGTCGAGTGACCGCACGGCGCCCGGTTCGCACATTAGCGGCCGGCGCGGTGAAGAGCTCATTGAGTTCGAGCCCGAGGCCTTCAGCCAGTTTCGTCAATTGAACATAGCTCAGCGTCGCCAGGTTGTTCTGTACTTTGGACAGGGTGGCGATAGAGATGCCGGTAATCGCCGCCAGCTGGCGCAGACTCAGATTGCGCGTGCGACGAATCTCCCGCACCCTAGCACTCAAATCCGGCGCCACTCCCAGCGACCTACCTTTAAGTTCTTCTTGAGCGCTCAATTTATCCACCATGTGGGCATAGGGATTTCGGCAATATGGTGCCGTTCGCGAACAGTGCCGGCACCGATTACCATTTTCGTTCGGACCCGCTCTTGTCGCCTTCAACAATGCAGGCCTCGAATGTCCGCTAGAGGCCCGTCGGCCGAATTGCCCGCATCAAGTCCTCTGCGGGCAGCGAGCGGCCCCCGCCTCGGCCTGGGCAATCGCCCTGATTGCGGCCTCTCGGCACGCGATCAAATCCGGCCCGTCGACCATCGACGACGGAATGTCGCAGCCCGCTGCAAGGCCGAAAATACCAGATTAGCACGGACTTGCTATGGAAGCCTCTAATTGGCAGATGCGTCAGTTAAAGACTCCGCTGCGCGCTAGCGCCTGCTGCCGGGAAGCGAACCGCAGCACACTTCCGCTTAGTCCTTTGGGCAACACAGATACGAATTCAAGTACGCGAGGATACCTATTGGGGGGCAACCTGCTGTTGGGGAGTGAAATGCGTGTGAACCCTCGGAGGCGCCTCCGGGAACGCTTGAATCTTTTGGGTCTAGTGGGTAGAGAGATTGTCGCCGACGAGATGAATCTCTTCGTCGCGCGGCTGCATAAAGCGTGGCGAAACCGAGTAGGCCGGGGGAATTACACCCCCAGCCCCTCACAGATCCGTACGTGAGCCTCTCGACTGATACGGCTCGTGTCATCCAACGAAGGCCGACGACGTCCTTCATTTAGATCGAAGGGTTCTTCCCGTTGCCGGTTGACCACAATGAATCGATCATGAACTGGATGACACCCCCCTTCGCTCCGCTGGAGTTACCCAGCCTCATCGCTACTACGAAGCAGTCTGCCCCTGGTGCGAGCATCGATACTTTCGGTCTCATGGTTGCATCCATTCGCACCTTTCCTCTTGCCATCTCGCATCAGGTTCCCACGTTTCACACTGGAGCCCATATCAAGGTCATGCCGCCTGTACACCGACTGTCATCCGAGCAGTAAGCAGGTCACTCTCAGACTGATCCCGCGAACTTCTAACCTCCGCGGTTTTGACAGCAATTCTCTACCTCACGATGCGTCTTCGGACGGTTCACTCTCGTTCACCTTCTTGACACTCACCTGACGCTCTTGTCGAGCGCCTTTTCCCAGAATTGCTCACTACCATGGCCTTTTGAACCACAGCAGCACCTGGGCGGTTTGAGGCCTGTGTCTGCACACCGACCTCGGGGGGCCGTCCCCCATCACTCATGCGGCACACAAAACTGACGACTTTTCAAAGAGAAGAATCATCAGCTTCGTTTCGCGTCGCACTTAGAATCGATAGTTAATCTGCGTCCCGAAGGTTCGGGGCTGGTTCGTCGAATACCGAATCAACTGCGGGATGTTGAGCTGAAAGCTTGTGTTATTAGCTGTCAGCAACGCTATTTTGTTCGCCAGATTATTCACGAACAAATCCACTGACCACTTGTCATTCGACAAGCCAATGCGCGCATTAGCGATCTCATAAGGAGGGAGTTTCACGCCGAAGTAGTACGCTTCGTCGGTGGTCGTACCCACGTAACTATCGTCAACCCTGGCTGTCAATTGATAGCCGCGTGCTACCTTTGTCGTGTACACCAGAGCTAGACTCGCCGTATCTTTGGGGACGTTTATGATCGGGATAGTGCAATTGCTGACGCTTTGGCAGCTGCTGATCGAGCCAGCGACCAACGTCGCTAACGCAGCACTTGGCGACGTGATCTTGGCATCCGTATACGCGCCACTCGCTGATATTGACCAATTAGCGGACAGCTTGGCAGTGATCTCGAGCTCAGGGCCGAACGACCGACCGTTACCCGCATTGGCGATGTACTGAGAGCCGCATGGGAGAAGCACCGTTTCCTGAACGCCCGTCCACTTAATGTAGTAAAGATCGCTGTTGACTGTTAACCAGTTTCCGAACATTTTGGCCTTTTCGCCGACTTCGTAGTTCCATACGCTGTCAGGACCGAATGTAAGCGGTGCCGCCTGCTTGCAAAAGGGCGGAACATTCGGAGGCTCCGTGAGCTGATTAGCGCCACCCGGACGGAATCCCTTGGACGCCGAGACGTAGGTTGTCAAGTCGCTATTTGGGCTGTAGGACAAGTTGAATCGCGGATTATAACCGTTGTTGGAAGCTTCTGTTTTCAGTGGCACCTCAGGTGTGAGGAACGGAGCGTCGGCGCCCCATGCCTGTTCCAACTGTTGACTCAGGTATCGATACCAGCGCAAGCCTGCAGAGAATTTCAAAGTGTCGGTAATCTTGTACGAGCTGTCGGCGAATAAGGCGAATTGCTCGACGCGGTACGGATTGTCCGCCTCGAACGCGATCCCGGTGGGATTGGGCGGGGAGCTAAACACTGGGTTGGCACTGTAGTTTTGCCAGGTTGAATTGAGGTCGCTGTAGAAAGCGCCGACGAGCCAATGCAGTCGATCGTCCCCTCGTGATGTCAGGCGAATTTCCTGGCTGAGCTGGCGAGAGGGATCCGTTTCAGTGAATGGGACAGACGCATACGACGGGAGTTCGTTGAGCAACGAAAACGACTCCGACGCATCCTGCGTCTGGGTCAACACACGGTCCCAGTAGGCGGTGGCGCTAGTCAGATCGGCAAACCCGAGATTGGCAGTAATCGTGAGACTATAAATGTGCACGGTATCGGCGACTGACTCCGGGATATTAAATGCCTCGTAATGAGCCATGTACGAAGGCCCGGGCGGACTGTCGAATTCGTCGTAGCCGCCCATTACCATGCGCTGGGAGAACGCAGTCGCGACGATGGAAAGATTGTCACTAGGCTGGAACAGGAGGCTGGCTCGTTCGCTGTACAACTGTTCGGTATTGACGTTATGCGCGACGCTCTGCACCGGGGCCGCTAGGACGTTGCCACGAAGATATGGTGGCGGATTGGTCACAGGTGTATCCGGCGGAAACGGGTCAAGCACGACGCGGTCGATCCAGCCACTCCGGTACGTATCTGTGCCTACTACTCGCAGGGCGAGCGTATTGCCGAGCGGCACATTGAGCATAAAGCTGCCGCTGCCGTTTCCGCTGCCGCCTTGTGTGTCCGATAGTGTTCCCTGGAAGGATCCCTCGTACGTGTCCAGCTTGGGTTGATTCGTAACAATCTTTATGGTTCCACCCATGGACCCGGATCCATAGAGCGTACCCTGCGGCCCACGGAGTACCTCGATTCGATCAATGTCGTAGAGATCCGGATCGATTACCACTTTGCCAACCTGTGCAAGCGCCGGCGGCGACAACGGAACCTCGTCGAGATAGAAACCGACCGTGGGCGCCGCGCCTCCGCTTGACGCAAGGCCACGCGCTTCGTATTCGGTCTGCCCGGGTCCCGCCGTTTTCATAGAGACGCCCGGTAAATCGCGGACCAATTCTTCAACGGTGGCGATGCCCGCCGCAGTCAGCTGGGCTCCGCTCACTGCCGTCATGCTGATTGGCGTGTTTTGGACGGTTGATTTGTACTTCTCGGCGGTAACGACGATCTCCGTTAAGCTCGAATCGGTCTCATCGGCTGCCGCTACCGGCTGTACCCAGCCGATCATTGAGGCTAGCCCAACCAAGAGAATTAGATCACCAAAGAAAGGGCTCGTTTTCATAGCGACCGTCCACGCGGCATGGAGGTCGGAAATGACGAATTGGACACCGATTCACGCTTGCGTTGGCCCATCTGCATCCCCTTTTTGCTTGTATGTCTGCGGTGCCGTGAGCGAATCCGATGTTCCTCAGCGGCCCGTGTCCGACGAAATCATCGAAAATGATCCTATAAACTTACACTTGATCCCAATAAATTCAGGACACTATTACAACTGATCACCTCAAGCAAGTGCTCTGCCCAGCACGCTACGTTTTAACTAAGTCGAAGCACAGCTCAGCGGAATGGTGTATCCGCCAGCGTATTCGATATAACCTCATGAGAATCATGCAATTGCGAATCTGGCTTCCGATTGCTAAATGCCGATCGCGTATCAAGACTGGATGTTGCGCCTACACCACAAAAGACATCATGCTCAAATCGTCGAGCTAAATGTCGTATATTTAGGTTCAACGTATCTATTGGGAACATAATGGTCCGATAGGAAACAGAATCGCTATATTTGATTCCATAGGGAAGCCAGGATCATCACGATGACTGACGTATCGATCGATACCGCGCGAGATTGGGACCACTCCGACGTATTGCGCCATTTTCGCGAGCGCTTCGCATTGCCAGCGAAAGTTGTTTATCTCGACGGTAATTCCCTTGGAGCGTTACCCCGGGATACGGCACTACGCGTATCCCGTGTTGTAAACCAGGAATGGGGAGGCGATCTCATTCGTGGCTGGACGGTCCATGATTGGTATAACGCGGCGCTCACGGTTGGCGCCAAAGTAGCGAAATTGGTCGGTGCTGCGGACGACGAAGTGATCGTGACCGACTCGACATCGGTCAATTTGTTTCGGCTCATATTCGCCGCACTACAAATGCAACCGCAAAAATCAGAAATCCTTTGCGAAGCGGGGGATTTTCCAACGGATTTGTACGTTTGCCAAGGTGCCTCCGCAGCATACGGGCGCGGGCGGACGTTTAAGATGGTACCCCGAGATCGCTTGTTAGCCTCGATTGATGACAATACAGCTCTCGTATTACTCAGTCACGTGCACTACCGGACAAGCGAGATCTACGACATGCACGCGGTCACCGAAGCGGCTCATCGAGCCGGAGCGTTGGTCTTGTGGGATCTCAGTCATAGCACCGGCGCCATCCCGGTAGCGCTCAACAGAGCGGGCGCAGACTTTGCCGTGGGTTGCGGATATAAGTATCTCAACGGCGGTCCTGGAGCACCCGCATATCTCTATGTCGCGCAGAGACATCACTCGCGCGCCGCCAATTCGATCTCCGGCTGGCTTGGTCACGCACGTCCGTTTGATTTCGTTGACAACTACGAGCCCGCTGCCGGGATTCGGCGTTTCTTGTCAGGTTCGTGTTCAATTATCGCGTGCCGGGCATTAGAAGTCGGAGTAGATCTGATGCTGGAAGCCGGAATCGATCGAGTGAGAGAGAAGTCACGGCGCCTCTCTGAGTTCTTTATCCAACTCGTTGAGTCGGAATGTAGTGGATACGGATTGAAGCTCGTGAGTCCGCGGCACGCTGATTGTCGCGGAAGTCAGGTCTCATTTTCGCATCCGCGTGGATTTCAAATCATGCAAGCTCTTATCAGTGAATTCGTCATAGGTGATTTCCGAGCACCGGACGTTATGCGTTTCGGATTTACACCGCTTTACACGCGCTTCGAAGACGTTTTCACAGCGGTAGCGCGCCTTCGCACGATTCTCGATGACGAACGATGGAAGGATCCGGTCTACGCTGTGCGGGGCGGCGTGGTGACGTAACTATGTTCCTCCGAGCGCGCTCTTACTTTTGCTGTGTGATTTTTATCGAGCACGCCGAGGAAACGTGCGGGCGGCTCGCCATTGTCGCGGGATAGGGGAATTTCGCATTTAGGAGGAGCTATTAATCCGAGACTTACTTGGGTTGTTTAAGCTCATGCGTAGTCACGATGAGCACACGCGCGACGGGTTCTTTGCCCGAATTCAAATACGCATGGGCCGACGTGCTGTCCATATAGATGCAATCCCCTACTTCAAGACGGGTGGGTCGATAGTCGTCCGTGTGCACTTCGACAACGCCCGACAGGACGTACGCAAATTCTTCACCCTCATGTACGGTCATTCCGCCAGCTTCGTCGATCGTGCGAGCCGTAACTTCTATGATGCCCGTGTTCATCCGCCTATTCTTCAAGTCGATGCACAGCATTTCGACGTCATAGCGTTCTGTCGCCTCTTTTGGACCCTCATCGCGGCGCGTTACCGCTCTACGTGCCGTCCTGACATCCACGGCGGTCGCTGTGAAGAGTTCATTTAGCTCGACGCCCAGTCCATCGGCAAGTTTGATTAACTGCACGTAGCTCAACGTCGCAAGGTTATTCTGGACTTTCGACAATGTCGCAATCGGAATTCCGGTCATCGCCGCGAGCTTTCGCAAACTTAGATGGCGAGTCCGACAAATCTCGCGGACGCGCGCGCTCAGGTCTGGGGACACCTGACGCCCGCGACGCTTCGCCAACTCTTCCACCGTGCCTGTGCTCCCAATGTAAGGCTGCGGGAAACGAACGTTTCTCTCCAAGACCGTCGATTATCCAATATCGGTTAGGGTGTTGCACGGGAGCCGCCGGATCGGGCACGGGGCAGCCAGACTCGCCGTGGGCGCGAATGAGTACCGTCGCACCCCGCGGCAACCACAACGAGGCCGCTTGCGTGCTCGCCAACAAAGTCGCTCGCACCCGCTTCGTCCGCTCCTTTACCTACCAAAGCCAGCTATCAGAAAGCTCATGGGGCCGAGACGCCGCGAACGACACGCCTCCAATGCAGCCGACAGTCTCAACGACGTCTGACAGTGGGTTCAGTCCGCGTTTCAACCTGTCCTACGCTCCGACAGCAAATTTGCGGACGTACGTTTCGGCACGCGGGAGATTCCGCCCCCGGCGGTGCCAATCCGGAAGTTGCTCCGCGAAATATCCGGCCCTATTGGACCGCCCGCTCACCGCTCACGTTCGGTCCTAACTGCGTTTGAAACCACGACAATTCGAGAGAAGGCCAAAATATTCGGCAATTGGCTGAACATCAATGGTGATTTCTATGACATCAAGTGCGCCGGCTTCTAGGACGCCCTGTTGCTTCCCTACCGCTCCCAGTAAATTGGCAACGCGCACCCCGGCTTTTCATTGGCAGTATCGTAGGCAATGTCAGCACCTGCCGGAACGTCAGCAACTGGAAGATCCCAATCTGAATGTTTGCAAGGAAGGCCAGCATGGCGGTCGTCCACTCCACTACCGTTCTACAAAATTATTGCCTCACAGCGCGCGTGGCAGACAGCCATGTGGGATCATCGTATGATCACGCATTCTATATGCGCATTCGTTTGACACGCTTCGCCGGTTCGGTCGACTAGGCGAGCAAGGCGATTCGACAAAAACCGTTATGTATCAATAAAACATGGGAGCATGTACGTAATGAGACTAAAAGAGCGTCGTGCAATCGTCACCGGCAGCGCACGAGGGATCGGCAAGGCGATCGCGGCAAAGTTTCTTCAGGAGGGCGCGTCGATCGTTCTAGTTGATAATCGAGTGGAACAGTTATCGGCATGCCGGGCCGAGCTTGCGCAAATCGGGCCGCCGGTATACGAGTACGCCGCCGACGTATCGGATAAAAGCCAAGTCGCGAATCTGATCGAGAAGGTAGAGGACAGTTGGGGAGGGGTCGACGTACTGGTCAATAACGCGGGGATCGCGCGTATGCAAGACTTTCTGGAGATCACCGAAGAGAGCTGGGATCGCACGATGGCGGTCAATCTCAAGAGCGTATTCCTGCTGTCCCAGGTCTTCGCCAAGAAAATGATAGAGAGAAAACGGTCAGGTGCAATCGTGAATACGGCGTCTGTCAACGGCCTCATAGGAGAGGCCGGGATGGCGGCCTATAACGCATCCAAGGCAGGTGTAATTCTCCTTACAAAGACAATGGCGATAGAGCTTGGGTCGCACGGCATTCGCGTGAACTGCGTGTGCCCTGGAGTTATATATACCGACCTCGTTAAAGAGGCGGGATTTGATGACGCCCTAATCGCCGACTATCTGACCAAGATTCCGCTACACCGTATCGGCCGGCCGGAAGACGTTGCCAACGTTGTAGCGTTTCTAGCGTCAACCGAGGCATCGTTTGTCACCGGCACCGATGTGGTGATTGACGGTGGCCAGATTATTCATCTGTAGGTGCGAATGCCCGTTGCGAGTCGTTTCGCTGGCGCTCTGCCAAGAAGGTTGCGTTCGGACGGAGGCGTCATCATCGCACCCCATTATCCGCGCCGACTGATGCAAAAGTGCACTACACGCCTACTGAACTGCGCTCGCAGCCAAGACACGCCCCAGGACTTGGCTCTAGCCTCCACCGTCAGGATGAGGGCTGGTGTTGGCTTTTGGCGTTGTCCGCAGTACTGCCGTTATGGTTCTGCACGAAATGCCTCACCGCGACAGCCGATTCGACCGGCGACCGCTGGCAGGCGGTGCCACTCGTGGAAAGATGCACGTATCAATGACTCCTGCGTTGAAGACCTCAACTGAGGTTGGCGAAAATACTTCCGGTGGTTTGCCCGGCATCGGTTCTTCTTCCGGGGGAACCCTTCACCGAGTGCTCACGCTGCCATCCCTCATTGCCGCGGCAATTGGAACCGTAATCTCGCAAAGCGCAATGGTGACGCTCCTCCAGGCGACTGGAATGGGCGGCTACGATGTCTTCATCGCGCTGTTTGTTGCGCTTATCCTGTCATTGACATACATCTTTTCGTTTGCGGAGCTCGCGCTGATGCTGCCGAGTGCCGGCAGTCTCAGTAGCTACACCACGGTTGCGATAGGCCCCTTCCCCGCCATCGTAGCAGTATTCGCGGGGTATGTGATTCCCGCAATGTTCGGTCTTTCAGCGGAATTACTACTCATCGGAAACATAGGGAAACAGTTTATACCCGGTGGACTGTCCCCAACGGGGATCGCATGGACACTCCTTGCGCTGTTTTCGATTCTAAATATCCTGGGTGTCGACATCTTTGCGCGCCTACAGAACCTTCTCACCATCGTAAAGGTCGCCGTGCTGTTCGCAATAGGCGCCGGGGCGTGTCTCATCGCTTGGCTCTACATGCCCGCAGTACCAGCGCCCATTGCTGTAATGCCCACGAGCAGCGCGAGCTTTCTTGGGCTCGTGACCCTTGTGATGATGGCCTTCCTCGGCGTTGAAATGATCTGCCCGCTTATTGAAGAAACAAAGTCGCCGGAAAAGAACTTGCCGCGCGCCATGATCATTTCCATCCTAATTATTGCCGCGCTCAGCGGAATTTTTTGCCTAGGCGCGATCCTCACGATGCCATCAATGCAGCAGCTAGTTGAATCTCCGTCGCCACATTTGGATTACACAATGAGGGTGTTTGCCAAGGCTGGTACCGTCATATTCGTGATTGCTATCGTGAGCGCAACCTGTGGAGTCCTCAATGGGGTTCTTGCGATGGTTCCACGCATACTTTATGGAATGGCTTGCAACGGACAAACATTCGCGGTCCTAAAAACCGTTCACCCGCGGTTCGGGACGCCTTGGGTAGCCATAGTAGTTATGACCTGTCTTGCGGGTCTCCCGCTATTGGTACTCAATAGCCGGGCTAACGTCCTTACAGTTCTCCTCATCTCGACGTCTACGTCCTGGTTGCTTGCCTACATAATCGCGCATGTAAATGTGATTGTCCTAAGACGCCGCTTTCCGAATGCGCGCCGCCCTTTCAAGACACCCCTGTATCCAATCCCCCAAATCCTGGGAATTGGCGGAATGGCCTACGCCGTCGTTTACAACTCGCCTACGCCTGAGCTTGCCCGCGCAGTGTTCGAGTCTGCGGGGCTAGTGATTGCGATCGTCTGCATTGGCAGCGCACTCTGGGTAAAAGTTGTGATGAGGCGAAAATTATTCGAGCCTGACTTTGTTGGACAAGAAAGCGCACTTCTGCCGAACGCACCGGTTCCTAAGGTCATATCTCGGACACGCTAGAACGCTCGACGTTTCGACAGACCTAATGCATAAATTGGAGAATACGATGAATCCTGCGTACGTAGACAAAGGTTCCGGGAAGGCCGTCTTCTTTGCCAACGGTGCTGTGAGCGACTATCGCGCGTTTGAGGCACAGATATCGGCCCTCTCGAAAGAATACCGCGTTGTTGCTCCAAACCTTCGATCGCAAAGCCGCCGGGGCCGACAGCCCTACACGCTTTGGGACTTAGCGGACGACTACCGCGCGTTGATGGACGTGCTCGATATTGAAAAGGCGGTTATCGCCGGCTGGTCCACAGGCGGCTACGTGGGCTTGCGCTTCGCGCAACGCTACCCAGAACGACTCGCGGGACTCGTATTGCTGGGCAGTACAGCGGTCCCAAACACGTCACAGGAGGAAGTCGCATTCCTTGCTAAATTTCATGAGATGGATAATCAGGAAAGCGTCCCAAGGGAGTGGGCTGAGTGGTGCGCAAAGATACTATTTAGCGCAAAGGCTCAAGAGACTAATCCAGCTCTCATGGAAACATGGATTGAGCGGTGGGCCACGTATTCAGTGCCTAACATTATTATGGAATGCAGATGTTGGCTTAATCGCGAAGACATGACTCCGATATTGCCTACACTTAAAGTGCCGACCTTGATCATTCATGGCGAGGAGGACGCTGCGATTCCAATCGTGCGGACTGCACCGATGACCAAGCAAATGCCAAATGCTCGCATGATCTCCCTTCCGAAAGTAGGGCATTTTTTGAGTGTAGAGGCACCAGACGAGGTCACAAGCGGAATCCGGGATTTCCTCCGAGGCGTATATGGATCCAAGTGACGCGCCGATGCCATTGGCTCTCGGGTTGCGTGGCGCCAGCGTGTTCGTAACTGGAGCTGCATCTGGTATCGGCCGCGCCGCTGCACTCCATTTTGCACGCGCCGGTGCGAATGTAACCTTGGTCGATATTAATCGGAGTGGATTGGAAGAAACACAGCAGCAGGCCGCGCTCATGGGCGGCGGCGCCACGTTATGCGTAGCCGATGTCTCTGACGCACGGGACGTTTCCAAAGCGATGACGACGGCTGCGAATGCGTTCGGCCCTGTCCTTGTGGCGTTCAATAACGCGGGAATTGAGGGCACGCGTTTGCCGATTGCAGAGCATCCAGACGAAGACTTTGATGCAACGATGCGCATCAACGTGCGAAGTATCTGGCTATGTATGAAGGCTCAAATTCCGGCAATGCTGGCAGCTAAACGCGGGAGTATTCTCAATACCGCGTCTGCAGTGGGGCTTGTTGGCTCAGCCGGCTCTCCTGCTTACGTCGCGTCAAAGCACGCGATTGTTGGGTTGACTCGGGCAACAGCGCTTGACTATGCAAAAGCTGGAATCCGGGTGAATTGTCTTTGCCCGGGTCTTGTCGCTTCGCCGATGGTGACTCAGCGAACTAGCAGTGCAAATCCAGAGTTATTGCGTGCCTGGATGGATGCGCAACCCATAGGAAGATTGGGGTCGCCAGATGAAATCGCGGCGGCCGCGGTCTGGATCAGTTCTGATGCGGCGTCGTTCGTGACAGGTCATGCATTCTCTGTGGACGGAGGCTACGTTGCGCGCTAGCGTGGGGTTGCAATGGTTGAAGAACATGTTTCGACCTATGCGATCCAGTGGCGTGTAGTGCACTTGTTGCTGATCTAGGAAAGCATGATGATCCTCGATCTGCCTACGCTGGAATCTGTCGAAGCTGCGCGCAGGAGAATTGCGAAGTATATTCTTCGTACGCCTCTGATTCGCCTGAATGGCTATGACCCAGGATCCCAAATTTACCTAAAATCCGAAAATCTTCAGCCCATCGGCTCGTTCAAGATTCGCCCGGCGCTTAACGCGCTTCTAAGCTTGCCTACAGATCAGTTGAAACACGGCGTCTGCACCGTAAGTTCAGGAAACTTTGCTTGCGGGGTCGCCTGGGCCGCCAAACTATTGGGCGTGCGAATGGCGACGTACATGTACGATGACGCTCTTCAAGTGAAGGTCGATGCGGTTAGACGACTCGGCGGAGAGGTGCGATTCGTATCCGCGGAACGTTGGTGGAGACTCATCTGTGAAATCGAGGTGCCTCAGGAGAAGGAGGCTTTTATTCATCCAGTGCTCAACCCGGCTGTTCTTGCTGCGAATGGGACTATCGCGCTTGAGATTCTTGAAGATCTGCCCGATGTGGAGTGCGTCCTGTTGCCATATGGTGGCGGCAGCTTGGCCGTTGGAGTCGGCAACGTTTTCAAGCAAAAACGACCGCTTGTGAAGATCATTGCGGTCGAAGCCGAGCATGCTGCACCACTATCCGCAGCATTATCGGCGGGCCGACCCGTTTCCGTAGAAGTACAGCCCTCACATATCCAGAGCATCGGTGGGCCGTCCGTTTTGGAGGGTATTTGGCCGCTTGTCACGCGGGTGGTAGACCGATCGATCGTGATGGGGATTGACAAATTGAGCGATGCACTCAGAACAACGTTCCTTGATGCGAAAATGATTGTCGAGCCCGCGGGAGGCGCGGCATTGGCCGCTGCATTGTCCGGTAGGTCAGAAGGTGGCAAAACGGTCTGTATCGCGTCTGGTGGCAATATCGATGCGACTGACTTTGTCAGCATTCTGCAGGGCAGGATGCCATCTCCACCGGCGCATTAGCACTATCCCAATGGACCCATTCGTCGCGCCGGCACGCGGGCGGTCTGACACGGAGCACGCCAAGATGGAATCCTATCGTGGAATGAACCGCGAGGAGCTGGACCGCGAATATCGCGTTACCTCCAGAATCCCTGATCCTCGGGCGGTGATGAGCCGAATCACGGCGGAAAGCGAGCTGTTCCGGCACCAACACGCCGGACTACTGGATTTGCGCTTCGGCCCAACCGATGCCGAAGCGCTCGACTTGTTCATTCCGTCGTGCTCGATACGGCGTGCACCGGTGCACCTTTTCGTTCACGGGGGGTATTGGTATCAATTCCCCAAGGTGCACTGGAGTGTGATCGCACGTGGCCTAACCGAAGTGGGGATTCTGGTAGCGGTTTGCGATTACTCGTTGTGTCCAGCCGTAACAGTGACGGAGATAACCCGTCAGGTCCGCGCGGCTATCGCTTGGCTCTACACCAATATCGCCGCGTACGGTGGCGATCCTGGCCAAATCCATCTCTCCGGACATTCCGTCGGCGGACAACTTGCGACGATGGCAGCACTGGCGCCGTGGGCCGACACGTATGGTATCCCTCAAGATGTTGTCAAAAGCGTTCTCGCCATCAGCGGCGTATTCGATCTGCGGCCGATCCAGCAATGTTATGTACAGGACTTCGTTAAGCTGAGCGACCACGAGGTGCTTACTCTTGCACCATATACCAACGTCAGCCCAACGGCGGCCCTGCTTCATTGTGCCGTCGGCGATGGGGAGACCGATGAGTTCGTCCGTCAGAGCGTTGACTTCCTGGCCGCCTGGCGAAACGTCGGCAATAAGGGTGAAGCGGAAGTCCTACCCGGAGTAGATCACCTGACGATCCTCGATCAACTGGCACAGCCGGAAGGCCGGCTGTGTCAGCTCGCTTTGCGGCTATTGCGGACCGCTCGCGCAGCGTAGAGACGCCGCCAAGCTTGCGCCCTTGTCCGACTCCAATCGCGCTATAGCCCAAGACAACGTCCTCGTCTTGTAGTCAACTTTGCGTCATGAATTGTCGTTGCTTGCGACTATGACGACGGCGGACAACGTCCCCTTGTCCGTCCGAGACGAAGTCCTTGCGATTGCTGCATCCTGCAACCGCTTCGGGCTTTGCATTTCCACGTGCCCAACGTACGTGCTGACACAGCAGGAGAATGAATCGCCCCGCGGTCGGATTGAACTGGTCCGTCGTATGTTCGAGAAGAGCGGCCGCCCAGACGCCGAGACGGTCGCTCACATCGATTCGTGTTTGTCCTGCCTGGCATGCACGACTACTTGTGGTGTCCCGGTCGACTACATGCATCTCATCGATCGGGCCCGTGCCCATGTTGAGGCAAATTATCAGCGCCCGGTTGGCGAGCGCGTGTTGCGTGCACTCGTTGCCGCGCTTGTACCTCGCCCCTGGCTGTTTGGACTTACGCTGCGCGCTGCACGCCCGCTGAAACGGCTCGCACGTTGGCTGCCGAAGCGGCTGAAGCCGCTCGTGGATCTCGTCCCGGCGCAGTACCCGCCCCGCTCCGAGCCGATGATACCTGGTACCTATGCTGCGGAGGGTGCCCGCAGAGCACGGGTCATGCTCGTTCCCGGATGCGCCCAGCAAGTCCTCGCACCGTCGATAAACGCAGCCACAGTGCGACTACTAAGACGCACCGGTTGTGAAGTGGTGGTGCCAAAAGGCTTCAGTTGCTGTGGGTCTCTCACCCTTCACATGGGTAGACATCGACAGGCGCAACAAAGTGCGCAAGTGCTCGTGGCGGCCTTACGAGCGACAGAAGCGGCCGAGGCAATCGATGCCATCGTCATCAACGCTTCCGGGTGCGGGTCTACGGTAAAGGACTACGGGCATCTTCTCGGAAATAGCCCCGCGTTCGCCGTAGGAGGGCGGCGCGTTGGACAACTCGCGGTAGATGTGACGGAGTATCTCGCGCGCATCGGTTTGCCAGCACCCCTGCCCAATCGCACTTTGGCCGTTGCGTATCACGACGCGTGCTCGCTGCGCAATCGCCAGCGCGTTACCGCTCAGCCGCGAGCGCTATTGGCAGCTGCAGGGTTTGCCGTTCAGAACATTCCAGAATCCCATCTGTGCTGTGGATCCGCCGGAACATATAACTTGCTGCAGCCCGCAGCTGCACGGCTGCTGGGCGAGAGAAAGGCCGCACATATCGCTCTGACTGATGCCGCCGTCGTTGCGGTGGGCAACATAGGCTGTATCACGCAGCTTGCGCGGTATTGCGATCGTCCCGTGATACATACAGTCGAGCTGCTCGACTGGGCAACCGGAGGACCGAAACCTGCTTCCATTGCTCACATCGATCCGTGTCCCGCGATAGTACACACGGCCGAACAACTACCGAGCGAGGAGGCCATATGGTGAAGGCTGCCGATGCATTTCTCACAGCGATGGAGCGCGAACTTGGAGCTGAGACGATCGAGCATTCTGTCGAAGCGGTTGAGCGCTACGGGGATACTACGATGCCGTCCGGGAACCGCCGCGTTCACGCCGTGCTCCTGCCTCGCAGTACGGCCGATGTGGTTACAATTGTTCGTCTCGCCAACGAGCACCACGTCGGCTTGTATCCGGTGAGTGCGGGTCACAACCTCGGACTCGGGACCCGTTCCCCAGTGAGGGACGATCAGATCGTGGTCGATCTCGGCCGCCGCATGAATCGAATTCTCGAGCTCAACGAAGAGCTCGGGTACGCGGTCGTCGAGCCTGGCGTAACTTTCCAGGCCCTGCATGACGAGTTGGTACGACGCGGCGACAAGCTCATGATCTCCGCCACATCGGGGCCGCCGCTCGGTAGTGTGCTCGGTAATGCACTGGACAAGGGTGGCGGTTACAGCCCCTACTTTGATCACTTTGGCACGCTGTGCGGGTTCGAGGTGGTCCAGGGCAACGGTTCCACGATTCGCACTGGCGACGGCAGCTTGCACAACGATAAACTTCCCAACTGGCCGGTCTCGAAATACACCTTCGGGCCGATCCTAGACGGACTGTTCGCCCAATCAAACTTTGGAATTGTCGTCCGAGCTGCCGTCTGGCTGATGCCGCGACCTCCGGTCATCCGAACATTTCATGCCATTTTCGAGCACGACGACGATATTGGCTCGATAATTGATGCTATCCGCCCGCTGAAGCTGACGAACTTCGTCCCTACTCTATTTCGCGTCACGAACGATCTTTACGCGATCGGCCCCGAGGAGCGGGCGGAGAATCTCGGTCGACAACCGGACGCCCGCGACATCTCCCCCGAACAGCGCCGCATATTGCGCGAGAAGCGCGGTCTCGGAGCATGGCAGGCATCTGCCGCATTCTACGCCGGAAGCGAAGCAGACATTGCGCCGATGCTTGCACGCGTCAGTTCCCATTTTAGAAACAAGGGTGCAGTGCGCATTATAGACCACGCGCAGGCCCAGCTCATTCATCCGCTGTTGATTGCCTCCGACTCGTTCTCCGGTCGACCGACCGCGGCCGAGCTGACCTTGCTGAGCTGGCGTCCCGGCGGCGGCGCAATCTGGTTCCTCCCGGGCACACCTATGTCGGGTCGTACCGCTGCGGAGCTGGACGTCTTAGCTCGCGGCTTGTTCGCTCAGCATGAGTTTGACTACATCATCATGCACGTCGCGGGGGCACGTTTCGCGCGCAGCCTCTATCTCATTCTGTTCGATCGGCGCAGCGCTGAAGAGTGTCATCGGGCCGATGCCTGCTATCGCGCTCTTACGAGCGCCTACGCGACACGCGGCATCGGAGTCGGTCGCGCAGCCATCGACTATCATGGCTTGCACATGGATTTGCAAATGCCTGCCTTTCAGCAGACCGTGCTCGCTATCAAGAGCGCGCTCGATCCGAACGGGGTCATAGCGCCGGGGAAATATGGTATCGGTTGAACCCGGTCCATAACCGAGGCTCACGGCAGGCTCGAGCCGCGCGAACAAATTCGGCGCTACCAAGACATAGCCTTCGTGGACGAACAGGTCACACATGCGGCGGATCTGTGGATTAAGTCCGAAGATCTGCTGCAAAAGCAACGGGCCGCTCCGTTCGGGACGAAGACTGACGTCGCCGCGGAGCTGAAACCCATTCTCGGCTGTGACAGTCTGAAACGATGTGCTCCTCGATAGAGTAGCCAGTTTGCACGGTATGTTCGCGGCATTTCTTGTAGCCGGTCTAAGAGACGAGTGCATTTTGGCAGGCGCGTAGCGCAGTCGAGGTGTCGCGCCCGGCCGGCGAACCCGAAGATAGCTCGCCGCCGACGAATAGTTGCGTCCGCCGCCCACTGCTGGTAATGGTGACGGCATGGAGTAGGACATATACAGGGCAACACCTCCGCCGGGCGCAGGCGCAGCTCATCCGATCTACGAGGCCACGATAGATATGCAAGCGCGACTCTCAGCGTCGACCACCGTATTGGCCCCGCAGCTTGATCGCTGGTCCACCGCAGGGGTGGCTCCGGGTCACCGTCTCGAGTACTGGCGGGACGTTATCAGCAAGGCGGTTATCGATGCGTCGGTCTCAAAGCGCGATAGCGGCGATTTCCTTGGGGAGCTCACTTGTCGCAAGTTCAATGACATTACGTTCAATTGCTTCGACTCCGGCGGCCACGAGATCATTCGGTCACGGAGTCACATTCGAAATCAGGCCGAGCGCAGATTCTTGCTGAGTCTGCAGTTGAGCGGAAAGGCCCATATCACCCAGGGAGGCCGCTCCTTTGTCCTGTCGCCGGGAAACATGGGCCTAGTGGATGCTGGGCAGCCGTTTTCCGTCGTACTCGTCGGCGACGTGCGTCGGATGGTAGCGGTTCTTCCCCACGAGTTGGTGTTGAATTATTTCCCGCGCGCAACGCAAATGGCGGCACTTCAGATCGATCCGCTTCAGCCTTGCGCCGAGATAATTCGTGACTACGTCATACGGCTGTCCCAACCGCAATGTGTGATCGCGGGGGTAGCCGGTGATGTGATGAGCGAGCACCTGTGCGCTCTACTCGGAATTGTCGCTGCAAGCCAATTGGGTGTCGAATCGCCACCCGCAACTTCACGCCAGATTCGAAAAGACGTGTTGCTCACGTATCTGCGGCGGCACGCGCTGGACCCCGAACTTTCGCCGAGTCGAGCCGCCAAGGCGGTCGGGATGTCAGTCCGGAGCCTCCACGATCTCATGCAGCACACGGGGCAGTCGTTCAGCGAATGGATCCTTGACGCGCGCGTCACTCATGCGCGTCGACTACTCCAGAGCCCCGGAGCTGCGCAACGAAAGATTGCGGACATTGCCATGCACTGTGGCTTTTCCGATCTCTCGCACTTTAACCGAATGTTCAAGGCGCGAGTCGGTTGTACGCCTCGAGAGACTCGTCTTGTGTGCCGTGTTGTACAAGGAAACCCTTGTTGACTTCAAAAGTCCTCCAAAAGTTTGTCAAACTAGCCAATAGCGCGCGCTGCAGATATCTGCGTACAATCGAATTCCTCGACGAGATGCCCAAAGCACCGATGGACAAGGTTCAGCGGTGGGCTCTACGAACGTTCGAGCGTCCGGCGCGATCGAACGCGGTGGGAAGAATTGTAATCACCCAAATCATTTTGGGTCTGCATTTTCTGCAAACGGTTTGGACATGGTCACTGCGGTCGTATTGATGAACGTGAATGCGGACTGGACGGGCCGCGTTGCGTCTGAGCTCTCCAAGATGCCAGGCGTATCCGAGGTCTACTCCGTCGCAGGGAACTACGATCTGGTAGCGGTTTTGCGTGCAAAGGACAATGAGTCTCTCGCGGATCTGGTGAGCGAGACTATTCGTCAGGTCCCAGGTGTAGTCCGCACGGAAACGCTTATCGCATTTCGCGTGTACTCGAAGCACGATCTGGAGAACTTATTCAGCTTAGACTAGAGGCAATGCCTGCCGACAGACGGTAGATCCATGTATCCGCCTCCTTCGATTCGCCGCACTCGCCTGGGTGTTGTCTCTGTCTAGCGATCCAATCCTTCCAGCAGACCCGACAGCCGATCCAACTCCTCGTGTCCGAAGCGAATCTTTGATCGCGACCAGTCGCTGACTGAGGGCGTCAATATCGAAGGCGTAGGGATCTCTCTAACTCTTCGGCCGTAAGGCAAACCGCTGAATTTTTCCGGTGGGGGTCCTTGGCAGCGTTTCGAGAAACTCGACGGCGCGCGGGTACTTGTAGGGCGCGATGCGGGCCTTCACAAAATCCTGCAGCGCCTTGGCCAGTTCGGGTCCGGCGACGTACTCCGAGTTCAACACGACGAACGCCTTCACGATCTGTCCGCGCTCTTCGTCGGGAGCAGCGGTGACTGCGCACTCTCTGACAGCCGGATGTGCCGCGAGAGCAGCTTCCACTTCCGGACCAGCGATGTTGTAGCCTGCCGATATAATCATGTCGTCCGCGCGGGCTTGAAACCAGAAATAGCCGTCCTCATCCTGCCGATACATATCGCCGGTTAGATTCCAGCCGTTCTGCACGTACTCGTGCTGGCGTGGATCGTCGAGGTACCGGCACCCTGTCGGCCCTTTCACCGCGAGTCTTCCCACGCTCCCCAGCGGCAATCGCTGACCCGATTCATCTTGGATGCACGCTTCATAGCCGGGTAGCGCTTTGCCTGTCGACCCAGGGCGGATGCCGTCATCGGATGCTGAAATGAATATGTGCATCATCTCCGTAGCCCCGATGCCGTCGATGATCTTCAGGCCGGTGGCTCGGAGCCAAGCGTCCCAGGTGGCCGTAGGTAACGCTTCCCCGGCGGATACGCAACGCTTCAGGCTACTGATGTCGAACTGTGAAAGTTGAGAGATGAGGCCCCGATATGCAACAGGTGTCGTAAATAGACACGTCGCGCGGTGCTTCTGGATAGCCGTCAACAGGTTGTTCGGCTGGGGCGCTTCGACCATGATCGTGGCCGACCGAAATCGCAACGGGAACACAAGCAGCGCGCCTAAGCCGAACGTGAATCCCAGCGGTGGGCTGCCTATGTACCGATCGCCGATGGAAGTGTGCAGGAGATGGCGTCCCACGACATCCGCGCTTGCTATCACGTCCCTGTGAAAGTGTATCGTCGCTTTGGGCTGTCCTGTGGTACCCGAGGTGAACGCCAGCACTGCGACGTCCTCGAGCGCGGTGTTGCAAGCAGCAAATTCCGGTGTGTGCGCCGACATGCGCGTCTCGAGATCGCCGTTTCCGAACGCAACACGCACGCCCAGGTGGCCGGAAAGAGCGGCGGCAGCCTCCAGGTCTTCCATCAGACGGTGATCGCAGAGCGCGAAACGGATGGCGCCTTTGGTGGCTATCTTTGAAAGTTCCCCCGCGCGAAGCATGGGCATCGTAGTCGCAGCGATGCCCCCTGCCTTGATGACCGCTAACCAGGCAGCGCACAGCATCGGACTGTTCGGTCCGCGTAGCAGTACGCGATTACCGGGGACTAGCCCAAGATCTGACCGCAGTACGTGGGCTATGCGATCCACGATCTGCTTGAGCTCTGAATAAATCCAGCGGACCTTGTCTGACAAAATCGCGTCCCGCGCGCCGTGTCCTTCTTCGACAGCATTGTCCAGTAGCACCTGGGCCGCATTCAAACGTTGCGGGTAGTTCAGCTCCGGAAGCGTGAAGCGGAACTCCGGCCAGGTGTGGCGCGGTGGAAGGCGTTCGAGTACGAAGGTATCAACATGAGCGGTGTATGGGGACATATATGTACGGATAGCTCCGTCTGAATCGCGCGGAGGTCTCTAGCCCGAAATCACGCTCGCTGCCTGGGGAGACAAACGCTCTCCCCGGTCTCGGCGCGGGGACGATCTCTCAGAGCGAATGCTTGTCAAACAGTTTATTGACATGGACGTTCACCGACTCATGCTCAGGGTTGTGTCACGAGCATGCGTTCACGAGACCGAACATTTGGCACTGAGCTCGAACAACTCTCGGAGGATCAACGAACCGGACCGGAGCCTCTGGGAGGAACGCTGAGCACCCACACACTTGAAGGCCATCCTGGCTCGTGAACGTCTGGAACGAGCCCATCCCGGTAGCTTCCCCGGCACATGCCATTCTGTTCGCGACGGTAGACCCGAGTCCCGGCCTTGTCTTGGCTGCGGACGCATATCGGTAGGCAGGTAGTGCAGCCTCAGGGAGAAGATCTAGGAAGCCGAACGCGGAAGGAAGTTATGGAGTTGAATCTCCAAGCCCACGAGTCTGCGGAACGCCGTAGCTTTCCGTGTAGAGATCACTGGACTGGTGGGCCATCGCTTTGCTCAGATACGCTACCGCGCTGGCGGCAGTCTTCGCGCTGGTATTGATAATTACGTCCGCTTTGGAGTACAGCGCTTCGCGGCTGGAAAGAATGCGGCGGAGGTCGTCCATTGCCTCCCAATTGCCGGCCATGGAGCGCATTCTCTCCAGCACCGGTCTGAACGTCCTGATGCCAGGATTGGATGATGAACCCTTCGCGCGCTCCGAAGTTCCGTACCCAAAGCAGGCGTTTCCCGATCGCTGGTGGCCGCTCTGGTTCCGAGGCATCTCCAGATGGCACCGCGCGATTCGCCCGCATTTCGGGTGTTGGTCACTCAGTGGTCACTCAACGGAATACCCAGAATCTTGAGTATGCGAAAAACTCTATCTTTAATGGTGGGCCGTGTAGGGATCGAACCTACGACAAAGAGATTAAGAGGAGGCGGCGGCCCGCTCTAGCGCAACCTCGCGCAACCTTAAGTTGCTGTTTTGGCTGAAAACGCGCTAGCGACGGTTTTCCCGGATTTGCCCTAGGCGGAGGGGGCGGCGGGTTTTTGGCGGGTTTTACGGCGCCGGCTAGACGGGAATCCCCGAGACTCAACGATCAGACGACCGCTGACACAGACGGTGCCCGGAGCGGCAGCGGCGTGCCAGGGAGCATGCCCGTCGTATCGAGGCCGCCCATTCGGGCTTCGGGCGCGTTGCCGCTCATGGTCATGTTTGCGCTTGGCGGCAAGAGACTCTCATGCCCAGCGGGGCGCGCTTCGATGCGGATGCGCTCGATTGCCGCCCGCTCAAGCTCCGGGTCTCTGACATCGCTCTGGGTCACAGGCTCGGGCTGACACAGATTAGTTTCGACGGCGCTGCAGCTTTCCGCGTCGACTACGGACTGCACCGCTTCGCCACCGAGCTGTACTCCAAGGACGGCGACCGCCGCCGTTGCGGTGGCGGCTCCGCGGGCTCGTTTGTTTCGCCTCTTCATCATTCAATTATACCATGCGGCACTCGCTCGACCCGCCGCGCGCCCGTACCGCAACGCAGCCGCGCACGAAGGGCAACGGCCCGCTTAGGGTGCGGGCCTGAGAGATTCAAGCGTATCCTCCACGTCATGACAGACGACACGGACGACGTTCCGTCGCCTCCGGCCGAGGCGGCAGCGACGGGTCAACGCGAGGCGACTCCGGAAGAAAACAAGAGCCCTTGTTGCTTCCGTTTCTCCCAGCAGCGAATTTCTCGGCAAGGATCTGCCGGTATCGCTGAGTGGGCTCGCGACAAGCGGACGCGGCCTCTTTCTAAATCTTGAAGGCGTCGCCGCGCTGAACTCGACGCTCGCAATAACCGAGCACGGGCGCACGACCGCCTTGCAGGAGCTGCGCGCTGAGCGCAAGCGATGCAGGGAACTGGAGGAACGCGCAACGAGGGTAGAGATTCGGGCTGCAGTTGCAGAAACTTCCTTAAGAGCGGAGCGCGAAGCAAACAACACACGGCAGATTGCCAGCATTGTCGGCTCTGTTTTGCTTGGGCTTATACCGTATGTGTTCGAGAAAGCTGGCGCGCCACGATACGGGCACTCTATTATTTGTACAAGCAGCCTATTCGCGCGCCGCAGCGTTCTTTCTTAACAGCGCATCGATGGCGGGCTCAGGGTAGCTCAGAAGCCTGCCCAGGCGCCTCGCGATCTGATCGCGAGCTGCGCCCGTGTACGCACTTGATTTGACCAGCACTGCCTTCTGACGCTTCAGATCCAGGTACTCATCGAGTGTTGAGCCTTTGTAGATCAGCAAGACTTCCTTGCCTCGAGCGACATCAGCGGGGAACAGATCGGTGACAATCAAATCTGGCTCGCGGAATAGCGAGACGTGGTGCTCCTTTGTAATCCGGGCCGCATCCGGCAGGAGCGCGTTCATTTCTGCCGGCAACAGCGTTGAGCTGAACGCCAATCGCTTGACGCCCTCTTCCACCATTTCCGCAAATGCGGCAGTGGCGCCGAGATCGTATGACCTTTGATCGATGTGCGGAGCGCCGTTCACTGCGGTCTGCGCCGCGGCGCGCCCCGGAGCCAGAGTTACAAATGGCAGCATCGCCATCAGGATGGCGACGAGATGACTTTTATAAACCATTTCGCTTCTCCTCATTACGATGCGTACCCGGTTCCCTAGAGGTTGCGGCGCCCCCACCGGGTTGCAAAGTGTGGCGCTGACACCCATGACTTTTTCCATGCATCCTAAACAGCGTCGAACGAGCTATGGACCGTTCGAAGGGGGCCTTGCCTCCTACGCACGGCGCCCCAAGACCTTAACGATCGTAGACATCGCCACTGATAGGACTTGGCGATACCATGGGGGTCGCTACAGGCGTATTTCTGACGGCGTACAGGCGACCCTTCACATCAAAACATTCTAAGGATAGTATCGATAAAGCATGGCTACTCGCATCACCCAGCTGCGTATTCTGCAGGCGGCACTTGAGCTCTTTAACGAGCACGGGACCGCCGCCGTATCAGCTAATCGGATCGCCGAATACTGTGGGATCAGTAAGGGTAACCTGCAATATCACTACCGCAACAAGCGCGAAATAATTTACTCGGTATTCCAGCAAGCGATCTGCGAGATGGATTCGAGCTGGTATCGGGATCATCTGACGCCGACATTAGAGCATATGGCCGGAATGTTCGTGCGCCAGTTACAGCTCATTTTGAAGTACCGCTTTTTCTATCGGGAAATGGCAGACCTGCTGCGCCAGGATGGCTTGCTGCGCAAGTGCTTTGCCCACAACCGGGCGCGCCGCCTGGCAGAGGTGGAGCTTTTCATGGATGCGCTGTCGGAGCGGGGACTAATGAATCTTCCTGCGGATGTGCGTACCCTCCGCTCCGTCGTCGAGCTCACCTGGATCGTATCGGAGAACTGGCTCAACTATCTGGACTACAACGACCGGCCAGTGACGGTCGAGGCTATTCTCGACGGCTACAGGGAAATCCTCGAGGTATTGCGGCCGTACCTTTGTAGCGATATTCGGCAGATCACTGCGGACTCGTACTTCACCATAGAGCGCCTGGCGGCCCAGCCTACAGCCACCTTACCGCAGTTTGAGCGGGCGACCCATGCGGTGCGCGCTTAGGTCGAGACAATCTGACCAATTTAGGTGAATTAGGCCATACGGCCTAAAGTTGTTCTGCGCGGCGGGTTCGCGGACGGCATTGATGTGCCCAATGAGATCTGAAAACCTGCCAAATCAGCTCGCTGGCGGGCGTCCCGCCGGTTGCCGGTGTGTACTTTTTTTGTATCTGAAACATCAACGGTCGTTAGGCGGAGCGCCGCCTTATCGGGGATCCTCCATCTAGTGCAGTCGGCCTAAATTCCTCGGCGGGCGGGCGGAATGCATCCGGTATCATCTCGTGCATTACAAAGGCGCTCTTCAGCCGAGAGTGATGATGACTGCGCAAATTGCGGGCAATACCGTCACGAATGGGGCAACGTTTCCGACGGAATTGTTACGAACCCAATTCCCTTCCCTGCAAAGTGCCGGCTCCTTCATCTTTTTCGACAACGCCGCCGGTACACAGATTCCGCAATCAGTGCTAAATGCGGTGAATCGGCACCTAGTCGATCACAACGTGCAGCGCGGTGGGCGATATCCACGCAGCATTGCCGTTGACGTCGCCATCGCACGCGCTCGCGCAAGCGTCGCCGCCTTTGTGAATGCCCGGCGCTCGGAGGAAATTGCGTTCGGCATGAACGCCACTTCGTTTATCCGTTTGATCAGCCTCGCCGTGGGACAGACCCTATCGACGCGCAACGAGATCGTGGTGACGGATCTTGATCATGAGGCCAATGTCGCAACCTGGCTGGCACTGGAAAATTACGGTGCAAAGGTTGCTTGGTGGAAACTTCGCGCCGACGGATGTCTGCATCCTGAGGATTTGAAGCCTCTGCTGTCCGCGCGCACTCGTCTTGTGGCGTGCACGCTGACCTCCAATGCCCTCGGTTCAATCGTGGACGTGCGCGCGGCAGCTGATCTGGCGCACGCCGCCGGTGCCGAGATTTTCCTCGACTGCGTGCACTATGGTCCGCACGGACTGATCGATGTTCAGACTTTCGATTGCGACTATGCGGTCTGTTCGGGCTACAAGATCTTCGCGCCGCACATGGGGTTCTTGTGGGGCCGTTATGAACTGCTGAAGAGCTTGCCGACATTTCGCGAGGATTTCATCCCAGACGAGCCACCGGGAAAGATCGAGGCAGGCACCTTCATTTTCGAAAACGTTGCGGGAATGGATGCGGCCGTCAACTATCTGGCCCAGATCGGTCGCACCCTGACAGGCAAGATTGGCGCGCCTGACCCGCGCTCGCTGCGCGACGATGTCCGGCAGGCCATGACAGCGATCCGGACTTACGAGCGATTTCTGTCCCTCGAGATGTCGCGCGTGCTGAGAGACTGCGGAGCACAGATCTACGGCATTGATACCGATGCCCGCGTGCCCGATCGTGTGCCCACTTTTTGCTTCAACATGCCGAGGATATATCCACAGAGCGTGACCGAGGCGGCGGCTCGAGCGGACATCGGCATCCGAGACGGCCATATGTACGCACCACGGCTCATGAAACGACTCAATCTGACAACCGAGATGGGCGCCGTGCGCGTTTCGCTGGTGCACTACAACACAATTTCTGAAATTCATCGGCTAGGCAATGTGTTGAGGGATCTTCGAAAGTAGTACTCGCTCATCGGAAGGGAGCTTGCATTAACTTTGTCGGCAACACCATTTACCGCGAAGCCGCATCGCAACCAATAGAACCATAAGGGGAGACCAGCAATGGCAATTGCTTACAAGGTGAAGCCGAACAAGGCTCGTGCCGTGCTTAAGGCGATACTTGCGGCGAGTCTCGCAGCGCTCGTTGGCGCCAATGCATGGGCAGACGCATCGCCGTCCGATACCGGCGCGCTCGAAGAAATCATCGTCACGGGCACTCGCACATCGGGTCTCGCGGTAATGGACAGTCCAGCACCGGTTCAACTCCTAAGTGCTGACGCCCTCAAGGCCGCCTCCGGCAGTCCTGACCTGATGGCGACATTGGCGCAAGTGGTGCCTTCGTTGACCATGCAAGCCTTCGGCTATGACATGGCGGAGCAAACACTCCTTGCGAAACTGCGCGGTCTCAGCCCTAATCACGTGCTAGTGCTGGTCAACGGCAAACGCCGCCATACCACGGCCAATCTCGCGGTCGACACCGGCACGCCCTACCAGGGCGGTGCGGGCGTCGATCTCAATTTCATCCCGCTCGATTCCATCGACCACATCGAAGTGCTGACCGATGGCGCCGCGGCGCAATACGGTACGGACGCCATTGCCGGCGTCATAAACATCATCTTGAAGAAGAACTCGTCGGGCGGAAGCATCACCGGCACGGCCGGCCAATACGGCAACTCCGAGGGCAAGACCAACGATGTCAGCCTGAATTCTGGATTCGAGCCCGGAACGGGCGCTTACTTCAACGTGACGGGTGAGATACGGAATCATGGCCACAGCAACGAGAGCGGGATTGACGAGCGCGTGATCAATCCGGCAAATCTAGCAACTTACCCGAATTCAAACATGGTGAACGTGCCCGGCTATCCCTATCTCAATCAGGGGCTCGGCGACGGTCAGCAGCGGCAAAAGCTGGTGACGTTTAATTCCGGATTCGACTTCGAGGGCGGTACCGAGCTTTATTTCTTTGGCAGCTATGGCCACAAGAACGCATCAGCGTTCCAGAATTACCGCTTACCCAACAAGGCCAATTACATCGACCAAACCACCGGGGACACGGTCTACCCTTATCCGTTCGGCTTTAATCCACTGGAAGCACTCGACGAGGACGATTTCCAGACGAACCTCGGCGTCAAGGGAACCGCCGGTACCTGGAAGTGGGATCTGACCACGGGCTTTGGCGCCGACAACGTCGCGGAATCCACGCTCGATACCTACAATACCGGCTATTCCAGCCTGTACAACGTTCCCTCTCCGACGAACATTTACGACGGCCGATTGCACGCGACGCAGTGGACGACGACTGCCGATTTCGATCGAGACTTTGACGTCGGTTGGGCCGGCCCTTTGAACGTCGCATTAGGAGCCGAGTATCGTCGTGAGACGTATTCGATCGCTGCAGGCGCTCCAATCTCCTATCTGGCCGGTGGCGCGTCCGGCTATCCTGGTTTCACTCCGAGTGATGCCGGCTCCCACAGCCGCGACAATCAAGCGGTGTACGTCGACTTTGCGGCGAAGCCAATCGATAAGCTCCGTATTGATGCTGCAGCCCGCTCCGAGCACTACAGCGATTTTGGCAATGCCACGGTGGGTAAGCTCACGGGCCGTTACGACTTCTCAGAGCAGTTCGCGGTTCGCGGCACCATTAGCGATGGCTTCCGAGCGCCTACGCTCGCCGAAGAGAATTACACCTCGACAGTCGTCGGCTCGACGAGCGCATTCGCGCAGTTGGCACCCAACTCCGCCGGCGGCAAGCTACTCGGGCTTGGAAATGGGCTCCAACCTGAGCACTCCGTCAATCTGAGCTTGGGCCTCGTCTGGCGTCCGACGTCGACCCTGAACGCCACACTGGATATTTACCAGATCACGGTCACCAACCGGGTCGTCGGCAGCGGGCAAATTATTGGCTCGTCGGGTGGAACCATATACTCGCCATTGGTGAACTCAGCGATCATCGCCAGCGGCAATCCGATCGATCCAGACGTAGTGGCGACAGGCACAACCGGCATCAATGTGTTTGCAAATGGGATCGATACCCAAACCAGGGGGGCCGATTTGGTGTTCAGCCTTCCAACTAACTACGATTTCGGAAAAATCGTCTGGTCAATCGGCGCAACCTACAACAGCACGACCATTACCAAGTATGCAACCACACCTGCGTCGTTGGCCGGTGGCAACCCGCCGATCGACGAGTTGTACGACCCGACTGCGTATGCTGATCTTACGACGGCTACCCCGAAGTACGTGGTGAACTTAGGCGCGTTGCTGACGATGGGCAAGTTCTCGGCCAACTTGCTGGAAAAGATCTACGGGCCATCGTCCGACTATGAGCCCGACGATGGCGACAACGGCGCGGGCGGACCTATCCCGGCTTGCGTTCCAGGTGGCGGGTTGTTCATTTGCCCCGGCAACTTTGAGTACTTCAAGAACACCATCCCCGTCACCGCGATTACCAATCTTGATTTGTCTTATCAACTCTCGGCCAGGACAAAAGTAAGCGTCGGCGCTCTCAATCTATTTAATAAGTTCCCGCCGCGGCTGAACGCTACGTTACTGTCCCACGAGAGCAACTTCTACTATGGCGACAGTAACAGCGTCATTCAGTATCCGATTTTTTCGCCATTCGGCATCAATGGCGGCTTTTACTACTTGAAAGCCAGCATCAGTTTCTAAAGCCCTTCCCTCAACAGTGCGGGTCCGGGGATGCAGTTTGATGTGCATAAGATTGAGGAGAATTTGCAGTGGGTAGCAGGGCGCAGGACAGGGGGAGCGGTACGCCGAAAATTGATCAACGGTCTTGGGACATAGGCGTCATCACCGCCTTCGCGGAGATCGTGGGTGTGGGTGTCAAGAAGTTAGCACTCAGCGGGACCATGCTGCGGGCGGAAGTGGACTCGCTTTGGGCGGACGTGACTGAGATCGCAAACGAAAATCAGGTTTCACTGTACCGCGAGCCTGAACTGCTCATCAGCGATCTGTTTCCCGCCGACGTCGCCACGGGCAAGGAAGTCGTTCTGATCTACAAGGGCTCGACTCTCGAGGAGTACACGGCCTTGAAGCGCGAGAAGGCGCTACTAGTCAATTCCGGTCGATACACTGGCAAAGTTCGTGAAGGTATCGCCAGGCAGTTCGGCAGGCTCCTGAGCTATCCCGCGTCTGGCATCGATATGCTATTGAAGAAAAACACGGTGTGCGAATGACATGCCTCGTGGCTGGCTCCTGACGTAGCGTGCCGCGAGACCGGCAAGGAGTAGGTAGTGGAAGCCCATGCGGTCTAGATTTTAGAGTCCCCCGTTGGAGGTCAGTAAACCCCTCGCGTTTGGGCCACGGGAAACTGGGGTTGTCGCGCATTAGAAACGGCGCTTCGTCGCTCATCGTAAGTGTGGTCGAATCGTCCTCAGGGTCAACCGGTCGGCGGAACCAAGGACACAGCGGACTACTCGGCTACTGCCTTCTGGCCATCTACGCTTCAAAACGATCGGTCGGTCGCGGCGTGGAATCGTCATCTGGCATGCACATAGCGCGCGAGCCGAGTCCTCCAATCTTTGACCGGGAGATTCGTTAAGGAATCTATGCTTATACGACGTCCTGGCGACTCCGGGTTTGCGCGGGTTTTGGGCTTCTGGGCACTCGCAGCATCGATCGTGAACGTGACGATCGCTGGGAGCATCTTCGTCCTCCCTACGATTCTCTACACTGCAATCGGCCCTGCGGCGCCGCTTGCGTTTGTGCTCGGGGCGCTGCTCTTCACACCGATCGTACTTTGCTTCGCGGCCTCCGGCAGCCGAATCATGACCACCGGGGGTCCATATAGCTACGTCGAGGCGGCATTTGGACGGTTTCCGGCCTTTCTCGTGGGCGCGATTTTCTGGATCTCGAACGTCGCCGGCAGCGCGGGTATAGCCACAGTCCTTGTGGGACAGTTGGCACGTCCCTTCCCAATTCTTGGCGAGTCGATTCCACGTGCTGTCTGTCTGCTCGCTGTATACGGGTCTCTCGTAACACTCAACGTGCGCGGTGTTCGGCTGGGGGCGCTCGCGGTTATGGGATTTGCCGCACTCAAAGTGATACCACTGCTGTTGCTCGCTATCGTCGGGTTGCCGCATGCCCACGTCGAGAACTTCCTGGTCGCGCATGCGCCGAGTATCAATTCGATTGGCACGTCTCTCGTAATCGTCGTGTTCGCTTACTCTGGAATCGAGACTGCACTGGCGCCGTCCGGTGAATTGCGGGACCCCGCGCGCGTGGTGCCTCGGGCAGCCGCGACCGGCGTCGCGGTCGTGATCCTGCTCTACATCGCGTTGCAAATAGTCTCCCAGGGCGTACTTGGTCCGTCCCTCCTTGGCAATCAGACGCCCATCGAATCCGTCGCTGATCGCTTCATCCCGGGGGCTGGCGATTTGATCGTGTTCATCGCATCGGTATCGCTCGTCGGCGCGCTCCAGGGTGATTTGCTTGGGTCCTCGCGCCTGTTGTATGCACTCGCAAGCCATGGTCATCTGCCGAGCACTCTCGCTTCGGTGTCTGATCGGTATCGCGTACCGGTCGTAGCGATCCTTGTGCATGCAGGCGTTGCGTGGGTGCTCGCATCGGCCGGTACATTTACTGAACTCGCGCTGGTGGCGGGCGGTGCAATTTGCCTCGTCTACATCGCCGGTTGTGCGGCAGCGTGGCGACTGCAGCGCGAAGACCGAAGCGATACGGCAACCCCTTTCCGTCTTCGCGGTGGACCACTGATTCCTATCATCGGAATCGCCGCGCTAATCGGCGTACTTACCACGTTGCGGCGATCCGAATGGGCAGCCATTGGCTTGGCGCTTCTCGCTCTGATAATTCTTTACGGTTTTACGGGGCGAAAGCGCGTAATTTGATTTTCACCCACTTGGAGATCGCAGCTGCGGTGGCATCCACGTCTACGGTGGAACCGCCGATCAACGGCATCGCGGCGGGCGATGTTAGGACGCTTCACCTAATGCCTGTTCGGCCAGCATCGAGGAACTCGAGGTCAGCGTGGCGCGTGCTGCGCCCACTAAAGCTCCCAGTCAGGTATCACCCAAGCCCACGCGCAAGCCCCTGCCGGATCATCTGCCCCGCGAGCCCCATGTGCACGAGCCTGTAACGGGATCCTGCCACTGCCCGGAGTGCGGCGGGACGCTGCGCGCGCTGGGCGAGGATGCGTCCGAGATGCTCGAGTACGTGCCCGAGCACTGGAAGGTAATCAAGCACGTGCGGCCGAAGTATTCCTGCAGTGCCTGCCAGAAGATCGTGCAGGCGAACGCGCCATCCCGGCCTATTGAGCGCAGTTATGCAGGTCCTGGGCTTCTGGCCCATGTGATGGTGTCCAAGTATTGCGACCACTTGCCGTACGAAGGGAATACCGTTGTCGGTGCGGATGGCCTGCGGCAGCCCGAAATCCTTAAAAGTCCGCTCGAATACGGAAAATGCGTACGCTTCCTTAGTCGTCTCCAGAGCATCGCAGCACAACAGGTAGCGGCTCGCCGAGTCAGTGATGGTGAGCGGATAGCAATAGCGCCGATCGGTGAGCATGAACTCGCCCTTGTAGTCCGCGCACCAAAGATCATTGGGCGCCTTCGGCTGCTCCAGCGCGGTTCCCTCGGCTTTGTAGCGCTTCCTGTAGCCGCGGCTGACCAGGCCGTGCCTATCCAGCACCGTGTGCACGGTGCTGATGGCGGGCAGGGAAATCTCAGTATGTAGCCGCCGCAGATTCTCGCGGATCTTAGGAGCACCCCAGCTGGGGTGCTCCTTCCTCAGCTGCACGATCAGCTTCTCGATCTGAAAGGGCAGGCGATTGGCGTGTCGATAGGGCCGCCTGGAGCGATCGGTTAGCCCTTCCATCCCGCAGGCTTTGTAGCGGCAGAAGATCTTGTAACCGGTTTTGCGGGAGATATCGAACTCCCGGCACAGCACGGCCATCTTCTCCCCGTCCAGCAATCGAGCCACAAACCGCAGCCGTTCGTCCATCTTGTAACACTCCCGCCACGGCATTTTGGGTCCCCCAAAATGCCGGAAAGTGTTACCTATGTGCCCGGCCCCCTGTGTCAGGGTAGTTGTCGCGTCCTTCTATCATGGATCCTCAAGGATCTTTGGAACTCGAGGACGACATGACAAGGCCCTTTTCCTTAGCTTTTAAACAGAAGATGGTCGAGCGGCTGACCGGGAAGAACGCGCTAAATGCCTCGCAGCTTGCCCACGAGTGCGGCGTTCGGCAGCAGAACTTGTCGCGATGGCTGCAGGAGGCGCGTAGCCTTCCCTCGATGGCTGCCAATCATCCGAAAGCACGTGTCTGGAGCGTCGCGCAGAAGGCTCAGGTGCTGGCCGATGCTTCAAAACTCAGTGGCGAGCAGCTGACCACGCACCTTGAGCGCGCAGGCGTAATGCTGGCCGATTATGAGCGCTGGAGGATCGCCCTGGAGGAAGACGGTGGGGCATCCGCCGCAACGTCGAAGCACATCCGCAAGCTCGAACGCGAACTTGCTCGCAAGGAGAAGGCCCTGGCGGAGGCCGCGGTGTTGCTCGTGCTAAAAAAAACGATCGACAGCTATTACAGGCAAGAGGACGACGACACCGACGAGCCGAGCGAGAAATCATCTTGAGCGCGATCGACCAAGCGCAAGCCAGCGGCGCGCGCTTAGCGCAGGCCTGCCAAATGATTGGCATCTCGGCCCGAACGATCGAGCGTTGGCGCGACGAACCCGAAGGCGACGATGCTCGTCATGGGCCCCTTCACCGTGTCCACAATGCCCTCTCGTCCGCCGAGGAGTCACAGGTGCTGAGCGTGCTGACGAGCTCCCGGTACGCGCAGCTCTCGCCCAAACAGCTGGTACCGCAGCTGGCTGACGAAGGCGTGTACCTCGCATCAGAATCGACCATGTATCGCCTGCAGCGTCGTCACGGATTGCGCAGGAGAAAGCGACCCATGATCCGAACGCAGGTGACGCGCTCAAGCACGGTCCACCGCTCCTCGGCGCCGAACAAGGTCTGGAGCTGGGATATCACGTGGTTGCCGACCCACGTACGGGGCATCTACCTTCACCTGTATCTCGTTATGGATGTCTGGAGCCGGCGCATCGTCGGCTGGAAGATCGCGGACCGAGAATCGGCCGAACTCGCCGCCGAGTTCATTACCGAGGTCTGCCGCGATCGCCAGATCGATCCGCGAGGTCTGGTGCTGCACTCCGACAACGGCACACCTATGCGCGGCAGCACCATGATCTCGACGCTGCAGTGGCTGGGTGTGGTGCCGTCCTTCAGTCGCCCACACGTCTGCGACGACAACCCGTACTCCGAGGCGCTCTTCCGCACTCTAAAACATACTCCTGCATACCCTCAGTTGCCCTTCGCTGATGGTCAGGCCGCACGGCGATGGGTCGACCGCTTCGTCAGCTGGTATAACGGGGAACACCGGCATAGTGCGATCCGGTTCGTGACACCCGATGAACGCCATTGCGGCCGCGAACACGGCATCCTCGCCAGGCGCCATCAACTCTATCAGCGCGCTCGCGCTTCAAATCCAGAGCGCTGGAGCCGTACTACTCGCAACTGGAACCCAATCGGCCTCGTGGTGCTCAATCCGCCTAGAGCAGATTTACAGGCGGCCGCTTGAATACGCGCGACAACTACCTTGACACCCACCGCCGGA
>Ga0182024_10003876_pt1 | contig 35057 bp, 29 predicted proteins | sample P32metaG_FD_120480 | JGI IMG/M metagenome (GOLD analysis project Ga0182024, IMG submission 120480) | Permafrost microbial communities from Stordalen Mire, Sweden - P3-2 metaG (Illumina Assembly) | ecosystem: Environmental > Terrestrial > Soil > Wetlands > Permafrost | place: Sweden: Stordalen...
ATTATTGAAATCGTGCGCCACGCCGCCGGCCAGTCGCCCCACAGCTTCCATTTTTTGCGCTTGGCGCAATTGCTCCTCAAGCGCTTGCCGCTCGCTGATGTCCTGCGCCACGACGAGTCGGACTTGGCGCCCGGCATAGTCGAGCTGGTGCGAGATAAGATCCACTTCGAAAATTTTGCCGTCCTTTTTCTTGTGCCGCCACACCCCGTGATACTGACCCGGACCATTCCATTCATCGACGCGTTTGCGCAACCCGGCATGTTCGTCGGACGGCCATATGTCAAACATGGTCATTTGCGCGAATTCTTCCGCGGAATATCCATACTGTCGCACCGCGGCGTAGTTCACCTGGATGAATTTTAGTGTCTCGGAGTCAAACACCCAGGTGGGCAGCGGATTATGCGAAAACAACAGGCGGAAAGTACTTTCACTCTGACGCAACGCGTCTTCCGCGGCGCGCCGCTCGATGGCGAGCGCGATGTGGCCGCCAACGGAATCCAGAAACTCCATGTCGCGAACATCGTAGGCATTCTGGTTTTCGTAATGCTGCACTACTAGTACGCCAATCGTGGCTGTAGGAGTCTTGAGTGGCACGCCCAGCCACGCAGGTGAGGGCGAGCCAACCAGTTCGACCGCGCCGGTTTCGGCTAGACGGTCGAACTCCGACTGGGGTATCAACATGGCGCGCTTGGTGCGAAATACGAAGGCGGTACAACTCTTGCCTACGCGCTGCGGAGGTGGCGCAACGTCGAAGCGGTCCACGAAAAAGGGGAAGTGGAACGAGTCGCCTTCCGCGTCGTGCAGCGCGATAAAGCAATTCTCGGCGTACAAAACTTTTTTTAGCGACTGATGGATATGCTGCAGCAACTGATCCAGATTCGATGTCTCATTTAGAGCGTGGATCACTTCAAAGATAACCTGGCGCTCAGCTTCCATTCGTTGCAAGTCGGTTATGTCGAGCAGGCTAACGACGATTCCGGTCTCGAATTCGCCCGGGAGCTTGCGAGCCTCGGCGTCAAACCAGCGCCATCCGCCATCTGCGCTGCGCAAACGGCAGCGGATATTGACCCGCTTTTCTAGGTTGGCACTCAAGCGGCTCAACACTGCTCGGAACAGGTCGATATCGTCGTCGTGGACCAGCTCAGATAGGGGCTTACCCGTAAGCTCCATAGGAGTTCGGCCAAGAACATCCCACAGTGCGGGGTTGACGAAAAGCACGGTCCCATTTACATCGAAAATGGCTACGAGTTCACGAACGCATTCGAACAGCGCATAGAGCTGTTCCTTTACGTTAGTGATGTCGAGATCGGTGGAAGTGGACTGGGACATAATTTCATTCGACGGTACGGCTACTCACGCTTAACAAACGTGTTAGCCATGCGGCCGTGCCGATACAGATAGACCAATCTTAGGGGTTTTCGCAGACGCTCGGCAGGAGATGAACTAACCCGCTACGAAACAATGACTGTACTTTGGTACAGGTGGCTTCTGCCAGATTGGCGCGGCTTCCAAAGATAGGTGATCATACCGCTTAACTTCCGCCCCCAAGGAGCCACCCATGCACGGTATCTGGCAGGATATGTTTGTCTTAGGTTTGCCACTCGCTGAGAAGACGCTCAGGCCTGTGATTGTCTATGCCTTCCTGATGATCAGCTTGCGTCTGTCGGGCAAGCGCGAGTTGGTGCAACTAAATCCCTTCAATTTGGTAGTTCTCCTCACGCTGTCCAATACCGGCAGAATGCCATCATCGGCGACGACAACAGTGTGAGCGGCGGGCTCATTGGCGCCACTTCCTTGCTACTCGTGAACTATCTGGTGGTGCGATTTCTTTACGACCACAAAAAACTGGATCTAATCGTGGAGGACAATGCCGACGTGCTGATCGAAAATGGGCAAGTGCGCCTGGAACGACTGAAGAAAGAGCTCATCAGCCCGACCCAACTGGAATCGTCCGCGCGCAAACAAGGATTCGAATCGTTAGACGAAGCGCATAGGTGCGTCCTGAATGCCTGAGGAAACTTAACCTTTATCGGCAAAAAACCCGCCGTAGACGATCTTCGTCATCAGAATTAGTGAACCGATTGCAAAACCTGATGGAAGAAGTGGCCCGTTTGCGCACGGCTCCTCCGCCGGCGAACGCCTGACAGACGCTTTACCTAATGGATCAAGAGCCCCGTTATGGCCATAAGAACTCCTCCGACAGCCACAAGCATCCCGCCGAACCAGAAGCCTCTGCGCTTGGTTAGTAGAGTGATCGAACAGATCACCAGGCCAATCTCCAGAAATGCTTCCCCACCGTCGAAGCGATCAGCGCGGTGGCTGACTACATCTCGTTCTTTTTCGAGGTCCTTGGCCTTCTCGCTGATGTTATCTTTATCGCTCTCGTAGCGCTCCACTTCTTTTTTGTATTTCTCCTGCAGTGTCGCGTTTTTTTCTTTGTCCACGGGCGAGATGGTACCCAACAGGTCGACCATGCTTTGCATTTCGTGCAAACGTATATTTTTGGCCTGATAGAAAGCCCATTGATCGGTGGCCTGAGACTGGAGCAGCAATTCTTCGGTGTGCGCACGATGACCCAGCAAGGTTACCGCCGCGACCAGCACCGCCAGAATGGAAACGGTAAGTGATACAGGCAGCACCAGGGGGTGCTTCTCGTGCTCTTCGCCGACCTCAGGCATTTCAAAGTCCTCGGGCATCGCGATGGCTCTCCTATTCGTTTGAGTGTCTTCAGTGGAACGAGTGTGTCATTGCTGCAGTGCTTCGCGCGCCGCCGCCAGCGTGCGGTCTATGTCAGCGTCCGTGTGGGCTGCCGATACAAACGCGGCTTCGTACTGCGATGGCGCCAGGAATATTCCCTGTTCCAGCATGTTGCGAAAAAATTCGCCGTAGCGTTTGGTATCGGACTTCTTGGCGTCAGTGTAGTTGCGTACGGGTTCTTTTGCAAAAAAGAGAGTAGCCAGCGAGCCACTCGCATTTACCTGGGCCGGAACCCCCGCACTGGCAGCGGCCTCACGGAGCCCATCGGCCAGGCGCTTGGCGCGCTTTTCGATGGTTTCGTAAAAGCCGGGCTCCGCCAGTTGTTTCAGCGCGGCAATGCCTGCACTCATGGCAAGTGGATTCCCCGCCAACGTTCCCGCTTGATACACGGGACCAAGCGGCGCTACGCAATTCATCAGTTCGGCTCGTCCGCCGTACGCGGCCACCGGAACACCGCCGCCGATAATTTTGCCGAATGTCGTGAGATCTGCTTCGATGCCGAGGAGTTGTTGTACTGCGCCGTTGTGAAAACGGAAGCCCGTGATGACTTCATCGACGATCAACAGAGCGCCATTTTTACTCGAAATAACGCGCAGGCCCTGCAGAAATCCCGGCTCGGGCAACACGACTCCCATGTTGGCGGCGATGGGTTCCACAATGATGGCCGCAATCTTGTCGGTGTGCTGGCCAAAAAGACGTTCGACTGCCTGCAAATCGTTGTAGGGAGCATTGAGTGTCAATGCGGCGAGTGCCTGTGGCACCCCGGGACATTCCGCAATGCCCAGCGTCGCGAGCCCAGAGCCGGATTGTGAGAGAAAACTGTCTGAGTGTCCGTGATAATTGCCTTCGAACTTCAGCAGCAAGTCTCGCTTGGTCACGCCACGCGCTACGCGCAGCGCGCTCATGGTGGCTTCGGTGCCGCTGGAAACGAAGCGGATTTTCTCGATGAAAGGGATAGCGCGAATAATGAGGGTCGCAAGTTCTATTTCGAGTTCGGTGGTTGCTCCGAAGCTTGTGCCACGCCTGGCTTGGTCGGCAATAGCCGCTGTAACCGCCGGATGCGCGTGGCCCAGCAGCATCGCGCCCCACGAGCACACATAATCGAGCAGTTCGTTGCCATCGGCGTCGTACAGAAATTGGCCTTGGCCGCGCTCCACGATAAATGGTTCGCCGCCGACTGAACGGAATGCCCGCACCGGGCTGTTTACGCCGCCGACCAACACTTGTTCGGCACGTTTGAAAATCTTGCATGAACGCGTGCTCTCGCGTTTGTATTTCGCAGTCGATTGTGCGGGATTCATCGTGTCGCTCGACAAAATATTACGCCTTGAGCCACCGCGCGGCGTCTTTGGCGTGATAGGTCAAAATAATTTCCGCCCCGGCGCGCTGAATGCTGGTAAGAATTTCCGTAACTACTCGCTTCTCGTCAAGCCAGCCTCTTTGCGCCGCAGCTTTGACCATGGCATATTCGCCACTGACGTTGTAGGCGCCTACCGGCACATCGAATTCATCACGCACGCGGCGAATGATGTCCAAATAAGCCAAGGCCGGCTTGACCATGACCATGTCGGCGCCTTCTTCCAAGTCGAGTTCGACTTCCCGTAGGGCTTCGCGCGCGTTGCCGGGGTCCATCTGGTAGCCGCGGCGATCCCCGAATTGAGGAGTAGATTCCGCGGCTTCGCGAAACGGGCCGTAAAAGCCCGAAGAGTATTTCGCCGCGTACGCCAGTATCGAAACGTTTTCAAACTTGTGCTCGTCCAACCCTTCGCGAATCGCCCCCACCCTCCCATCCATCATGTCGGAGGGCGCCACAATGTCCGAGCCAGCTCGTGCGTGCGAGACCGCCTGCCTCGCGAGAATGTCGAGGGTGGCGTCGTTCGCGACTTCTCCGTCTTCTATCACGCCGCAGTGGCCGTGATCGGTGTATTCGCACAGGCAGACATCCGTTATGACCAACAAATTTAACTTGGCTTTACGAATGGCTTCGATGGCGCGCTGTACGACGCCGTCGGAGGCGATCGAACTGGCGCCGCGCGCATCTTTTTTTTCCGGGATGCCAAATAAAATCACGCCCGGAATGCCGAGTGATTCGACTTCGCGGCACTCTTCGACAATTTGATCGGCCGATTGCTGAAAAACGCCGGGCATGGAGTTAACTTCCTTTCTAACCTTCTGGCCCGGGCAAACGAACATCGGGTAGATGAAGCCTGCGGTGGTCAGCCGCGTCTCGCGGACCAACCCGCGCAAGGCTTCACTGCGGCGCAGTCGCCGGGGACGGTGGGTGGGGAAACTCATTCCTTATGAACTCCAGCGGGCGAAGCATTCATCTGATCGGCGAAATGTTTCTCCAAAGCGGCGACCACCGCGTCAGCAGAAGTGTCTTCCGCCACAATCCTATTTTCGAAACCAGCTTTCTGCAGCGCGATCGCGGTCACGGGGCCGACAGCGGCCATGGTCATGCGACTCTGAAGATCTTGCAGCACTTTATCCCCGACTACGTCCACAAAATGGTCCACAGCCGTAGGACTGAAAAATAAAATGGCATCAGCTTCGCCATTCACAATTTCAGCAACCCTTTGTTGGTCGAGATTTACTGGCGTGACCGTACGATAAGCGACAGCCTCCGTGACCTGTGCGCCACATTCGCGCAAAAGCGTGGGCAAATCGGGGTTGGCGCGGTCGCTGCGAGGCAAAAATACCGTCTGCTCTCGCAAGCGCTCGCCAAGCTCATTCGCCAAAGCAGCTCCGCTATGCATTTTTGCCTGATATTCTATGAAAAATCCGGCACGTTCCGCGGCCGCCGCCGTGGTCGGTCCCACTGCCGCAGCGCGTGAGCGCCTTCCGGCTACGTTCCGCAAATTGCCTCGCACGCCCGCGCGCTTTACCACCGCACGTACTGCGTTCTCGCTGGTAAAAATAATCCAGTCAAATTGTTCCAGATGCTCTAGCGCGGCATCTAGCGGTCCGAAATCCTCCGGAGCCGAAAAAGCTACCAGCGGCAACGAAATTGGCAACGCGCCCAGCTTGGTAAGTTTTTCGACAAGCTCTACGCTTTGCCGTGCAGCCCGCGTAACAACAACACGTTTTCCTGACAAGGAAGAACTCGCGACTCTATCCACGCTGGCGGCCCACTTCCTCCAGAATCGTTTGCGCACCCGATTCGATGAGCATCTGCGCCATCTTGGCGCCCATCTGTGCAGCTTCATCAGATGTGCCCGTCAGGCGCTGCTTCACATGTTGTAGGCCATCAACCGAAGTGACAGACGCTTCCAGAACCATCTCGCCTCGTTCGATGCGGGCCCATGCGCCGATAGGTACCTGGCAACCTCCTTGCAACGCGGAAAGCAATGAGCGTTCCGCGATGATGCACGCGCGCGTCTCCGCATCGTCTAATTTTTCCAGTAACACGCCGGATTCGTTGTCGTCAAGCCGCGTTTCAACCGCGATAGCGCCCTGCCCCACCGCAGGCATGAACATGTCCGGAGGAAATATTTCTGAGATGCGGTCGCTCCATCCCAATCGGTCGAGTCCCGCTTTGGCCAGCACGATGGCTTCATATTCACCGTCGCCCACTTTACGCAACCTGGTATCCACGTTGCCGCGCAGCTCGCGAATATCCAGGTCCGGACGTAACCGCAGAAGTTGCGCCTGCCGCCGCAAGCTGCTGGTGCCTACGCGAGCGTGACGCCGCAAATGCGTAAGGTCTGCGCCATTGGTGGAAATCAGGCAATCGCGAATGTCGTCGCGCCGGCATACCGCGGGAAAACTGAGCCCCGGAGGAATTTCTGTCGGAATATCTTTGACGCTGTGCACCGCGAGATCAATGGATCGATCGCGCAGCCCGTCTTCCAGCTCCTTGATGAAAATTCCCTTTCCGCCGATCTGCGTAAGGGCCGACTTCTGCATTTTGTCGCCGGTGGTTTTGATGATGACGATTTCCGCTTCCACTCCGGCGGTGGCAAAAAGCTGCTTACGTACCGACTCCGCCTGCCACTTGGCCAGCAGGCTGCCACGTGTGCCGATCCGCAAGATTCTCACGGTTTCTCCCGGTCCGCATGACGATTCGAAAGAAACAGATCGCGCAAAGCTTCAACGTTCTGGATCTTGCGCCGCAATTCCTTCTCGCCCCGTAGCCGCTCAGCGGGTTCCAGCAGTAACTTTTCCAGCAGTTCACCCATCAGCGCTTCCATGCGCACGCGATCATCCGCGCTCAAATGTTTCATCGATTCCATGCGGTCACGCACGAACGTATTGCGTTCGTCCTGTAATCGCGCCCGTAACTCTTCCACCAGGCCAACCAACTCCACGCTGGCCTGCCAAGACAGAAACTTGCCGACATGTTCTTCCACAATTGTTTCCGCGCGAGGAATCTCGCTTTCGCGCACCGCGCGGCTTTGCTTCACGATGCCGCCGAGATCGTCGAGGTTATAGAGGTACACGTTGTAAAGTTCAGCTGCAGCAGGATCGATGTTGCGCGGCAATCCCAAATCCATCAGGAACAACGCGCGGTTCCCGCGAGCAGACATGGCCCGTTCCAGAGTGTCACGCTCGAGAATTGGGTCTTCCGCCGCTACGGACGAAATAATCATGTCAGGAGTCTGCAACGCCGCGTCCCATTCCCCCCACGGCACTACCATACCGCGGAATTCCGTAGCTAATTTCTCGGCACGTTCCCGCGAACGATTCATCACCAGCAGTTGCGCTATGCCGCGATCGCGCAACAGCATTATTACTTGTTCGCTGATGGTCCCAGCGCCTAGCACCAACGCCTTGCGTTCGCTCAACTTGCCAAAAATTCGCTCCGCCAGCTTCACGCCCGCAGAAGCCACCGACATCGGGCGCGTTCCTAGCTCCGTCTCCGAGCGTACGCGCTTCCCCACTTCCAGCGCAGCCTGGAACATGCGGTTTAGCACCGGCCCAGTGGCGCCTTGCTCGTGCGCGAAACGATACGCTTCCCGAACCTGGCCCAGAATCTCCGCTTCGCCCAGCAGCATGGAATCGAGACCCGCCGACACGCGGAATAAGTGTCGCACGGCGTGCCGGTCATAATGATGGTAGAGCGACCTGCCCAAAATATCGGGACGCACTTCGTGAAACTCACTAAGAAACGACGAAAGCCCCGCGGCGCACTCATGCGAGGACTCGGGTGGAACTCCGTACACCTCACTGCGGTTGCACGTGGAAAGCACCAGCGTCTCTTCCAGAATTCCGCGCGAGCGCAGCTCCGCAGCCGCTCGACGTGCCTGCTCCGCCGTGTACGATACGCGTTCGCGCACCTCCACGGGTGCTGTGCGATGGTTCAATCCGACTAGGACAATTTCCATCGTGCTCGCCATTGCTCCCGCGAAGGCCCCTAGAAATACCTATGGCTGTGCGAGAAGTACAGATTCACTACCGTAAAGCTCAGTACCACTACAAAAAAGTTGAACACGCAAAGCCTCGAGGCTCGCGCGCCGCGCCAAGCCGTGGTGCGCGCCAGCTGAAAGTAAAGCAAATACAGAAACAGCACCAGCAGCGTGATCACATATTTGGGATCGTAAAACCAATACTGACCGGTTAGACGGTCGACCCAGATAAACCCCAACACCGTTCCGATGGCGATGGAGATGACGCCCACCAGCACACTGGAATGGCTCATACGCTCCAGCAGTTCCAGCGATGGCAGACGCCACACCACGCTTGTTAGCTTGCGGCTGCGTAGCAGCCGCTCTTCGCCGAGGTAGATCAGGCTCAACACAAAGGACAACGCAAACGCCGCGTAGGCTAGGATGCTCAGCGTCACGTGCAGCGCAAAAACCACTCCGTGAGCCACGGTTGGCGTCAAACGGTCGGGAGGAGCCAGATGAGACGCTACAAAAAACGCCAGGACAAACGGCACCGCAAACGCTCCCACGGAACGTTGCTGGTGATAGAACTCCAGCCCGAGGTACGTCAACGCCACCAGCCATCCAAAGAGTGACATGGAGCCGTACAAATCGTGATACGGCACAGTATGCAGCCCGCGAGAGCGCTCCAGCAGCGCAAAGTAATGCGCCACTAGTCCCAACAAAAGCAGCACCGACGCGCACCGGCCTACCAGAACCTTCCCGGTATTCAGAAAGCCAGTGTAGCAGGCCAGGCTGGCTGCATACGCCACCAGCGTCAGAATGAAATACAGATGATCCATCTAGTTCTGGCGGACGACCGCTCTCCTGGTGCCTTGTTTATCGTTGGGCCCATAGCCCGACACTGCGGCAACCTGTATCCTGAGTATAGCCCACGGGAACAATCACTTACAGCCGTACCGTGGGCCAGCAGGGACTTCTCGGATTTGCTATTCTCTCTGCAGCACGATACTCCCGAGTGGGCTTTATGACGCCGTTAGAAACAGCCCGGTTCGTTGACCTCAGCAAGCCAGGCGAGCTGAACCGAAAAGATCTTTTCCTCCGCGCCTGTCGCGGAGAAATACTGCCCAGGCTCCCCGTGTGGATGATGCGTCAGGCAGGCCGCTATCTGCCTGAATACCGCGAGATTCGCGCAACTCGTCCGTTCCTGGAAGTTTGCAAGACCCCCGATTTGGCCGCCGAAGTTTCCCTGCAACCCTTCCGCATCCTGGGAGTCGATGCCATCATCGTTTTCTCCGACATTTTGATCCCGGCGGAAGCCTTGGGCATGGACCTCGAATTGAACGACGCTGGCCCTAACCTGCCAAGCCCCGTACGCACCGCGGCGGACGTCGAAAAGCTACACGGGTTTGATCCCGAGGTAGAAACTGGCTTTTTGCCAGAAGCCATTCGCCGCATCGTGAAAACTGCTGGGCCCGAGGTTCCCGTTTTAGGCTTTGCCGCAGCCCCGTGGACGCTGGCCTGCTACATGGTGGAAGGCAAAACGAAGGAAGGATTCTCGACGGTAAAGAGCTTCCTGTACCACGAACCGGCCACCTTTCGGATGCTGCTGCACAAAATTGCTGATGCCACTATCCCTTACTTGAACGCTCAAATCGCCGCAGGTGCCGCTGCTGTACAACTTTTCGACACTTGGTGCGGCGAGCTAAGCCTGGAGGACTACCAGAATTTTGCACTGCCTGCGGTGCAGCAAGTGATTTCTGCCATCACCTCCGGCGTTCCAGTGATTTATTACACCAAAGCTTCGAGTCATCTGATGCCCGCGGTAACCCGTGCGGGAGCCAGCGTGCTGAGCGTGGATTGGCGAGCCGACCTCGCGGCGCTGCGAAAAACGCTCGGGCCTAAGATCGCGCTGCAGGGTAATGTTGACCCGGCGGTGCTGCTTGGCCCGGGAGAGAAAATCCGAGAAGCCACGCATTTCGCAATGGCGTCGCTGGGTGGCACTGGGCATATCCTGAACCTCGGCCACGGAATCTTTAAGGAGACACTGGTGGAAAGTGCACGGCTTTTTGTCGAGACTGGGCAGGAGCCGGTTGCGGCGGCCATGCAGAGCGCAATCAATAATCAGAGTAATAAGAACAACGCGGTCAAGCCAATCCCGGCCGCCGCGCGGTCGCGCCTAGGATAGGTGAAGTGACACCGACCACACCCAGCCCGGAACGCATGCGCGACGAACTGCACGTCAGCGAGGAATTCCTCGCTCGCTACAACCGGCCCGGGCCGAGCTACACCAGTTATCCCACTGCCCCGGTCTGGAACGACGCCTTCGGCCCGGACGATCTGGAATCCGTTCACGCCGAAGCGCAGCAGGCCCGGACGCCACTCTCGCTATACATGCACCTGCCCTTTTGCGAGAGCCTGTGCCTCTTTTGCGCCTGCAACGTGATTATTCAGAAAGATAAGCGCGTCGCCATGCCATATCTCGACGTGCTGAAGCGCGAAGTCGAGCACATATCTCGAAATATCTCGCAGGACCGGGCCGTAGTGCAATTCCACTGGGGCGGCGGCACGCCCACGTATTTAACGCCGGAACAGATCGCCGATTTGTTCAACTTCTCGCGCGCCCATTTCAATTTTTCACCCGATGCGGAAATCGGCATCGAAATTGATCCGCGCGTCACGACTCACGAACATCTCGAAACTCTGAGAAGCCTCGGTTTCAACCGCCTCAGCATGGGCGTGCAGGATTTTCATCCTGAAGTGCAGGCGGCCATCAATCGCATTCAACCGTTCGAATTGACGCGCGAGTTGCTGCTGGCCGCGCGCGATTTGAACTTCGACAGCATCAATGTGGATTTAATTTACGGTTTGCCGTACCAGTCGCCAGAACGCTTCAGCCATACCGTCGACCAGATTCTCGAGTTACAACCCGACCGAATCGCGCTATTCAGCTATGCGCACGTGCCCTGGCTTAAAAAGCAGCAAGGCGCATTCGCCACACATTTGCCGGAAGGCATGGAGAAATTCCAAATTTTTCGCTCCGGCCTGATGAAGTTCATCGAATCGGGTTACCTCTATATCGGCATGGACCATTTCGCCAAACCGGGCGATGAGCTAGCCGTTTCGCAACAGCAGCGTAGCCTGCATCGCAATTTTCAGGGTTACACCACCAAGGCCGGAGCCGATCTGTACGGCATGGGCGTCACCGCCATCAGTGCATTTCAGAACGCCTACGCGCAAAACCATCGCGAACTTGCCAGTTGGCAAAAGGCCGTACTCGATCGTGGCGTCGCCACCATGCGCGGTTATCGTTTATCCGATGACGACAGGTTGCGGCGCGCGGTGATCAATCGTTTGCTGTGCCATACGGTCATCGTCAAAGACGAAATCTCTCTCGAATTCAGTGTCGACTTCGATCAGTACTTTGCCGCTGAGCTTGGCCAGCTTGAAGCACCGCGTGAAGATGGCTTGGTTCTGATCGACGACAAAGAAATTCGTGCCACTTGGCTAGGCAGAATTTTCATTCGTAACCTGGCCATGGTTTTCGATCCGTACCTCGAAAAGCAGCACTTGAACGCCAAGCCGCTGTTTTCAAAGACACTGTAGCTGCGCAAAATGCCTGAGATCTCCGCACTCACTTCGCCCCTGTGATCACTCAGGTTCCAGTTTTGGTTGTGGGTGCGGGGCTATCCGGGCTGGTCTGCGCGTATGCCCTGCGCAAAGCAGGCATCGATGCGCTCATCGTCGAAGCTTCCCCGCGGCCTGGGGGGGTCATTCACACTGAGCGGCGCGATGGTTATTTGCTGGAATACGGCCCGCAAAGTTTCAACGCTACTTCGATTGTTCTTGATCTGAGCCGCGAATTGCGAATCGACAGTCAACTCGTTGAAGCTCCGCCGCACGCACCGCGCTTCGTCTTCGTAGCCGGCGAACTTCGCGCTGTTCCTCTGAGCCCGCCCGGGTTCATAGCATCGCCACTCTTTAGCTTGGCGACCAAAGCGAAGGTCCTGCGCGATGTTTTTGGTCACACGGTCCCACCAGCTAGTGACGAGTCGATAGCTGCGTTCGTGCGCCGCAAATTTTCGCCCGAGCTGCTGGAAAAACTCGTGGGCCCATTCGTCTCCGGCATCTATGCAGGCGATCCCGAAAAACTGAGCGCACGAAGCGCGTTTCCGCAATTGTATGAAGCGGAGAAGTCTGCCGGTAGCGTCATCCGCGGATTATTGCGCAGCGGGAAAAAGCGCGGCGAACACCGGGCCGTGCCGGTTGAGAAACCGACTTTGCGAACGTTTCGCGATGGCAATCAAACACTGATTGATGCGCTGGCCACCAGTCTTGGCCCTTCGCTGCGGTGTAGCGTAGAAGCGACCAGCATCCGGAAAAATTCAGCGTCACCAAACGCGACAGTGTTTGAAGTGACGCTCTCTGCTCACGGCCAGCAACAAACCATGCTCGCCGAAAGCATCATCGTCGCCACTCCAACACCGCAGGCATCAGCCTTGCTGCGCGATGTGGACCAACAATTCGAAGCAACCTTTCAGCAGATCCAGTACGCTCCGATCGCTGTGGTCTCTCTCGGCTATTCGACAACAAGCGTCCGACATTCGCTCGATGGTTTCGGGTTTCTCGTCCCTCGTTCCTCACATCTGCGCATCCTGGGCACGGTCTGGAACTCCTCACTTTTCCCTAATCGCGCTCCCGAAAGCCACGTGCTGCTCACCAGCTTTGTCGGAGGCGCGACGGATCCGCAAGCCATTCATCTCTCAGAACAACAACTCACCGCGATAGTCCACACCGAACTCACTTCCATCCTGGGAATTTCGCAGCAGCCATCTTTCTCCAGCATCTGGACCTATCCTCGCGCTATTCCGCAGTACAATATCGGCCACGCCGAGCAAATGAGCCACCTCGAGCAATTACACGGGATACATCCCAACCTCTATGTAACGGGCAATTATTTGCGTGGGCCCGCAATTGGCGCCTGCATAGAGCAAGCTTTAGCGGTCGCCTGCCAAGTAGTTAACAAGTGAACGACAGGTTCTGTACACCGGAGTGCCACCCCGATTCATCCAGTCTTCGCTGTATTCCGTATCTGCTGTTAGGAGAAGATGCTTAGCCCGTGTTTCTTGTGACAATTAGTCCTCGGGATGACGCCGGGGCGTCGCCAGACGCCGCTCTTGTGCGTTCGCTTCTTCAAAACGACGTGAATGCTTTCGAAAGAATCTACGATAAGTATTCCCGCATCGTTTATTCCCTGGTTTTGCGCATTCTCCAGCAGTCCGGTCCCGCGGAAGAAGTAGTGCAGGACGTCTTCCTGCAACTTTGGCGAAATTCGGCGCAGTATGATTCCGCCCGAGGACCGTTCGTGCCCTGGCTGCTCACACTGGCTCGCAATCGAGCACTCGACACGCTTCGGCTCAAAAGCGAACGTCAGCGCCGGTTGGAAAACCAGACCGATGAACTTTTCTCAGTAGTGGTGGCGCCCCAGTACGAGAAAGAACTGGATGAAAAGCGCCGCGCGGAACGCATACGCTCGCTGATCGGCGAATTGACTCCGCAGCAGAAGCGCGCCATTGAGCTGGCGTATTTCCAGGGATTGAGTCACAGCGAAATTGCCGCGGAATTGAAAGAACCCCTGGGCACCGTAAAAAGTTGGATTCGTAACGGATTGATACGATTGAAGGAAGGATTGCAGACCGCGTCGTGAGCAGCCACGACCAATTTCGGGAGATGTATGAGGCCTACGCGCTCGGCGCGTTGGATGCGCCGGACCGCCTCGCCTTCGAGGCTCATCTTGCGAGCGGTTGCGAGGAGTGCGCCAAGGGCGCAGCGGAAGCGCGCTGGGTCGTCAGCCAGCTTGCCTACATCGCTCCCGATGCCGGGCCGTCGGATATGCTCAAGGGCCGCCTGATGCAAACGGTTCGCTCACAAGCGAAGGAACCGCCAGCAGCTTCCAGTGCGCCTCCGCCAACAAGAATTCCTTACTGGCTCTCGGCCGGAATCGCCGCATTGCTTTTAATTACTCTCTACTCCGCTTGGAGTGCGCATCAGGCAAAAGAAGAGCTGCGCGCTTCCAACGAACGTCTGGCCGCTCGCATGGAGCAGGAACGCACCGAGACGCAGCAAAAGCTCTCCGCCATGGAAGAACAAATGGCACTGCTGCATCGCGAAAGCGCGATTCTTACCGACCCGGCAGCTACCAAAGTCACGCTGATGCCGCAAAAGATCCAGGCTCCTCAGTTGGTAGCCATGTGGCAGCACCAGAACGGCATCGTGCTAGCGGGACAAAAAGTGCCAATGCCGGCTTCCAACCATGTACTGCAATTGTGGCTGATTCCGAAAGATCCCAACGGCAAGCCGATACCGTCGCTGACCGTACGTCCTGACGCAAACGGCAGGATGGTTCTGATCATCGCGCATCCGCCGGATCCCAACCAGATCAAGGCCTTGGCTGTCACTGAGGAGCCGGAAGGCGGCAGTGCGCAGCCCACCAGTCCAATTCGCTGGGTCGGAGCCATGACCTAAAGCTTCACGAGCGGGGCGTGCAGTGCTCGAGGTTTTTCATTTCTATCGGCTGGTTGACTACTTAACCTGGCCGGGCCGAAGCTATCCCCCGCAACCGCAAGCGAATCTTCCTCCGCTCCGCCGCCTCTCGAAAACGTCGCTTCTCTTCAGAGGTTTTCACCAGTAAATGCCTTACCACTTTAGGTTGCTTCGTGTATTCGTCGATCGCCACAAACGTCACGTAAGCGCTCGTGGTGTGCTTGCGCTCTCCGGTAAGAATCTGCTCAGAGAAAACCTCAACGCCAACCTCCATTGAAGTGCGAAAAACGCGGTTGACCTGACTTTTCAAAATCACGAGTTCCCCGAGATTTACCGCATTGCGAAAATCGATGTAGTCGACGGAGGCGGTCACAACGTAGCTGTTCGAATGCCGGCTAGCGGCCATTGCTGCTGCCATATCCACCAGGTGCATTACTTGACCGCCCAGCAATTTTCCCAAAGGATTGGTCATCGCGGGCAACACCACTTCGGCCATCTCCGAACGAGAAGCGCTAACCGGCTTCGGGCTCAATTCCGACCCTTCTAACAATTGGGGCTTTTCCTTTTTCGCTTTGCCCATTCGTCCTCGCGCGACGCAGTTTTGTTTGGTCGCATTCCATCCGTGCACTTCCATCCGTATACTACGGTAGCGACCATGACAGACCAAAAGAAAACCCGCAGGCAAGTGCTCGAAGAATTCGTTGCAAAATCCCCGGCTGACGCTTTTTCCCGTTACGGATTGGCCATGGAGTGCATCAGCAGCGGTGACCCCGCGGCAGCCATTCCTCAATTCGGACTATTGATCGAACAAACTCCCGACTACGTTCCAGCGTACCTAATGTACGGGCAATTGCTTGCGCGTGAATCGCGCGCTGCGGAGGCCAAGCAGGTGCTTTCCGCGGGTATCGCGGCGGCGGTCAAAAAAGGCGATCAGCACGCTGCCTCCGAAATGGAAGCGTTGCTGACGGACCTCGGTTGAGGTGCGTGCCTGCCCCTCTCGCTTAGGAAGCGCAATCGTTAGCATTCGCTAATTTTTTCTTAATCTGGCCATCCATCTGCAGCCTTTCCCCGCCTCTGGTATCATCACCTATGGGACCCATGCGGCCAGATCGCATTCCGCTATTCCCGTTAAACGTCGTCCTACTCCCCGGCGCCGAACTACCTTTGCACATTTTTGAACCGCGCTATCGCGAAATGGTACGCTGCTGCTTGCGCGACCACTCCGAATTTGGAATTTTGCTCGCCATACCTGACGGCGTCGCGCGTGTTGGGTGCACCGCAGAGATTAGTGAAGTGCTCAAACGCTATCCCGATGGCCGAATGGATATCGTGACGGTCGGCCGCGTTCCTTTCCGCGCCACCGAACTCTTCACACAAAATCCTTTGCTGGAGGGTCAGGTTGATTATCTGGAAGACCGCGACGTCTACAAGGAGCCTCTCAGGCAGGAACTGATCGAGCTGTACGAAACCTGCCACACCTTGGTTTTTGGCGATTATCCAAAAAATCTCGCCAGCGATTCGGTGCCGTTTTCTTTCCTGGTGGCTGCCGCGCTGCCCATGGACTTGTTATGGAAACAGCAGGTTTTGGAGCTGCGCACGGAATCCGACCGGCAAGAGCGCCTGGTCAGCTATCTTCGCGGGTGGGCGCCGCATCTACAAAAAACGGTGGCCGTGCGCGCCAAATCGGCTGGAAATAGCCAGGGATTGAATTAAATGCAGCACAACGTCGCTGCACGGTCCGGAACCGTGCGGCAGGAAGTTTTGCAAAGTTCACAGTGACCGCAGCATCCAAGCATTGCATCAAAAACGTATCCTACAACTGGGGCCTTAATGACTAGTACACCAACGAAGACTCATTCTCAGCATTCCAAGCCGCGCACCCTCGGCGAACTGAAAGGTATTCCCGACTTTGACGCCGGCAGCGTGTCGCGCTCCGTCAAAGACGAAATTCGCGGCAACCTTCTGCGGCTGATTGAGCGCGGCGAGCCGCTCTTTCCTGGCATTCACGGCTACGAAGACACCGTCGTGCCCCAAATAGTCAATGCGTTGCTCTCTCGCCACAATTTTATTCTACTCGGACTGCGCGGACAGGCCAAAAGCCGCATTTTGCGCGGGCTGATCAACCTGCTCGACGCCGAAATTCCTGTTGTGGTCGGATGTGAAATCAACGACGACCCGTTGAAACCCATTTGCCGCGCCTGCCGCGAAAAAATCGCTGCTGAAGGTGACAACACGCCCATCGCTTGGATGCCGCGCGACAGCCGCTACGTCGAAAAGCTGGCTACTCCCGACGTCACCATGGCGGACATCATCGGAGACGTTGATCCAATCCGCGCCGCGCGCGGAGGTCGTGACCTCTCCGATGAACTTACCATCCACTACGGGCTGCTGCCCCGCGCCAATCGCGGCATTTTCGGCATCAATGAGCTGCCCGATCTCGCCGGAAAAATTCAGGTGGGCCTGTTCAACATCATGCAGGAAGGCGACATTCAGATTAAGGGTTACCCGCTAAGACTACCGCTCGACGTGCTGCTGGTATTCACCGCCAATCCCGAGGATTACACTGCCCGAGGTAAAATTATTACTCCGCTCAAAGACCGCATCGGTGCGGAAATTCGCACGCACTACCCTGCCAGCGTTAGTGAAGGTATGGTCATCACCGCGCAGGAAGCGTGGGTGCAGCGCAGCGCCGGGCGCTCCATCGAAGTACCCGCCTATCTTCGAGAAGTGGTGGAAGAAATCGCGTTTCAGGCGCGTGAAGATAAGCGCGTGGACCGCCGCTCGGGCGTCAGCCAGCGTTTGCCCATCACTACGCTGGAAAGCGTGGTGAGCAGCGCCGAACAGCGTGCCGCGCGGACTGGCGAGAAATCTTCCTACGCCAGCGTCGCCGATATTTACGCTGCGCTCCCGGCCATTACCGGAAAAATGGAATTGGAGTACGAAGGCGAGCTGAAGGGTGCGGACACCGTCGCTCGCGAACTAATTCGCACCGCGGTGGGTCGGGTGTTCTCCAAGAATTTTGGTGATGTGAACTTCCAACCGGTTATTCAGTGGTTCGAGCTCGGCGGCGAATTGAAATTGCCGGAGATGGTCGCCACGGACGAACGCTATCGCCAGCTATCTAAGATCCAGGGCTTGATGGAACACACCGGACGTATCGGCGCGAATGATCCCAAAAATCACGCTGCCGTGGCTGCCGCCGGGGAAATGATCCTCGAAGGGTTGTGGGCGCACCGCCGCATTGGTCGCAGTGAAGAGCGCGGCTACTATGCCGAAAAACAGAAACCCCAGGAGGCGCGCGACACCTCTTCATCACGTGGACCGCGCCGACAATTCAACTGAAATAGAAAAGCTGGAGCAGTAAACCGGGCCGAGGGATCTTATGAAAGTAATCCGTTATGGAAAATACGTTGGGGAGCCGGCAGACGCCATCGATCTGGAAGAGCTCGTCAAGCGCATGGGCGACTTCTTTCTTCAGAGCGGTTTCGAATCGCAATTCTACGGGCTCTCCGAAATGGATAACGAGCGCACCATGCAATCGCTGAAAGACGCCATCCTGCGCGCGCTACAGGAAAGCGATCTGTTGCCCGACGACGCTATGAGCGATGAGTTGCGTAAATTGTTACAAGACCCCAACGCGCAAAACAGCCAAGCGGTGAAGGACCTCATCGAAAAGCTGATGGAACGCCTCGCGGAAGAAGGTTTCATCAACCCGCAACAGCCCCCGCAAGTTACGCCTCCGCATCAAAACACCGCGCGAGGCAGCTTGGGCGAGCCTCAGGACCGCCAGACCGAAGCGCGCTTTGAAATTACTGACAAGACCATCGATTTTCTCGGCTTCAAAACGTTGCAGGACTTGATGGGCTCCATGGGCCGCAGCAGTTTTGGCCGGCATGATACGCGCGATCTTTCTACCGGTGTGGAATCCGGCGGCGTTTCGCGCCCCTATGAGTTCGGCGACACATTAAATATGGACGTGAGCGAAACACTCTTTAACGCCGTGCGGCGCGAAGGTTGCAAAGTGCCCATCGAGATGACTTACTCCGATCTCATGGTGCATCAGTGCGAATATCACAGTTCCTGCGCCACGGTACTGCTGCTCGATTGCAGCCACAGCATGATCCTTTACGGCGAAGATCGCTTCACGCCTGCCAAACGCGTGGCTATGGCGCTTTCGCACTTGATCCGCACGCAATACCCCGGCGACACACTGAGCCTTGTGCTGTTTCATGATAGCGCCGAAGAAGTTCCTCTGGGCGAACTGGCCCGCGTCCAGGTCGGCCCCTACTACACCAATACGCGCGAAGGCCTGCGCATGGCCCAACGCATCTTGCTGCGCCAGAAGAAAGACATGCGCCAGATCATCATGATCACCGACGGTAAACCTTCGGCGCTCACTCTGGAAGACGGCCGCATCTACAAGAATGCCTTCGGCCTTGATCCTTTCGTGGTAGGCCAGACGCTGGAAGAAGTAAACAAGTGCAAGCGCGCAGGCATCCTCATCAACACCTTCATGCTGGCAACGGACTACAGCCTGGTCAATTTTGTGCAAAAAATCACGGCCATGTGTCGCGGCAAAGCCTATTTCACGACGCCCTACACCCTGGGTCAATACCTGCTGATGGACTACATGCAGCGCAAGACCAAACAAATTCACTAGTTTCATCGCAAAGGTAGCTCGCGTCCCACACACTATTTTGCGTGTCCTAATGACCCTGCCCCGCTCGACTTGCGTTAAAATGCCTGCATGTCGATCATGTCGCGCATTTCACGATGGGTGGGCTCAGGAAAAATGAATACGATTACTGACAGACAGAAAGCCCCTGAATTTTCACTGAAAGGTACGGACGGCAAAGACTACTCCCTGAATGCGCTGCTCAAGCGCGGTCCTGTTTTTGTCTCGTTCTTTAAAGTTTCCTGCCCGGTGTGCCAGTTCACCTTCCCGTTCATCGAGCGCCTTTACAAACGCTACGGCAGCGAAAATGTAACAATTCTGGGAATCTCGCAGGACAATCTCCGCGCCACCAAAGAATTCAATGCCGAATACGGCGTCACCTTTCCGGTGTTACTGGACGCGGACGGTTATCCGGCATCGAATGCCTATGGCCTCACGAACGTGCCGACCAGCTTTCTGATCGACACGGATGGCACCGTCAAACTCACCTGTCTTGGATTTAACAAAAACGATTTAGAAGCGATAGCCGCGGACCTTTCCGAGCGCAGAAAAATTCCCGCCGCCGCGTTTTTTTGCCCCGATGAATCGGTTCCCGCCAACCGCCCTGGTTGAGGATCGAAAAACTAGGTCGGTCGACCTGGCAAACATTGCGAGACCGTGTTCAGGCGCTAGAGTCGCGGGGGCACAAACGCGTCACACCCTTTCCAGCCATTTCTTCTTGTGCTTTGGCGGACGCTTTCGTTTATCTTCAATCACACGCGTAGTCGCCGGCGCAGTCCCCAACTTTCTCGCCACACGTCGTGCTTCCGTGCCCTCATTAAATTTTTTTTTGCGCATCTTCGCCATGCACGACACTCCGCGCTGCAAATGAGGGGCGCGCTCCAGAAGCAGCTTAGCCTCTAGGGACGCTTATCAGCACAGCCAACACCTAAAAATTAAACGTGACCTGAAGATTGATGTTGCGGTTGGATGTCGCGGTAGAACCGAATCCTGTCGCCAACCCATTCGATTGTCCGAACAACGGCGAGCTCAAATTTCCGATGGGCGTGGCAAGGTTCACGTTATTGAAAATATTCCGTGCCGCCACGCTGAACGTCAGGTTATAGCGGTGATTCGTCGCGCCCGCATCAGGATTGCCACCCCGTCCACCGCCAAACCCGCCTCCGCCGCCTCCACCACGGCCGCCCCCGCCCCCCGCTCCTCCAGGACCGCGGCCAAATGTCCCACCGGCGCCAGGACCACCCTGTCCAGTGTTGGTAGCTTCGGCCTTCTTGCCGAATCCAAAACTCTTGCTCAAGCGCACGTTCAAAGAGAAGCGACTCGGACTCGTCAATGAATTCACGGGCACCAGTGTTTCGCCGGACTCAGGCACCAAATCGAACGAACCATATTGATTAGTAATTACATTCGAAGGAATCGACCTGGAGCTGGCGAACGTCGGCCGGTCATTAAAGATCGAATCGCCATTCAAATCCTGCCCCGTTGTTATAGTGTAAGGAACGCCCGAGCTGGCCACCAAAAACGGGCTCAGCCGAAACGCTTTGGGCAATCCGATCGTACCGCCGAGAAATACGCGATGGCGGATATCAAACGCCGACCTTCCGTAATCCAGGCTGATATCGTTCTGGCTCGAAGGAAAACTTGTCGGTCCCGCCGTATCGCTGTCGGCGTAATTCAGCACGTAGTAACCGAAGAGTGAAACTTTTGAGCCAATGCTTACTCGGCTGTTCACAATCAGTTGGTTCTGCTTGAACACGCCTTCCGATTGATATTGGTAAATATTATCCGGCGATCCCAGCGGCCGCGGCGAAGTAGCCGCGTCGCACGGATAAGCGGAACACTCCGGCGCGTTGATATTCTCCGTGAAGAGTTGGTGCGTTCCGCGCGAGCCCAGATAGGTTACCGCCACGTTCGCGTATTTTGTGAGTTGCCGCTCCAGGCTGAGCCCGGTTTGCATGGTAGTCGGAGCTCGCAGATTTGGATTCAGCGCGTAGATCGTAGGAGCATTTGTGCCACCCGCCGGTAGCGTATTCGCACTCGGAATATCGTTCACAAAAAAGGTGGGGTTGGTCACGACGTCCTGCTGCTGAAGGACTCCGTTCAGTCTTTCCTGCTGCAAAACCAGATCGTAGGTAAAACGATCGTAAAAAATTCCCCAGCCACCGCGCAGCACAAACTTTGGCGCGTTCTTTTTGGCGCCGGCTCCGATGCCCCAGGCAAAGCCTAGTCTCGGTGCTAGGTCAGCATGATCGCCAAGCTCGTTCTGGCTTTCGAATCGCAAACCGGCGCTTAGCGTGATGTTCGGCCGGAAATGATAGTCGTCCTGTACAAAAGGCTCACCATCGAAATAAGTGACGGCAGCTAGCGCGCTGCCCGTCGTCACGGAGTACTGGCTGGCCCCACCGCCCATCGCCACGATCTGCGGTAACGAAAGTCCACCCGCTAAACCCTGCTCAGTGATTTGGTACGCCTGCAACCCACTGATAATCGGACAACTGCCAGGCGTTGCATTCGCCGCGCACAGCGGATTCTGCCGCGATCCAAAAGTAAATTCGCCGTTGTAATTTGCAGTCTCCAGGTCGGAATCGCGATACACGCGCAAACGCACTCCAAATTTCACAAAGTGCTTTCCCAGCCCCATTGACGTGTAATTTTGAATTTCATAGCGGTCCAGAACGTCGTTCATCGTCCCATCAGTACTGCCGCCGCTGACAAAAGCCTCCTGCACGTTTATGGTGGGAGCCGTACTCAGCGGATTGTAGTTGGTGGATTCGCGGATGAACTGAAAGCGCGTTTCATTAATCACTTTGGGGCTCAGAATCTGCGTGTCGCTGACCTGCAGAGTCTGCTCGGTCTCGATGTTGTTATAACCCGTCGACTCCAGGTTAAATTGCCCAATACCGAAATTGTCCTGGCGATTGTGTTCGTACTGATAGCGCACCGTGAGCGTATTGTTTTTGGTGAGCTGGTAATCCAGCCGCGGACTCAGATTGGTGCGCACCCGTGGGTACGGTACGGCGTCGCCGTAATTGATAATGTCGAATGTGGTCGGGTCCAGGACCTTGGCACTGACGATGGAAAGATCGTTGATGTCACGGCGTTCAAAATTAAAGAAAAACGAGGCCTTTTTGTTGATGGGCCCGCCGATGCTGCCACTGAATTGAGTTGACTCGTATCCCGGCGCCTGTTCCCCTTCGGGAATCACCTCGAACGGATTACGCGAGTTGAAACCTGCTGTATTTCCGCTCAGGAATAGTTGTCCGTGATAGTTATCCGTGCCCGGCTTGGTGAAAACCTCGATTCGTCCGTAGCCGAGCTTGTCGTACTCCGCCGAGAACGGATTCTGGTTAATGCGAATCTCGCGAATCGAAGCTTTCGGCGGAAGCTGTCCCGCGGTAAAACCGTCGATATAAATTTGTCCGCCATTCGGTCCTGCGGACGGCCCCGCAAGAGCCTGCAACTCGTTTTGTAACTCATCGGGGTCATCCGACAACGCTTCCAGGTCTTTATCTTTTAGAATGATTGCGCCGGCGTTATTTTGCGGGTTGACGTCCAGTTGCGTGGCCGAATCTTCGACATGGATCTCAAGTTTCTGCTCTTCCAGTGTAAGCGCCACTTTCAGGGTCTGCACTTGTCCGGCTTTGACTGCTACATTCATGGCCGTAAACACCCCGAAACCCTCGGCCACAACTTTCACCGTGTAGTTCCCAGGCGCCAGGCCAGTCGCTTCATAACCGCCGTCTTTGTTGCTCTGAAAATTTGCAGATTTGCCATCCGCTGCAGTCAGCAGTACCGCCGCCCCAGCGACCGTGGCGCCGGAAGGATCGGTCACTTGCCCGCGCAAAGTTCCTGTCGATGGCGCCTGCGCGTAAGCAGACGCGTCGAAGACAAATAATATTGCGGCAAAAATGAATATGGCACTATGTAGCATCCCAACTTTCATCCGTTCTCCGGGAATGTCTTTAGACGACTTCGTCTTTCTATTTCTTGGGCTTTCCTCTTTACGGTGTGCCGGCGTCTCCGCTGGGCGCGCTGCTCAAGCTCCAGGGAGAGAGGATCGAAGAGGCACCGCCATTGGGGGAGCCTTGCAGAATCGGCTCGACTCCAGCAAGAAGAGTGATCGCTGTCACCGCGTTTCCGTTGCTATTCGCTTCCATGCCTACCAGCATGACCGCGTCGCCCTTCTGCAAATTCGCTATCGTAGACGCAGGCATCCGGCCGATCATCTGTTGCAAATCCATTGCTCCTCCAGAGCCGCCTCCGCCTGGCCCTCGACCGCCGGATCCACCGCGCGTGCCCGGTGCTTGTCCTGACGCCTGCCCTGCATCCGCCGGCTCTTTCGCGGCAGGAGCATTACCCGGCGCAGTGCTGCCTGCGGCAGATTGCGCCCCTCCGTTCTGCTCTCCGCCTGCCCCCCCGATCAAACGTTGAGCGATGCGCTGCGCAACTGGCGCTGGCAATTTCCGCAGCTGCGATTCCGAAGTGATCTTCACCGTCACGTTTTTCTTGGTTGCCAGATCGTGCACCATGATGGTGCTATCCCCGCTGTCCAGCGCCGCGATCGTTCCAGAGATATTCCGGAAGCTGCCCGACACCACTTCCGTCGCCGTCAGCTCGTTGCCGTCCGCGCTTTTTTCACCGCGCGCCCGCAACTGATCTCCAGGGCGGATCTCTTCCAACGGCGCGGGCTTGGCGTCATCAAATTTTACGGAACCTGGCGCATAACGTCGCAGGATAGTCGACTTGGAAATACGCACGGCCACATTTTTCTTCTCGCGCAATGATGGCACGGTTATGGTGATGACTCCGGTCCCCGAATCAACGCTGCTGACCAGCCCCCCCACGCCGGACTTTTGCCATTCTTCGCGCTCATGGGTTTGCTTGTCCGCGATGTCGGCTTTCTTCATCGCGATGATGGATGAGGCCGCGACGTTCCTACTGTCAGCTCCAGCCTGCCCACGTACCAGGATGCGGTCTCCTACCTGGAGAGCAGCCAGCGCAATCGGTTGCGCGTCCTTCAAACTCGTCTGACCAGGTGCGATGCGGACGATCTTTGTGGAGTCCCGAACTTCAACATTTATTTCGGCGCCCGCATCGCTGGCCAATACCAAACTATTCCCTGAAATAGACTTAATGGTTCCCAGCGCTGGAGCCGTTTTCGCTGAGCCTGCGGGCGCCTGCGCCGCATCTTGAGCCCGCGCGATCTCGCCAATCGGCCCTAAATACCATGCCGCGCTCGCCAGTAGACTGCCCAGGGCCGCGAAACGCAGCAGCATGAAGGACCGCGCTGGCCTTTGGCCTCTATAATTCTCCGAGACGTTCATGATCATCCTTAATGACGACTCCTACCGCTAACAGAATCATTCCTCTGCTTCGATTAGACGCCTGATTTGCCTTAAATCGTTTCACGAAAGGCTGCCGTGAATCACCCTCAAACAGAAACTGCCGCTCAGTTCCATTTTCTGCTAATTCCCCATCCATCGCAGCCTTTTCTTGCCCTCTAACACGGAAGATACTCGCCCTTAGTGGCGATTTAACCAACGCTAGGCACGGCCTTTGTAGCCGTAGTACAGAAAACGCACCCTCTTGACGAAGAATGTCCCGTTGGTTCATCTTGTCGCTGCCCTTTTGATCCCAGTGGCCGATAGGTGAACGTCCATGAAAAAACTCCTGTTTGCTGTGCCATTTGTTTTGATTGCCCTCGGCTGCGGCGGCGGATCCCAACAAGCCGCCGCCCATCCGCAGACACCGAGTCGCATTTCCGTATCGCCCAATCCCAATTTGCAGCGTTGCATCGGCACCGCCCCGGGTCAGCCTCACCAGAAAATTGGCCCATCACCCGCCACCATGAGCTATTGCAAGCAGCTCCCTGGCTGGGATTTGTATGAGCAGGCTGGCCAGCGCTTTCAAGCTGGCGATCATGCCGGCGCGGCAAAGCTGGCCATGAGTTCCGCGCAGGCTCGTAACCCACTCGCGCAATTACGCCTTGCCATGTTGTATGAAGCGGGTGACGGCGTGCCCCGAGACAAAAGGCAGGCATTCAACTGGTATCTTCGCGCTGCGCAGGCCGGTGAGCCGGGCGCGCAATCCGAAGTGGGCGGCTACTACGAAGAAGCGGACCAGGTCCCTGAGGATTGGTACGCCGCGGCGCAGTGGTATCAACAGAGCGCCAATCAGGGCTGGATGAAAGGCGAATTCGCTCTGGGCCGCGCCTACGAATTCGGCATTGGCGTGCCGCAAAACCGCCAGAATGCCATTTATTGGTTTCAGAAAGCAGGCGAACAGGGCATGCAGAAGGGCGCGTACTTTGCCAAGTGGTTGAGCAGCCCGACCAACAATATCGGCTTCCGCAACGATGCTGAACACAATCTGGTCATCAATGGAAAGCTCCGGTTTGGCTTGGGCGCGGGCGATCCAGTCGGCATCACCTTTCTCAATTCAGCGCAACGTAACCGCTGGCTGACCGGCTTGCGAAACGATGTAGATCGCAGCGAAGCAGAAACCATGTGGAAAATCGGTCAGAGCGACTACCAACATTGTCGCTCCACGGGCGGAGATAATTGCCGGCCACCCGGACCGGAGCCGGCGCGCCAGTAAACTGCAGCAGCCCCCACTAGTCCGGCGCCTCGACGGCAGCGTGCTGCAAACAAAGCTGTCTTCCGACTGCGGTACCCGGCGGTTCTTCTTCTCATTCGCCCGCGAACCAGGCGCCGAACTTACGCCAACAGCTTGTCCGGCGTGATCGGCAAATCGCGCACCCGTTTTCCGGTGGCGTGATACACCGCATTGGCGATCGCCGCGCCCGTGCCAGTAATGCCAATCTCTCCAATTCCGCGAGCTCCGAGCGGATTAAGCTTTGTGTCCGGAATGTCGATGGCGGTTACATCGATCTCCGGAACGTCCAGGTTCACCGGCACGTGATACTCGGCGAGATTGGCGTTCGCAATTCGCCCGTTGCGCCAGTCCACCAAAGTATCTTCATGCAGCGCCAACCCAATGCCCCATACAATTCCACCGATGAACTGGCTGCGGCCCAGCCGCTCGTTAACCACTTTGCCTACGTCGTACACAGCCACCACGCGGCGCACGCGAACCGGACCAAGTTGCGGGTCAACGGTGACTTCAACGAAGACCGCGCCAAACGATTGCGATGAATATTTTGATTTGTCTTCGGTCGGTTTAACAGACGCGAGGCCCACTACAGGTTGATTGCCGTTGCGGGCCAGCAAATCCGCGAATTTCTCGCCGGTAGCCGGCGAGGACTTCTTGATAATCTTGCCGTCTGCCAGAACCAGCTGATCGGTGCTGGTGCCATACACCGGGGACTTCGCGTCTCCGGCTGCCAAATTGAACAAAGCTGTCCGCGCTTTCTGCGCCGCCTCTTGCACCGCAGGCGTAACGCTCGCGGTGCTCATGGAACCCGCCGAGATCGGCGCGATCGGCAACGTCGTATCTCCGAGCCGCGCGTCCACCAGGTCGGGCGAAATGTTCAGTTCGCTGGCGGTCACCTGTGTCAACACCGTGTACATACCCGTGCCGATGTCGTGCGTGCCGGACTCCACCAGCACCCGGCCATTCGGTTGAAAGGTCACGCGCGCCGACGCCGGAAGGCGGTTACCCGGATATGTCTCCGTAGCCATACCCCAGCCGATCAACTGCGCTCCATCGCGCATTGAACGCGGCTCATGATTTCGTTTGGCCCAGCCAAATTTTTCCGCGGCGCGCGTATAACACTCGCGGAGGCTCTTCTCCGTAAATGGAAGTTTAGTTTGCGGATCGACATCCGCGTAATTTGCCAGCCGCAGTTGCAGCGGATCCATCTTCAGCTCATACGCCAGCTCGTCCATGGCCACTTCCAGCGCATACGTGCCGGTTGCGACTCCGGGCGCGCGCATGTAGGTGGGCGTCCCGGTATTCAGCTTCACCAGGCGGTGCATGGTGGAAACGTTGTCGCACGCGTACATCCTGCGCGTGGGCACCGCGGATGACTCCAGATAATCCTCGAGGAATGACGTATTCGTGTACACGTGATGGCGGATCGCGGTCAACTTCCCTTCGCGCGTCGCGCCCAGCGACACTTGCTGATACGTTTCCGGCCGCGCGCCCACAGGTCCAAACATTTGCGGCCGTTCCAGCACTAGCTTCACCGGACGATTCACCTGCTTCGCGGCCATTGCGGCCAGAGGTACATGCGACCACACCGAACCCTTGCAACCAAACCCGCCCCCGAGAAACAAGCTGATCACGTGCACATTTCCATCGGGAATTCCGAACATCTTCGCCATCGAACCTTTTTCGCCGGAAATGTTTTGCGTGGCGTCATGCAGCGTCAGGTGATCGCCATCCCACTGCGCGATGGTGGCATGCGGCTCCATCGGATTGTGATGTTGAATCGGAGTGGTATATATCTGTTCGACCTTTGCTTCGGACGCACGGAACGCCCCGTCCGGATCGCCCCAGCTTGCGTCGCCAGGATCTTCGTTGTGATGGCCAGGATACCCGGTAGGAAATCCCGCCTTGAAATCCAGCTTGGCTTCCGTTGTTTCGTACTTTACTTTTACTAGCGAGGCGGCGTAGTACGCTTGGTGCAAACTTTCCGCCACCACCACACCGATGGGTTGATTGTTGTAGTGCACCTTATCGTCTTGCAGCGTAGTAATGCGCCCCTGCGGGGCAGCCAACTTTGGTGCATTCGCAGGAGTCATTACCGCAAGCACACCCGGTGCACGCTCCGCTTCTTTGGTGTCCATACTCGCCACTTTTCCGCTGGGTATAGTGCTCTGAATCAACACCGCATAGGCTAGGTTGGGGAAGTCGAACTCCGCGGAATATTTCGCCGCGCCGGTAACCTTCAACCGCCCGTCAACGCGGGTAAGCGGCTCGCCAATGATGCCCGCGCTCATGCCACACCTCCCGCAATTTTCAGCGCGCGTACCACACTTTGCCTGGCCATTTCTATTTTGAAGCTGTTGTACTGGTAGCCTTTCGCGCCGCCTACCGCGTGTTTCGCCGCCGCCTCGATAACAGCTGTTGAAAATGGCTTCCCCGCTAGAGTTTTCTCCGCTTCTTGTGCGCGCCACGGCTTGTGCGCCACGCCGCCCAGAGCAATGCGTGCGCTGCGCACCTGTTGCCCGTCCATTTCCAATGCGGCCGCCACTGACACCAGCGCAAAGGCATAGCTGGCGCGGTCGCGAATTTTCAAGTAATGAGAATGTGCGGCATACGGCGATGCCGGAAGATCAATGGAAAGAATCAGCTCGTCCGGATGAAGATTGGTGTCAACCTCCGGAGTCTTTCCCGGCAGCCGGTGAAAATCCGCCATGCCGATGCTGCGCTCGCCTTTGGGTCCGAGCACGCGCACGGTGGCATCCAGCGCCGCCAGCGCTACACACATGTCCGAGGGATGCGTGGCGATGCATTCCTTGCTGGCGCCCAGGATCGCGTGAATGCGATTAATGCCCTCCACGGCGCCGCAGCCCGATCCTGGCGCGCGCTTGTTGCACTGCGCAAATCCCGGGTCCGTGAAGTAGTAGCAGCGCGTGCGCTGCAGAAGATTCCCTCCGTTGGTGGCCATGTTGCGCAACTGCGGCGAAGCTCCAGCGAGCAAAGCTTGCGCTAGCAGGGGATATTTCTGCCGCACCAGCGGATGATTGGCGGTGTCGCTGTTGCGTGCCAGCGCACCCAGGCGCACGCCACCATCAGGCAACTCCTCGATCCTGCCGAGCGGTAGATGCGTGATATCCACGAGCCGTGTGGGCCGCTCCACGTTGTTTTTCATCAAGTCGACTAAATTCGTACCGCCGGCCAGAAATTTCGTATTTTGCGAATTTGCGACGGCGCTGATGGCAGCTTCCGCTTGATCGACGCGCTGATATTCGAAGGGGATCATGAGCCGCTCCGCATCTCGGCTTTTTCGCCGTCTTTATAGACGCTGCGCACGGCCGCGAGAATGCCGGGATAAGCGCCACAGCGACAAATATTTCCGCTCATGCGTTCGCGAATCTCGTCATCGTCCAACTTTGCGGGACCAATCTTGGCCAGATTGGCGGTCACAAAGCTGGCCGCTCCATTTTTCGCTTCGTCGAGCATAGCCACTGCGGAGCAGATCTGTCCCGGCGTGCAATAGCCGCACTGCAATCCATCATGCTCGATAAATGCTGTCTGCACTGGATGCAGATCTTCGCCTCTGGCCAAGCCTTCCACGGTCACCACTTCATCACCCTGATGGGCCACCGCCAACGCCAGGCAGCTATTGATGCGCCGCCCGTTTACCAGCACGGTGCAGGCGCCGCATTGTCCATGGTCGCAACCTTTTTTTGAGCCCGTCAGCTTGAGGTTTTCACGCAGCGCGTCCAGCAGCGTCACGCGCGAATCCAGCGAAAGCGACTGCATCCGCCCATTTATCCTCAGTTGCACATTCATGATGTGCGCAGGCGCGGATTCTTCCACCACGGCAGAATTCCAGCCGCCAGCGGCCACTGCAAGATGCGGCAACCCCAGCGCGACTCCGCCGCCCACCACACCGGCAGTCACCACGAATTCACGTCGCGTCATGTCCTCGCGGGATTTAGTTGGGTGAGAAGCGGCGTCGACTTGGCCGGCCCGAGACGTTTCACACCGGGTTTTCAGTGGGCCTTCACAATGCGCGTTCAGCTTATTTTCGGAATTGGTTTTGCTGGTATGTCTCATCGCCCGGAATCCTCACAATTTGCGTGGTCGTTCGAACAAGCCGCCCCCTGGGCAAAGGGCACTTGTCAATTCTCGCCGCAACAACGGTTGCTGTCAAAATTGAGCGAACCAACGTCGATCAGATAGCTGCGGACTAGAACGAACAGGAGCCCTTACGAGGTGAATGGAAAGGACAACACTACACAAACAACCACCGTGGTGGATACGAGAGGACTAAGAAGCTCGCAGCGACGCCTGCGTTGAATGCACTTGTGCTTCACCGGTCTTGATGGGAATAGTCACTTCAATAAGAGTTCCGGGATTCGCATTCTGCAGCCGCAATTCGCCGCCGAATTCCTTGGCGCGCTGGCGCATCCCGCCCAAGCCAATACCAACGCTGCCCGGGCGCAACTCCACGATATGCTCCGCAATCCCTTTTCCGAAATCGCGAACGCTCAACGCCACATGGTCGGCATTCTTCGTCAAGGTGATGCAAGCTCTCCCCGCACCCGAGTGGCGAAATACGTTGGTCAGCGCCTCTTGGATTATTCGAAATACCGCCGTCTCCACTTCCGGCGCCAGCCGTGGAAACTCCTGCGGGTTGACGTCGAACACCGTCTGGATTCCGCTGCGTTCCGTCAATCCATCGAGATACCACCGCAGCGCCGACTGCAAGCCAATCTCATCCAGCAATGGCGGGTGCAACAGATGAGAAATGCTGCGCACTTGCTGCATCACCCGATCGAGCAGTCCGCTCGCTTGCAGCGCGGCATGCGCTTTGGCTTCCGCGGACTGATTGCCCATGTGGATTCCGTCGACCAGCATTTTCGCTGCGCTCAATTCTTGTCCTAGGCCATCGTGCAGGTCTCGCGCAATGCGCCGCCGTTCTTCGTCCTGGGTGCTGAGCAACCTGCCGGAAAGTCCGCGCAGCTCGTTGTTCAGCAGTTCTAATTGTTGCGCGTTGCGATGTAGCTCGGCGAAAACGCTGACCTTCGCGCGCAGCAACTCGGGTACTACCGGCACCGACAGATAATCCACCGCGCCGCGTTGATAGCCCTTCAAGCGATCCAGATCCGTCAAATGCACAGCGGAAACAAAAATAATAGCTGTCTTCTGAAAACGCGGATGTTGCCGGATGATGCTCGCGAGCTCAAATCCATCCAGCTCCGGCATGCTGACGTCCATCAGCACGATCGCAATGTCGGTCTTGAGCAGCAGTTCTAGAGCTTCGCGCCCTGAATTAGCCTTGATTAAATTTTCGCCGAGTTCGTTGAGAATGGCCTCGTACGTCAGCAGCTTCGACGACTGGTCATCCACCATCAAAATATTGACCTTGTCAGGCACGGTCATCGTCTCTCTTTGAGGCGGAAAAATGTCATCGTAAGCCCCGTGTACCTGGCCTGGGTTCTCTCCTGAATGTTCGCGGCCAGATCATAAATAAATAAGCAAAAAGTCTCTCTCAGCGATGCAGCCACATGCGCAACGCCGAAAGCAGTTGGTCCGTGTTCACCGGCTTGGCCAGATATTCCGACGCGCCTGCTTCCAGGCATTTCTCTCGATCGCCTTTCATGGCTTTCGCAGTCAACGCAATAATCGGCAACCGGCGTAGCGCAGGGTTCTGCCGGATCACCTGCATGGTTTCGTATCCGTCCATTTCCGGCATCATGATGTCCATCAGTACGATGGCCATGTCTTTGGTGGATTCCAATGTCTTGATAGCCTCGCGTCCGGTTCCGGCGGTCAGTACCGTCATTCCGCGCCGCTCTAGAACGCTACTCAGCGCGAAAATGTTTCGCACGTCGTCGTCCACGACCAGCACCTTTTTCCCCACCAGCGCTTCATCCGAACGGTGCAGCCGCTCCAGCATTTTTTGTTTCTCGGCTGGCAGGTCTGAAACCACGCGGTGCAGGAACAAGGCCGTCTCATCTAGCAAACGCTCTGGCGACTCCACGTCTTTGACTACCACGCTGCGTGCCAGCGTGTGCAGACGCGCATCTTCTTCCGACGAAAGCTCCTTGCCGGTAAACACCACTACTGGCAAATCGCTGAGCATCGGGCTGTTCCCGATGCGTTCCAGCACATCGAATCCGGACATGTCCGGCAACCGTAAATCGAGCACCACACAATCGAAATTGCTCTCTGCTACGGTCGCCAGCGCTTCCGACCCGGTTTCCGCAACGGTTACGTCAATGTCGGTATGCGTCAGCAATTCGCGAATACTCAATTGCTCGGCGGGATTATCTTCCACCACCAGCAGGCGTCGGCGGCGTGGCGCGGAATATACTTTGATTTTTTCCAGCGCCGTCTCCAGCCCTTCCGTCGTGGTCGGCTTGGTCACAAAGGAAAATGCCCCGCGCGCCAATCCATGATGGCGATCTTCGTCCATGGTCAGCATTTGCACCGGAATGTGCCGCGTGGCCGAATCCTGCTTTAGGTGATTCAGCACCGTCCATCCCAGCATGTCCGGCAGAAACACATCGAGCGACACTGCCGTCGGATGATATTCACGGGCCAGTGCTAACGCTTCCGCACCCCGCGAGGCTACCAGCACTTTGAAGCCTTTGTCGCGCGACAGATCGGCTAGCACTCTCGCGTAGTGCGGATCGTCTTCCACGATCAGCAATACGTTGTCGCCCGGCTCGAGGTTTTCCCGGTCGTCGGGAATCACCTCCGTTGGGTGCTCCAGCATCGCCGCGGCCGATAGGTGAATCGCCGATGTCGCGGATGACGGTTTCCTTTCGTTCATCATGCCAAGCGCATTGGACGGGCCCACATAGGTCTTGGGCAGATACAGCGTAAACGTGCTGCCCTTGCCCGGTTGGCTCCGCAGCTGAATTTCCCCACCCAGCAAGCTGGCCAGTTCGCGACTGATCGCCAGTCCCAAACCGGTTCCCCCGTATTTACGGCTGGTGCCCGCATCCGCCTGTTGAAACGCCTCGAAGATGATTCTCTGTTTTTCCGTTGGAATACCGATACCGGTATCGGAAACTTCAAACGCGATGACCGTACCGGCGCCGTTTAGAATTGGGTGATTTTCGCTCCAGCCGCTTTCCGCGGTGGAAACGGCCAATCTCACCCCGCCGTGCTCAGTAAACTTAAACGCGTTGGACAGCAGGTTTTTCAACACCTGCTGCAAGCGCTTGGAGTCCGTTACCAGGCTGCGTGTCAGGTGCGGATCGGACGCTACTTCGAACGACAAGCGCCGGTTCTCCGCTTCATGCTTGAAGGGCCGCCCAATCATTTCCAGCAGGCTGGCGAAAAACACCTCTTCGGCTTCCACCGAAACGGTGCCCGATTCGATTTTCGACAAGTCCAGAATGTCGCTGATCAGGTTCAGCAAGTCGGTTCCTGCGCCGTGAATGGTGCGCGCGAATTCCACTTGTTTGGGCGTGAGATTCGCGTCGGGGTTGTCGCTCAGTTGCTGGCCCAGAACAAGAATGCTGTTCAGCGGCGTGCGCAACTCATGCGACATGTTGGCCAGGAATTCCGACTTGTACTTGGAAGTAAGCGCCAACTCTTTGGCCTTTTCTTCCAGCGCGCGCCGGGCTTGCTCGATTTCCTGGTTCTTGCGTTCGACTTCGACGTTTTGCTCCGCCAATTGTTGCGCTTTCTGCGCCAGTTGTTCATTGGTCTGTTGCAATTCCTTCTGCTGCGTCTGCAGCTCGGTAGCCAGTTGCTGAGACTGCTTTAGCAACCCTTCTGTTTGCATCGTGGCTTCGATACTGTTCAGCACGATGCCGATGCTGGCGGTCAGTTGTTCAAGGAATGCCAGATGCGACGCCGTGAACGAGCCCAGCGAAGCCAGCTCGATCACCGCTTTCACGCGATCCTCGAACAAAACCGGCAGGACGATTACGTTTCGCGGCACTGCTTCAAATAGTCCCGAACGTACCGGCACGGCATTTTGCGGCACGTCCGAAATCAGCATGCGCCGTTTTCCCGCCGCGCACTGCCCCACCAACCCTTCACCTACGCGCAGGCGATCGCGATGACCATCCTCGCCGGTGTCTGCGAACGCTGACAACAGCACCATCCCCGCCGAGTTCTCCGTCTCCATCTGGTAAATCACGCCTTGCTGCGCATTCACTAGCGGAGCCAGTTCCGACAGAAGCATGCGTCCCACCGACGTCAGGTCGCGTTGCCCTTGCAACATCCCCGTGAAGCGCGCCAGGTTGGTCTTCAGCCAGTCCTGCTCCGCGTTACGGTCTGTCGTCAGGCGCAGGTTGTCGATCATCGTGTTGATGTTGTCTTTCAACTCCGCGACCTCGCCGCTGGCTTCCACCTGAATTGAACGCGTCAAGTCCCCCTTAGTTACCGCCGTGGCCACTTCCGCGATAGCGCGCACCTGGTTGGTCAGGTTGTCTGCCAGCAGGTTCACGTTACCGGTCAAGTCCTTCCACGTTCCCGCTGCGCCCGGCACGTTGGCCTGACCGCCGAGTCGTCCTTCCACGCCGACTTCGCGCGCCACCGTAGTTACCTGATCGGCGAACGTCGCCAGCGTGTCCGTCATGTTGTTGATCGTCTCAGCCAGTGCGGCAACTTCGCCCTTCGCGTTCACCGTAAGTTTCTGCGTCAGCTCTCCGTTGGCTACCGCAGTCACCACTTTCACAATGCCGCGCACCTGCTCGGTCAGGTTGCTGGCCATGAAATTCACGTTGTCGGTCAAGTCCTTCCACGTACCCGCCACGCCCGGTACTTTGGCCTGACCACCGAGTTTTCCTTCGGTACCCACGTCGCGTGCCACGCGGGTGACTTCGCCGGCGAACGCGTTCAGTTGGTCCACCATCGTGTTAATGGTGTTCTTCAATTCCAGAATTTCGCCCTTCACGTCTACCGTGATTTTGCGCGATAGGTCGCCGCGCGCCACCGCCGTCGTCACTTCCGCTATGTTTCTCACTTGACCGGTCAGGTTACCGGCCATGGAGTTCACCGAGTCCGTCAAATCCTTCCACGTTCCCGCCACTCCCGGCACGTTGGCTTGTCCACCCAAACGCCCTTCGCTGCCGACTTCGCGCGCCACGCGCGTCACTTCCGCGGCGAACGATCGCAGTTGCTCCACCATCGTGTTGAGCGTTTCTTTGAGCTGTAAG
>Ga0182024_10003877_pt1 | contig 35049 bp, 33 predicted proteins | sample P32metaG_FD_120480 | JGI IMG/M metagenome (GOLD analysis project Ga0182024, IMG submission 120480) | Permafrost microbial communities from Stordalen Mire, Sweden - P3-2 metaG (Illumina Assembly) | ecosystem: Environmental > Terrestrial > Soil > Wetlands > Permafrost | place: Sweden: Stordalen...
CGATATGCATGGCAACTCCTCCTTGAAAAAAGAGCTTGCCATTGTGGGCATCTCGAACCCGTCCCACCAACCCCAGCTAGCACTCGTCTGCTAGCCGTAAACAATAATTGGAATGCGTATTACTTCTTCTGCGACATCGGTCGGGCCTCGTTACGCATAAATCAGCCGGCCGCGCGGCTCGGGAATCGGCCGGCCTAGTTCACGTGCGGTTTCAATCCATTGCTGGACTATAACCTCGGCGTTTGCAAGCGCTTCTTGGTAGGTTGCTCCATCGGCAACACAGCCGGGCAGTTCGGGCACTTCGGCGATAAATGCCTGATCGTCTTTACTCCAATACAAGATGATTTCGTATTTGATATTGGTCGACATTTTCTTATTCCTCGGCGTTGGGGTCTTGGGCTTCTTCTTTGCCCTCGTCTTGCTGCACACCTGCTAGCCCGTACGTAATGATTATGTTTCGGACCTGCTTAACTTGGTAGGGTTTTGCTTTGTTGCCAATCGGCTGCAAATTAACAATCTCGGTAATGTCGGTTTTCGCATAAATATAGTGGCTGCCCCGGATACGCTCCGAAAACCCCAACTGCAACAGCAGCTTTCGTAGTTCTTGGAACGAGATATTGGCATCGGAACTGCCGCGGAGAATTCGATCGAGGGTTTTCTCAATCTTCCCCACGGTATAACATTCTCCATCGCGTCCCTGTCCACCCGCTGCACAATCAAATGTACTTCGGTTTTTGTGCTCTCACATTACTGCCGAAAAGTATATCTGGCGCGTGGGGGGACCACAAGCAATTACCGTTAGATAAGGCGCACCTGAGCCAGGAGCTGCGCCACGGGTGCGTAGGCCGTTTCGGAAATCGGCCGGTTGACGTCGCCTTCTTTCCATAGCATTTGAGCCAGCGGGTCGCGTTGAACGATTGGAATGCCTTGGTCCTGGGCAATGCGGCGGATGCGATCGGCGGCCGAGCCAGCCGCCTTGGCCAACACGATGGGCGCGTCCATGGTGGCGGCATCGTATTGAATGGCAATGGCCAATCCGACAGCATCGGTCACGATCAGGTCAGCATTGTCGACTAGCGCGGAGCCGCGACGCATTGCTAATTGCCGCTGCAATTGCCGCCGGCGCGAAGTGACCTGCGGATCGCCTTGCAGGTTCTTCATTTCTTCGCGCACTTCCTGCGGGGTCATCCGCAGATAGCGCGCGTGTTTCCAGCGCTGATAGGCGTAGTCAAAAACGCCGAGTGTCACCAGCGCCAGCGCGATTTTCAAAGCGGTTCCGAGGATGATATCGGCCATGAAAGCGGCAATTTGTGGCAGATCAAGCGCCGCCGCCCCCAGGATCTCATCGCGCCTGTGATACAAGCTCCAAAACGCGACGAGCCCTACTACGAGAACCTTGAATAATCCCATCCCCAGCCGCACGGCGCCCGAAAGCGAAAACAAACGCTGAAAGCCGAATAGCGGATTGATCCGCTCGAAGTCCGGTGCGAGCCGATCGGGCGTCCACAGGAATCCGGTTTGCACGACGTGCATCAGCAATGCGGCCAGCAGCATCAGACCGAGCATCGGAGCGAGCGATTGGGCCAATTCCAAAAGTACGGCATTGGCATGCGCGACAATGAAACTCGAATCGGCCTCAAGCCAGCTTTCGCCGCCAAGCTGATGCTGCGCCAGCCGGAAAAAAAACTCGACCAGTTTATCGCCAAGCAGCAGCAAAATCGTCAGCCCGGCAATCAGGAGGCCGGCGGAAACCAGGTCGGTACTCTGCGCGACCTGGCCTTCCTCGCTTGCCCGTTGTCGGCGGTGCGGTGTTGCGGCCTGCGATTTGTCGAGAGCAGAGTCGGCCATGACGGGAAGCAGAAATCAGGAGCCAGAAATCAAGCAGTTGGTCGCAACGAATCGACGATGGCTTGCACGGCGGGTTCAAGTTGTTCCTGGAACAGCCACGCGATGGCGCCGATTGAAATCGCCAGTACGGCGAATGAAACCAGCGCGTTGAGCCCAAAACCGACAGCCAACACATTCAATTGTGGAAGGGTGCGACTGATGAGCCCTAAAACAATGGTGGCCAACATTAGCGCGACAATCGCGGGAACGGCTCCGCGCACTGCCAAGGAAAAACTCTCGGCCAACAATGATGCAATGAGCGGGCCCAGCGATGATGGCGGGTTGGCGTGACCCAGCGGAAGGACGGCATAAGTATCCAAAACTGCGCCGACCAACAACCGATGTCCACCGATAATCACGAACACCGCCAACGTGATCAGGCTAAGCAAGTTGGCAATTACGGGAACATCCTGATCGAGGCCGGGATTAAATACATCGGCCAGCGACAGGCCGCTCATTTGACTGATAATCTGGCCCGCCACTTGGACGCCGCTTAACAAAATCATTACGCCCATTCCTAGCAACGCGCCCACCAAAAGTTCGCCGCCCAAGCTAACGGCATACTGTGCGAAATTCGTCGGCGGCGCCACGGCCACGGTCAGTTGAATCGGCGTAATGACCAGTGCCAGCGCGAAGGCTAGAAGTGCCCGAACGTGCGTGGGCACTTCACCGGAGCCGAATAGCGGCGCGGTCATCACCATTCCGCCAACGCGCGCCAGCACACAGCTGAACACGACAAATGGCGTGACGAATAGTGTGAACATGGAAGCCAATATCCCCCGTTTGATCTCACAACGAATGGGGAATGTTTTCGATCAACTCCCGTGTGTAGTCGACTAACTGCATGATCAGCCACGGCATGGTCATGCTTAACACAAGAATCATGGCAAACAGTTTGGGCACAAAAGCCACGGTTTGCTCCTGAACCTGAGTAATCGCCTGCAGCAAGCCGACCACTAGTCCGACCGCCATACCCACGACCAACACCGGCGCGCTGATCCACAAGGCGAACATCACCGCTTCACGGGCCAAAGTTATTGCGTCGTGCGTATCCATAGAAAGAAGTGAGGCTCGAGGAACGAAGCCCGAAAATATAGTTAAACGACGGTTTATGAGAACGGCTGAAAACTCTCCAGCAGCATTTTGCCGACCAAATGCCAGCCATCGACCAGAACGAATAGCAACAATTTAAACGGCGCGGAAATCAGCACTGGCGGCAGCATCAGCATGCCCATGCCAATAGTGACGCTGGCCACGACCAAATCGAGAATCACAAACGGCAGGTAAATTTGGAAACCGATCAAAAACGCGGTTTTTAATTCGCTGATCATGAAAGCCGGTAACAACGCGGCCAACGGTACGTCGTCGTAGCTTTTCGGTTCGGTCGTACCTGAAGGTAAATACTTGTAAAACATCCAGACATCGGCGCCGTTGTTGCAATGGTCGATTTGGGCGCTCATAAACCGGCGAATTGGCTGTACGCCGCGCTGCCAAGCATCTTCCGCGCTCAGTTGTCTTTGCGTGTAGGGAACTACGCCTTGATCGTAGGTTTGTTTCCAAACGGGCCACATGATGATCAATGTGAGAAACAGCGATACCGCCGTTAGCACCTGGGTCGGCGGCAATTGCTGCGTGCCTAGTGCCTGCCGCAGTATTCCCAGCACGACTAACACCCGCACAAAGCAAGTCGTCATCAGCATGATGGCCGGCGCCAGGCTGAGCACGCTCATCAGCAGCATCATCTGCAACGTGGAGGAGAGTCCTTCCGGGCTGGTCCATTTTTCGGGGACACCAACCAATGGCCCTGCCAAGTCGATTTTGGCACCGCTGTTGGATTGATCGGCTGCGGTCAAAAACCCGGGGGAGGTTTGATTCGGAGTTTGTGCGGCAGCTTCGCTTCCAAGACTGCAACAAATTGCAATTCCGACCAGCGCGACCGTGCAGCTCCAAGGCAGTTTGCTAAACATCGGCGGCCTCCTCGGCAATTGCCGCCGTGCGCGCCGTTGACGGTAAAAACGTCCTGCGAGCGACTCCAGACTGTGCTGCCCGTGATTTGTCACCGGTTCTCTGACCGAAAATCTGGTGGAAGGTTTTAGTGGCTCCCGAGGATTCGTTTTGCGCGCACAGCGCGGCCACACGATCAATTTCCGACGGATCGGTGATTTCGCCCAGGGTGTCAACACCGGTCGGCGAAACACAGACCAGCAGTAATTTGTTTCCGAATCGCAACAGATGCATTTGCTGCCGCCCGGCCAGCGGGACTCGGCCTAGTGTTTCAACCACTTCGCCAGGCAATCGCCGGGCAGACTGCGGCATACTTCGGCGCATGAGCCATGCGACCACGAAGAATAGCCCCAGCACAACGGCCAAACTCCCAATCACGCTAACAATCGCTCCCATGGTTCGCGGACCACTACTGGATTTTTCGCCCGATGAATCTCCGGGCCGCGCAGGCAGCAGTAGCGGCTTATCGACATTGCTAGCCGGAAAAACCATGGGCATCGGTTCCTGGTGTGTTGCCGGACGGACGGCGCCCGGTTGATACGAAGTCCCATTGGTGCGTGTCGCGTCAATCGAACTACCGGAACCGGAATAGTAATCGTCGGCGCCGGCAATCGAATGCATGGTCGGCGCGGCAACTAGCAGTGCTAACGGAAAGACCGCGCATGACAGCCGCATTCGTACAGCCTGCGAGGCAGTGCGAGTTGCGCGGCAGAAAAAGTCGATCCATCGACTTATAAATTCCATCCGTGTACCACCAAAAAATTGATTCTACGGTTTCGTCGCTATGCTGCTTTCGGAACGATTATTTCGGCGATGCGAACGCAAAGATTTTCATCAAAAACCACTACCTCACCACGGGCAATCAGCCGGCCGTTTACGAACACGTCGACTGGGTCGCTGGCCATTTTATCTAACGGTACGACAGACCCCTTGGATAATTTCAATTCATCTTCCCGGCTAATATGCGTGCGGCCAAGCTCAATGCGCAAGCCGAGTTCGATAGTGGGGATCGACGCTGCTGTTGGCGCTTTTGCATCGGCGCTGTTGGACGCGAAATCGGGCAGCATAAGTGGCTCGATGCCCGCGATCGTCTCGCCTATGGCTGCAATCGAATTACTCGCGGCCGACACTTGCTTGGGTCGCTTAAGCAATGAGTCGGCCATGGCAGTTCATTCCAAACGATTTGTTGCATATTGCAGTAAAATTGGGTGTTGTTTGTCGCGAAAAACCGCTGTTTAGGCAATGCCAACAAAAAGATCGAGCAAACCGGGCCGTATAGCGGGAAGAATGGCAACTGTGGCGATCTGCTTAAGCTACAGAAACCCGAATCCGCCACTGCTTCAAGGGGGTAAACACTAGAGTCGTTGCACGGCGGCTTCGTCCAACTGTTTGATCTGGCGACGATTCTCATTCAGTTGATGCCGCATCGCTTGCTGCTGGCGAAGTTTTTCCAATGTTTTAACTTCGCGATCGGCTTCGACAAGCGCTTGCCGGCACAATTCCACCTCTGCCATCGCGGCAATTTGCTGGTTGAGAACTGCCTGCAATTGCGCTGTGACGGCAATTTTATATCGATCCGCATCGAGCAGTCGATCCACATCTATTGCGCCGGGCCGTCTGGCAATTTCGGACTGCCCGTGTAGGTCGGTTAGCACACGGTTCAATGCATTGATTCGCGCGTGAATGATGTCTTCAGCTCGTTGCGCGTCTACCAGTTTCTGCCGATATTCGTCGCGCACATTTTCGCGCAAGAGCAACAGGCTCGATAAACGGAAACGGAAGGCAGACATTTGGCCCGCAGTTCTTCAGAATTAGATAGTTAGTCTTGCGAGCGAGTTTTTATACAAATCGATGAGTTGCTGGCGGGCTAATTCCACGGTCGTTCGTTCGTCGATTTTTTGCCGTAAGTATTTGTTGATATCGTCCAGGAGTTCGATGGCTATGTCGACTTGTCGATTGGCGCCCTTGCGATAGGCGCCGATTGAGATCAAATCTTCATGATCGCGATAGGCTGCCATCAATTCGCGAATCGCTTGCGCCGCCTGCGAATGTTGGTTCGAGGCGAGATCGGGCATTAATCGGCTAACGCTTTCCAATACATCCACCGCCGGCCAATGGGCTCGGGATGCCAAGGTGCGCGACAACCATGTGTGGCCATCCAGCAGCCCGCGCACGGCATCGCTAATGGGTTCCTGTGGATCGTCGCCTTCGACCAGTACGCTGTAGAAACCCGTGATGCTGCCACATGCCGCCCGCCCTGTCCTTTCGACCAATTGCGGCAAAATTGCGAACACGCTGGGCGGATAGCCGCGAGTTGTGGGTGGCTCGCCTGCGGCCAGGCCAATTTCGCGCTGCGCCATTGCGAAGCGCGTTAGCGAATCCATCAGGAGCAGCACATTACGGCCTTGATCGCGAAAATATTCGGCAATGGCGGTGGCAGCCTGAGCGGCCTGCACGCGCCGCAGTGCCGGTTCATCGCTGGTGGCTACCACGACCACGCTGCGCGACAAACCTTGGGGCCCAAGATCGCGCTCGATAAATTCATTGACTTCACGCCCGCGCTCGCCGACCAATGCAATCACATTGACATCGGCCGAGGTGTAACGGGCCATCATGCCCAAGAGGACACTTTTCCCGACGCCCGAGCCGGCGAAAATGCCCATTCGTTGGCCTTGGCCGCACGTGAGCAGACCATCGATGGCGCGAATGCCGGTCGACAAAGACTCGCTAATGCGCGGCCGTTGCATGGCCGGCGGGGGACGGCGATTCAATTCGGTTCGATCGGTCAGCGCGGGTTGCGGCCGGCCGTCGATTGCATGGCCCTGGGAATCGACGACGCGCCCCAATAGTTCCGGACCGACGCGCATCCAGCGAAATGTCCGCAACAGCCGCACCCGATTGCCACGGCGAACCCCTTGTAGATTTTCATGCGGATAAAGCAGCGTCAGCTCGTCGCGAAAACCGATCACTTCCGCCCGGGTGGGCTCAGCCGCATCGCGCTCGATTTCTACTACAGCGCCCACCGGCGCGGGAAAATCGGCCACGGCGGCGGTCATGCCGACAATGCGTACTACGCTGCCTTCCAGTCCCGTGGGCATAACGCAGTCGAGCTGATCGGCGAGGTTGAGCATAGATTTGGTGAGCCGTGAAAGGTGAGGGATGAGTGGTCGACACCCCCTTTCACTTTCTGCTATTCATTTCCGCCGGTTAGTTCCGCGATGATGCGTTCCAGTTGCGTCTCGATTTGTTGATCGATTAAGCCTTGTCGAGTTTCCACGCGACATCCGCCGAGAGAAACGCTGATGTCGGGAACAATTTCCGCCTCGGAAGCTCGGCCGATTTCCTTGATCAGCCGGCCTGTTTGTTCACCCAGCGCGTCGAAATCGTCCGGATGCAGTGCAATTTTCAAGTGTGGCGAGCCGGCAGCCAATTCGAGTGCATCACGCACCAGATCGACGGTGATCTGGGGCGTAGATTTCAGTTCTCGGCGGATGATCCGCTCAGCAATCTTCGCCGCTAAGTGCACGGCCGTTTGCTCCCAATGACGCAGGCATGCTTGCCGAGCATCCATCAGTCCGTCAATCGCCGTTTGAAGCGCCGGCAGCAAGGATTCCAATTCTTGGCCAATTCGTTGCTCGTTCCGCTGTGCGGCAGCGTGCAAGGCACCTTCAAGGCCATCCTGTTCAGCGCGGCCCTTGATCGCTTCAGCTTCCCGTTGCGCGCCGGTGATGATGGCGGCGGCTTGCGCCTGAGCTTCGTCGACGTAACGGTCGGCGCGCTGCGCGGCCTCTTCAAAACTAAAGACGACCGGTGAACATTTCGGAGCACCAATGGTCGATCTTATTACGCTTGCCATAGAAAAAATGAGTGATAAGTGATGTGTGGTGATCTGAAATTTGTGATAAAAAGCCGCCACCGACAGCGTTTATGCCATGGCCGTCAAATGTTCGGCGCCCAGCCTCGGTAAATGTCCTTGCGCATACAACTGCTCAGCAAACTGGGCAACATCGTCCTGAGCGCGATCGAAATCTGCTAATCGTAGCGGACCCAAATGCGCCAGACCGTGCGAAATCCAATCGACTTCTTCCGGCCGCAATTCATCAAAAAGCGTTTCGACAATTTCCGCAGGCGCTCCGGCCAGAGCCAAAACGGCCGTGCGGCGGTCGACGGCCCGCACCACACGCCCAAGCGCCTCGGACGGGAAGCGGCATACTTCGGCAAACGTAAAGTGTTGGGTTGGAGGCGGCGGCGTGAGGCGGTTTGCCAATGGCCGATCGTGAACTGCCAAATTGTTCAGAATTTGTCGGCGGGAGGTGTGGTCCGATGCCCTTAGAATTGCCGTGACCGCCGCCATGCCAACGGTGCGGCGCCGATCCGGCTGACGCCCCATAATTGATGCCTCGATGGCCTTTTCAACATCGCGCACGATTGCCGGATCAGTTTCTTCCAGGTCCACCAACCGCCGAACAACGTCGGTTTGCATGGTCGCCGGCAAGCGGGCCAACAGGTGGCCTGCGCGGTCGTGCGGCAAATGCGCCAATACCAGGGCGACGGCCTGAGGATGTTCTCGCTCCAACAGCGAGACTAACGTTTCCGGCTCAACATTCTGCAAAAAACTGAACGGCTGATTCGTTTGTTGCGGATTTCGACTAAGCGAATTACCAGACGCTGCGGCCGCCGTTTCCGCTGCTTCCGACGATTCGTGCTCGTATTCATCGTCCGAGGGCAGTTCCTTCATCAAAACGTCGCCGCCAAGTTCAGTCGTGAATGAATCTTGCTGGAGCGTCATGGGCCCGATGCGGAAAAACTCGTCGATCACCGCCTGTTGTTCCGCCGGATTCAGTTTGCCCAAGCGAATTATCTGGTCACGTACCGCATCGGCTTCGTCTTCGGGCATCTGCGCCAATAAAAGGTCGGCGGTATCAGCATCCAGCGATGCGACAATTACAGCGGCTTTGTGCAGGGAGAGTTCGCGGTCCATGCGTTCCACCGGAATTCATTTAGCGGTTTTAATTTATCGCAGGCCAGCACCGATCGGATCGCATCTCAATTTGCTGAGCCGATCCAGTTTCGAAGAACATTGGCAGCGGCGTCGGGGTCATCGCGCACGATGTCGACCAAATCGTCCCGCAGCGAAGGGCCGCTTTTCGCTCGGCGACGACGAATGGCGGTTGCAGCGGCGTGCTGCGGATGTCGCTCAACAGTTCCGTCATCCGTGATAGAGTTCGCACCTCGTTCGTCCAAATCGTTCACCGCTGCCCGAGGTAAACTTCGCACAATCGAACGGACCATCCCCAAGCAAATAATTGCTAATAAGCCCATTCCCAATGCATTGGCATGATCGGTTAACCATACCAAGACGAAATCGGTTGCGGTGGGCTTTTCCATTTCCGCCACAGGCATGCTTGTGAATGATGTAACCGTAACGGCGTCGCCGTTTGAATCCTCCGGCATGGGGATGATGCCCATGACGCTCCTTCTGATGTTGCTGTTTACTTCCGTTTCAATTTGCGCCAGCATCGCAAGATCGGGCTTTTTGAGAAATGCGCCGGCCCGAGCAAGATTTCGCTGCTGCCAAACATCCTCGTAATAACTGCTTGGCACGCCCACGGAAACGGTCACGCGTTTTGGCGTGAGACCGGCCTTGCGCACTTGCCGCGATTGGCGGCTGGTCAAATCTCGGTCATGGCGCACGGGCGGATCGTTTTCAATTCGCAAACCGTTGCCACTTTCGACGACGGTAAGCGGCGAATTAGGCACACCGCCTTGAGTCGTCACGCTCATCAGTCCGCTAGGCAGCGATATAGCTGGCGCGGAGATCTTCCCGTTATCAGAAATGTCGGAAGCCGCAGGCTTGGGATCAAACTTATCGCTCGATTCCGATTCTTCCAATTCCGGATGCAACTCGACATTTACGGTCACGACCGCACCCTTTACAAAGCTCAATAGAGCCTGACGAATGCTGTCGGCGTATTCCCGTTCGTATTGATGCTTGGTGTTGAGATATCGATCCTGGGTCATATCATCGCCGCCAACGGACCCACCGCCGGGGTACGCCCGCCCGTTGATGTCGACGACTGCGATGCTTTCCGGCGCGGCGCCAATGGCCGGACCCACGGCCTGCCGGATCATTTGCACTTGATCCGGGTTCAGCGTCTGGCTGCCAACGGGTTTTACCGTAACGCTGGCGGTGATCAGTTTTCTGGAATTAAAACCTTGCGGCGTTTCCACGTTGTAGAGCACCGTGGCCCGTTCCATTCCATTCATCTGCCCGATGATTTTCGACAATTCGTCCTGCAGCGCGACTTTGATTAGTTCCTCGCGCTTTTTGCGATCGACAAATGGCCCGCCGCTGTCGAGCGAGTTTTTCAGCGAATCGAGAAAATTATGCGGCAGCACGCCAGCATCAGCCAGCGCCGCCATATATAGGGCCTGTTTGCCCTGCGGAACGCGGATGCGGTTGCCCTGCAGTTCGTAGTCGGTGAGATTTTTCTTGCCAAAAGCGGCTTCGATCGCCGGTAGTTGGCCTAACGCCACCGCCTCGCCGCCGAACAAATATCCGTCGCCCATGGAAAGAGGATGATTGAACAAGTATGCCGCGCTGATGACGACAATCCCGAGCAAAATACCGGCGGTAATACGGCCGGCCGGCGTCATCGAGCGAAAGAATTCGCTCAGTTGGGCCAAAGCTTTATTAAAAAAATCCACTGCTTGCGTCCTTGCCGTAGTGGTTGTTCTGATTCGATCTGCCGCCCGTGTTTTTATTTCGTCCTTGATTTTTCGATTTCGAGCAGCGGCTTAACTACATTAGGCGGCGGCCTGCAGGGCGTGTTGGCTTACTGGAATGCGAAGCGTAAAGGCGGCGCCCCCCTCGGGGCAATTGCGAGCGGTTAAATCGCCGCCGTGGGCTTCGGCAAGGCGACTGACGATGGCCAATCCGAGTCCGGTCCCGTGCTGTTTGGTGGTAAAAAACGGTTCGAACATGCGACGGCGCACCTGGTCGGATAAGCCCGGCCCGCTGTCGGCAATTTCCAGTTCGAATCCGTGCGGACCGCTATAGGATGTGATGACCAATTCGCCGCCATTCGGCATGGCGTCAATGGCATTCAGCGCAAGGTTCGCAATGCATCGACGAAGCATTTCGCGATCGGCAAACAACCGATGTACCGGCGGAATGTCGAGTTCGACGTGAATGTGGTGCGCTTCCAATGGTCGAGCCATCGATTGCAGCACTTCATCGACGAGACGTCGCAATTCCAGGGGCCGACGTAGCGGATTGCGCTCCTCGGTAAATTGTACGAGGTCATTCACGGTTGCATCGAGTGAAGTAACGCTTTCGGACAACTTATCGATCAATTCGCTGCTGGCCGAATTACTAGAAAGGCGCTGGCGAAGCGTGCTTATACATAAAGCCATCGGCTCCAAGCGACCGCGCAATTCATGGACGACATGGGAAGCCGTTTCGCCCAATTCGGCCAGTCGATTCGTTCGCGCCAATTCACGATTTTTCGATTCCAGTTCGTCGCTCAGCCGCCGGACTTCCTGCCTGAGCATTTCGTGCGTTTGCTCCAAGCGCAAGGTGGCATTATGCCAGGCATCCAGCACCCCGTGCAGATCGGCCTTGGCGTTCAGCGGTTCGGGTTCGGTGTATATGCGTGGGGTTGACATAGATTTAATGGGGCTTTGAGTTACATGGCCTGCGACGCGCTGCGCAAGCGCGATTGACGCGCAGTCATGGATTTCACCGAGATGCCCGAATTAGAGACGAGAAAAGCGGGCGGGTTTGTACCGAAATCAATACAACGGTGTCAATCGCGGCCCGACATCATCTCAGCCGAAAGCGCGTGCGATGTCCGCTAAAAAAATGCGACTCGCGGAAGGACGATTGCTAGCACGGTTGTCCGCTAGCTATTTCCAAGGAACCCAGAACATTTTGGAGCGCGTCGGAAAGATAACGATCCCGCGATACAACGAAACTAGTTTACCTCGGATTGACGGGGCGGAACGACATCGGCCATGGCCGTCGGTCCGACAACTTGCTCCATGATCCAGCGGTCGACATCCGCAAGCATTTGCGCGGATAGTCCGTCTTCGCCAGGATATTCACGCAGCGTGATCGACATGCCGGCTACGTGAAACAAACGCAAATCGTCGCAGACTTGCGTTGTGGGATAATAGCTTCCGTTTCGACAAGCGGTCACAAACAGCGGCAGTTGCCGCACTGTGTTCAGCTTTGCCAGCGGCGCGCCCTGTGTCGGAAACGGTCCGCACAGCGACAGCACGCCAGCATATTGTTCTGGATGCTCGGCCGCCAGGCGAAAGGCCATTGTGCCGCCCGATTCGTAACCCGCTAAGAAAATGCGGTCGGGTCGAATGTGAAACTGCCTTCGCGCCCCGGCAATTGCCGCGCGAATGCCTTCCTCAGCCAGAGATACATGCTGTGGAGTTTGCGGCCATTGGAAACCGCGGCCGATGCCGGCCCGATGCGGCACTTCCAGCGTTCCGCGTGGCGCCACAGCAACGTAGTTTCGCATGCTGACATGCGGCATGATTCGCCGCAGTTGCTTTTCACTATCGCCGCCGCCGTGCAACCATACCAGGAGCGGATATCCGTAATTCTGTTCGTAATGCAGCGGCGCAAATTGCGCGTGCGAGGATTCCCCTTCGGGTGCGCGAAATTTGCCGGACGTGCAGAGTCCAGTGTTAGATTCGGTTTTCGGCCAGGCAAACGTTTGATCTTGTAAGCGATTCATCATCAAGGGGTGCCGCGCCTCATGCTGGCGTATTGAGGTTTTAAGATTTGAAGCTACTTCTTCAACTCGGCAACTCTGGGCAAAATCACGGGTGCGCTTCGGGACTGTAAGACAACCAGCAGAAACGTGTCAACACCAGTGCGATCTACCGCCATGACGCATGGTTCCGATTTCCCCCTTTCTACACTCGACATTGTTTTTAACCGGTTAATTCCGCCATAACTTTGGTCAGCTCTTTCACTGCTTGCACGCTTTTTTGGAAATTGGCCTGCTCCTGTGCAGTGAGTTTTAACTCGATTATTTTTTCCACGCCGCCCGCGCCTAAAATCACCGGCACGCCGACAAAAAAGCCGCCCACACCATACTCCTTATCGCAATAGGCTGCGCACGGGATCAGCCGTTTTTTGTCGCGCACAATGGCCTCGACCATTTGCGTGGTAGCTGCGGCCGGGGCATAGTAGGCGCTGCCCGTTTTTAATAGCCCAACGATTTCCGCGCCGCCATTGCGCGTGCGCTGCACGATTTCGTCCAGCCGTTTGGAATCGATCAGTTGCGTAACCGGAATACCGCCGATCGACGTGCAACTGGGCATGGGCACCATGGTGTCGCCGTGGCCGCCCATTAAAAGCGCGGAAACGTCTTCTACGCTAACGCCTAATTCCATAGCCAGGAATGTACGATACCGTGCGGTATCCAAAACGCCAGCTTGACCCAGCACGCGTTGCGGGGGAAAACCGGTGACTTGCCAAGTTCGCTGCACCATCGCATCGAGCGGATTGCTGACGACGATGACGACTGCATTCGGGCTGCTTTTTTTGATTTCGGAGGCCACCGAGCCGACGATTTTTGCATTGGTCGCCAAAAGATCATCGCGACTCATGCCCGGTTTGCGCGCGATGCCGGCTGTGATGACGACGACGTCGCTATCCTTAGTGTCAGCATAATTATTCGTACCGACAATTTTGGAATCGAAGCCAACGATGGGCGAGGCCTGCATTAGATCGAGCGCTTTGCCCGCCGGCATGCCTTCGGTTTGCGGGATGTCCAACAGCACGATGTCGCCCAGTTCTGCGGCGGCGCACCAGTGGGCGGTCGTTGCGCCGACGTTGCCGGCGCCAATGATGCTAATTTTTGCCCGACGCATAATTCTGGCGATTGAATGAACTGCTGATGGGTCTGGTCTGCGGTGGGTTGTCGGCGTGTGAACTGCGGTTCTAAGTTGCCAGGCGACCAGATGCCAGACACTTAGCAAACCTCTGCTGAGCAACCTAACTTAGCCGCCGCGCTTTGCAAAGGGGGTAATGCAAAGTATGAATTTCAAGACTTGACGTAGAATTTCAATCGCGCCATTGAGCACTTTTATAAAGTGCGGTAATGTCACAGCACCCAGGCTCGTTGACAGCATTTAGCTTGCAGGCAACGTGTAATTCAGTATCGCCCAGAAATGGCAAGCTGTGCCGGCGATTACCCATAGATGCCATACCGCGTGCAGATAGCGATGGCGATGATCGGTGATCAAAAACAAAATACCCACGCTGTAACATACGCCGCCAGCCAGCACCAACCACCGCACTTCGACGGGCACTAATTCCAACATTGCCCGTCCGCCTAACAGCGGCATCCAACCCAGGATCAACGGAATTGCCGCGGACGAATTATTGACGCGGTAATTAAAAGCGACTTTGCTAAGAAAACCCGCCACAGCAATAATCCACATCGCCGACAACAACATCCACCACGGCCCGCCACGCAAAAAAGCGGCCGCAATCGGCGTGAACGTGCCGACAATAAATAGATAAATACAGCCTTGATCGAGCATCCGGAAAAAGTGCCGCGCCCGCGGTTGCGCAAAAACGTGCGACGCAGTGGAAGCCGCATATACGGCCACCATGGTCGCGGCGTAGACAACCACGGCGGTCCATTGCCATGCATCAACCTTCGCGGCGGCGTGCAAGAGGACCGCGGCCGCCGCCGCGCTAAGCATTAAGCCGAGGCCATGAGTAACTGAGTTGGCAAATTCGGCGGTGTTGTTATGTCCTGACCGAATGGCAGCACGGCCGGCCGCAAGCGAATCGCTCTGGGTCGGCAACTCAGAACGCAATCGCGCAGCGGAAGAGATTTCCGCTGTGGTACCGGGCGTTACAAGGGTCGATAAACTGGCCATTTGTCAGTGGCAATGCCAGCCAGGTTAGAGAAAAACCGAGAATTGCTCCTTTCGTTACCATCGGTCGCCATCCGTGAGAACATTATGGTTTTCTTTTTCGCCCGAAGTGTCAAGCGGTTGCGGCTTTTTAACAAGCGTTTATTCTGCTTTTTTGCAAGCTCTTTATTGATTCTTCTCTAACTGGAGACCGTAGATTGCTTGCCTCATTCCAGGCGCTTCCAAGCCTGGCTCACGCGTAGATCTCGGCAAGCCGAGGAATTGAGCAACCAAAGCCAAAGCAGTTCACCGACGAACGTAACAATGATCGACAATACGACCAGCCATGCTTTCAACGCTGTACTGGGCTCGATAAACAATCGGCTGATGACACACCACAGCGTTAGCGCGCCGATGACCGCCGCATAGATAACCGGCGGCAATACCAGATGATCGCGGCCCATCTGCTTTTGCAATCCCGACAAGAAATAGTTAAACGGGATCAACGATACGGCACAGCCCAAGCTGCCGATCACGATAATCGCGGTGGGCATTGTTCCGGCATCGGACGCCAGTCCGGATGCACTTGAATCGCCGAGAAATCCAAAAACTCGCAGCGACATCACCATTAAAACAACGACGACCGAAGCGGCCGCTGCCGCGCTGGACATACGCAAAAACCTATGATCTGGCAACGGCCACGCGGAATAGCACGCGGACCAGCCGGACAGCAACATTCCCCATCCCAGCACGATTCCAGCAGAACCCCACAAGTTCAAAAGCAGAATGGTTCGCGCCGTCAGCCAATCTCCCAGCGACGGATTCGTTCTGAGCGTGTCTGCAATCATTCCCAAACCGACTACCCCACAGCCGAGACAAGCAACAAGTAATGCAAATTGAGTCGTCTTGAGCGCGCCACCCAGCGCAAACCAGTGTTTGCTTTCCAAAATTGCGCCCGCCTGTGAGCCCGACGACGCTGGCATAGACGTCGGCGAGGGTGTTGGCGATGGGACGTTCACCCTCGGTGCGGCGGTTGGAATCGACAATTCTGCTTTGCAGGCAGGGCATCGCCCTTTGCGACCCGCCTGATCGTCAGGCGCTTTTAGCCGTTTTCCGCACGCAGAGCATTGAACTTCAATCGGCACGCATTGCCCCCGGATCCGCCAAAGTCATTCAGAATTGCCACAGCAAAATAAGAGAAGCGAACATCTTACTTGCAGATTCACCAAAACTCCAGTCACGGCAAAACGGCCCATCGTGGTAGGATTTGAGCATTGGCCGAATGATGCTGTTTGAGAAACAATCGTGTCGATCGAGAAACAACGCCGCGAAAATGGCGATTCAAACGATCCGCACGCTTGAGACTGCACATCTGGATACGCACAGCGAAGTTGCTTGCTTGTAAGGTCTTGGGGCTGCTTTATAATGGAAAAGGAGAGGCATTTTCTAAATGGGTTGGCATCAGTTCGACGTCTGGCAGTGCAAGCGGGAACAGCCAATGACAATAATCCAGACGCGCTTGCTACGCCGCTCAACCATTGTCGCCGTATGGGTTGCGATCTGGGCGTTCGCTTCGCTTTTTAGCCGCGCCGCTGACGATACGCAGTCCTTTGTGGAAGGGCTGCGACAGGAGCGATATTTCGACACAGCCGCGGGCTATTTGCAGCATCGCGCGGACGATCCGAATTTGTCGGCCGATGTCAAAACCGTTATTCCCTACCAGCAGGCTGCGGTGCTGATCGAAGAGGCCGATCACACGGCCGATTTGCCAGCCCGCGACCAGGCACGTAACGAAGCGCAGACAAAACTTCAAGAATTTCTGGCGGCCAATCCTGACCATGAGCTCGCCCCTCAAGCCCGAGATCGATTAGGCAACTTGCTTTTGGAAATTGGCGACGGAATTTTAGCCCAGGCAAAAAAATGGGGCGGCGATCAAACGAAGCAGCATAGTCAGGCACAATCGAAATATGCCGATGCACGGACCGTGTTCGACGATTCGGCCCGCCGGTTTCGCAGCCAGCTCGATAAGCTGCCCCCTGGCGAACAGCGCGAGGAATTGGGCCCCCAGTGGCTCGGCGCCAGCGTTAATGTAGGCCGCGCGACTTTCCAAATGGCCATGGCTGCGGAGGCCGGCAGCGATCAACAGAAACAACTGCTTACCGATGCTGCCGCACAGTGCGGCAGCTTGTATCAAAAATATTCCAAGAGACTGGGCGGCGCCGTAGCTCATTTTTACGAGGGGCGCTGCTACGAGGAGTTGGGCGCGCATAAACAAGCACTAACCGCATACACCGACTTGATCGTCGACGTTCCTGATACCGACGCTGCCTTTCGCCCCCTAAAGACGCAAGCCGTAAAATGGGCCCAGCAGCTTTGGTTACAGAATCAAGATTTCAAAGCGGTGGCCGACACCGTGGCCTGGGCGAAAGGCGCTCACGGCGCCGAGCTTCAAGACCCGGATTGGTTGGCCATCAAACTTTCCGCCGCGATGGGACTAAAGGGGTTGATTGCCGCAACGCCGAAAAAAGATTCCAAGATCAACAGCTATTTGCACGATGCCCGAGATCTGGCCACGGATGTGCTCAAATCAAAAGACAGCGAACTGCAAGGTCCGGCACGCGATTTATTAACGCAGTTGGAGCACGGCGGCGAACTAGCCCAGTCGGCGCCGCCAACGTCTGCTAAGACGTCATCTGCTCGGTCCTCGGCTTCTCGCCATGAGGTGTTGCAACTGGCCGCGGATACGCGGGCGGCGCCGACGACGGCTGTGGCGGACGGCAAAACTACGACCGATGCCACATCGTTCGACGAGCTTTACGACAAAGCCTCGTTCGCTACGGACGATGTGAAATCGGCCCAAACGGAATTGGAGTTTTCTCGCCAGGGAGAAAATCCAGATACCAAGCACATTGCCGATGTGGAAGCCGACTTGAAGGTTAAACGGGAGGAAGCAATGACGGCTTGCCAACAGGCCATTGCTTTGCCCAGTGCGGCGGCCAACATCGAAAAGCTGAACCAACTCCGCTATTGGCTGTGCTGGTTTCATTATGCCAAAGGAGACTACTTCGATGCCGCGGTGCTGGGAGACGTTCTTGCAAGGAAATACCCGAAATCGGTCAGCGCTTTGGCCGGCGCGCAGGTGGCATTGGCGTCGTTCGACGCGATATATCGCCAGCGAAAGCTGGCCGGCCAGAACAATAATTCGTTCGCAGCCAGTCAACTGGACAGCCTGGCGAATTATGTCATGAAACGGTGGCCGAGTGAGCCCGAGGCCGCCGCCGCGCTGGAAACGCTGATTCGCTTTGCAATCGACGAGGGCGATTATGACAAGGCGCGGAAAATTATCGAGCAAACACCCGCCGATTCCTTGGCGCGCATCAGCGGCGAAGCAAAGTTAGGTCAATCGCTCTGGGCTAAGTATTTGCGCACCATGCAGCAAATTCGCGAGCAAAAAGCCGCGGCGACAGGCGACAAAACTGCGACCGCAAGCTCAGGCGCTTCGACGCCCACGGCTGACGATCCGCAGACAAAGCGCAATCTCGACGCGATGCTCAAGCAGGCCGAGCAATCGCTTCAGGTTGGCATTGACGGATTGCGCAAGCAAGACATGGTCGATGAACGAGCCGTCTTGGCGGCCCTTTCTTTAGCGCAGCTCGAACTCAACGCCGGGCATGCCGACAAAGCAGCGGCGCTATTAGAAGACCCCAAAATCGGTCCGCTCGCTCTATTGAAAGCCAACGCTCCGGTAACTCAAGTGGAAGGCGTTCCGGCCGAAATTTACAAAACAGCGATGCGGGCCTACGTTGCGGTCGAACCGCAACAGCTCGAAAATGCCACAGCCGCGATGGACGCTTTAGAAAAGTTGTACGCCAGCGATCCTGACGGCGCTACTCGCCTAACCCAAATGTTGGTCGGCGTGGCTTACGATCTGGAGCAACAACTGGACGAGCTGAACCGCCAAGGCGATACAGAAAAATCCGCTTCGATCACCAATGCTTTCGAAAAGTTTCTTGGCAAAATCGCCGAGCGTGAAACTTCCGTCGATTACCGCACTTTGAATTGGGTCGCCGCCACCTACGAAAGCCTTGCCAATGGTTTAATGCCAGGCGCCGCGGCGCAAACGAATACCGTTCCCGCTGCGAACAACATTTCGCATCGTGCCGAAAAACTTTCTCCGGACGCCAAGCGATACTTACAACAGGCAGTCAAAGCCTACGAGGCAATTTTAGCGCGGGCGAAAGATCAACCGGACGAAGTCAGCGCCGATAAGCTGCCAGCCATCAAACGCCGGCTGGCGCTCGATTATCGCAGCCTGGGCGATTATGAAAAATCGATCGCGATGTTTGTCGACGTGCTGAAAGAAAAACCAACACTGCTGCCCGTGCAGATCGAGGCCGCCTATGCCTATCAAATGCGCGGCGAAAATGAAAACCCCGATTACTTCGTTGGCGCAATGCTGGGCGGTAGAGGACCGGCCGAAAGTATTTGGGGTTGGAATCAGATTTCGCAAAAGACGGCGCGTGACGAACGCTTTCGCGATGTGTTTCACGAGGCGCGTTACAACATGGCTCTGTGCCGCGTCGAATTTGCCGCCTCGCGCACCAACGCCGACGAAAAACAGAAACTCTTGGAATTAGCCAAAGGCACCATTCGCGAAACAAAACGGTACGAAGGCACAATGGGCGGCGCTAAATGGAAACCGCAATACGAGAAACTACTCCGCGAAATACAAAAAGACCTGGGCGAGCCAGTCGTAGGGCTGCTGGAATTCGATCAACAAGAAGCGGAGCGCGGAGCCGCACAATCCGCGAGTGATAAGAAATGACCTTGAATCGCAATCATCGCGCGGCAACAACCAACAACCGCCTGTTACCCTTGAGGCGTTCACGAATGATTTGTCGCACGCTCTGGGCCAGTATCGTCATGGGGTTGATCGGGGCTAGTGCCGCCTGGGGACAGGCCGATTACTACCATGTCGTTTTGCAAAATGGTCCCCCGGCATTCGGCCGGCTGGGCGAAATCAATAAAGATAAAATCGTATTGGAAACGACGCCTCAAAAAGTCTTCCCCATCAACGAAATCAAATACGTCCAGTATCCCAACGAACCCCGCGATCTAACCGAAGCCCGGAACGCAGCCGTCGACGGTCACTGGGACCAGGCGATCGAATGGCTCAATAAAATTCCTCCGGCGCAGCTGACCAACGATGCGATCCGGCAAGATGCCGATTACTACCGTGCCCTGGCCAACGCCCGATTGGCGATGGGCGGAGTCGGAAATGCCCGCGCGGCCGGGACCGCGCTGTTGGAATTCTTGAAGGCCAACAAAGACAGCTATCACTTTTATGAAGCGAACGAAGCTGCCGGTGATTTGCTCATGGCCATGGGCCGGTACGATCAGGCGCCGACATACTATTCAGAATTGGCCAGCGCTCCCTGGCCCGATTATAAAATGCGCGCGGCCGTCGCACTAGGCAACGTGCTAGAGGCCCAAGGCAAGTATGACGAGGCCATCCAGAAATTCGACGCAGCGCTGGACACTTCCGCCAAGGGAAAGGCCGCCGAAACGCAAACGATCGCAGCACAGGTCGGCAAGGCAAAGTGCCTGGTTGCGCTCGACCGCGCCAAGGAGGCAGTGCAGATGCTCAACAATGCAATCGATCAGGCCCCGGCGGAAAACAATCAGCTGTACGCAGTTGCTTACAATGCCTTGGGGGGCGCGTACTTGAAAATGAAGCAGCCCGAAGACGCCCTCTACGCCTATCTACACGTCGACGTGTTGTACAATCAATCGCCCGAGCAACATGCCGAAGCGCTGTACCATCTGAAAGATCTGTGGACCGAGTTAAAGAAGCCGGAACGGGCTAAGGAAGCCGCAGACACTTTGAAAACGCGCTATCCGTCCAGTGCGTGGAATAAGTGAGCAAGCCATCCGGCTGCGGTATGGCGGCGCCAACGATCTCTGACTTATCCGCGCGGATGAAACTGCTGGTGAATGCGTTTCAGTCGCGCCGGATCAACATGCGTATAGATTTGCGTGGTGCAAATGCTGGCGTGGCCCAGCATTTCTTGAACTTGCCGCAAATCGGCGCCGCCGACCAATACGTGCGTGGCGAAACTGTGCCTTAATGTGTGCGGACCGACACTCGCCGGCGCTCCAACTCGCAGTGCGTAGCACTTTACCAGTTCCCAAATCCGTTCACGCCGTAGACGTCTGCCGCGGCGGGAAAGCAGCAGCCACCGTGGCGGAATAGCAGCGCTTTCGATCAATTTGGGACGCTCGTGAGTAAGATATTCCTGCACTGCCGCAATGGCTCGGCGGCCCAACGGCACCAATCGTTCTTTATCTCCCTTGCCGCGCGCCAGACAAAATCCTTCCGTCAAATGCACATCATCCGGCCGCAAGTTGGAAACTTCCGACGCACGACAGCCGGTCGCGTATAACAGTTCCAAGAGTGCCCGATCGCGCCGCCAAAGCGGATCGTGTAACCGCGGCGCCGCTAGCAATTGATCGATCATTTCCGGCGATAGAACTTGCGGAACCCGTTGCCACAGTTTTTGGCTGCCCAGCAACTCAGCCAGATTGTCACGTAGCGCTCCCTCTAATTGTAGGTAGCGGAAAAAAACCTTCAGCGCGACGATATGCCGCGCAACACTGACCGGCGCTAATTCATGCTGACTAAGAAACGCCGGATAGTCGGCCAATTCGCGGATGGTCAGGTCCTGAAATCGTCGCTGCCCCAGCCACGTGGCGAACTTGGCCATGTCGCGCCGGTAAGCTGCCACGGTGTTGTCGGCCAAATGGCATTCGCTGCGGCAATAGTCTAAAAACATTTCGATCCAGCGCAGCACCGGATTGCCAGCCGGCGCAATGCCGCGCGGGCCTGATCTTTTTTTACCCGTCGACATGCACTGACCTGCGAGATTTAGCGGTGGCATCCATCTCCAGTAATCTATTGCGCACATCGGCATGGCCGGCTTGCAAACTGAATCTGGGCTGACGCCATCCGGTGGTCCATTACGACAGCATTCGGTATGATGGCAGTTGAGTTCGTTGGTAACGGTTGTAACGGCGCCCCGCTTCACCTTGTCATACAAAACCATCAATGTCCGCACGATTGTTTCCCATGGGCACACTGGCCGATTTAGCACACGGCGAAGAAGGCGACTTCTTTGCGCTGCTTTCGGCAAAAGAAGAACTGACGACCCGCGAGGGCAAGCCGTATTTCAAAGTCACATTCCGTGACGCCGTCCGTGAAGTGAGCTTTCCGATCTGGAACGACTCGGCCTGGGCTGTGGATTGCCGCGACGGATGGACCGTCGGCACGTTTTACAAAGTGCGGGCGACGTACAAGGAAACCAACTTCGGCCCGCAATTGGAAATCAAAAAAATCCGCGCCGTGATCGAAGCCGATGCCGCCGAAGGCTTCAATCCGCTCATGCTGCTGCGGAAGACTCGCTTCGATGCCGGGGAAATGTTCGACGATCTGGTGGCATTGGCTAAAAACAAAATCGACGATAAAAAACTGCGCTCGCTCACGGTCGAACTGCTGCAAGAACACCGCGAAACGCTTCTCGACCTGCCGGCGGCGCGAAAAAACCATCATGCTTATGTCGGCGGCTGGCTGGAGCACACGCTCAGTGTAACCCGAACTGTGGTTTATCTTGTCGACAAGTACGACGAATACTACCCGGACATGCAGCCTCCGCTGGATAAAAATGTGGCCTTCGCGGGCGCGATTTTGCACGACATCGGCAAGCTCCGCGAATACGAAGCGCAGCCGCAAGGCGCCGTTTACACAGCGGAAGGCGCGTTAATTGGCCACATGCTTCAAGGTCGCGACATGGTCCGCGATGCCGCCGCCGATCGCAAATTATCTGCCGAAACATTGCTGCGGCTGGAGCATGTTATTATCGCCCACCAAGGCCGGCCCGAATGGGGTGCGCCAAAAATTCCCATGACGCCCGAGGCTATGATCGTCCATTACGCCGACGACCTGGACGCCAAATACGCCATGCTCTATACCACGCTGCGCGACGACAAAAACCCGGGGCCGATGACCTCGAAAAAAAATCAGCTATATCAGCAGGTTTTCCGCGGGTTGCCAAAGGAGGACGGCTAATTTAAGCGGATAACGGTATTTCGAAATCGGTATGTGGGCAAGGACGCTTCAACGAAGAAATAACATGGCAAGTTCACGGACGATGCAACAATCTAAATCGCCGCTTACGGAAGGGCCGATTTGGATTGCGCTGCTGCGGTTGTCGGTGCCCATCATTTTGGCCAATATTCTGCAAACGGCCTATCAATTGACCGATACATTTTGGGTGGGCCGGCTGCCCGCGGGGGCGGCGGCGGTGGCCGCGGTCTCGCTTTCGTCGCCGATAAACTTCCTCTGCATTTCTTTAGCCGGCGGACTTACGATTGCCGGCACGGTATTAATCGCGCAATTTCGTGGCAAACGAGACGAGCGGGCCGTCAGTCACGTGGCAGCGCAAACGTTGCTGTTATGTTTGGCCGTTTCGCTGGTGCTGGCTGTGGGGGGGTTCGCGATTTCCCGGCCCATGATGCGGTTCATGGGCGCGGCGCCAGACGTGCTGCCCGATGCCGTCCAGTTTATGCAGGTTACGTTTTTGGGTTTCGTTTTTGTGTTTGGCTTCTTTGCATACCAGGCACTGATGCGCGGCGTGGGAACCGTGTACCCGCCGATGTTTATCGTGCTGGTAACGGTACTTCTGAATTTCATCTTAGATCCGTTTTTTATTTTCGGCTTCGGCCCCGTGCCAGCGATGGGCGTGGCGGGCGCCGCCATGGCCACGTTGTGTACTCAAGCCCTGGCTACGACCATCGGCCTATCGTTGCTGCTTCGCAAGAATAGTCCCGTGCAGTTGCACTGGCACGATTTCCTGCCCGATTGGCCGTTAATCGGCAAGCTATTCAAAATCGGCGCCCCGTCATCGGTGGAACAATCGACGCAAGCCCTGGGCATGACACTGATGATGCTGCTCGTTTCCACGTTTGGAACCGATCCTGTGGCCGCTTATGGTGTGGGAACTGCCGTCTTGAAAGTGGTTATCATCCCGGCCATGGGTTTGTCGCTCGCGACTTCCACACTGGTCGGCCAAAATATCGGCGCGGGGAGGCTAGATCGCGCTGTGCACACGAATACCATCAGTTGCCTGTTGAGTTTCAGCACATTATTGGCCGCAGGCCTGTTCTTCTTTTTTACCGGCCGTGAATGCTCTGTGTTACTAATGCCCAAAGGCGGGGCAGCCATTGACGAAAGCGCTCAATTGATTCGTATTTTCGCCATCTGCTTCCCCTTCCTCGGCCTGCAGCAAGTAATCACCGGCACCTTACGCGGGGCAGGCGATACTGTGGCTCCCATGGTGTTGGCGATTATCTCGCTGTGGGTGCTGCGTTTTCCGCTAGCCTATGTGCTTTCCGAACACACTTCGCTGGGAGCAAACGGCATTTGGTGGGCGGTTTCGATTTCGGTTATTTTCTCGGCCATGCTTGCCGGCTTTTGGTTTTTGCGCGGCGATTGGAAACGAAAGCAATTGCTGGACGAAATTCGCTTGGAAGACAGCGCCGAGCGGCAACTGGCCATGGAAGAAGGCTTGCAGTTCTGAGCCGACGGTCGCGGCCTGGGAACAACTCCCACCGAACTTGGACAATAGCTTAATTAAGCGTGGCCATTACGTCTGTTGGTGCCGACTGGCCTCCGGAACAACTCGCCTGACCAGCGCCGCAGCCGGAGCTGCGGCGTGAGCCCAACGACCAACCAGTTCGTCCAATTGACTGTCGATCCAAGCGTCGAATATTTGGAACGCTGCTCCGCTCGCGACCAGCGTGGGTTCCACATGGCCGTGGTCCGAAGGCCTCGCTTCGCTAGCGTTAGCCGCCGCTGGCGCGCGATCGTTCGCGGGTCGTGTTTCATCTTTGGTTCGTCGGGATCGCTTGGACATTGCTCCTCTCCTTCAGGCAGTCAAAGTTGTTTATTCGCAGGGGGTGCAAATGCTGTACCATCTAATACGAGCGACAGTCATTCCAGGTTTCCGGTTCGCGCTTATGGCCCATAAATCAAGTTACCGCTTAAGGCTTCAGACATGCCTCGCATTAACCGTCCTCGAAAAAGATCGTGAATTTAAGCACGAGGCGGGCCAATCTCGGACATCTGTGTTTCATACCGGCGACAAAGCATATCCCCCCGAACCGTCAAATGTTGCCGCCGACTCGACGATGTTTTGTGGGATCTATCTCAATCCAGGATGTGGATGTCCAATGAGCGATTCGCGCGGCCCGCTGTTCGAACGAAGCTTTACCGATTAGCGCAAATAAGACGCCCGGCGGACGCAGGTGGGATTCTGCTCAAATTCCGCCGGGCGGTTGGGGTACGCGCGCCCCTAAAGGGCACGCGTCGCGGGAGTCAATGGATATTCGCCGATCGGCCGTCGGTCTTGGGGGTATTACAAAGATTTAATGCGCTTCTGGTCGGTTCACAAAATTGCATGATTTTTGGGCGGCTATTGCCCCTTTAATAAACGTCGCGGAGCCTGCATTGACAGCGGATATTGCACGACATTCGCTGCGATCCATGGAATGCCAGCGGGGCCGTCAGGGCGTTTTACCGTCCGAATCTTTGGCGTCCGGCGACTTGGCGTCCGTGGCTTGTCGATGCTCGGGGCGCGATCCATTCTTTCCACGCTCTTCCTCCATGCGCCGCATCAAGCGCGGCAAAATAGCTTTAAGTTCCGCTTCATCCAGCGCGCCGTCGTGATTGGTATCCAACTCGTCAAACCGCTCTTGAAGCTTGGGCGGCAGTTCATCTTTTTGCAATTTTCCATCGCCATTTTTATCGAAAGTTTGGATCACGCGTTTCATAACCGCCTCTGAGTTCGGTTCTCCTTGGCCGGCGCTCCCGGCAAGTCCGCCGCCGAAGCCGCCGGCTCCAAACCCGCCGCCGAAACCTCCTGCCGCTACGCCAGGCATTGATTTCATCAAATCTTCGCGAGTGATTTCGCCGTTACTGTTGGCAAGCTTCTTGAGCGCCTCGGGGGCCGCGGCAATTTCCTTAGCATCGAGCTTGCCGTCGCCGTTGGTGTCTAAGGCATGAAAAATGGCCATTCCCATCAGCGGACCACCGCCTGCTCCACCAAATCCAAAGCCCCGTCCTACTCCTGCGGCGCCGGGCCGATCCGCCGGACGATGGTCAATCGGCGAACTGCCCTCCGGACGCGGGGCGCCGTTTGCATTGTCGCCCGGCTGCCCAGGATGCTCTTCCATTTCCTTCATTCCCGCGAGGAACTCTTCACGGCTCAGCTTCCCGTCGCCATTACGATCGGCTCGCCGCAACAACCGTTCGAATAATCGGCGCTGTTCCTCGGGCACTTCGTCGGCGGTAATTTGCCCGTCGTGATTGGCGTCGAGCTTACTAAACAGCGCGGCGCGTTCCGCTTGTGTTTCGTCGAGGGGATTTTCCTTTTTGTCGTCAGCCGCCCGTAGCGAAAACGTACATGCCAACGCCGCGAAAATGATCGAGGCCATCACAGATATGCGAGTCATGAAGAACTCCTTAGCGAGCGCGAAAAATGTGAACCTCTCGGCACACGACGCTCAAAACTTTGTACCTCGAAACATTTTGTAAGCTGTTTCCGCTAGCTCTGTAAATCTTTCGTCCGAAAGTTAGTAAGGCCGCTTGGCCATTCGGAAATCTTGAAATCCCCCAATCATCTAACCGCGAAAAGAAATAGTTGTTCCGCCAGTTTTTACTCAAGTTTCTCTTATTCGTGGGAACTGATTTTGGGGCGAATAGCGAGGCTGGCGCTAGCGGCGACTTAGCGCCTCTGCCGCGCAAGTGTTGTGGCCAGTACCACTTAATCGGTCTTGTTGGTACAGGCGGGCCGCACCTATAATTTCGCCGCTGTGGGGTAGGTACCGAATAGAAGTATGCTCGCGCCGGGAGCCGCTTCTAGAAAGTTTGACGTTAGACTGCTGGCACCGTTGCCATCCTAAAATGGCAATTGCTCCTGCTCGGCCGATTGGTCCGGCGTTTGCATTAGCATGGGTTCAGTGCGAGTTCGCGGTGGTAAGGTCAGAGGCAGTAGGATCGATAGGTTAGACGCCACCGGCAAGTTCGCCCAGGCAGTCTGTGGTTGAAGAGCCACAACGGTCGACTGGCGGCGACAACCCGGTGGCGGAAAGTCGACATCATCCGGTCAGCTTCACCCTACACCCGCGAGCATTGTTACTGCCGCACTTGCCCGAGAGAATCGGGTCAGTCGGCCCAGGAAGTTGATTTGAAGTTTTCGTTGAAATGCCGGTAGGCTGCGTCCGATGAACACAGTGCGAAATCTCCGTGCCCGCGAGTCGCACTGCACACGGAAGGCGGCGCCGGTCGCCTGTAGCGAGGTAGAATACCAGGGACGGCGACACCCAACACCCGTTTTGCATACCGCAATCCATGAGGTTCACACAGCCCGACACATTTCTGTGCACAGCCATTTGGCTAGGGTTGTATCGACCAAACGGATCAGTGATGCCCAACTCGTTGAGTGCCCCAGCCGACCGGTTAGGATTCCGGTTCAGCAAACATGTGACAAACCAATCGCCCGGCGGGGATCTCCGCTGGTCAGTTCGTTCTGATCTGCGATTGGATGTCGTAAGGAGATTTGCCATGCAAATTAACGGCCTCACTCAAGTTCACGGTACTCAAAACATTAACGCCCCGCATTTCAATCGGACGACCGGTCCGGCGACGCCCGCCACGCCATCGTCGATTAATACCACCGACGAATTGCAGCTTTCGCCGGCCGCCCAAATGGCCAGCAAGCTGAGCGAAATTCCCGACATTCGTTGGGACCGCGTGAACGCCATTAAAACGGCCATCGCCGACGGCACCTATATGACCGACGACAAAATGAATGTCGCCGTTGATCGCTTGCTGGACGAAATCGCCTAGCGAGCGGTTGCGGATCTGCCGCACGCAAAATCAAAACCGTCCACACACGTTTGCTTTGGTTGCCCCCGGGAAGTCCGACCGGGGGCTTTTTGTTGCGCTAGTCTGATTACAAGTGCTGCAAATCGATGCTGCTCCAAGGGTGCCGCTTGTCCGCCGTTTCGATTAAACTAGAATCATTATTGATAACGCCCGCGCTCGGTAAGCCGATTTTGTAGTTCGTCCAGCGCCCCTCGATCGTCACCCTTGATCCATGACGCAAACCTTTTCGCTTGGCACCGTGGAAGTCGCCCTCTCGCCGCGCGAGCGGTTCGAGGAATATCTGCAGTCTCGCGGCAAGCGAATTACCCAGCAGCGACGAATTTTGGTGGAGCAAATCGCCGCCCGACATGAGCATTTTGATGCCGACCAGTTGCTGCTTGATTTGAGTCGCAAATCGGCCGGCCGAAAAGTTAGCCGCCCCACCGTTTATCGGACGCTGTCTGAAATGGTCGATGCCGGGCTACTGCGAAAGATGGTTTTAGGTGGCCGCGCGGTTTACGAACATGATTATGGTTATCCGCAACACGACCACTTGCATTGCACCGAATGCGGCAAGCTGATTGAATTCTCCAGCGACGAACTGATGAAATTGCGCGAGGCGGTCGCCCGGGAACATAATTTCCGCGTGACCGGCCATCGGCTCATTATCAGCGGCGTTTGTCCTCAATGTCGCGCCGCCCGCACCCGCACGCGTAGATTAGATTTGGTGTAAATCACCAACAGACAATCACACGTTTACTTCCGCGGATTGTTCGAGGTGCCCCCGGTAGCGATGACGAATTGGTTCGACTGTTTCGGCCAGGAATTCATCCACTTGCTGTGGCGCCCGGCCGACGAATTTTCCGGCATCGAGCGCCTCCGCGAAGTTAACCTTTGCGAACGCCTTATCAGCTTTCAGACGATCGATTAAATCGTTGGCGCCCCCCTGCTCTTTCACGACTTTCGCGGCCGCATGACTATGTTGGCGAATGCGTTCATGCAAATCCTGCCGGTCGCCGCCTTCAGCCACAGCGGCCATCAAAATATTTTCCGTCGCCATAAATGGCAGCTCTTCAGCTAAATGCTTTGCGATCACATTGGGATACACCACCAGCCCGCTGGCTATGTTTTGATACAAGATCAAAATCGCATCGATCGCCAGAAACGCCTGCGGAATGACCAGCCGCCGGTTCGCACTATCGTCGAGCGTCCGCTCCAGCCATTGTGTGCTGGCCGTGCCGACGGCGCTGGTTTCCAAGCTCATCACGAAGCGGGCCAGCCCGCAAATCCGTTCGCTGCGCATGGGATTGCGCTTGTAGGCCATCGCTGAGGAGCCGATCTGCTCGGCCTCAAATGGTTCTTCCAGTTCCTTCCGTGAGGCCAAAATTCGGAGGTCGGTCGCCGCCTTATGAGCGCTTTGGGCAATGCCCGACAATGCGGCCAGCACTTGCGAGTCCACTTTGCGCGAATACGTTTGCCCAGTGACAGGATACACTGCCTCAAAGCCCATTTTCTTGGCGACCAACTGCTCCAACCGCTGCACTCTGGCATGCGCCTTAGGCCGATCGCCGCCGAACAGTTCCAAAAAGCTCGCCTGTGTTCCTGTAGCGCCTTTCACGCCCCGGGCTTTCAACTGCTCAAGGCGATGTTCCACTTCGTGCAAATCCATTGCTAAATCGGCGGCCCATAAACATGCTCTCTTGCCAATGGTTGTTGGTTGCGCCGGCTGCAAATGCGTGAATCCCAGGCACGGCAAATCGCGGTATTGCTGCGCGAATATTCCCAACCGATCAATGACCGTGGCTAACCTGCCAGCCAGCATTTTTAGCCCGTCGCGCATCAGCATCAGATCGGTGTTGTCGGTCACATAGCAACTTGTGGCGCCCAAGTGGATGATGCCGCGGGCCTGCGGACATTGATCGCCGTAGGCATGCACGTGGGCCATCACGTCGTGCCGCAACCGGCTTTCATGCTTTTCCGCAGCGGCGAAGTCGATGTTTTCAATGTTCCGCTGTAGATCGTCGATTTGTGCCGCCGAGATCGGCAATCCCAATTCCGCTTCCGCCTCGGCAAGCCACACCCATAACTGCCGCCAGGTGCGGAATTTTTTCTGTTCGCCCCACAACCAGCTCATTTCCGGGGAAGCGTACCGTCGGATCAGTGGGTTTTCGTAAAACTCGTGCGACATGAATACCAATCGCTTAAGAATATTGCCTCAGAAAGTGTTCTCGGTCACCGCGACGCATGCGTAACCAGCGGCGGCAAACTCATCAGATACTCTATTCTAACCCGCGACGGATTTTCTCACCATTGGCCTGCCCCAGCGAAAAATTATCGCGCTTAAGACCAACTCGAAGCATCCGAAGGAGCCAGGAGTGCCGAAATGAGTTTTCATAAACGGCAAGATACTGGCTGACGCAGCGCCGTAGATTCGCTCTTGCGCCCCATCCAATGGGCGCACAAAGTTAGGAGTTGCACTTTGTTCACCGGTTTGGATGTGTAATCGTCGCAGCCGGCTTCAATACATTTAACGCGGTCCTCTTCCATCGCATGTGCCGTTAGCGCGATGATCGGAATTGTGCAACTGCGCTCTCGCAGCGTACGAGTGAGCGTGTAGCCATCCATTTCGGGCATTTGCATGTCAGTTAGTATCAAGTCATACCGCAGCCGCGCATTGGCCAATCCAGACGCGGCATTCTCCAACATTTCCATTGCGATCCGGCCATTCTTAGCGACGTCAATTTCCAAGCCCGCTTTACGCAAATAAAAGGTAATCAACAATTGATTGTCGGGTCCGTCCTCCGCCAATAGAACACGGCCGTGCAAGCCGGCGGGTGCCACTGGCGCGGGGGCCGTGGCCTTAATCGGTTCCAACAAAGAGCTCCAAGCAGTCCCGTCCACAGCGCGAAGCGGTAAATTGGCGCGAAACAGCGAGCCGACTCCCGGCAATGTTTCCTCCAGCGTGATGCTGCCGCCCATCAATCGGGCCAAGCGCCGGCAAATTGCCAGTCCCAAGCCGGTCCCGCCGAAGCGCCGCGTTACGCTGCTATCGGCCTGCGTAAACGGACAAAATAGTGATTCTTTTTGTTCGGTCGTCATTCCCATGCCGGTATCGCGAATATCGATGTGCAGCATCGCATCTGCATCTTCACCGGTGACTGCCGCGGCAATCTCAACGCGACCTTGCTCGGTGAATTTCGCCGCATTCCCCGCAAGATTGAGCAGAATTTGGCGCAGCCGTGTAGGATCGGTTCGGATCCGGCGCGGCACCGCGGTTGCTAACTGAACGTCGAACGACAAGCCTTTACCGACCACCCGTGGACGCATGATCGAATCGATCTCGGAAAGTAATTCCGGAAGATCGCATTCGACTTCCTCCAATTTGAGCTTTCCGGCTTCGATCTTCGACAAATCCAAAATGTCATTGACAATCGTCAATAAATGCTCGCCTGCGCGTTTAATGGTGGCCACATTTTCCGCGCGGCGCCGTGGGTCGTTGGATTCGGCATCGTGCTCCAACAAGTCGGTGTAGCCCAATATCGCGGTCAGCGGAGTCCGAATCTCGTGGCTCATATTCGCCAGAAATTCACTCTTGGCACGGTTGGCGGTCAGCAGCGTATCCAAAGCTGCGTTTTTTAGCCCTTCGTAAATCAAAACCAGCGAGTAAATGACCAGCGTAATGCCTACGGCTGCGGCCAAACCCCAAATTGACATTTGATGGGTGTCAAGGGTTAGCGCTATCGGCCAGCTTGATCGCTGCTCGATAAACAAAATTGGCATTATTGCTAAGGTTGCCGTCAACCAAATGATTCCGCTCCGGAAACCTAGCATCATCGTGCATAGCACTGGAATTGCTATGAACCACGGTGTAGCAGGCGAATTAATTCCTCCGCTGCGGACGCACAGAAAAGAAATCAGACAGTACAAGATCACCGCCATCGAATTTCCAGACACTCGGATTGAGCCCCACGCGCGCATCAACCGAAGGTTAATCAGGCCCAAAGTCACCGCCACCAGAATGCCGATCCCCAACGACGGCAGGTGCAGTGCAAAATAAAGCCCTGCGAATATCGGCGCCCACACAACCAAAGCCAAAGTAAACGCCACAATCAATCGGGCGCGGCGATGCGCATCGACCCCGCTATTGCGAAGCTTGTCTGGAATCTGCCCATCAATAAATCGTGACAGAAAAGACATATCTAGCGGATGATTCATTTGCCGACGGCATGTGCAGCGCCGGTGGGAATGAAAACGTTCAAGGGGTTCAAGCTCGGATTGCGTAACATCTCTGCCCCATGAATCCAGCCAGAGTGATTCCGCGCAAGATTCCACAGGAACTGCATATTGCCAGCGCAGTCCCGGCGGGGCATAAGCAAATATAGGCCACGTTTCCCCCCCTAAATGACTGAGGGAAGCTGCGAATAAGACTCGCACCTTCCATAAGCATCCTGCGAATCTGCAGCGGTCACAAAGAGCTTATTTGGTGGCGGCCGGTGGCGGCAGTTTTTTCAGCGCGTCCTGATCCTGGGCGCTCAATTTTGCCAGCGGTATGCTGATGACTTCGCCGTCCGACTTTTTCAACTGAACTTTGCCGTCCTTCACGCCCATCAGTTCGGCGTTGACGTGGTATTTGCCCGTGGCGTCGCTCCACTCGCGAACGGGTGAGTCGCTTGTCGAGTCGGCAACTGGACCGGAACCAGGCGGCGTCACGTACAGTTCGGAAATCTTGTCGGCCGCGTCAAGGCTGATTTTGAAATCCCACGCTCCGCGCTCGGCCGTCACTCGCACGACAGCGGTGGGACCGGTGACTTGTGGCGCGCCGGCTCCCTTTAACTTGCCGCCAGCGGACACAAGTCCGCGGAAAAAGGGGGTGGCCTTGTCGGGCGGCAAGGCCTGCTGCATCTGAGCGTCGAGGCTTGCCTGGATGGCCGCCGAATCGTCGCCATTGATCGCCTGAATGAGTTTGTTGGCCACCTTGGTGAAGCGCTGGGCAGAAGTGGGCGCGGATGCTTTAGCAGCGGCTCCGGTGATGAGCAGTCCAGCGATCTTGCCGGACACATCGAGGCTGATTTTGAAATCCCACGCTCCGCGCTCGGCCGTCACTCGCACGATGGCAGTGGAACCGGTGACTTGTGGCGCGCCGGCTTCCTTTAACTTGCCGGCAGCGGACACAAGTCCGTGGAAAAAGGGAGTGGCCTTGTCGGGCGGCATGAACTGCTGCATCTGAGCGTCGAAGCTTGTTTGGATGGCGGGCGAGTCATCGCTGTTGATGGCTTGGATCAATTTCTTCGCGGTTTCGAGGAAGCGGTCGGCGTCGTTGTCGGCCGCGTGGATAGTGGCAGCCAATGAGCAAATCAGCAAGCCAGATAGCGCGACGAGTCGCATAAAAGCGCTCCTTGTCGGTTTGAGGTTCAACCCTCGGAAATGGTCGGCACCGACTCGCACGACCGAAATGATAAGAAGTCGCAAAGCCCTGGTTGTTCTGGATCTTGCGATTTCTTGCATGTTACTGCACGTTTGAACATGTACCCCCACGGGGAGTCGAACCCCGGTTTTCGGACTGAGAACCCGACGTCCTGGGCCACTAGACGATGGGGGCAAGTAGCGGCGGCAAACAACCGCCATTTTACCATTGGGTCTTGTTTATCGATTCTGCCTTTGGTTAAAGGTTTTTGGATATCAGCTGGGGAACTAGGATTTGAATTGAGTTTTGGGCATTTTCGGCAATACGGCAAGCGCGGTCAAGTGTTGCGGAAATATTGCGGATTTGTCGGGCGAACTTGTAGTCTGCGCAAAGCGATGTTGCTTTCGTGTTGCGATTGCGAAAATGCCATATTGTCATACTGGCGTCATACGTAGGCGCGGTCGGAATTAGATTCTACCGCTTGTTCCAATTGGCGGAATTCTGCTTGATAGTGTCGTAAAACGAGAGCACTAGGATTTGCAACCCGACCTAGCCAACCGCATGTAACCGGTGGCCGGGCAAGTCTGTTGATTGAATGCGGCAATTGGCCTGCGATATCCAGCGAGATCAAGCTAAAACGTTGTCTGCATTAGCCAGGCCTTTAACATCAGACCTCGCGGTCCGCCGCCCATCGCCTTGGCAATTTTCGGGCGGAGAATCGTAGGTAGCGACTGTGCCTGCCGCCCATCGACACGAACGCAACACAAATCCAATCCTTCCCCGGATTTGCCCCGGAATACTCGAAGCCAATGAAAAAAGGACTCGCGTTGGTACGTCGCAAGTCCGTTTCATTTCTACGGTACCGGAGAGAGGACTTGAACCTCCACACCCTTGCGGGTACTGGATTTTGAGAACACTTGCGACTGATTGGGGTTGTCCACCATTAGGATTGGATTCGCGGTTCAACGTGCTCCTTCGTCAGTACTTGTGCGATGAGCGACATTGCTCACGCATTGTATACGCAATTGACTTGTACAGCCAATGTTGCCCCGGATTTGCCCCGGAGTGTTCAGTGCGTTCATCCGCCAGGCTGTGTCCCGCCCTGGAAACCTTCCCAGTGCCCTCGGAACCAACTACGAAGTTGGCTGATACGAGCCGGACAGAGACCGAATTGCCGGGCCACTTCACTGGTCGACGTCCCCAGCACCAGTGCCTTTGCAATCCGGCGCTGACGCCGTGACAGCGTGGCCAGCCACGCAGCCACGTCAATCCGGGCGGCTGCCGTCTCGGCCGGGCCCGCGTGCTGGTCTTCGACCAGGATTTGGCGCCAGGCACCTGTGGATTTGTCCGGCCGGTCGAGCCGCTCGATCGTGAAACCCTGGATCCGGCAGGCGTAGGGGGACAGCAGGTCCTGTTTGTTTAACTGGCTGCCAACGCGCCGCCCGGCACGGATCTGGCGGATCGCAAACTGTGCTAAGGGGGTGGGGTACGCCACAGCCTGTTTACCGCGGCGCACCAGCTGGGCGTATGCGCAGTAAGCGTTGGCGATCACCTCCTGGATCAATTCTTCACGGGCTTCGGCCCGCCGGTCACGGAAGGCGATCCAAGCTTGGCGGCGAATCTGAGGCAGCATGGCCAGGAAATGGTCCTGAACAAATTCGGATCGATGATCAGTGGAACTGGTTCTTAACGGTGCGATCATGGGGAAGACTCCTCTTTGGGAAGGAGGACCGCCCCGCGCGGGGCGGTCCTGTTGGAAAAAACAGAACCGCCCCAGCACCGCGCCGGGGCGTTAACTCAAATCAAACGCACCGCGCGCAGACATCGCGTAGATAACGAAACAGCATGGAGCTGTTAATCAGAAACACCCTGGGAGCGTCAC
>Ga0182024_10003878_pt1 | contig 35048 bp, 28 predicted proteins | sample P32metaG_FD_120480 | JGI IMG/M metagenome (GOLD analysis project Ga0182024, IMG submission 120480) | Permafrost microbial communities from Stordalen Mire, Sweden - P3-2 metaG (Illumina Assembly) | ecosystem: Environmental > Terrestrial > Soil > Wetlands > Permafrost | place: Sweden: Stordalen...
CGACGGCTGATACAGCGCTCGGCCGGGGGCGACGGCTGATACAGGCTCGGCTGGGGGCGACGGCTGATACAGCGCTCGGCTGGGGGCGCCGACTATGGGATCTGGCACTGAGCCGCGCTGTAGTGCGGCGGGCTGGCGTAGTCGGCGTCCTTGTGACCGGCGGTGGTCTGGCGAGTGATCTGCCCGATCACCTTGCCGGCGCGCATCCAGGTGAACTGGATGGTGGCGTTCAACAGCCCGGCGTGAGCCTTGAACGGGAACACCTCACCGGCTTGCTGGAGGTTGGAGGACCACCGGCCCAGCGAGACCTGGCGTCTTGCCGTCGAGCCCGGGATGGGGACGAAGCGCTTCTTGGGGCTCGAGTAGTAGTCGATCTGGATGCGCATCGAGAGCACGGCGGCGAATCCGAGCGTTGGCATCTGGCCCCGAACACCGAGGGCGTCGGGGTAGGTCCGCGAGTTGCAGATATTGATCGTCGCCCACAGAGATCTGGAGCTCTCGGCGCGGCTCACGGCCCGGCGAACCTGGGCGCCGCTGGGCCCGCTCGAGGCCAGTGCCGGCGCTGAGAAGCAGACGGCGACAACCCAGACCGCCAGTACCGTCGTTGCCAGCGCGACCCGCACCCCAATCACGATATCGGCAGGTCGCGGATCGGGCGCTGGCCACGCCCGGCGTGTGCTATCCCTGCACGATGGCGGCGACGAGCGCGGAGACCATCGCCCTCCTCGAGCGGGTACCGGCCTTCTCGACGCTGGCGCCCGATGATCTGCGAGAGGTGTCACGGGCGGCCGTGCCGCGCAGCTTCGCCTCCGGAGCGGTCGTGTTTCGCGAAGGCGATCAGGGCGACACGTGCTACATCGTGCACTCGGGACACGTCCGGGCGGTCCGCGAGCACAGCCAGGGGCGCACGATCACGCTGGCCACGTTTGGAGCCGGCGAGATCTTCGGTGAGCTGGCCATGTTCGACGAGGAGCGCCGCTCGGCGACCATCGAGACGCTCGAGGACACCGATCTGATCGCGATCCTAGGCTCGGACATGCGCCGGCTGCTGCGGACTCATCCCGACATCGCCGTCAAGCTGCTCGCGGCGCTCGGCCGCCGGCTGCGCGAGACCAACGACCGGCTCACGCGCCAGTCCTTTCAGACTGTCCAGAGCCGGGTCGCCTCGGTTCTGGCGGACCTCGTCGCCTCGGCGCGCTCTGAGGGGGCACCCGAGGCCGACGTGCTGATCACGGCCACCCAGACCGATGTCGCGCAGCTCGCCGGCTCGTCACGGGAGTCGGCGAGCCGGTTTCTCGCCGTGCTCGAACGTGCCGGGATCATCACCCAGGGTCGCGGCAAGCTGACCGTCCACGAACCCGGCCGCCTGGAGGGCTATGTCTACTAGCGACCGAGCGGGAGGCCAGGAGTTCTCGGCCGGGGGCGTCGTGGTCTCCGACGGACGCGTGATCGTGATCGTCCCCGTCAAGCGGGCTGCCGACGGCAGCCGGGTCCTCGGGCTCCCCAAGGGCCACCCCGATGGCGACGAGACTCCCGAGCAGGCGGCGCGGCGCGAGGTCACCGAGGAGACCGGGGTCACGGGCGAGCTGATCGCCGAGCTGGGCGACGTCCACTACCACTACGAGCGCCGGGGACGATCGATCGCCAAGGCGGTCCGCTTCTTCCTGTTCGAGTACCGCTCAGGCGATCTCGCCGATCACGATCACGAGATCGAGGAGGCTCGCTGGATGCCTCTGGAGCAGGCCGCTCAGGAGCTCACCTTCGCGGGCGAGCGCGAGATGGTGGCACGCGCCATGTCGCGGACCCCACCGGATCGGTAGGCTGGCGTGCCGTGCGCGTCCTCAACTTCTATTCGTCCGTGTTTGCCGATCAGCTGCGGCGTGGCCGCAAGACGGCCACGATCAGACTGGGCGACAAGTCGCACAAATACCACAAGAACGAGTGCGTGCTGGTGACGATCGGATATCAGCACTCTCCGCGCGAGCGGATCTTCCAGGCGGTCATCGATCAGGTCGAGGTCAAACGGGTCCGTGACCTCTCGCCGCGGGAGATCGAGCACGACAACCCCGAGTTCCGGCGTGTGGACGAGATGGTCCACTTCCTCGAGCAGATCTACGGGCGCAAGGTAACGATGGACGACACGGTCACCGTGGTCCGTTTCTCGCAGATCATCGAGAACCCGGCCGAGGGACTGCGCGATCGCATGCACGGTCTCGGCGGCGCGCGCAACTAATCGAGCGCGTCGAGCGCCTCGAGCGCCTCGAGCGCCAGGAGCGTCGGCTGCCAGCGGTCGCCGCGGTCCGGCCCGTCCCGGCCGGCAATCCGTGGAAAATCGCGCAGCCCCGGGAGGATTTTCCACGCCTGACCCGCCTACCGGTGCGTTCCGTGGAAAATCCGAAACGGCCGCGCAGATTTTCCACGTTGTGCACTGGGCGCCGCGCCTCGGGCGCCACCAGGGCCCACGAGTGGCAGCCCAGCCTGATCTCCAGGCTAGGCTTGGTCACGATGATCTCCACCAACCAGTTTCGGAACGGCAATCACATCGAGGTCGACGGGACCGTCTTCAAGGTGCTCGAGTTCCAGCACGTCAATCCCGGCAAGGGAGCGGCCTTCGTCCGCACCAAGCTGCGCCGCGCCTCCGACGGGGCGGTGATCGACCGTACGTTCCGCGCGGGCGAGAAATTCCGCTCGATCCGCACCGAGGTCCGCCGCATGCAGTACCTGTATGCCGACGGAGAGGATGCCCATTTCATGGACTCCGACTCCTACGAGCAGATAGCCGTGCCGCAGAGCCAGCTCGAGGACGAGCTTCGCTGGACCAAGCCCAACGACGAGGTCGAGCTCCTGCTGATCGACGACCAGCCCGGAGGATTGCAGCTGCCGAGCGCCGTCGACCTGGAGGTCACCGAGACCGAGCCCGGGCTGCGTGGGGACACCGCCTCGGGCGGGGGCAGCAAGCCGGCCACCCTCGAGACCGGCGCCACCGTCCAGGTGCCGCTGTTCGTCGGCATCGGGGACCGGGTGCGCGTCGACACCCGCACCGGCAAGTACGTCTCTCGCGCTTAGCCGGGGGTGCCGGGCCGGCATCGTGTCTGCAAACGTCCCACTCGATGCGCCGGAAGGGCGCTGTGGGGCGTTTGCGTCGTGGGCCGCGGCAAACGTCCCGCGCACCTCGAGCGGGGATTTGACTGGGGCGTTTGCATCCTGGGGGGCGGCAAACGTCCCAGCAACCTGCGAGACGGGCTCGGGTGGGACGTTTGCATCCCTCGGTGTGCCGGCGCGTAGGCTCGCTGTCTCGAACCCGGGAGCCCGTCTTTCGAGACCGCTGGGGGCCAAAAACCGCGGCTTTTGGAGCGCGCGTCGCTCAAAATCCTTGGGTGTGCTCGGAACCCCCCGGAAACCGCGGGTACCAGAGCACACCCCCTCAGCCAGCGCCAATGCGCGCTCTGGACGCCGCGGGTGCCCACCGACCACCAACGCGCTCCTGGCTTAGCCGGCGCGGCGCTCCTGACTAGCCAGGTCCCGGCACCGGGCGGTCGCGGAAGAGCTCGGCCAGGGCCACGGCGGTCGCGACCCCGGCATTGAGGCTCTCCAGGCCGGGCCGGCCGCCGGGGATGCGCACCAGCGCATCGCAGAACTGTCTGGTGCGCTGCCGCAGGCCCTCGCCCTCGGCTCCGACCACCAGCACCGACTTGGGGTCGAAGTCGGCTTGGGCCAGCGTCGATTCGCCTCGCTCGTCCAGACCGTAGACCCAGAATCCCATTCCCTTGAGGATCTCGAGGCTGCGCGCGAGATTGGTGACCCGGTAGGTCGGGACCAGCTCGGCGCCCCCCACCGCGACCCGGGCCACCAGCGGGGAGACCTCGGCGGCGCGGTTCTTGAGGATCAGCGCCGCGTCGACGCCGAAGAAGGCGGCGCTGCGCAGGATCGTCCCCAGGTTCTGGGGATCGGAGATCTGATCGAGCGCCAGGACGACGCGCGCGTCGGCGAGCCCGCCGAGATCGGCTTCGGTGAGCAGGGGACGCGGACGGGTCAGCACCACCACGCCCTGATGCTTGTCATCGTCGCTGACCTCGCCGACGCGTCGAAACTCCGGCCAGGCCATGAACTCGGGCTCGATGCCGGCCGCGCGGGCGAGCTTCAGGAGATCTGAGTGGTAGGACTCCTTCCCGGCGAGGATCATGCGCTTCACCGAACCCGGGCGCGCGAGCAGTACCGCCCTCACCGAGTGCTTGCCAAACACCTTGTCCACGCCGACGACGCTATCGCGGCCGCGGCCGCGGCCGCGGCCGCGGCCGGGGCCGGGGCCGGGGCGCTCGCTCTACCATGGGTGGCGATGCGGGCGAGGTTGATCATCGCGGGGGTGGGGCTGTGCCTCGCGATACCGGGGGCCGCGCAGGCCGGCCAGCGGCTTCCGCTGCTGCCCACCGACACCTCGACCAAGCACAACCTGCAGGTGCGTCCGTTCGCGATCGACTTCACCGGCGATGGCAGCGGGTGGCTCGGCGGCTTTGACGGCACCGGCCGGTATCCGAATTGGGGCCGCCTGCACTGGTCGCAGTGGACTCGCACACAGGCCACCGGCCACGGCGCGTTGTGGCTGGACAACTGCCGTCCCGACTGCGCCGACGGCACCTTCCACGCCTCTGCGGTCACCGTCTACGCGACCCAGGTTCGCGCCAACGTGTTCAGGCTGCTGACCCTGCGCTACAGCTACGACGGCGAGCCGGTGGTCGACCGGCGGCCCATCCACGAAACGACCGTCCACGGCCACCACACCTTCACCTACTAGGCTAGCCTCCGGGCCAGGACTCGGGCTGTGTCTCGTGGTTTGCTGCCCCGGCGCCGAGGCTTCCTGGCACTCCTTAGGAGGGAGTGCCAATCGGGCCTTGATTAGCCGCCGCGACAAGCTATAGTCAGGGACGCGCTGGCACTCTGTGCATACGAGTGCCAAGCGTCTTTGCTACGCAACTTCTAACGGAGGTTAGGTCAATGAAGCTCAAGCCCCTCGGCGATCGTCTGATCGTGCGGGCTATCGAGGAGGAGGAGACCACCGCGAGTGGAATCGTCCTGCCCGATACCGCCAAGGAAAAGCCCCAGAAGGGCAAGGTTCTGGCCGTAGGCGACGGCAAGGTGAACGAGGACACCGGCAAGCGCACGCCGCTTGACGTCTCAGAGGGCGACGAGGTCCTCTACAGCAAGTACGGCGGCACCGAGATCAAGGTGGACGGCGAGGAACTGCTCGTCCTCCGTGAGTCCGACGTGCTCGCCAAGGTCCAGTAGTCGAAGCTTTCGCTAGCTAGGAGAACTGAGAACAGATGGCACATAAGGAACTGAAGTACGAGGCTGACGCCCGTAAGGCGCTGGAGCAGGGCGTCGACGCCGTAGCCAACGCAGTAAAGGTCACGCTCGGCCCCCGCGGCCGCTACGTGGTCCTCGACAAGAAGTTCGGCGCTCCCACGATCACCAACGACGGCGTGACCATCGCTCGGGAGATCGAGGTTGAGGACGTCTTCCAGAACCAGGGCGCCCAGCTCGTCCGGGAGGTCGCCACGGCGACCAACGATGTTGCCGGTGACGGCACCACGACGGCGACCGTGCTGGCTCAGGCGATCGTCCGCCAGGGTCTGAAGAACGTCGCCGCCGGGGCCAACCCGCTGGCGCTCAAGCGCGGCATCGAGCGCGCCGTGGACCAGGTCGTCAAGAACATCGAGACCCAGTCCAAGGAGATCTCGGGCAAGGATCAGATTGCGCGGGTCGCGACGATCTCTGCCGGCGACGAGGAGATCGGCGACGTGATCGCCGACGCCATCGACAAGGTCGGCAAGGACGGCGTGGTCAACGTCGAGGAGGGTCAGACCTTCGGCATGGACCTCGAGTTCACCGAGGGCATGCAGTTCGACAAGGGCTACATCTCGCCCTACATGGTCACTGACCAGGAGCGGATGGAAGCGGTCCTCGAGGATCCCTACATCCTGATCGCGAACTCGAAGATCGGCTCGGTCCGGGACGTGCTTCCCGTGCTCGAGCAGGTGATCCAGTCGGGTCGCCCGCTGCTGATCATCGCCGAGGACGTCGAGGGTGAGTCCCTCGCGACGCTCGTCGTCAACAAGCTCCGCGGCACCTTCACGGGCGTCGCGGTCAAGGCGCCGGGCTTCGGCGATCGCCGTAAGCGCATGCTCGAGGACATCGCGATCCTCGTCGGTGGCGAAGTGATCACCGAGGAGATGGGTCTCAAGCTCGAGAACACGCAGCTCTCGCAGCTGGGTCGCGCTCGTCGCGTGGTGGTCACCAAGGACACGTCCACGATCGTGGATGGCTCTGGTGATGGCGAGGCGATCAAGGGCCGGATCAACCAGATCAAGGCCGAGATCGAGACGACCGATTCCGACTTCGACCGTGAGAAGCTCCAGGAGCGTCTCGCCAAGCTGTCGGGCGGCGTTGCCGTGGTCAAGGTCGGCGCTGCCACCGAGACCGAGATGAAGGAGAAGAAGCACCGCGTCGAGGACGCGCTGCAGGCCACCCGCGCCGCCCTCGAGGAGGGCATCGTGCCGGGCGGTGGAGTCGCTCTGCTGGTCGCCCAGAAGGCGCTGGACATCGACTCGATCGAGCTCCCCGATGAGCGGACGGGCGCCAGGATCGTGCACCGTGCGCTCGAGGAGCCGCTCCGTCAGATCTCCGAGAACGCCGGCCTCGAAGGCTCGGTCGTCGTCAACGACGTCCGCAAGGCCAAGAAGGGCTACGGCCTGGATGCGGCCACCGGTGAGATCGTCGATCTGATCGCCGCGGGCGTCATCGACCCCGCGATGGTCACTCGCTCCGCGCTGCAGAACGCCGCGTCGATCGCCAAGAACATCCTGACCACCGAGGCCATCGTGGCCGAGGTGCCCGATAAGGATGCCGGCGGCGGAATGCCCGGCGGTGGCGGAATGCCCGACATGTCGGGGATGATGTAAGCCAGGCGGCAGCCTCGCAGTATCCGAGGGCCCGGAGCGCGGCAAGCGCTCCGGGCCCTCTTGTTGTTTGGAGATGATCCGGGCCGAGATCGTCTTGTGCGAGAGCTAACGCTGGTAGCATCGGTTACATGAGCGTCACAAGCACCGCGGATATGAGTGCCCCTGTCCCGGTCGTCCCGACGACCCCGCCGGAGGCGCTGGCCTCGGACCTCTGCTGGCTGTTGACCCGGGCCAGCCAGGTGCTCTACGCCCAATTCAGCGCCGCACTGCAGGCCAGCGGGATCTCCCCGCGCCAGCATGCCGTGCTGGCTACGGCACTCACCGGCGAGCACACTCAGACTGACATCGCCCGAACCGTGGGGCTCGACAAGACCACGATGATGGTGACGCTCGACGAGCTCGAGCGATCGGGCCTGGCGCAGCGGCGCCCGCTGGCCACCGATCGGCGCGCCAGGGTGGTAGCCGTCACGCCGGCCGGAGAGCGCGCGGTCCTGGAGACCGAAGCGGTGCTCGAGCGGGTTCGCGGCGAGGTTCTCTCGGTGCTGCCCCCGGACGAGCGACAGAGCTTCCTGCGGTCTCTGGGGCGGCTCGCCTGCTGCCAGACGTTCGGATCGGTCGACTGCACGGCGGCTGCCGGGACGCCGGCCGCGCCCACCCTCCGGTAAGACGCCGGCCGCGCCCGCCCTCTAGTAAGACGCCGGCCGCGCCCGCCCTCTAACTGCCGCCCGCGAGAGCGGGCAGCCTTCAGCGCTCGACGGCGTCCTGGAACGCCGGGCCGCCGCACCGCCGATGGGAGCAACCCCGTCTCGACCGAGATCGTCTTGTACAAGACGATCTGCTACGGTACGTTCTCGCACGGGAACAACCAGAGGACCACGCGAATGTCATCCACAGAGACAACAACTCCCCGGACCGCCGTGAACGCCGGATCCGATCCCAAGGTCGACCGCCAGCGCTGGATCGCCCTCGTGGTCCTGTGCGCCGGCTTTTTGATGATCATCCTCGACCAGACGATCGTGAACGTGGCCCTGCCGTCGATCAAGCACGACCTGCACTTCTCGCAGTCCGGTCTGGCCTGGGTGGTCAACGCCTACCTGATCGCCTTCGGAGGCCTGCTCCTGCTCGTTGGCAGGCTCGGCGACCTGCTCGGCCGCCGGCGCATCTTCCTGCTCGGCTTGGCGGTCTTCACCATCGCCTCGCTGGTCTGCGGGGTGTCCGACAGTCAGGGGCTCCTGGTCGGCGCCCGTTTCGTCCAGGGCATCGGCGGAGCCATGACCTCGGCCGTCATCCTGGGGATGATCGTCACCATGTTCCCCACGCCCGGTGAGATGGCGCGGGCGATCGGCGTCTACGCGTTCGTCGCCTCCGCCGGCGGCGCCGTGGGACTGCTCGCGGGCGGCGTGCTCACCCAGGTGCTCAGCTGGCACTGGATCTTCTTCGTCAACCTCCCCATCGGGGTCGTCACCGCGATCTTCTCGCGGCGCCTGCTCCCCGCCGACAAGGGGCTGGGGCTGGGCGGCGGGGCCGATATCCCCGGTGCGGTCCTGCTGGTGAGCTCGCTGATGCTGGCGGTCTACGCGATCGTCGAGACCAGCAGCTACGCCTGGGGCTCGGCCCACACCCTGGGCTTCGGAGGACTAGCGGTGGCACTGCTGGCCGGGTTCGTCGTGCGCGAGGCTCGGGCTGCCAATCCGCTGATGCCCCTGAGGGTGTTCCGTTCGTGGGACGTGACCGGCGCCAACGTGATCCAGTCGCTGATGGTGGCTGGAATCTTCGGCGTCTTCTTCCTGGGCGCGCTCTACCTCCAGCTGGTGCTTCACTACGACCCGATCCAGGTGGGCCTCGCCTTCCTGCCGGTGGCGCTGGGCATCGCCGGGATGTCGCTGGGGTTCTCGGCGGCCTTGATCGAGCGCTTCGGTGCTAGGACGACCTTGCTCCCCAGCCTGGTGCTGGTCGCGGCCGGTCTCCTGCTCTTCCGCCAGGCCCCGGTGCACGCCAGCTATTTCGCAGACATCCTGCCGGCGGTGCTGCCGCTCGGTATCGGCGCCGGACTCGCCTTCCCCTCGATCATCGCCCTCGCGATGTCGACGGCCACCCCGGAGGACTCCGGGCTGGTCTCCGGGCTGGTCAACACCACCCAGCAGGTGGGCGGAGCCCTGGGCCTGTCCGTCCTGGCCACGCTCTCGACCTCGCACTCGAGCTCCCTGCGTGCGGGCGGAGAGTCGGTGGCCGCTTCGCTGACCGGCGGGTATCACCTGGCCTTCGGCATCGCCGCCGGCCTGGTGATCGTGGCGATCGGCCTGAGTGCGGTGCTGCTGCGCCGGCCGGAGGTGGCCGTGCAGGAGCTGGTGGTCGAGGAAGAGGAGCCCGAGGTGCTCCGCCAGGCGGCCTGAGCCGGGACCCCTCCGGCCGCTTAGCCGAACGCGCTGTCGGTCCGTAGGCGCTCGCAGCCGGCGGCCTTGGCCCGAGGGATGTTGTAGGTGCGGATCTGCCAGCCCTGATCGTGGGGCTTGAGGACCACGACCGGGATCCCCTTGTGGATCGAGCGACCGGGCCGGAAGCCGACGTTGCCGACGTTGAGGCCGACCTCCCACGCGACCGTGCTCTGGAACTGCACGAGCGTGACCGCTTGACCGCAGGCCAGGATCCTGCCCGGACCGCCCACCTTGGCGATGACGGCCGACAGCCGGTCAAGCTGCCTGGCGAAGCCCTTCTGCTGGCTCACCTGGCCACGGGCGGTCTTGACCTCCCGGTGTAGGTAGGGATACAGCGAGGCGACGAAGGCGATCACGGCCACGACCGAGAGCCAGCGCAGTCCGGGCGCCCGAGCCGGGATCCAGCCCAGCGCGAGCCCGGCGGCGCCGGCGCCCAGGACGACCATCACCGCTGCCGGCTCGAGCAGGTACCGCGGCACCGCAGAGTAGCCGTTCAGGGCGAGCGCGATCTCGATTGCCACCCACCCGACCACCGCCCCCGCGAGCGTCAGCGTCAACCGATCACGCCGCCAGGCGGCCACGCCGACGGCCACCAACGCCGCCAGCTCCATCGGCCAGTCGTGAACATCGACGAAGCGATCGATCACGCCGATGAACCTGCTGCCGTGGATCGCATTGACGGAGTTGAGGTCCAGGTCGCCGGGGGTCAGCCAGCTCTTCGACGTCAGCGCGGGAACCGTGAACCAGATGGCGGGGATGAGCCCGAGCCCGGCGATCACCAGCGGGCGCGATGACGGCACCGAGCGCCAGACCCAGACTCCATACAGAGCCGCGAACGGCCAAGCTTCGGGGCGTGCGAGGGAGGCCAGCACGATCAGCGCGAAGGCCAACCTGGGCCGCCTCGACATGTGGCTGTCGATCGCCGCCAGGCAGAGCGTGGCGGTCATTGGATCGGCGTTGGCGATCAGCAGCTGGTGGGTGTAGCCGTCGATCCCGAGCACGCCCACCCCGGCTACGATCGCCGCCACGACCGGACCCAGGCGACGCGCCGGAGACCGCAGGCTGAGCCGGTAGGCGATCCTCCCGGCGAACCCCGCGCCGGCGAAGGCGCCCGCCACCGCGGTCAGGACCCACAGGTACTGCTGGGCGCCCTTGACCAGGCCGTAGGGCAGCGTGAACAGGAAGGTCAGGGGCTTCCAGGAGGGGGCCCCATCGGTGTTGAGGTTCCAGTGCAGCGTCTGGCGGCCCCATACCAACCAGCCGAAGGCGTCATAGCCGGGCCGAGCCCTGGTCAGGGCCACGAACAGGACCGCGGCCGCCAGAACCGTCGTCGCCGCGACAGTCCAGCCGATGACCCCGAGGGGTAGGGCCCGCCCGCCGGTCCGGACGTTCCCGTCGGAGACCGGTGCGCTCGCGGGATCGGTGACGACCGAGGATGACCAGATCAACTAATCCGACGCTAACAAACCACTTGTGAAAGTTCGCCGGGCCGTGGCTCCCAGCTGACGCCGACGTTACGCCCGGTCGCAAGGCTGCGGCGGCGCTTGGGCCCGCCTGCGAACGGCGCGCTCGGAGGATCTCCTGGAGGGAGCCCGGGCGCGCCGACCTGGCAGGTTGGTGCGGGACCGATGGATCCAAGGCCCGCATACGGGGCAAAAGTCGCATCAGCTGACCTCAGGCCAGCGATGCCTCCAACGTGATCTCCGGCACTCCCGACAGCGCCTTGGAGACGGGGCAGTTCTGCTTCGCGTCCTCGGCGGCGGCCACGAAGGCGTCGTTGTCGATCCCCGGCACGCTGCCCACCGTCGTGAGCGCGATCGAGGTGATCGTCGGCGCGCCGTCGACGATCCCCAGCGTGACGGTGGCGTCGGTCTTGACCGAGTCCACCGGCGTGCCGGCCTCGGCGAGTCCGTTGGAGAGCGCCATCGAGAAGCAGGAGGCGTGGGCCGCCGCGATCAGCTGCTCGGGGTTGGCCCCGGGACCGTCCTCGAACCGCGACTTGAAGGAGTAGTCGCCGCTGATGGTGTCGCCGGCGGTGAACGTGCCGCTGCCGCTCCTCAGATCGCCCTTCCATTCTGCATTGCCCTTGGATGGCATCAGTTCGTCCTTTCGACGTGGGGTGGGTTACGCGGCACAACCGTAGCACCCAATTACATCGTGCACAATGAGATCGAGGGCCGCGAGTAACATCCAGGTCATGAACCTGGACCAGGCGCTCTGCTTTGCCCTGCACAGGGCGTCCCGCGCGCTCACCGGCTTCTATCGGCCGCTGCTCGACGAGCTGGGCATCACCTACCCCCAGTACGTCGTGCTGCTGGCGCTCTGGGAGCGCGACGGCGTCTCGGTGGGAGCCCTGGGCGAGCGCGTGGCGCTTGACTACGGGACCCTCTCCCCGCTGCTCAAGCGATTGGAGTCCGCCGGCCTCGTCTGCCGGGTGCGCCGCACCGAGGACGAGCGCACGGTGACGGTCAGTCTCACCGCGGCCGGGTCAGAGCTGGGCGGCGCGGCCGAGCGCATCCCCGAGCAGGTGGTCGCCGCCACCGGCCTGGGCCCCGAGGAGTTCGACGAGCTGCGGGCGACGCTGGTGGCGCTGACCGCGTCGGTCACCGCCGCCGGCGCCGAGCGGGCGGCTGCCTGAGCGAGCGGCGCTACCGGCGTTCGAGGACGGCGAGCCCGTGCTCGTCGAGCAGCCGCGGGAGTGCGATCCCACCCTCCAGAGCGCGCTCGTCCCCGTGCAGCACGTCGCGCCAGTGGCCGTCCACGCCCTCCAGCGAGCCGGTCGCCCGGGCTCGCGTGGCCACCGCCACCAGCAGCTCCTCGCCGCGCAGGAAGGCCACCGCGTCCTCGCCGGCGCTCAGCGGCCGGTAGTCGCCCGCGAAGGCCTCGGGATGACGGATCCGCGTCGACAGCAGGCGCGCGGTCAGCCACAGCTTGCGCGTCTGCCGGTCCGGCGGCGAGCCGCCCTGGAGGCGCGCGAGCATGGCGCGGTGCCACTCCCAGTCCACGGGACGGCGGTTGTCGGGATCGACCAACGCGCGCAACGGCATCTCGTCCCCCTGGTAGATGTCGGGCACTCCGGGCACGGTCAGCTTCAGGGCGATCGTCGCCAGGGCGATCCGATCGCCCAGGCGCGCGACCGTGGCCGCGAAGGGGACGAAGTCGGCCAGGAACTCCTCATGCTCATAGAGGCCCTCGCAGAAGGCGGCCACGCCGGTCTCCCAGGCCTCGTTCTGGTCGATCCAGTTGGTGTTGCGCTTGGCCTCGCGCAGTGCCTTCTCCATGTACTGACGGATCCGGCCCGACTCGATCGGCCACGCTCCCACCAGCGTCTGAAACACGAAGTAGCGCTCGAGGTCGTCGGGCGCACCCTCGTCGCTGCGCAGCGACTCGGTCACCTCCAGCCAGTGCCGGACGTGGCGCTCCCACTCCTCGGGCAGCCAGGTGAGCGCCGCGATCCGCGCCCGCACGTCGGAGGAGCGCTTGGTGTCGTGGGTCATCGTGTTCAGCATCGCCTCGGGGAAGCGGCGGGCCCGCTCGGCGTTGGCCGCGTGGAAGCGCTCGTCGTCGATGCCAAATCGACCGGGATCGCCGCCCACGTCGCACAGCGCCAGCAGCCGTCCGTACCGGTAGAAGGCGGTGTCCTCGATCCCCTTGGCCACCACGGGAGGGGTCGTCTGCTGAAAGCGGGTCACGAACTCGGGGTTCGCGGGTCGCTCGAGCAGCAGCATCTGCGCGATCTCCTCGGACATGGAGGACTCGCTGACCACTTCGCGGTCGGCCTCGGCGACCTCATGGCGATCGGGCTGCACGTAGGAGCGGTAGACCGGAAAGCCGGCCGCCGCGCGGCCCAGCGCGTCGGTGGCGCCGTGCACCTCCTGGGCATCGGACAGGCGCTGGATCTCGGGCGCGAACGTCGTCGTGGCCTGCTCGAGCTTGGCCGCCAGCGCCACCTGCCCGAAGTCTCGGGTCTCACCGCTCACGTCCTGCCAGAGCGCCGTGAAGGCGGGCTCGGCGCGGCCGTCGACGAACAGCGCGCAGACGTCGTTGAGGAACTCGTAGCCGACCGTGCCCGCCACCGGCCAGTCGCGCAGCTTCTCGGAGGACTCGAGGATCTTCTCGACCCACACCGTGTTCGCGCCGCCGTCGCGGAGGCGCTCGAAGTACTGGAGCGGCTCGGCGAGACCGTCGGGGTGGTCGATGCGCAGCGCGTCGATCAGACCCTGGCCAACCAGCGAGAGCACCAGCCGGTGGGTCTCATCGAAGACCTCGGGATCCTCCTGACGGACCCCGGCCAGGTCGTCGATGTCGAAGAAGCGCCGGTGGCGACCGGTGGCCTGGTCGATGTCGAAGAAGCGTGTCCGCAGCTCGGGATCGGTCCAGTAGCGGTTGCCGTCGTCGGTGGCCATGTGGTTGGGGACGATGTCGAGCACGATCCCCAGTCCGGCGGCTCGCGCCTCGGCGACCAGCCCGCGAAACCCGGCCTCGCCCCCGAGGTCGGCGGAGATCGCCGTGGGGTCGATCACGTCATAGCCGTGGGTGGACCCCGGCCGGGCCTGAAGTGACGGAGACAGGTACAGGTGCGAGATCCCCAGGTCCCGGAGGTAGGGGATACGCCGCCGGGCCGCCGCGAAGTCGAACTCGGGGGTCAGCTGCAGGCGATAGGTCGCTCGGAAGCTCACGCTCTAAGAGCTCAAGCGACCCGCTTGAGGATCTTGATCGAGTGCGCGGTCACGTTGATCAGCTCCTGAGATCCGTATCCGGCGCTCCCGGCCTGGGCGTTGGGGTCGGCGGTAGTCAGCTCGAGCTCCCAGCGGCGGCCCATCCGGGGACGCGGCAATTTGAATTCCCTGTCCTCATCGTGGGCGTTGAAGAGGAGCACGAACGAGTCGTCCTCGATCTCCTCGCCGTGCGGGCCCGGGTTGGGGATCACCTGCCCGTTGAGGAACATCCCGAGCACCGCCTCGCCATGCTGCCAGTCGCGGCTGGTCATCTTGCGCCCGTCGGGGCGAAACCACCACACGTCGGGCAGCCCGGTGTCGTTGAACTCCTGGCCGCGCAGGAAGGTCTCGCGCCGGAACGTGCAGTGCTGCTGACGCAGCCGGATCAGACGCCGGGTGAAGTCGTGCAGCTGGTCGGCGTCCCCGTCCTGGTTCCAGTCATACCAGCTGATCTCGGAGTCCTGGCACCAGCCGTTGTTGTTGCCGCCCTGGGTGCGGTTGATCTCGTCGCCGCCGAGCAGCATCGGGGTGCCCTGGGAGACGAACATCGTGGTCAGGAAGTTGCGCTGCTGGCGCCGGCGCAACTCGTTGATCGCGGGGTCGTCGGTCTCACCCTCGACGCCGCAGTTCCAGGAGCGGTTGTCGTCGGTGCCGTCCCGGTTGTCCTCCTTGTTGTCCTCGTTGTGCTTCTCGTTGTAGGTGACGAGGTCGCGGAGTGTGAAGCCGTCGTGGGCGGTTACGAAGTTGATCGAGGCGAACGGGTCGCGGCCGTCTGACTCGTACAGATCGGCCGAGCCCGACAAGCGGGAGGCGAACTCGCCGACGCTCGCCGACGCGCGCCAGAAGTCGCGCATGGCGTCACGGTAGACGCCGTTCCACTCCGACCACAGGACCGGGAAGTTGCCCACCTGATAGCCGCCGGGACCCACGTCCCAGGGCTCGGCGATCAGCTTGACCTGCGACATGACCGGATCCTGCTGGATGGTCTCGAAGAACGCCGACAGCCGGTCGACGTCGTAGAGCTCCCGGGCCAGTGCGGAAGCGAGATCGAACCGGAAGCCGTCCACGTGGCACTCGGTCACGAAGTAGCGCAGCGAATCCATGATCAACCGCAGCACGCTCGGGTGGACCGGGTTCAGCGAGTTGCCGGTGCCCGTGAAGTCCATGTAGTGGCGCGGGTCATCGGGCATCAGCCGGTAGTAGGCGGAGTTGTCGGCGCCTTTGAAGGAGAGCATCGGCCCCAGGTGGTTGCCCTCGGCGGTGTGGTTGTAGACCACATCCATGATCACCTCGATCCCCGCCTGGTGAAGCGCCTTGACCATGCCCTTGAACTCGGTCACCTGTTGTCCGCGCCGGCCTGTGGCCGCGTACTCCGAGTACGGAGCTAAGAAGCCGATCGTGCTGTAGCCCCAGTAGTTGCGCATGCCCCGCTCGTACAGGAAGGACTCATCGGAGATGTGGTGGACGGGCAGCAGCTCGACCGCGGTCACGCCGAGGTCCTGGAGGTAGGCGATGGCGGGCTCGGAGGCCAGTCCGGCGTAGGTCCCACGCAGGTCCTCGCGCACCTCGGGGTGGGTCATCGTGAAGCCCTTTACGTGGGTCTCGTAGATGATCGTGTCGGCGAACGGGATGCGCGGGCGGCGGTCGCCCTGCCAGTCGAAGGCGTCGTCGATGACCACCGACTTGGGCACGGCGTAGGAGTCGTCCTCGTCATCGGGCTCGAAGTCGGCATCCTTGTCGCCGTTGGGGACGTAGGGCAGCACGTTGGCGTCCTCGGCCCAGTCGACGACCCCTTCGATCGCCTTGGCGTAGGGGTCGATGAGCAGCTTGTCGGGATTGAAGCGGTGGCCCTGATCGGGTGCGTAGGGGCCCCGGACGCGATACCCGTAGCGCTGGCCCGGACCCACGCCCGGGAGATAGCAGTGCCAGTTGAGCGCTCGGCGTCCCGTGACCTCGACCCGGATCTCCTCTCCGTCGTCGCTGTACAGGCAGAGATCCACCCCGTCGGCGTGCTCGGAGAAGAGCGAGAAATTGGTGCCCTCGCCGTCCCACGTTGCCCCGAGCGGGAACGGGCGGCCTGGCCAGACTTCGGTCATCGGATGAGGGCTCCTGACATGGACGGCAATTTAAGGTGACCGTCTCCGAGCTGGGCCTCTTCTCCGGCCGAGATCTCGACGACGCTGCCCCGACAGGGCACGCGCACCGGCCCCGAGGCGAAGTTGCAGATTAGTTGGTAGGGCCCACGGCGGAGGCTCAGCCAGCGCGCCTCCTCGTCGTAGGCGATGTCCTGGGCTTCGGTTCCGGCGGCGGCAAGGGGTCCGCGGAGCGCGATCAGATCGCGATACAGGGCGGCCAGGCGCTCGTCGCGTACGCGGGTCAGCTTCGAGCGCTCGAAGGTCTCGGGGTCCTCGGGGTCGGGGACGTCCTGGGCGAAGGACGCGAAGGACGCGAACTCGGCCCGCCGGCCCTCCCGGGTGGCCTGCCCGAGCTCCGGGTCGAGGTGGCTGGAGAAGTACTGAAAGGGAGCCGGCTCGCCGTACTCCTCGCCCATGAACAGCAGGGGCGTGAACGGCGCCAGCAGCGTGCACAGGGCGGCGAGGGGGCGCACGGCCTCGGGCATCCGGTCACCGAAGGCGCGATTGCCGACCTGGTCGTGGTTCTGCGAGAAGCCGACGAAGCGCTCGGGCGGCACGTCCTCGGCGGGGGCGCCGAAGCGCCGGCGGCGAAACTGCGAATAGTTTCCGTCGTCGACGTGGGGGCGGTGAAAGGCCTTGGCCAGCTGGGCGACGCGTCCGAAGTCGGCGTAATAGCCATCGCGCTCGTCGGTGACCAGGGTCCGCAGCGCGTGGTGAAAGTCGTCGGCCCAGGCCGCGTCGCACTCATAGCCACCGCGCTCGCGCGAGCGCATCACCCGCGGATCGTTGAGCCCGGACTCCGCGATCACGTAGGCCCGAGGATTGATGGCATGCACGCGGCGCGCCACCGCGGCCACAATGTGCTCGGCGCTGGAGTCGAAGATGGCGTGGATGGCGTCGAGGCGCAGCCCGTCGATCCCGAAGTCGCGGATCCAGCCTTCGGCGCTCTGGCAGACCCACTCGCGAACCGGGTCGCAGTCGGCGTCGTCGTAGTTGATCGCCTTGCCCCAGGGCGTCTCGTACTTGGCGGTGAAGTAGGGGCCGAAGGCGTCGACGGCTTCACCGCCCTCGGCGCCCAGGTGGTTGTAGACGACGTCCAGGAGCACGGCCAGGCCCTGCTCGTGGGCGGCGCGCACCAGCGCGGCGAGCCCCTCGGGGCCGCCGTAGGAGGACTGGGCGGCGGAGATGTAGACCCCGTCATAGCCCCACCCGCGAGCGCCCGGGAACTCGGCCACCGGCATGATCTCGATCGCCGTGACGCCGAGCTGCGCCAGCTCGGGGAGATGCTCGAGCGCCGCCTCGAACGTCCCCTCGGCGGTGAACGTCCCCACGTGCAGCTCGTAGATGACCAGCTGGTCGCGGGCGGGCGGCTCAAAGGCGCCGGCCCGGCCTTTCAGCCGCCGCGTGTCCAGGACCCGGGAGGACCCGCGCAGGCCGTCGGGCTGCCAGCGCGAGCAGGGATCGGGAAGCTCGTCGCCCCCGTCGAGGGTGAAGCCGTAGTCGAGCGCGGAGCCGGTCCCCGGGGCGGCGAGGACGGCCTCGCGAACCCCGTAGCCGGCGTCGGTCAGCTCGTGGCGGTCGCCGCCGAGGCGCAGGGCGACGTGCTGGGCCCGTGGCGCCCACACGCGGAACTCCACCCGGTCGTCGTCGAGCACCCGCGCGCCAAGCGGGCGCTCCCAGGGATAGCGGTCCCCGGCGCCCTCGCCGTCACTCATCCGGCACGAGCCAGATCGCGGCCAGTGGGGGCAGCGTCAGCTCCGCGGAGAATGGTTGATCGTGCCAGGGGATCGGCTCGGGCGCGACGCCCCCCAGGTTGCCGACGTCGCTGCCCCCGTAATAGGCGGAGTCGGTGTTGACGGCCTCTCGCCAGTGGCTGGAGCGCGGCAATCCGAGCCGGTAGCCGTAGCGCGGGATCGGTGAGAAGTTCGCGACGAACACGAGCACGCGGCTGGAGTCCTTGGAGCGGCGGGCGAACGCGATCACGTTGCTGTCGGCGTCGTTGGGCTCCAGCCACCAGAACCCGCTCGGGTCGGAGTCCAGCTCCCAGAGCGCGGGCTCCTCGCGATAGCTCAGGTTGAGGTCGCGCACCAGCGACTGGATGCCGGCGTGCGCGGGCTGCTCGAGCAGGTGCCAGTCCAGCGACCGCTCGTGGCTCCACTCCGCCTCCTGAGCCAGCTCGCCGCCCATGAAGAGGAGCTTCTTGCCGGGATGCGCCCACATGTAGGCGTACAGGGCTCGCAGGTTGGCCAGCTTCTGCCAGGGGTCCGAGCCCGACATCTTGGAGTACAGGGAGCCCTTGCCGTGGACCACCTCGTCATGGGAGAGGGGCAGGACGAAGTTCTCGCTGAACGCGTACATGAGGCTGAAGGTCAGCTCGTGGTGGTGAAAGCGGCGGTAGATCGGATCCTGCTGGAAGTAGCCCAGGGTGTCGTGCATCCAGCCCATGTTCCATTTGAAGCCGAAGCCCAGGCCGCCCAGGTAGGTGGGACGCGACACGCCCGGCCACGCCGTCGACTCCTCGGCGGCGGAGATGATCCCCGGCTCGTGGGAGTACATGATCTCGTTGAGCTCCTTGAGGAAGGCCACGGCGTCGAGATCCTCGCGCCCTCCGAACTCGTTGGGGATCCATTCGCCTTCTCGCCGCGAATAGTCGAGGTAGAGCATCGAGGCCACCGCGTCCACGCGGATCCCGTCGACGTGATACTCGCGCAGCCAGAACAGGGCGTTGGAGATCAGGAAGTTGCGGACCTCGTGGCGGCCGAAGTTGAACACCAGCGTGCCCCAGTCGGGGTGCTCGCCCCGCCGGGGATCGGCGTGCTCGAACAGGGCGCTCCCGTCGAAGCGGGCGAGCGCGAACTCGTCACGCGGGAAATGCGCCGGCACCCAATCGAGGATCACGCCGATTCCGCGCGAGTGCATCCGGTCGATGAACGCCCGCAGGTCGTCGGGCGAGCCATACCGCGGGGTGGGGGCGAAGTACCCGGTGACCTGATAGCCCCAGGAGCCGGAGAACGGATGGGCCATCACCGGCAGCAGCTCGACGTGGGTGAAGCCCATGTCGGTGGCGTAGGCGGAGAGCTCGTCGGCGAGCTCGGAGTAGCTCAGCGGCCGGTTGTCCTGGAGCGAATTGAGCCGCCAGGACCCCAGGTGAACCTCATAGATCGACATCGGGCCGTCCAGGGGCTGAGTCTCGCGGCGGTGCTCGAGGAACTTCGCGTCGTCCTTGCTCCAGCGGTGCTGGGGATCGGCGACCACCGAGGCGGTCTTGGGAGGCACCTCGGTCTCCTGGGCGAACGGGTCGGCTTTGAGCGTGAGCTCGCCGTCGGCGGTCAGGATCTCGTACTTGTACCGCTCGCCTGCCCCCACACCGGGCAGGAACAGCTCCCAGATCCCGCCCGAGCCCATCGAGCGCATCGCGTGCAGCCGGCCGTCCCAGGAGTTGAAGTCGCCGACCACGCTGACCGCTCGGGCCGCCGGCGCCCAGACCGCGAACGCGGTCCCCTTGACCCTCTCGTGCTCGCGGACGTGAGCGCCCAGCCGGTCATAGAGCTCCTCGTGGCGACCCTCGCCGATCAGGTGAAGATCGAGCTCGCCAAGCGTGGGCGAGAACGCGTAGGGATCCTCGATCGTGAACTTTGCACCCGAGCCGTAGTCGACCTTGAGCTTGTAGCGAAGCGGCAGCTGAGCGCCCTCGAGCTTGCCCTCGAAGATGCCCGACGGGTGGACCTGCTTGAGCCCCACCGCCTTACCCTTGGACGGCTTGGCCGACACCTTGGCGGCCGCCGGACGCAGGGCGCGGATGATCACGCCGTCTCCGTCCGCGTGGGCGCCGAGGATGGCGTGGGGGTCGGGGTGTTCGCGACGCGCGAGCGCGTCGAGCTGAGACTCGGGAACTGTGGTCATTCGGACTCCAGCAGACGGGCGATCCCGGCCACCGGGATCGGCAACCAGTCGGGTCGGTTGTCAAGCTCGTACTGGAGCTCGTAGATGGCCTTCTCGAGCTCGAAGATCGACAGCAGGTTGACCACCGCCGCCTCACCGGAGGGCAGCAGCGAGGGATCGATGGCCGAGAAGTAATGCTCGAGGAAGGTCCGCCGCGCGCGCTCCTCGAAGGCCCCGGGGGCGGGGACCCCGCGCATGATCGCGGCCGCCGAGGTCGCGTAGGCGAAGGAGCGCAGCATCGAGGCGACGTCGCGCAGCGGGGAGCGCTTCCGGCGGCGCTCGACCAGCGGCCGCGCCGGCTCGCCCTCGAAGTCGATGATCAACCAGCGCGGGTGGGCGGGGTCCGATCGATGCAGCGTCTGTCCCAGGTGGTAGTCACCGTGAGTGCGGATGGCCCGTCCTCCGGTCCCCAGCTGCGATCGCATCGCGAACCGCTCGCGCACGTCCTGGCCGCGCCCGGCGATGCCGGCGACGCGCTCGTCGTCGGGCAGCCGCACGAAGATCCGCTCGACGTCCTCGTCGATCGTCGCCGTCAGCAGCGACAGCGACTCGGCGCTGGGCTCCTCGGGGCTGAACGCCGGGTCGTTGGCGTCCGAGGCCAGTGCCTTGTGCAGCTCAGCGGTGACCGTGCCCAGGCTCCCGAGCTCCGAGAGGAAGGCGGCCGGATCATTGGCGATCTGGTCGAGGGCCAGCTCCCAGCCACCGACGGCGTCGGCGAAGAAGCGCTGGGCGACGCCCAGGGTGGCCGAGTAGGCGCGGCCCTCGTACTCATACCAGCCCTGCAGGGGCGCGATGCTCGGGAAATCCCGGCGAGTCAGGAAGTGCAGCAGCTCCAGCTCCGGATTGATCCCGGGCTCGAGCTTGCGAAACACCTTGAGCACGGTCTCCTCGCCGAACACGACCGAGGAGTTGGACTGCTCGACTCCCATCGGGCGCACCGGGGCTTCGGGCAGAAGCGGTCCGGTCTCCTCCACCCGCGCGAAGCGAAAGCACCCGCCCTCGGCGTCGAGCGTGGACTCGGCGTTCATGAGGTGCAGCAGCTCGCGCACGAGCTCGGGATCGGCGACGGCATCCACGACGGCCAGGTCAGGCGTGCTCGCGATCCGCGTGCGCTGCTTGGCCTGATCGGGGGGCGGGAAGCTGAGCGGCAGCTGGTAGAGATCGTGGCTGCCCGTGGCAAACCGCGCTTGGACGAGGACGAGCAGCAAGGGCGGCGCCTGGGCGAGGGCGACTGACTCGTCGATCTCCAGGCCCGTGACATGGCGCGACTTCGACGCATACCAGCGCTGGGTCTCGAGCCATTCGCCCACCGCATCCAGGTCGAGGCGCTCGATCAGCTGTTCGGTCTCGGTCTCGACACGCTCGGTCATCCGATCGCCTGCTCCCCTTCTCCGACGAGCTGAAACCAGAAGAAGCCGCGCGGGGCCAGCGTGAGCAGGTAGGACCACTCGCCGATCCGGGGAAACCGGCTGCGCCCGAACAGCTCAACGGGGTGGCGGCCGGCGTATGCGCTCAGGTCGAGCTCGACCGCCTGGGCCGAGCGGGCCAGGTTGTGGACGCAGAGCACGACGTCGCCCTCGAAGCGGCGGATGACCGCGAAGATGCGGTCGTTGGAGGTCTCGATCGGCTCGTAGGTGCCAAAGCCGAACACCGGATGCTCCTTGCGCAGCGAGATGAAGCGGTGGACCCAGCGCAGCAGCGAGGTCGGGGTGCGCAGCTGGGCTTCGACGTTGACCGCCTGAAAGCCGAACACGGGGTCCATGAGCGGCGGTGCGTAGAGCTGGGCGAAGTCCGCGCGCGAGAACCCGCCGTTGCGGTCCCCGGTCCACTGCATCGGCGTCCGCACCCCGTCGCGGTCGCCGAGGAAGATGTTGTCTCCCATCGCGATCTCGTCACCGTAGTAGAGAACGGGAGACCCCGGCAGTGAGAACAGGATCGCGGTCATGAGCTCGATCTCGTCACGCCCGTTGTCCAGCAGCGGGGCCAGCCGCCGGCGAATGCCCAGGTTGATCTTCATCCGCGGGTCCTTGGCGTACTCGGCATACATGTAGTCGCGCTCGTCGTCGGTGACCATCTCGAGCGTGAGCTCGTCGTGGTTGCGTAGGAACAGGCCCCATTGACAGCTGTCGGGGATCGTCGGGGTGCGCTCGAGGATCTCGTAGATCGGCGCCGCCTCCTCGCGCCGCACGGCCATGAACATGCGGGGCATGACCGGGAAGTGAAAGCACATCTGGCACTCGTCGCCGTCGCCGAAGTACTCGACCACGTCGGCGGGCCACTGGTTGGCCTCGGCCAGCAGCACCCGGTCGGGATAATTGGCCTCGATCTCCCTGCGAACCTCCTTGATGTAGGCGTGGGTCTCTGAGAGGTTCTCGCAGCTGGTGCCCTCGCGCTCGTACAGGTAGGGCACGGCATCCAGCCGGAAACCATCGAGTCCCAGGTCCAGCCAGAAGCGCAGGACCCCCATCATTGCGTCGTGGACCTCGAGGTTGTCGTAGTTGAGGTCGGGCTGGTGTGAGAAGAAGCGATGCCAGTAGTAGGCCCCCGCCACCGGGTCATAGGTCCAGTTGGAGGTCTCGGTGTCGGTGAAGATGATCCGCACGTCCTGGTAGCGGTCGTCGTTCTCAGACCACACGTACCAGTCGCGCTTGGGCGAATCCGGGCTGGAGCGCGACTCCTGGAACCACGGGTGCTCCGAGGAGGTGTGGTTCATGACGAGATCGGCGATCACGCGAATTCCGCGGGAGTGGGCCGCGTCGATGAGATTGCGCACGTCGTCGACGTTGCCGTAGTCGGGGTGGACCTTGGTGAAGTCCGAGATGTCATAGCCGCCGTCGCGCAGCGGCGACTCGTAGAAGGGCAGCAGCCAGATGCAGTCGATTCCAAGCCATTGCAGGTAGTCGAGCTTCTCGGTCAGCCCCCGGAAGTCCCCCGACCCGTCGCCGTTTGAGTCATAGAAGCCGCGGATGTGGATCTCGTAGAAGACCGCTCGCTTGAACCACAGCGGCTCGGCCTCGAACCAGCGCGTCTGCGCCTGGGCGGCCGCGGGATCGGAGCCCTCGCCGCCCCGATGCTCGCGGGCCAGCAGATGGGTGAGGGTGGGCGGGCCGACGCTCACGGAATTGCCGGGTGGTGTGCCATCAGCGTTCCACCTTTAGCACGTGCGCCTGGCGCACGCCGGGGGCAAGCCCCACGAAGTTGGGCCCGATCCGCCATTGGTAACGCTCGCCGGAGAGCAGGTCGTGCACGGTGAAGGATGGGGGCAGGCTGAGGCTGGCGGTGATGGTGGCAACCCCCTGCTGGGGCTGATGGGGGTCGAGGTTGACCACGCAGATCACGGTCTCGCCCCGCGATTGCTTGGCGTAGGCGATCAGAGCGTCGTTGGCGGTGTCCAGGAAGGTGATGTTGGAGAGCTCCTGGAGCGCTGGATTCTCCCGCCGGACCTCGTTCAGGCGCCCGATCATCGGCAGCAGGGGACCGTCGAGCGCGCGGGACTTGATCTCGTACTTCTCGGAGTGCAGGTACTCCTCCGAGCCCTCGCGCACGGCCAGGTTCTCGAAGCTCTCGTAGCCCGAGTAGAGGCCGTAGCTGGGGCTCAGGGTCGCCGCCAGCACGAGTCGCGACTCAAAGGCCGCCGGCCCCCCGCGCTGGAGGTACTCGTGCAGGATGTCCGGGGTGTTGGCAAAGAAGTTGGGGCGGAAGTACTCCTGCTCGCCGGAGTAGGCCAGCTCGGACACGTACTCGGTCAGCTCCCAGCGCGAGTTCTTCCAGGTGAAGTAGGTGTAGGACTGACTGAAACCGAGCTTGCCCAGGCGGCGCATCACCGCGCGCTTGGTGAACGCCTCGGCCAGCAAGATGACGTCGCGGTCGCGGGCGTGGACCTCATCGATCAGCCATGCCCAGAAGGCGAACGGCTTGGTGTGGGGGTTGTCGACCCGGAACACCTTGACCCCGCAGTCCACCCACTGGAGCATCGCCGCCAGCAGCGCGTCCCATAGCGAGCGCCAGTCCGGCGACTCCCAGTTGACGTTGTAGATGTCCTGGTAGCGCTTGGGCGGGTTCTCGGCGTACTTGAGCGTCCCGTCGGGCCGGCGGTGAAACCATTCGGGGTGCTCGGTCAGCCAGGGGTGGTCGGCCGAGCACTGGATCGCGAAGTCCAGCGCGATGTCGAGGTCCAGCTCGGCGGCCGCGGCGGTCAGCGACCTGAGGTCGTCGAAGGTGCCCAGCTCGGGGTGGATGGCGTCGTGGCCGCCGCTGGCGTCGCCGATCGCCCACGGGCTGCCGGGATCTCCCGGGCCTGCGGTCAGGGCGTTGTCGCGGCCCTTGCGGTTGGTGAGGCCGATGGGATGGATGGGGGGCAGGTAGATGACGTCGAAGCCGAGCTCGGCGAGACGCGGAAGCTGGTGCTGCACGCCGCGCAGCCCTCCCCACGAGCGCGGGAACATCTCATACCAGGAGCCAAAGCGCGCCCGCAGGCGATCGACCTCGAGGATCAGCGGCTCGTCCAGGGTGACCCGGTCGTGGCGATGCTGGTGGGCCTCGATCGCGGCGAACAGCTCCTCACCGAGTGCGATGTCGTGCTTGGCGCTGTCGGGCACCTTGGGGTCGGCGAGCTGCCGCGCGGCGTGCTCGATGAGCGTCCGGGTCGGGCGCGAGCGGGTTTCGCGGGCGGCCGCCTGGAGCAGGACCTGGCCCTCGGAGAGCTCGCTCGCGAGGTCCTCCTGGCCGCCGGCGACCTTGCGCGCCAGCTCGTCGCGCCACGTCCCGAAGACGTCGGTCCAGGCCTCCACGGTGTATTGCCAGCGTCCGGGCCGGTCGACCGCGAACCGGCCCGCCCAGCTCACTCCGCCGAGGTGGGCGTCGACCCGGCGAAGCTCTGACTCCCGCCACTCCGAGTCACCGGGGCCGCGGTAGCGCGCCACCGCCCGGATCAGCTCGTGGCCGTCTCGAAACACGTCGGCGGAGACCACGATCTCATCGCCCACGCAGCGCTTGGCGGCGAAGTGGCCGTCATCGACGGCCGGGGTGGGATATTGGATCACGATCCGCGGCGGCGCCTGCTCGGCCGGGTCCCCGCCGGCGGCCGTGGCGGACGCGACGGCCGGGGCCGGAGGTATGTCGGTTGTGCGCGTGGTCACCACTGAGAAGGTATCCGCGACCGGCCATCGGGTAAACACCAGCGCGTGAACGAGCTCAATCGATCCAGCGGAGTGCAGCTGCACCTGACCTCGCTTCCCGGCGGACGCCTGGGGCCCGAGGCCTACAAGTTCGTCGACTGGCTGGCCGCCGCGGGACAGTCGTGGTGGCAGTTGCTGCCGCTGGGACCGCCCGATCGCTACGGCTCGCCGTACAAGTCCAGCTCGGCCTTCGCGGCCTGGCGGGGGCTGCTGGAATCGCCCCGCGCTCCGGTCTCGGCATCGGAGATCTCCGAGTTCCGCGAGCGCCAGAGCTTCTGGATCGAGGACTGGGAGCGCTTCGCGGGTCGATCTGCCCTGGCCGACCAGGTGCGTTTCGACCGCGAATGGGGGGCTCTGCGCGCCTACGGCGCCGAGCGGGGAGTGCGGATCATCGGCGATGTGGCCATCTACGTCTCGCCGGGGAGCGCCGATCACCGCGCCCACCCCGAGCTCTTCCAAAGCGGGCTCGTCGCCGGGGCGCCGCCCGACGCCTACGCCGAGTCGGGCCAGCTGTGGGGCAACCCGTTGTATGACTGGCCGGCTCTGCAGCGCCGAGGCTATCGCTGGTGGGTGGAACGGGTGCGGCGCACGCTTGACCTCTTTGACCTGGCGCGGATCGACCACTTCCGCGGCTTCGTGGCCTACTGGGCGGTGCCCGAGGGGGCCCGCAGCGCGATCGGCGGATCGTGGAAGCGGGGCCCCGGAAGGGCGCTGTTCAACGCCCTGGAGCGCGAGTTGAGATCGGACGCGCCCGCCCTGCCCCTGGTGGCCGAGGATCTGGGGGTGATCACGCCGCCCGTGGAGCGCCTGCGCGACGCCGTCGGGCTGCCCGGGATGCTGGTCATCCAGTTCGGCCTCGATCCCGGCGACCCCGCGAGCCCCCACCGTCTTGAGAACCACGTCGCCAACCGGATCGTCTACACGGGCACCCACGACCAGGACACCGCGCGGGGGTGGCTGGACTCGCTGGGGGCCTCCCAGCGCGCCTTCGTGAGCTCGGAGCTGAAGCGCCACGGCTTCGCCGAGCCTCGGAGGCCGTGGTGGGGGCTGATCCGCCTGGCCTTCTCCTCGCCGGCGTACGTGGCCATGATCCAGGCCCAGGACGCGCTCGGACTGGGCAGCGAGGCTCGGATGAACGACCCGGCGAGCGCCAGCGGGTCGTGGCGGTGGCAGATGCGCAAGGGGGCGTTGACGCGGCCTCTGGCGGCACGCCTGCGCGAGGCGACGGCCGAGGCTGGGCGGCTTCCGGGCTAGTGCCCCCCGGCTGGCGACGCCATCATTGCCGGCGGCTGGCGACGTCATCGTTACCGGCGCGCCGAGCGGCCCTTCACCTGCAAACGCCCCACTCGATGCGCCGCCGAGGGGGCGCGGGACGCTTGCGCCCAGGGAGGATGCAAACGCCCCACTGGCTTCCGTCTGTCCCTTGCGCGGGACGTTTGCGCCCAGAGTGGATGCAAACGTCCCTCGGGTCGGCAAGAAGCTCTCGAGTGGGACGTTTGCGTGTCGACATGTCGCGTATCACCTGATGACCGCGGGGCACCGGCGCAGGACGCCCGCCTCCGTCGCTAGCGGCGGCCGGCGAGAAGCACGCCGGCGTGGAGCTTGGCCTGGCGGTAGGCGTAGGTCCAGTCCCCGCGCAACCGGTTCGAGCGCGAGCTTCGGACCTCGACCAGCGACGAAGGACGGATTGGGGCGGGCAGGCCGTCGGCCTCGAGCACGGCCAGCGCCCGCTCGGCGATCGCGATCTGCCCCAGGGCCGTCGGGTGCACCCGGTCGACCATCACCTGGTTGCGCGCTCCGAAGGACTCGAGGTCGACGACCAGCGCGGCGTGGCGGGCTGCCGCCTCCCGGACGATCGCGTTGAGCTCTGAGACGTTGGCACCCGCCGAGGGGAACCCGAGGCCCAGCGGCGCGGTGAGGACGATCATCCGCTCGCAGTGGCCACGGATGTAGCCCAGCGCCGACTCGAAGTCGTCGGCGAACGAGGCCGGCACCCAGTCGCCCGAGCGGACGTCGTTGACCCCGGTGTACAGGCAACCCACGTGGTAGCGCGCGTCCTTGGGCACGGCGCGCTCACCGAAGGCCGGGATCTCACGCGCCAGGACATCGGCGACCCGCGCCCCGTCCAGGGCGTACCCGGTGTAGGGCAAGCCGAGCCCGCGTGCCGTCCACAGCGCCCAGGATTGCAGCGCGATGCCCCATTGCAGCTCTCCCCCGCCGTTGGTGATCGAGTCGCCGAAGGCCAGAACACCCAGCCGGCATTCTTGGTCGGGGGAAGGCGCTGTAGGCAACGAAACGAGGCTAAACGATTGGCCGGGATTCGTACATTTGTGCGCCTCGGGAACACGCCCCAGGCCGATCTCGTCGATAATCGCCGCGCATTGCCCGACTCCACTCATCTGCAGCTCGACGGCCGCCGCGACGTCCGGTCGGCGGCCGAAGATCTGGCCCAGCGGCTCCCGAGCGCGCTCGGCCCCCTGGCCCGGCTGGCCTTCAACTACCGGTGGTCGTGGCTTCCGGGCGGCCCGGAGCTGTTTGCCTCGGTCGATGCCGAGCGCTTCGTGCTGTGCGGTCAGAACCCGGTTCGCCTGCTCCAGGAAGCGCCGGCCCGGGTCCTGGCTCGCGCCGCCGAGGATCAGGGCCTGCTCGACCGCGCCCGAGCCCTGGAGGCCGCGGTCGAGGCGGATCTCGACCGTCCGCCGCTGGCGGCTCCCGGGGATCCGGCGCACCCCGTCGCCTTTCTGTGCGCGGAATACGGGGTGCACGTCTCGCTGCCCGTGTACTCGGGCGGGCTCGGCGCCCTGGCCGGTGATCTGCTCAAGGAGGCCTCCGATCGTGCGGTGCCGATGGTCGCGGTGGGGCTCATGTACCGCAAGGGCTACTTCCGCCAGCGCGTCGACGCCTCCGGTTGGCAGCACGAGTACTGGGTCGAGACCGACCCCGCCCGGCTACCCGCCGCGCTGGTCACCGGCGAGGATGGCTCGTCGCTGACGATCGAGGTGCCGATCGGGGAGGCCGATGTGGCAGCCCGGATCTGGCGCGTGGAGGTCGGCCGGGTGCCGCTCTTCCTGCTCGACACCGACTATCCCGACAACGGCCCCCTGGATCGCTGGATCACCGGGCGGCTGTACGACGGCGACCCTCAGACGCGGCTGGCCCAGTACGGGCTGCTCGGAGTCGGCGGCGTGCGGGCGCTGCGCGCCATGGGCTTCGAGCCCGGCGTGATCCACCTCAACGAGGGACACGCTGCGCTGGCGCCCCTGGAGTTGGCCCGGGAGGTCGCCGAGGACGGCGACAACTCGCTCCCCGCCGCCCTGGAGCGGGCCCGGTCGCGAACGGTGTTCACCACCCACACGCCAGTCCCCGCCGGCAACGATGCCTATCCCGCGGGCCAGATCGAAGCGGCGGTGGGCCGTCTCGCCGCCGAGCTGGGAGCCTCCACCGAGGAGCTGGTGGCGCTCGGCCGCGACGATCCGTGGGATACGGCGGCGCCCTTCGGCGTCACCCAGGCGGCCCTGCGGATGAGCCGGGCCTCCAACGGGGTCAGCCGCCGCCACGGCGAGGTCGCGCGCGAGATGTGGAACCCGCTGTGGCCCGACCGGGAGGTGGACGGGGTTCCGATCGGCCACGTCACCAACGGCGTGCACGTGCCCACATGGCTCGGCGCCCCGATGCGCGAGGTCTTCGACCGGTACCTGCCCGACTGGTGGGAGCGGACCGCCGACCCCCGGGTGTGGGCGGCCGTGTGGGACATCCCGGCCGACGAGCTCTGGCAGGCGCGCCGCCGGCAGCGATCCGACCTCGTCCATTTCGTGGGCGCTCGCAGCATCTCCGATCGCCTCATCCGCGGTGATCTGCGCGGCTACGTGGACGCGGCGGCCCGGGCCTTCGATCCCGAGGTGCTGACGCTCGGCTTCGCCCGGCGGGTGGCCACCTACAAACGGCTCGACCTGCTGGCCCGGGATCCCGAGTGGACGCTCTCCCTGCTGGCCGGCGATCACCCAGTCCAGGTGGTGCTGGCCGGCAAGGCCCATCCCAAGGACGAGGAGGCCAAGCGGGTCCTGCAGAGCCTGTTCGGGCTCAAGGCGGCAAAGGTCATCGGCGAGCGGGTGGTGTTCCTCGACGACTACGACCTGTCGTCTGCGGCTTGGCTGGTCAGGGGCTGCGACGTCTGGCTTAACCTGCCGCGGCCCCCACTGGAGGCCAGCGGGACCAGCGGCATGAAGAACGTGTTCAACGGGGGCCTGCAGCTGAGCGTGCTCGACGGCTGGTGGGCCGAGGGCTTCGACGCCGTCAACGGCTGGGCCATCGACGGGGACGTGGACTTCGACCACCACGCCCAGGACGAGCGTGACGTCGCCGCCTTGCACGGGTTGCTCGAGGAGCAGGTAGTGCCGGCGTTCTACGACCGCGACGAGGCGGGCATTCCCGCGCGGTGGATAGAGATGATGCGGGCGTCGCTGAGCACCCTGGGGCCGATGTTCTGCGCCACCCGGATGCTGGAGCAGTACCTCGAAGGGCCCTACCGGGGCTGAGCCGGACCTCAGGCGGCCGAGCTACATCAGGTCCGACAGCGGTCGGGGTGCCGGTCCCACGTACTTGGCCGTGGGGCGGATCAGCTTGCCCTCCCGCTTCTGCTCCATGATGTGGGCCGACCAGCCCGCGGTACGCGCACACGTGAACATGGGGGTGAACAGCTCCGGCGGCACGTCGGCGAAGTCCAGGACCACCGCGGACCAGAACTCGACGTTGGTGGCCAGCACCCGGTCGGGCCGGCGGGCCTGGAGCTCGGCAAGCGCCGCCTTCTCGAGCGCCTCGGCGACCTCGACGCGCGGAGCGCCGATCTCGTGGGCGGTCCGGCGCAGGACCCGGGCCCGGGGGTCCTCGGCCCGGTACACGCGGTGACCGAAGCCCATCAGGCGCTGACCGCTGTCGAGCACGTCCTTGACGTATTGCTCGGCGTCGCCCACCTCGGCGACATCGTCGAGCATCTTGAGCACCCGTGAGGGGGCCCCGCCGTGCAGCGGGCCCGAAAGCGCGCCCACGGCAGCCGACAGCGCCGCCGCCACGTCGGCGCCGGTCGAGGCGACCACGCGGGCGGTGAACGTCGAGGCGTTCATGCCGTGCTCGGCGGCCGAGTTCCAGTAGGCGTCGATGGCCTTGACGTGACGCGGGTCGGCTTCGCCGCGCCACCGGATCAGAAAGCGCTCGGGGATCGAGCCGGCCTTGTCGATCTCCCTCTGGGGGACGGGCGGCTTGCCGAAGCGAGCCGACTGGGCAACGAACGAGAGGGCCATGACCGAGGCGCGGGCCACGTTGTCGCGCGCCTCCTCGTCGGAGATGTCGATCAGCTGGCCGAAGCCCCACTGGGGGGCGAGTATGGCCAGGGCCGACTGGACGTCGACGCGCGGATCGCCCGAGTGGACGCTCAGCGCGTTGGGTTCGGCGGGGGGCAGGCCGGGCTTCAGGGTTCCGTCGACGAGCAGCCCCCAGACCTGCTCGAAGGGCACCGCGCCGACCAGCTCCTCGATATCGACGCCGCGGTAGCGCAGGGCGCCGCCCTCACGGTCGGGCTCGGCGATCTCGGTGGCGAAGGCGACTACGCCCTCGAGCCCGGATTGAACTTCCATGGTTGCGCTCATGAAGATGGTGCTCCTAAGTGGGGTCTTGCGCGGGGGGAGGTCGGATACAGGCTATCCGGGTACGCTTCGCGACCGTGTCAGAGCTCCTCCAGCGGCCGGCGGCCGAGCTGGCGGCCATGGTGCGCTCCGGCGAGCTCGGCGCCCGGGAGCTGGTGCAGGCGTCCCTGAGCCGCATCGACGCGCTCGAGCCTCAGATCAACGCCTTCACACACGTCTGTCACGAGTCGGCGCTGGCCGCAGCCGACGAGGTCCGCCCCGGCGATCCGCGGCCGTTTGCGGGCGTGCCGATCGCCATCAAGGACATCCGCCCGGTCACCGGCCTGCCGATCACCATGGGCAGCGACCTGTTCGCCGGGGTCGTCTCCGACCACGATGCGTTCTGCGTGCGCCGGCTCCGCGACGCCGGGTTCGTGATCGTCGGCAAGACGACGCTGCCCGAGATGGGGATCCTCCCGACGACCGAGTCGCGTCGCTTCGGGCCCACCCGCAATCCGTGGCGGCTCGATCGCACTCCGGGTGGCTCGAGCGGCGGCTCGGCGGCCGCGGTGGCGGCCGGCATGGTCCCGATCGCCCATGGCAACGACGGCGGCGGCTCGCTGCGCATTCCGGCGGCGTGCTGCGGGCTGGTGGGCCTCAAGCCGGCCCGGGGGCGGGTCTCGCACGGCCCCGACAGCGGACAGAGCTTCCTGGCCTCAGACGGCGTCCTGACCCGGTCCGTGCACGACACCGCAGCCGTGCTCGACGTGCTCGCGGGCTACGAGCCCGGGGACGCCAACTGGGCTCCGGAACCCGACCCCGCCGGCCCCAGCTATGCCGAGCTGGCCACCGTCGATCCCGGCCGGCTGCGGATCGGCCTGGCCCTCAATCCGCCGCTGGAGGGGTCGACGCTTGACCCGGTGTGCGAGGCGGCCGCCCAGGATGCGGGAGCGCTCCTGGAGTCGCTCGGTCACCGGGTGGAGCCGATCACCCCGCCGTGGTCGGGGCTCGACCTGCTGTCTGACTTCACGCGCGCCTTCGGTCCCCTGATCTCGATGGGGACCCTGATCGGAGGCCGACTGGCCGGCCGCGAGCCCACCGAGGACGACGTCGAGCCGCTGACCTGGGTGCTCTGGGAGCGGGCGCGCGCCCAGGACACGCTCAGTCTGCTGAGCGCACAGCTCAGGCTCGAGGGTGTGGGCCGGGCGGTGGTCGCCTTCCTGTCGCAGTTCGACGCCGTGGTCACGCCGGCGCTGGCGCGTCGCCCCGTGGCCATCGGGGAGATCCACGGTGGTGGCCCCGATCCCTGGAGCAACTACCAGCGCTCCGGCCACTTCACGCCGTATACGGCGATCCTCAACGTCACCGGCCAGCCTGCGATCTCCCTGCCGCTGTACCACGGAGAGGATGGGCTGCCCACCGGCGTGCAGCTGATCGGGCCTCCCGCCCGCGAGGAGCTGCTCCTGGCGCTCGCCTCCCAACTCGAGGCGGCGCTCCCCTGGGCCGACCGCCGGCCTGCGCCGGCCCGGGACTGAGCGCGGTCAGGACGGGCCGAGGACGGCCCGCATCGGCCTGGGGTCGACCCCCAGGCGCCGCGCGTCCGCGGTCCCGCGGCTCGACACCAGCGGGACTTCGAGGAGCTCGGCCTCATCCCAGGTGGCGAAGGCCGTGGGGCCGCCGAGCAGCTCGATCAGTTCCAGCAGGCGCCGGGTCAGGGGAGCGGGAATGCCGACGATCCGGCGGCGGCGGTGAAACGCGGCCAGGGCGGTCTCGACGATCTGGCGATGGGTCAGCGTCTCCGGGCCGGCCAGCTCGTAGCGGGCGCCGACCGAGGCGGCGCCGGCATCGCCGCCCGGCAGCGCGGCCATGACGCAGTCGGCGACGTCCCCGGCCCAGATGGGCTGAAAGGCCGCCCGCCCGGAGCCGGGGATGGGCATCACGGGCAGCCAGGACATGCGGGCGAGCAGGGTCAGGTACGGGTCGCTGGGCGAGTAGATGATCGAGGGCGCGAACACCGTGTGCTCGAGCGGGGACTCGACCACCGCCTCCTCGGCCACCGCCTTGGCTCGCATCAATCGGGCACGGCTGCGGGTCGAGGCCCCGAGCGTGGAGAAAAACACGAAGCGCCGCACGCCGGCGCGCTCGGCGGCGCGGACCAGCCGCCAGGTGGCCACCCCGGACAGCTCCTCGATCGAGCCGTGCGGCTGGTCGCGGATCACCGAGGCCAGGTGCACGACCGTGTCGACGCCGCGCAGCGCGTGCCGGAAGGAGAGGTGGTCCCCGAGGTCGCCGAGCGCGATCTGGACCCGGACTCGCTCGGGGCCCAGACGCCGGGGGTCTCTGACCAGGCAGCGCACCGGCTCCCCGCTCGCGGTCAAGCGCGCGAGCAGCGCCCGTCCCACGGTCCCCGTCGCCCCCGTCAGTAGCAGCACCAGGGGGAGCCTACCGGCGCCCGCGGTCCCTAGAATGCGCACTTCGCCGGCCACTGCTGGCCTCAGGGAAACGAATCAAAGACAGAGGAATCCGACACACATGGCCTACGTAATCGCCGAGCCCTGCATTGGCACGAAGGACAACTCATGCGTGGAGGTCTGTCCGGTCGACTGCATCCACCCGACGCCCGACGAACCGGACTACGGCAAGGTCGAGATGCTCTACATCGATCCCGAGGAGTGCATCGACTGCGATGCCTGCGTCGAGGCGTGCCCGGTCGACGCCTGCTTCGCCGAGGACCAGCTGCCCGACGAATGGCAGCAGTACACGAAGCTCAACGCCGACTACTACAAGAACAGCTAGTAGTCGTTGGGTTTGGCGGCCGGCCCCTCGGGGGCCGGACGTTGGCCCGGGTTCGAACTTCATTGCTGGGGAATGCGATAGAGGGCTTGCCTCGCTCGCGGCTCCTAAACCCGACCAGACCCCGACTCAGGCCTTGAGAACCGGCCCACCTCGATAGAGAAGGGCGTGACCGCGGCGTATGCGTTGGATTACGACGGGCGCGACATGGCGGCGCTTTTCGGGACCGCTCCGAGCCAGAAACCGCGGGTTGTAGAGCGCGCGTGGCTCGGAATCCTTGGGTGGGCTGCAAAGCCCCCGGAAAACGCGGGTACCAGAGCACACCCCCTCAGCAGCGCCAACGCGCGCTCTGGTCGCCGCGCCTGCCCGACCGACCATCAACCGACGTCTCGGGTTGCCCGCCACGCCTGCCCGACCGACTACCAACCGACGTCCCGGCTTGCCCGCCACGCCGGCACAACTGCCCCCTTCCCCAGCCGATGTTCGGCCACGGCCGCCCGTTCGAGAGCCCATCCGCAACCCGAGGGCCCACCCGCAACCCGACGGCCCACCCGCAACCCGACGGCCCACCCGCAACCCGACGGCCGAGCGCTCACTACCTGTGCGCTCGCTCCGCCTCAAATCGCTACAAGGCCAACGTCACCAGCCGATCGAGCATCTCCGCCCGGGCGAACCGCCTCCTAGGCCATCGGCAGCGACATGCCCGCCGGCTTGGGGGCCGCGGCGAGGGCGGGCTCCTGCATCACGGGCAGCTCGATCGGCGAGAGGGCGATCAGGCCGCGGGCGCCCTGGCGCAGGGCCTGAGCGGCCGGGTCGTCGGGGTCGGCGAAGACCAAGGGCACGCCGGAGTCCGACTGCTCGCGCAGCGGCATCGTGAGCGGGATCTTGGCCAGAAGGGGGACGTCGAGCTCGGAGGCCAGCAGCTGACCGCCGCCCTCGCCGAAGATCTGGAAGCGCTCGCCGCTCGGGGTCACGAACCCGGACATGTTCTCGATCACGCCAGCGATCTCGAGCTTGAGCTTGATCGCCATCTCGGCCGAGCGGGCGGCGACCTTCTGCGCGACCGGCTGCGGGGTGGTGACAATCAGGAACTTGGCCTGCGGAAGCAGCTGGGCCAGCGTCATCGACACGTCCCCGGTCCCCGGCGGCAGGTCGATGAGGAGGTAGTCCAGTGCACCCCAATGGGCATCTTGGAGGAACTGCTGCACGGCGCGGTTGAGCAGCAGGCCGCGCCACATGATCGCCCGCTCTTCGTCGGCCAAAAAGCCCATGGA
>Ga0182024_10003879_pt1 | contig 35036 bp, 28 predicted proteins | sample P32metaG_FD_120480 | JGI IMG/M metagenome (GOLD analysis project Ga0182024, IMG submission 120480) | Permafrost microbial communities from Stordalen Mire, Sweden - P3-2 metaG (Illumina Assembly) | ecosystem: Environmental > Terrestrial > Soil > Wetlands > Permafrost | place: Sweden: Stordalen...
CTGTGTGGCAACTACAAATCGTGGCCACAAATTGTGTGATGCCAACTATCGCATCACAAGATATTGTGGTGGCGGCACCAAAAACCTAAGTAGCCACACAGACTCTGAAGCCTGTCCTACCAAGTACCTCTTGCACATGCCTCCCACTTATTGCGAAGTCGCGTTGCCGGTTCCGCTGCGTTCGTTGTTTACTTACGCGATTCCGGACCACCTCGCAAATTCGGTTTTCGCCGGAAGCCGGGTTCTGGTTCCGTTCCGTAATCGCGCGATGACCGGGGTTGTCGTTGAAGTTTCAACGCGCAGGCCCGATCCCGAGCGCGTAAAAAACGTCCGGGAAATTGTCGAATCTCTCGATCCGATCCCGTCACTGCCGCCGAAACTGCTTGAGCTTGGTCGCTGGGTCAGCGGCTACTACGTCGCGCCGCCGGGAGAAGTTTTTCGCGCCATGCTTCCGCCACAGATTGATCTCCGGCACGAACGGGAATACCTGCTGACTGATTCAGGCCGCGCGCGGCGCGCAGGACTCGATGCGGGCGGGAATCGCACCGAGGAGGAGATCACCGATCTCGCCCTGCTTTCGCTGCTGGAAATCGAGGGCAAGCCTGTGCGCGCCGATCGCCTGCGCAAATTGCCAGGCGGAGAAGCCGCCGCCGAGCGCCTGCTGCGGCGCCGGCAACTGGAATCGCGCGAGGTTGCCGTGCACCGGCATGCGCGGCTGCAGAAAATCTTCGCGTGGAATGCGGAAGTGGGAAGCGATTCGCTGCCGGAAAAAGAGGCGCGCATTTTCCACGTTCTCGCCGAGGAACGCGGGCCACTACCGCTGCCGGCACTGGCGAAGCTCTCCAAAGTCTCGCGTCCGTTGATCGAACGCCTGATTCGCCAGGGAAAGTTGAAAAGTTGGGAAGAACCGCTCGCGGTCGAAGAGGATCTTTTCGAGGTGGATTACACGCCTCCATCCAATGTCTTGAACGTGGATCAGGAGCGCGAATTGAAAGAAATTTGCGCCTGGCTGGATGCGGGCGCGTTCAAAGCAGGGCTGCTTTACGGGGTGACGGGAAGCGGGAAAACGGAAGTGTACCTCGGCGCAGTCGAGGCGGCGCTCGCGCGCAACAAGACCGCGCTCATTCTGGTTCCGGAAATCGCGCTGACGATGTGGATCGGACGGATTTGCAGGGCGCGATTCGGCGCGGGCGTTGCGGTGCTTCACAGCACTTTGCCGGAAGTGGAACGCGCGCGCGAGTGGTGGCGCGTGCGGCGCGGAGAGGCTCGCGTCGTGGTGGGCACTCGTTCGGCTGTGTTCGCTCCACTTGAAAATCTCGGCCTGGTTGTCGTGGATGAAGAGCAGGAAGCGAGCTACAAGCAGGAAGAAACGCCGCGTTACCACGGCAGAGACGTTGCCATCGTACGCGCGAAACTCGAAGGAGCCGTCGCGCTGCTGGGTTCGGCGACGCCGTCCCTTGAGAGTTTTCACAACGCGCGCTCGGGAAAATATCAACTCCTCCAGCTCGAATCACGAGTGGAAAATCGGCCACTCGCGCCAGTCGAGATTGTTGACCTGCGCGAAGATTTCCGCACCACGCACAAAGCCACTCCGCTCTCCTCCAAACTCACCGAAGCGATTACTGTGCGCCTTGCGAACGGAACGCAGTCCCTGATCCTGATCAATCGCCGGGGATATTCCTGGTTCGTGATCTGCCGGTCGTGCGGCGCGGGAATTCAGTGCGAGAATTGCAGCATCTCGCTGACGTATCACAAGCAGCGCGGGCGGCTCGAATGCCACTATTGTGGATTCTCGCGGCGCGTGCCGAAGACCTGCCCGAAATGCGCGTCCGAACATGTTTATTTTTTTGGCGCCGGCGCGGAGCAACTCGAGGAAAAGCTACGGGAGAAATTTCCCGGCGCAAAAGTCGCGCGCCTGGACCGGGATTCCGTCCGCACCAAGCGAGCTTACCAGCAGGTGCTCGGCGATTTTGCCACCGGGAAACTGGATATCCTCGTTGGCACGCAGATGGTCGCCAAGGGGCACGATTTCCAGCGCGTCACGCTGGTGGGCGTGGTTTCCGCGGATTCGCAGCTCAGCCTGCCGGATTTCCGCGCCGCCGAGCGCACGTTTCAACTGTTGGCGCAGGTAGCCGGACGCGCCGGACGCGGCGCACTTCCCGGTGAAGTTTTGGTCGAGACATTTTATCCGGAACATTACGCGATTCAGCTGGCCGCGCGGCAGGACTACCTCGCGTTTTATGAGAGGGAGCTGCAGTTTCGCCGCTTGCTGCACTATCCGCCCTTCACGGCGCTCGCCAGCGTGCTGGTGCGCGACACGAAAATCGAAAATGCGATCCGGTGGTCGCGGCAACTGTCGTCGTTTCTCGCGCCGCAGGAATCGCGCGGCGTGAAGGTGCTGGGTCCCGCAGCAGCCCCGCTCGCGCGGCTCAAGCGCGAGTACCGCTTCCAGTTTTTACTGAAGGCTCCTAAGAGGACGCAGCTCACGCGCGTTCTATCGGAGCTTTTGGCGTTCAGTGAAGAGAGGGAAATTCCCGCGAAGGCGGTGCTGGTGGATGTGGATCCGCTGAGTTTGTTTTGAGACGCGATCTTAGTAGCGTAGGCTTCAGCCTGCGCGATTTTTTATTTTTGCGAAAGTCAAAATCGCGCAGACTGAAGTCTACGCTACCTAACCAAAACCGGCATTGGCATAAAACACAGGATGAACATAAGAATCGCGAAGCCGGTCCAGATCAGTCGCGACCGATCGAGCTTTTCCCACTGGTTGAGCAGCGGAGGATGACGGAAACCGATCGCCAGCAGCAGGACAGACCACAGGATCCATCCCTTCCAGAAAAATACGCCAATGGGAAGCAAAAGCAAGGCGAGGGCAATCGAGATTCGACGATGGTACTTGCTGGCCACGGCGTACAAAATATGCCCGCCGTCCAGCTGTCCGCCGGGGAGCAAATTGAGCGCAGTCGCAAAGAGGCCTACCCATGCCGCCCGGCCCACGGGATGCAACAGCAAATCGCCCGGCGCCACGCCGGGCCGCAGAATCGCCACAAGAATACGCAACGCGAGTGGTTGTCCAAAAACAATCGAGGCGTGCGCGTCCGAGAACGGAACAACCTTCGAACTCAAAACCGCAATGGCCAGCGCGGGAATCGCAAAGAGGAATCCCACCACAGGCCCGGAGAGCCCCACATCAAATAATGCCTTACGATTGTAAATGGGAGACCGGATGCGGATGAACGCGCCCATGGTTCCAATCAGCGTCGGTGCAGGGATGAAATAAGGATAGCTGGCGGAAATCCCATAGTACCGGCACGCGAAAAAATGCCCCAATTCGTGCGCGAGCAAAATCCCGATCAGCGTAAACGCAAATGGCACTCCGGCGAGCAGAAGTTGCGGGTGCGCGAGCAAAGTAGAGTAGGTTGAAAAAAAATCGTCGAAGTCGGGTGATTGTCCCGACGCATAGGAAGAAGCAAATTGCGCCCCAACCGCCAGAGTGGAAATCAACGTCAACACGAACAACGTTACTGCAATTGCCAGGGATTTCCGTTTATAGCGCGATTCCCGATCTTCCCAGAACGTATTTGGCGGCAAATCCCAGGCCCTGATGACCGGGGTGGGCGTCTCCACCGCTAGAGGCTCGATGTTGCTGCGATCGCTCATGCGAGACTAGATGCGCTATGGGCCGCGCGGGAACTCAAATTAAAAGGGGGATGTGCCGTGAAAAAATATCGTGCCGGGAACGCGTTGTGCAAATCCGCGCTCAGAGTGTTTGCAATTCCTTGCCGGGTTTGAACCGCACCGCCTTGCCGGGGGGGATGCTGACTTCCTGTCCGGTCCGTGGATTGCGCCCGATGCCGGTCTTGCGGGGCCGCACATTGAACACACCAAATCTCCGCAACTCGATTCGTTCGCCTTTGCCGAGGGCGCTCTTCATCGCGCCGAAAACGGTCTCGACGGCTTGTTCCGCCTTGGTTCGGCTCACGCCGGTTTTGTTCACCACCGCGTTGACGATATCGAGCTTAATCACAACCAGCCTCCTGCTTTCCGACGGCAAGCTATGCTAGACATGCAGTTGCGGGTTGTCAAGCCGCACGCGCTCAGTTAAGATGCGCGTCTTCAACACGCGACGTTTCGTGAATTTCGTCCAGGGCAGGCTGGGATGTCTTCCCCGGAGGCACGTGCGCGATACCACTCAGGAGGCCCGGATGTCGGTTAAGCCCGATCATTGGATTCGCAAGATGGCGCTCGAACACAAGATGATCGAGCCGTTTGAAGATCGCCAGGTCCGCGATGGCGTCATCAGCTACGGGGTCTCAAGCTATGGGTATGATCTCCGCGTCGCCGACGATTTTCGCATTTTCACCAATGTAAATTCAACCATCGTCGATCCCAAGCACTTTGATTCCCGGTCCCTGGTCGAGTTCAAAGGGGATGTTTGCCTGATTCCTCCCAACTCGTTTGCGCTCGGCCGCTCGGTGGAATACTTCCGCATCCCGCGCAATGTCCTGACGATCTGCCTGGGAAAATCCACGTACGCGCGTTGCGGGATCATTGTGAACGTGACGCCGTTCGAGCCGGAGTGGGAAGGCTTCGTCACGCTCGAAATCAGCAACACCACGCCGCTGCCCGCAAAAATTTACGCCAACGAAGGACTCTGCCAGGTTCTCTTCTTTGAATCCGATGAAGCGTGCGAGATTTCCTACAAGGATAAGAAGGGGAAGTATCAGGCCCAGCAGGGAATCGTCCTGCCGCGGCTTTAGCGGAGTTGGTTTTTGGTTGTCATTCCGAGGAGCGGAGCGACGAGGAATCTCTCCTTGGTTTGCCCCAAAGAAAGAGGGATTCCTCGTCGCTCCGCTCCTCGGAATGACAAGCCGAGTTTATTTCGCATACGACTAGTGGCCAGGCGCTTTGCCGCCGCGCATGAAATATTTCCACTTATCGACGTCAACGGAAACGGCAACATCGAAGAACCCCACCATCATTTCCTCGTAGGTTTGCTCTCCCCAGCGAACTTCCTCGTTCGGATCGGGATTGTGGGGATTGTCACTCGAATTGTCGTACCACGCGACGGCTTGAAGGACGGTTCCCGCCTTGAGCGGACGAGGCTCGGCAAGCTGGTAGGTCAACTGCCATTCGAAATCCCAGCGAACTTTGAGCAGCGGTTCGATGCGGCCGTCGGGTTGGATGATGTTGTATTCGAATTTCTTTCCTCGCCAGTGCATATGAGGAAAGAATCCAAGAAGCGTCGCGTCATTGGGCAGCGATCCGCGCGCCTCGACGCGGTAATCGTCCGCGTGGGGAGGAATCACGAAGTGGTCGTTGGTCAACTGCAGCGTCAGCACGCGCTGGAGTGGAGGTTGCTTTGCGAATACGAGCCCAATGGCCGGGCGGTCGTTTGCGGCATCGCCCATGGCCATGTAGTGCATCTGGATCACCAGGTCGGATCCGGCAGGAATCAATTTGGCCATCCCAGAGTTCAAAATTACCGGCGAGCTGCCGGGAGCATAGACGAGCAGGATATCGCTGTCAGTCCATTGCGCGTCGCGCCGACCCTGCTCGTCGGTCAGAGTATCCTCGGTGAACGGCACGCCGGCCGGGGCATTGCGCAGCCATTTCGAATCAGGCGGCCGAATATAAACGACCCCGTGATGCACGTGATCGCGGCTGGTCGGACGAAGTTCCGCCATTTGCACCCAGCGGTCCTCGCGAAAGTTCGTGGGCACGATCTCGTACGTATAGTCAATGTCACCCTTCCGGGCGAGCGCGACCGCTTTTGGCATCTCGATCACATCGTCCGGCGTGGAAATATTCCAGCCATCCGTCATTGGAGGTGCGGGCTTCGCATCGCGCTGATTCCCCGCTAGCGCTCCGCTCGCAGCCCAGGTTGACAACAATTTGATTTCGTCCGGCGTCAGAGAAGGATCGTTTGCGAAGTGGCCGTAATTCGGGTCGGCGAGCCATGGCGGCATTTTTTTGCTGACCGCCGATTCCGCGATCGCCCGCGCGCGCGGGGCGGCCTGGGCATAAGTGGTCAACGGAAATGCCATTTCGCCGGGCCGGTGGCAATTCTGGCAATGTTTTTCCAGGATGGGTTGCACGTCCCGGTAGAAGGTTGGAATCGGGGAATTACTCTGCGAACGCGCGGTGGTGGCTTGCAGCAATAGCGCGGCCAGACCAAATGTTGCAACGGTGTACGCGCGTCCCTTTTTCATTCGAGAATTTCACCACAAAAACTATACACCGACGGGCTGCGCATCATGAGGTTCGCCGGGATGGCTCATCGGGTAGCCGCGGCTGCGCCATCCTTCATAGCCTTCGGCGAGGGGACGGATTCGAGTAATCCCCTTGCTGCGAAGAAGAAGCGCCAGGCGCGCGGCCGTGACTTCATTCGGGCAAGCACAAAATAGAATAATCTCGCGGTCGCGCGGAATGACCTCGTGGGCCTCCTCAAGATCCGCTGCGTCCATGTGCAGCGCCCCGGGGATCGTCTGCGGCTGCGCTTCGAAATCGAACGCATGCCGCAGGTCAACTATGATGAGGTCCTCGCCGGCGTCAATTTTCCCTTTGAGTTCTTCCGGAGTGATCCGGGCGATCTTCAGCTTGCCCAGGAACCTGCGGCGGTTATAGGATTTCCAGCCAATGTAGCCGCCGAATCCCGCCACGAGGATAAATAGAACCCATTTGCCCGTGTACGCCATGTTGGCGGCAACGTGTTCGAGTTCTCCGCTGAACACATACCCTGTAATCGTGAATGAGCCCACCCAAAGCAGCGCCCCAGTCACGTCATAGAGCAGGAATCGCCGCCAGCCCATGCGGATGATCCCCGCGAGCGGCGCCGCCATCGCATTCAAACCGGGGACAAACTTCGCTACGAGCAGGACACGCGCGCCATTTTTGCTGAAGCTCACCTGAGTCCGGCGAACGCACGAATCGGGCTCCAGCGAGATCCGGCACAGCAACTGGAGAACGCGCACTCCCTTATGCTTTCCCAGTTGGTACCACATCGAGTCACTCGAGACTGCGGCGAACACGGCCAGTGACAGGGCCACCCACAAATTCATCTGGTGCATTCCCGAGAGGGCGCCTGTCGCCAGCAGCAAAGGCGCCGAAGGGATCGGCAAGCCCGCTTGTTCGACGAAGACCCAGGCGAACACCAGCATGTAGCCGTGCCGCACAACGAATTGAAGCGTCTCGCCCACTTACTTTCCCTTGGAGGTCACAATTGGTGCTGGACTTCCCCAGGCCCCTGTAAAAACAAATTCCTCGAGTGATTTTCGGCGGCGCGGAGCGAGTTCGCGCTCGCGGTAGGCTTCGGGCAAAGCCTCGGCCTCCCCGGGATAGCCCATCGCGATCACGCTCACGGGTTCCCAGTCGTCCGGAATAAGAAAAAGCTTTCGCGCAGCCTCAACATCGAATGCGCCCATCTGGTGGGTGGAAAGCCCAGCCGAGGTCGCTTGCGTAACCAGATTGGATGTCGCAAGACCCAGATCGTGGAGCCCGAGCCGGTTTGGTGAACCGTCTCTTTCGAGTCTGGTATGCGCGAGAGTCATGATCAAGACCGGGGCTTTCTGAGCCCACGCGCGGTTGGACTCCACAAGCGTGCCCGCAAGAACATCAAAATTTTTGGGATCGTCGCGCGTCGCTATCACGAAAGCCCATGGCTGTTCGTTGCGCGAGGAAGGCGCCCACCGGGCCGCTTCGAGGACGCTGCGAATCTTGAAAGCTTCCACAGGCTGGTCGGAGAAGGCCCGGGAGCTCCAGCGCCGTCCGATCAGCTCGTGAATTGGGGTTTCTGTTGCTGCTGGTTTTTCCATGGCCATCTCTCTACTTGGTCCCCCATCGGATTTGACTCACATGATGAACAAGATTGGCTGGATCGGCAAGTCCCCCAGCCTTTTGTGGTCACCCTTTTCGGGCATGGGGGGGCTTGCGATCCTGCGGGGCGTGAGTTTGAACTTTGATCTTACGCCGTGGTCTTCTGCAGTAGCTCGGCTTCGATGGTGATTTTGACTTCATCGCCGACCATGACTCCGCCGCCTTCAATCAACGCGTTATAAACCAATCCAAAGTCTTTTCGATTAATTTTCGTCGTGGCAGTGACCCCTGCCCTCACGTTGCCCCAGGGATCTTTCTGGGGCGGCGTAGGACCTTCTACGTCAAAGGTGACTTCCTTGGTGACGCCCCGAATCGTCAGATCGCCGGTCAGTTTGAAATGCTCCGGGCCGGCTGCTTCAATACGCTTGGATCGGAACGTCATTGTGGGGTGGTTTGCAACATGAAAGAAATCGGCGCTGCGCAGGTGCTCGTCACGCTGCGGCTCGCGGGTATTGATCGAGGCCGTCTCCAAACTCACCTCAACGCTCGACCTCGTCAAATCGGCGGGATCCAGAATCACTTTACCGCTGAGCTTGCTGAATTCGCCTCGCACATTCGAGATCATAAGGTGCCGTACGCTGAAATGCGCCGCCGAATGGGCGGGATCAATCTGCCATTCGGTTGGTTTGGCGCTTTGGGATGTTGCGGTAACTGTTGCATTCATGTTCGTTTCTCCTTTTGTCATTTTCAATGCTATTCAATGGGTTATCAGAGCACTCCCCGGCAATAAAATCATTCTGGTGATTCGCACCCTTCCTCTTGCCCCCGCGCCTCCTCGAGCAGGACCAGAAACTGGCGCAACTTTTTTTCGGAAAGGCGGCGCAATTGTTTGCGATGGAGCTGCTGCACGGGCTCATCGAGGCCGCGAAGAATTCGCAGGCCCTCAGCGGTGATGCGCGTCTTCACGACGCGGCGATCCTTGATCTCCCGGGCGCGGGCGATCAGCCCCCTCGATTCCATGCGGTCGAGCAGCCGGGTGATATCGGGGTCGCGCGAAATCAGGCGGCAACCGATTTCGGTGCAACCCAGGCCGGCATCTCCCGCGCCCCGCAGGACGTGCAGGATGTTGTACTGCGCGCCGGAAAGCCCCACCGTTTTCACCAGCGCCTCGGCCTCTCGTGTAAAGGCATCCGCGGTCCGAAGCAGGCTGACAAATACCAGGCTCTGCGTGAGCGCTTCGGGCGACACCGGATTCCGTGCCACTTTTTGTTTCTTTATCATGCGTAAATAATAGTCGTTTTAACGAATATTGTCAAGAGGAAAGTTGGGGGCTCGTGCTTTTGTTCGTTACGCCCCGGCGGAGCCCTTCGGGGAATCCACGGAAAGGCCCTGGCGCGGAGGGCGCCGTGAATTCCGGAATTTACGGCTTTTGCGCCGGCCGGATCTGGATTTCGCTGATAAAGCTTCCCGGCGCCTGCGTCACCAGTGCGGCCACTGCGTGCGCCACGTCTTCGGGCTGCAGCATTTTTGAGGCGTCCTTGCCAGCGTGAGGGGAGAACTCCGTATTTACCGTCCCCGGGCAGACGGCGCTCACGCGTATACCGTGCGCCCGCAGGTCCTCCGCCGTGCACCCGGACAGGCCGAGGAGCCCCCATTTCGAGGCGCAATAAATCGCGCCACCCGCGAAGGTGCTTTTCCCCGCAAGGGAACTGATGTTGATGATGTGGCCCGTTTTCCGGCGAATCATTTCCGGAGCGACCGCGCGGCTCACGAGAAAAACGGATTTCAGATTCGTGCCAAGGACCGCCTCCCAGCTCGCTTCCGTTTGGTCATGAAAAGGGCCGAAAACGCCGATCCCGGCGTTGTTGACGAGAATGTCGATGGGGCCCAGTTGCTGTTGGGTATTGCGAATCAGGCGGGAAATCTGGTCTTCACACGTGACGTCTGCCGGGAGGGCCACGGCCTCGATGCCGGCGGCGCGCAAGGCGGACATCGCCTCTTCAAGCTTGGGCTGTGATCGCGCGCATACGGAGACACGTGCGCCCATTTCGCCGAGCCGACGGGCAATGGCAAGACCAATCCCGCGGCTGGCTCCGGTAACGAGGGCCACCTGGCCTGAGAGGGAAACTCCTTGATTCATTATATCTCCTTGCGTGTTTTGTTCGGAAAAGTGATACTCTGGCCCAGGCTTCCTTTGTCAGAAGACATCCATCATACCACTAGAGTAATTTTGGCCCGAGAAGCGTCTAAATACTTTAGTGAGGGAGCCGGAGGGAATGACGCTTGCGCGGTGGATTAAGATTCCCTATAATTCCGAGAGTTTTGAACTGCCATTTCAATCGAGAATTTAAAATTGCGATCAAGTTTATGGAAATCTGCGGAGGAGGCTGGAAGCCGATGATACGAAAGTGGATGGTGACGGGCGCCGGTCTATTGTGGATTGCGCTGGGTCTTGGGACAGGCGCGGCGAAATTGTGGGCAGCGCCACAGGCGCCAGCAGCCCAGGATCAGGCAAAGCCAGCCTACACGCTGGCCGAATACAACTCATACAAAGACGCGGACGGGGAGCAGAATCCTACAACAAGAATCGCGAAGCTTGATGCCTTCGTCAAGCAGTACCCCAACTCCACGTTGATGCCGTACGTTTACCGCGACTACTATACGACGGCAATGGCCACGAAAAATTACGCGCAGGCCATTGATTATGCCGATCGTATGATCGCCCTCGGAGACAAGATTGACGCGCCAGGCAAGCTGGAAGCCTATTACACGCGTGCCCAGGCTTTTTATCTCGGTTCGAACGACAAGGCCTTTCAGGCGCCCGACTTCCTCACCAAGGCGCGCGATGCCGCCATCGCCGGGCTGAAGGCTCTCGATGACGTCCCGAAGCCCCCCGCCGTTGCGCAGGACCAGTTCGACAAGCAGAAAATGGCCATCAGCGCCCTGTTCAATCAGATTGCCGCAATGACTTCGACGTCCCTGAAGGATTACGCTGCCGCCGCTACCTACTACAAGGCTGCCTTAGCCCTCGATCCTAGTGATGCGGTTTCCCACTACCGCCTGGGAGTGGTTGATTTGCAGATGACACCTCCTGCGGCCACCGAAGGCCTCTGGGAGCTGTCGCGCGCCATCGCCCTCAAGGCACCGAGTTCTCCGCAGGTTCAGGCCTATCTGAAGAATCAGCTGACCCGGTACCAACAGCCCGCTTGTGACAAACTGGTGGACGATCAGGTGAACGAACTTCTCACGCTGGCGGCCGGTTCGCCGACCATGCCCGCGACTTTGAGCATCCCCAGCGCGGCCGACTTGCAGAAAGCGCGGGACGATACCACGAACTTCCTACCGAACCTCAAGGCAGGGGGTGATGCCGGCAAAGTCATGTGGCTTGCCAGCTGCGGCCTCGAATATCCCGACGTTGGCGTGCGCGTCATGGATGCTCCTGCCGTGGATGGCGATAACGTGACCCTGAAGGTATTCCGCGGTGCGACGCCCGAAGAGATTGAGGCGGCCACGGATGCCAACATGGAAGTCCACATCGTTGACCAGCCGGAAGCGAAGCGCCTGGAGAAGGATGCGGTTGTCCGGTTCACGGGCACGCTCACCGGCTATACGCAGAGCCCATTCATGCTGACCTGGGACAAGGCGAAAATTAACCCCGAAGACCTGCCGGAAGAGAAGGCAGCGCCGAGCAAGAAGAGTCCAGGAAAGAAGGCACCGGCGAAGAAGGCATCCGAGTAGGGCTCTCATTCAAATCAGTATCGGTTCAAAAATAAATCACCCGGCCCCGGGAATGTTCCGGGGCCGTTTTTATTAGGGATATACGAACTGAAATCTGCCAGCGGCGGCCAAGCGTGTGCTGTAGGGGTCAGGCGCGACGGTGGGACCGGTGATCCAGCTTATAGAGGCCAATCTTGCGGATGAGTGTGTTCCGGTGGATTCCGAGCAGGCGCGCGGCGCGAGACTGGTTGCCTCGCGAGCGGTCCAGCACACGCTTGATAAACTTCTTTTCGAATTCGTTGATCGCTTCGTCGAACTGAATGCCGCGTTCCACCATCTGCCCGACCAGGGTCTCGAGTTGATCTTTCACGTTCGCACGCTCCGCCCAGAAAATTTTTAGGCCGCAATTTCCGGCCGGATTTAATTGAGTTCGTGGCCTGTTAACTGCCGATACGCTTCCCTGTATTTGGCCCGTGTCGCTTGAACTACTTCGGCGGGGAGTTCCGGGCCGGGCGGCTGCTTGTTCCACCCGATCCGCTCGAGGTAGTCGCGGACATACTGCTTATCGAACGAGGGCTGCGCGCGGCCGGGCTGGTAGCCTTCCGCTGGCCAGAAACGTGAGGAATCCGGCGTCAGGGCCTCGTCAATCCAGATCAATTGATCGCCGACCAGGCCAAATTCAAATTTCGTGTCGGCGAGAATGATGCCTCGCGGCTCGGCATACGCGGCCGCCCGGCGATAAATTTCCAGGCTCACGGCGCGAATGCGTTCGGCGAGTTCGCCGCCGACGAGTGAAGCGGCTTCGTCAAATGAAATGTTCTCATCGTGTCCCGCGGTGGCCTTGGTTGAAGGCGTGAAAATCGCGCTCGGCAGCCGGTCGGATTCCTGCAAGCCGGCCGGTAGCGGAATCCCGCAGATTTTCTCTGTGGCGCGGTAATCCCTCCATCCTGAGCCGGAAAGGTACCCGCGAACCACGCACTCGACGGGCAGCGGATTCGTTTTCCGGCAGAGCATGGACCGCCCTTCAATCTGCTCGCGGTACGCCGCGAGTTCCGGAGGGAAATCAGCGGAAGTCAGCACGTGATTGGGAATGATGTCGCGCAGCAGGTGAAACCAGAAAAGCGAAAGCTGCGTCAGCACGCGTCCCTTATCGGGGATAGGAGTGGGCAACACCACATCAAACGCCGACAGACGGTCCGTCGCCACGATCAGCAGGCGATCGCCAACCGCGTAGAGATCGCGGACTTTCCCGCGATTGAGAAACTGAATTCCGGGGAGACTTGTCTCCCATACGATTGCGTTCATTTGTGGAGAAGCCACGAGTGATTCATTCCTTTTTGAGAGGCGGGTATTCTAGCGCAAGGTGCGGCGATGTCAACGGAGAACAAAAACGGAAAGTGGAAAACTTGTGCACATCGAAAAGGGAGCGATGAATCGGAGGGAAATTTTTGCAGAAGAAGACTCCTCCGTGTTCTCTGCGCCCTCTGTGTTAAAGATTTTCGAAGTCGATCGTCAAAACAAAACTTTTAACACAGAGGGCACAGAGAAGAAGCTCTAAGCCGCGTTCGTCGCTGCTTGAGCCGATGCCGGCTCGTCCCAGCGGACCGAGACCAGTTTTGAGACGCCCGGCTCCTGCATCGTGACGCCGTACAGGACCGTTGCCATCTCCATCGTTTTACGGTTGTGCGTCACGACGATGAACTGCGTCCCCGCGCTCATTTCCGATACGAGTTTCGTGAAGCGCCCGACGTTGGCTTCATCGAGCGGGGCGTCCACCTCGTCCAGAATGCAGAAGGGACTTGGCTGGTAGCGGAAGATCGCGATCAATAGCGCGAGCGCCGTCATCGCTTTTTCGCCGCCCGAAAGCAGCAGGACGTTCTGCAAACGCTTGCCCGACGGCTGCGCCACTACGTCAATCCCCGGCTCGCCTGAGCTATCGGGCTCGGAAAGCCGCATCTCGCCGGTTCCTCCGCCGAACAAAGTGTGGAAGGCCGTGGCGAAATTCCGGTTGATGATCTCAAAGGCTTCCTCGAATTTTTGTTTGCAGACCTGGTCGAGCTCCGCGATGGCCTGCTGGGTATCGGTGATGGATTGGAGCAGGTCGGAACGTTCGCGGCCGAGGAAATCGAACCGTTGTTCACACTCGTTGAATTCCTCAAGCGCCATCATATTGATCGGCCCCATGGACTCGATTCGGGTTTTCAGTTCGTGATACTCGGCGTCGGAAGCCCGCAGCTGCTCGCCGGAAAGCAGGGCGGGGAATTCCGCGATCAGATCTTCGGGCTGTGCGTTCAGTTCTTCGACGCAGGATTGCCGCAGATGCTCGCGTTCGGAATCGTTCCGCGCGCGTTCAATCTCATGCTTGCCGCGTTCCTCGCGGAAGTCGCCAAGTTTTTGGCGCGCCATCCGCAGAGCGTCGTCGGCCTGCGTGGAGCGAACGCGAGTGTCCTTGAATTCCCGTTCCATTTCGGCGCCGCGCGCTTCGAGGCGTTGTTTTTCCGCTCGCAGAGATTCCACCTGGCGTTGATGTTCCGCAGTTTGCTCCGCGAGTTGTTGCTGCTCGTGAAGGAGCGAATCGTGTTGCAGGACCAGCGATGAGCGGCGCGCGACAAGTTCCTGCAATTCCGACCTCATTCGCGCCGCATGCGTTTCGGCGCTGGCGAGGCGTTCCGCCAGCGTTGCCATCTCCGCGCGCCGCGCTGCCAGGTCTTCCTGCTTCGCCTGGGCATTCTGGCGCAGGGCATTCTGCTGCTCCATCGCGCGAACGATTTCCTCTTCGGCAGCCGCGCGCGAAGCTGAAATCTCGCCGCGGCGCTGTTGCGCAACCTCGGCTCGCCGCTGGGAGGATGCCGCATCGCTGCGCACCCGCGCGAGTTCGGTTTGGCAGGTGTTCAGTTCCATGCCGAGCCGCACCATGTCGCCCCGCGCCTGATCGCGCTGCAGCGTAGCCGCCACGGCCAATTTTTCGGATTCCACGTGCTGGGCCATGGCCTGTTCGAGCGCGATTTCTCTGGCTCGAAGATTCTCTTCAGTATGACGCAACGCGGCCTGCGCCTCTGAAGCGGCGCGCTCGAGTTGCAATACCTCCGCATCGAGCGACCGCAATTCGCGTTTCATGCCCAGCGGCCCGGCCTCCGATGGCCGTCCACCACTCACAACGCGGCCCTGATACGTGGTGCCGTCGGGAGTGACGAACGAATAGGCCGGATTTTCGCGCGCGAGCCGTTCTGCCACTGCTGACTCGGCCACCAAAAATGATGATTGCAGACGGGGCAGATATTGCTTGGCCGCCGGTCCCAGCGGATCGCGGAATTCCACCAGGCGATCGAGCCGCGAAACAGTTTCCTTCTCGATTTCGTAGGGGATTACGGGTTCGTTGGGCTGCAAGTTCAGCTTGCGAAGCGAATCAATAAAGAACGTCGCGCGGCCGCCGACTTCATCGCGAAGCAGCGCGATGCCCGCGCGGGCCACGTCAAAGGTTTCGACCACGACGTATTCCAGTTCATCGCGCAGAAATTGCTCGATGGCGCCCTCATACTGCTGCTCGACTTCGGTGTAATCGGCCAGTACGCCGACGGCGCGGAAGCCTGCTGACTCGTCCGCGCCCTGACTCGATGCGAATAATTTCTGGACAGCATCCGCCGTGTAGGAGCGATCGTTCAGTATCTGCTCGACCGAAGCGCGCCGCGCGCGGCCGCCTGCCAGAGCATCGCGCGCGCTTTCGGCCCGCGCCGTGACTTCATGTTGTTCGCGGCGAAGCTCGGAAATTCGTCCTTGCGCGCTGCGAACGATTTCTTCCAGGCTGCGCGAGCGTTCCAGCACCGAATGCCAATGCAGGTCCGCGGCTTGCGCGCGATCACGGTGATGCAGCGATTCTTCGAGTAGCTGCTGCTCCTGCTGCTCGTAGCGCGTGACGCCTTGAACGTGATGCGCCAGCGCCTGCTCCGCCTGCGCCTGATCGCCGTGCAGGCGCGTGAGTTCGTCTCCGAGTTCCGCTGCGGAACGCCGCAGCGCGGCAATGCGCGCCTCGGTCGAATCGTGAGCGCCGGAAATTTCCGCGGATGCCGCGGCAAGATTCGCCAGAATTGCTTCGACGCGCGCCACTTCGCCCTGCAGAGAGGTGACCGATTCACCGTGCGCTGCCGACCGCGCCTCAACCAGCGCTGCCTGCGCGCAGGCTTGTTCGATTTCGAGATCGAGTTGCTGGACCCTGCCCGTCAGTTCGGAGGTGCGCTGCCGGTTGAAGAGGATACGATTCTCGCTGCGGTCGAGTTCAAGCGCCGTCTGGCCCAGGACGTTCTGGTGCTGCCGTAATTCGCCTTCCAGTTCATAGGTGCGCGCGCCAAGCCGTTCCTGCTCGGCTTCCCATTGGCTCACCGACTGCGCTTCGCGAGATTCGTGCTGCGAGATTTCGCCAAGCAAACCCGCAAGACGTTCCGCCTCGAGGTCAAGTTCTTTCGCTTTACTGGCAAGAACTTGCCGGAGCAACCCGCGCATCTGCTCGCGGATTTCCGCATACCGGTGCGCTTTCGAGGCTTGCCGCTTGAGCGACGCGAGCTGTTTTTCGACTTCCACATAGATGTCATTGATGCGGGAAAGATTTACTTTGGAGGATTCCAGCTTGGCTTCCGAGAGACGCCGCTTGGACTTGAACTTCGTGATGCCAGCCGCTTCCTCAATGATCGCGCGGCGGTCGGTCGGCTTCGAACTGAGAATCAGGCCGATCCGGCCCTGCTCGATGATGGCGTAGGAGTCCGGCCCCAGGCCGATTCCCATGAACAAGTCCTGAATGTCGCGCAACCGCGCCACGCGCCCGTTGATGAGGTACTCGCTCTGCCCGGAGCGATACAGTCGCCTGCCAACCACGACTTCGCCAGGCTTCAGATTCATCGCGGGCTTTTCAGAGGCACGCTTTTTCTTCATGAAGGCGGGTTTACTATCAGTTTCCTCTTCCCCAACGGTATCAAGATTCTCTTCCGCTTTCTCTGTGCCCTCAGTGTTCTCTGTGTCAAATCCTTCCGCTGATCCGCCGAAAGCGCTATCGGGCACTGCAACGGGCCCCGCTGCCGTTTCACCGGTGCCGCTTCCCAGCACAAATGCAGCAGCCTCAACCAGTTCGGGATCAACCAGGGTTAACGTGACTTCCGAGAGCCCCATCGGCGGCCGCTTGGCCGTGCCGTTGAAGATGCAGTCGGACATGCGCTCGGCGCGCAACGATTTGTGGCTCTGCTCGCCGAGAACCCAGGAGATCGCGTCGACGATATTGGATTTTCCGCAGCCATTCGGCCCGATGATGCACGTAAGCCCAGCTCCGCTGAATGTAATCTGCGTCTTTTCGCAGAACGATTTGAAGCCCACCAGCTCAACTTTGCGCAGTTTTAGCAAGATTTCCCCTTTATGGCCTCCGCCGGACGCGCGCCAGCACGTAGCTCAAACACAATTCTCGGCAGAGACGGGTTCCGATTCCTGGGAAGGACGCAAACTGCGACAAATACGCTGAAGGGTCGTTTAGCAGTGGCCCAGCCGCCTGGCGCTACGATGGCGGTTACGGGAAAACAAGTTATCACGCGGTATGAGGGAAGTAAAGACGGGGCGGACGAAAGGCTAACTATTTTCGAGCCATCTCAAAAATGGGCCTTGTGGGTCGCAGCTTCAGCTGCGACATAAACTACCCTCGAAGAGCGTGCTTTAGCCCCTGTGTCGCCCCTGCCGGGGCTGTCTTCTATTTCCTGTCATATTTTCCCACCGCTTACGCGGTGGGCTACGTTCTGGCGTCCCTCCGGGACTTCCGGCAATGCCATCTACCGCTCATGCAATCCATGCCGGCTAGTTCGAATTCCGCCGCCCATGTGAAAACCTTGATCAAGCAATCTCAATGCCTGCAGTTGAGCGCGTTCGTAGGATTCTTCTTGAACCGCGAGGATCTCAATTTGACGAGCCAGCAGGTCGCTGATGGAAGTTGACTGCCTGGCAGCGATGATCTTGGCCTTTTGAATGGTTTGCCGGTCGAGACTGATAACAAGATGCTGTTTCGCGTTGTTCGCTAGGACAGCCATTTCATTCCCCCTCAGCACATCATACAGGTCACTGCAACTCGAGTTATCTAGCCCATGATCGCAGTAAAGCACATTATCGTTGAAAACGGCCGCGTTCCGCTGGAGCAAAAGAGTTCGGGCCACCCTCCCTTGGGAGGATTACATTTTTCTGATACATTCCTCAGTACTTGATTTTTCACGGATGCAACACTCGCCAAAAGGGTTCAATTTGCTTTTCTGGTATTGAATGGAGGTTAACCTATGGCCGATTCTGGCTCAGACTTCCAAGTAAAGTCCCACATTCCATTCTTTTTCTACGACGTTATTGGTCGCATGATGCCGGGCGCATACCTAATAATTGGAGTGATGTTGTGCTACCGACCTTTCTTTCACTGGGAACAGTTTGTTTCATTTCTCAATGACACAAAGGCTCTAAGTATGTCCGGGGGACTTGCAACCGTAGTCGTGGGTGCGGGACTGTTGTTCTTTGCCTTTGTTTCCTCGTTCTTTGGGTTTCTTCTCGCGGCGCTCTCCTACGTTGCAATTGAAAAATGGTTTTGGCACTCGTGTCCGTTGAATCAATCGGGTCTCGTTAAGTTCATTGGGATAGAAAACGTTGATTCGCTTAATGCGAGGTTCAAAGAAAAATTTGGTTCGGAGCCGACGAAGGACTCTTTAAACCGATCTAGTTTCTTATGCGCTTATTATATTTGGCGAACTGACAATACTCTTGGGGAAATGCAGGGCAGGTTTGACGCTGACCTCCTAGCCACGCAGTCATTCGTACTTGTCAGCGCAATTCTAATTGTCACTGTTTTAATAGAAATCTATTTTCTGGGTATCAGTGGATATTTCGAAGCGTGGTTAGCTGTGTTGATCCTAATTTCCCTGGCGTCCGGCTTGGCATTCAACTATCACCGCAAGAAGCGTGTCTATGGCAGGTTCGGTTTATTTCTTGCAATCAGTGATGCTCCGTCCGCAAAAAAATGACCCATGAAGCGAGCTTCGCAAACCCCAGGCTCTCGGCATATAATCCCGCGCGGAGGCACCCACGATGATCTTCAAATCCAGGCTGGCCGGATGCGCAATCGCCGCTGCTATGTTTCTTGTTCCGGCTCTCCGTGCGCAGCAGGCTCCGAATGCGGCTCAGGATCCCGGCCCACAGATCAGCGTTGACGGATACACTTACACGCAAAGATCGCTGTTCCAGCGGAACATCGGCGCCCCAGATGACCAGACAACGCAGTTCCCGCCACACGAGATAATCGGGAACATTTATTACGTGGGGACGAATAGCCTGGCGGTTTTTCTGGTGGTGACGCCGGAGGGAAATATTCTAATCAACAGCACCTACGAACGAAATCTTCCCGTGATTATGAAGTCCGTCGAGCAATTGGGATTCAAACTCTCCGACACCAAAATTCTGCTGGGGAGCCACGCGCACGGCGATCACCAGGAAGGTGACGCTCTCTTCAAGCAAGCCACGGGAGCGCAGGTGATGGCCATGGCGGAGGATGTTCCTGCGCTCGAAGCCATGAAGCCGGGCGGCAAGACGCATCCGATTGACAGGGTGCTGCACGACGGCGACGAAGTAACGCTTGGAGGCTCGACGCTTGTCGCGCACCTGACGCCTGGCCATACTCGCGGCTGCACCACGTGGACGATAAAGGTGCAGGAGGGGGGCAAGACGTACAACGTGGTGATCATCTGCAGCATGGGAGTAAATCCGGGCGTCAAGCTGGTGAATAATCCTGACATTCCCGATCTGGCGGCGGAGTTTACGCGCGGTTTTGAAACGATGCGGTCGCTGCCCTGCGACGTGCCTCTTGGATCGCATACCGGCATGTACAACATGCAAGAAAAATACGCGAAGCTGGAAAAAGGCGCCCCGAATTCCTTCATCGATCCGCAGGGTTATAAGGTGGAGATGGACATCGACGAGGCCATGTTCCACGCGATTTTGGCCCAGCAACAGAAAGCCGCCGCAGCTGGCGCGGGATCAACCGAATCCACACGTTGATTCAAGTGGCCGCGAGTTTATTCTGTACTTCGCGGATTATGGGGACTGCGAGGGGGCTGTTACGTGTCTATGTAGATTCCTTGGCATCGTAAAGCGTCCCAGTGGTAGAATCCCCTTGATACCCTTGCTCCGGTTGATGTAACTCTGGTTCTCGCACCGAGGGCCCGCGAATTTACCTTGCTGTTCCGGGAGTGAATGCCATGCCATACAAACTGAATGTGAACGGGCGGTCTACCACGGTGGACGTGCCCGCGGAAATGCCCATGTTGTGGGTGATCCGCGACGTACTGAATCTGCGCGGCACCAAATTCGGCTGCGGCGGCGGGTTCTGCGGAGCCTGCACGATACACATGAACGGGCGCGCCGTGCGTTCGTGCCAGACGCCGGTAGCCATGGCGGCGAACCAGCAGATCACGACGCTCGAAGGCCTGTCGGCGAATGGAACGCACGCCGTCCAGCTTGCCTGGCAGGAACTCGATGTGCCGCAATGCGGCTATTGCCAGGCCGGACAGATGATGTCGGCATCGGCGCTGCTTGCGCGCACGCCGAGCCCAACCGATGAAGAAATCAATGACGCGATGAACGGCAACATTTGCCGCTGCGGAACCTATTTGCGCATACGTCCCGCGATTCATCGCGCCGCCGTGATTGCGCAAAACGGATTGTCGAAGCCCGTTGAATCCGCCCGCGTCCTTGTGGCGAAATAATAAGGAGAACCTATGGCAACCAAAACGATCGAACCCACTTTGAATAATCCCACGGTCATGGGGCGCCGCTCCTTCCTGCGTGTCACCGCAATCGGAGGAGGCGGATTGCTGCTAGCTCTTTATGCCGACCCCGTCTCGAAAGTGCTGGCGCAGGGATCAATCGCGCCCGCGCCTGCATTCCTTGCCACTGCGTTCATTCACGTTGCGGCGGATGGAACCGTAACGATCATGTCAAAGAATCCCGAGATCGGGCAAGGGATCAAGACGGAATTGCCTATGATCATCGCGGATGAACTCGACGTGGACTGGAAAGACGTGAAAGTCGAGCAGGCCGACCTTGATGAAACGATCTATGGCCGGCAGGCTGCCGGTGGGAGCACGTCCACTCCGACCAACTGGGATCCCCTGCGCCGCGTAGGCGCGGCAGGGCGGCAGATGTTCGTGATGGCCGCCGCGCAAACCTGGAACGTGCCGGCATCCGAATTGAGCACGGCGTCGGGCCGCGTCATGCACAAGTCCTCGAACCGCTCACTCGGGTATGGTGAGCTGGCCGCCAAGGCTGCAACGTTGTCTCCTCCGGATCTCGCGACTGTCACACTCAAAGATCCGAAGGATTACAAAATCATTGGTCAGCCGATTCACGGCGTTGACAATGCTTCGATCGTTACGGGCAAGCCGATCTACAGCATCGATTTCAAGCTTCCAGGGATGCTCTACGCCGTGTTCCAGAAATGCCCCGTGTATGGGGGCAAAGTGGTCAGCGCGAATCTGGACGCGATCAAGGCCATGCCCGGTGTTCGCCAGGCGTTCGTCGTGGATGGCGGAACCGATTTGGCTGGTTTGATGCCCGGCGTGGCAATCGTTGCGGATAGCTGGTGGCAGGCGAACAACGCGCGGAAGTCGCTAGTCGTAAAGTGGGATGAAGGAGCGACGGCGTCGCAGAGCAGCGAAGGCTTTGCGCGGAACGCCACGGAAATCTCGAAGCAGCCTCCCGCATTTCCTCTTCGCGTTGACGGCGACGTTGATACAAAGTTGCAGAATGCAGCCAAGGTTGTCGAGGGCGCATACTCTTATCCATTCCTCTCCCACGCGCCGCTCGAACCGCAGAACTGCGCCGCGCATTTCTCCGACGGCAAGCTGGAATTGTGGGCGCCATGCCAGACGCCCGAGGCGGGCCGTCAGCTGGTCGCCAAAACGCTTGGCATTTCAGAGAGCGACATCACGCTTCACCTGATGCGTGTCGGCGGGGGCTTCGGCCGTCGTCTCACAAATGATTACACCGTGGAGGCCGCGTGGATCGCCAAAGTTGTCGGCGTTCCGGTCAAGCTTCTGTGGACGCGCGAAGACGACATGGCGCACGACTTCTACCGCCCTGCGGGTTTCCATTTTCTGAAAGGCGGAGTGGATTCTTCCGGCAAGCCGGTGGCATGGCAGAATCACTTTGTCAGCTTCGGAGACGGAAAAAAATTTGCAAACTCCGCGAACATTCCAACGAACGAATTTCCGGCGACATTCCTCCCTGATTTTTCGTTCCAGGCCACGCTGATGCCGTTTGGCATTCCCACGGGAGCAATGCGCGCGCCGCGCAGCAACGCATTTTCGTTTGTGTTCCAATCTTTCATCGATGAACTCGCTCACGCGGGAGGCAGGGACCCCCTCGACTTCCGCCTGGAGTTGCTCAACGCTGCTCGAGTGACAAATGCGGTCGGCCCAAACCCCGGAGAACCCGACATTGAGGCGGCCCGCATGATTGACGTCCTGAAACTGGTCGCTGAAAAATCGGATTGGAAATCGCGCAATCAACTGCCCAAGAGCCGCGCGAAGGGAATCGCTTTCCAATTCGCGCACCGCGGGTATTTCGCGGAAGTCGTGGACCTGAGCGTGGATGCGAATAACCGAGTGAAAGTCCACAAAGTATGGGTGGCGGGTGACATTGGCAGCCAGATCATTAATCCAAGTAACGCCGTCAACGAAGCGCAGGGCGCCGTGATCGAGGGCCTGAGCCACGTAATGGGTTACGAAATCACGATCGACAAGGGCCGCGCAGTGCAATCCAATTTCGACCGGTACCCACCCGTCCGCTTGACCCAGGCGCCGCCCGAAATCGAAGTTCACTTCATCCAATCGGCGAATTCGCCCACAGGACTTGGCGAGCCTGCACTTCCGCCAGTGCTTCCTGCGGTTTGCAACGCGATTTTTGAAATAACGGGGAAGCGAATTCGTTCATTGCCGCTGGCGAAGCAGGGCTTCGGCTGGGCGTAAGTCTTAAGTAGAACAGGCTTCAGCCTGTTTGATTTCCAGAAATTTAAAAGCGGCGCAGGCTGAAGAGGCTGCGGAAAAAGTCGATTCAGAGCGGGTTCTAGTAGCACAGGCACTCTTGCCTGTGGTGAATTTGCAGCACTTACATTCAGCACACAGCCAAGAGTGGCTGTGCTACTAGACTTTTTCCGCAACCTGTGAAGCCTACGCTACTTGACCTCGGCAGGCCCGATCTTCCTACACACCCACTTGTTGGCAGGCGGAAGACCACTCTCTGAGGTTTTCGGCGGTCGAGCGCAGAAATGTTCGGATCTCCGGCGGGCACCATCCGGGCAACTGCGTCACACCTTCCGCGTCGAGAAATTCCGCAAGTTCCGGCAACCGGTCCACGATGTCCCGGCTTTTCGGCTTGAACGAATTGCGGAGAAGATGCAGAAGCCAGTCCGTCAGAATGAGGCCCCAATACTCAAAGCGGAGATCATCCACATAGTTGTGCGGGTTGCGAAAATGGTGGACGAGAGGGCGGCCAAACGCGGCGTGGTATTTTGTGTTTTGCATCAGCGCCAGCAGGAAATATCCGCCCCAGATATCGCCATAGCGGTCGAGCACCCCGCCGGGAACCGGGCAAGCCATTGTCACGAAGACGAAAGCGGGAATCAGTTCGCGGACAACGCTGGTATTCTGCGAATTGACTGGCGACCAGGTGGCCTGATCCAGCACGAATAAATCGGGACCGTTATACTTGACTCCCTTGATCTTGCCGTTGAGCCATGTGGTCGCGTCCACATCAGGTTCATCGAGCCACAAACCTTCGGTGACACCAATGGTCGCATCGGTTGGGGCGGCCACGAATTCCGGCTGATTCTTGTGGCCGCGAAGCTGGAACGGAAAACCACGCGGGAAAATCAGGCGGGACGGCTCCATCGTCAGGTATTCGCAAATGTTGTGAAACTGCGCGGGTTCGCGAAGGACAGTGCCGTTCCATTTTTGCCCCGTTTTTAAATGGCCGCCGATGAAGTCGTCTTCGGTGGGGAAGTTATCGTCATCCATCGCCACCATGACTTCGCATCCTTCTTCGAGCGCCCTCAGATAGCCGAAGACCCTTCTGCCATCGGTGTTGTAGGGAATTAGTTTGTACAGCGGGAAAGCTTTGCCCCACTCGTCCTGCTGGGCGATGTCAAAAAAAACGGTCTCCATACCCTTCTGTGATACTTCGCGCGCCAGCGCGGCGGTGCTGACGGGAGTTTTGCGATCGCCGACGACCCAGACCTTCACTTCATCGAGGTGGCCGTGTTTTTGAACATTGTCGTACAGGTCATTCAGGATCGCGGGATGACGGATCGTCGTCAGAACAATGTGACATGTCTTGGACACAAGTACCTCGGTAAGTTCCGCTGGCGATTACTTGCCGGCAAGGGTTTGGAATGCCATTCTCACGTATCGAAAATTCTTGAGGAACGTGTTGACGCTTCGTCCCTCCTTCCGGCCTACCCAGACGGAAGCAATCTGCTTGATGCGAAAACCCTGCTTGATGGGTTTTACCGTGGTTTCGATGCAGATTTCGTGCATCGTCCCCTGCCACTCGATCGAGTCCGTAACTTTTTTGCTTAGGATTTTGAATCCGAAGGTGAGGTCGCCGATGTTCGTCCAGAAAAGCAACATGAACATCTTTTGAAAAATCCAGTTGAGAACCAGCTTGATCGAATCGTAATTCGTGAAGCCGCCGCCCGGGAGCCACCGGTTGGCAATCACTCCGTCGCAGCCGGTTTGCAGGATTTTATCCACCATGCGATCCACGGCCGCGGGTTCTGTTTCCAGGTCAGCCGCCATCAGCGCCACATAATTCCCCGTGGCCGCCTGCATGCCTTCGCGGTACGCCCAGCCGATGCCCGGATTGTTTTTCTGGACCAGAATCTTCACCCTCGGGTCTTTTTCCACACATTCCCGGCAAATGGCGAAGCTTTCTTCCGACGCTCTGGGGGAAATCAGTAGAATGATTTCCTTAATGTATCCGCGGTCACGGGCGCACAGCGTGTCGACGGTTTCCCGAATGGAAAACGTTTCGGAAAACACGGTGACCACAATGGAAAGTTGAATTCGGGACAGAAGGAAATCGGCCGGTTCCTGCTTCCGGACCCCTACCATTTCCTCGTTTTGCAGGACAGCTGTTCCGCCAGAATCTCGCATCGGCCTCATCTCGCGTTGGAAAGCAGGTAAGTACGAATGGCCGATTCCATCCGTCCGGGCGAACCGAAAAATTCCGCGCGGTGTCTATGGCAAGAGGCCTGGTCGAAATGGCTTTGGGCCAGACCTGAATCGGCAGATCACTTCTTGCAACTACTATTTTCGCCAACCGGCAGCTTTGCGGGCAATCGGGATTCCTGCGTCCGTAGCGAAGCAGGTAATAGGCGACAGGAAAGCTTCTTCTGCAACACTCTGGCAGATGAAAAATTATCCTGCCAGCCGGGCCCCGACGAGTTCATGCGCTTCGCCGCTCAGCAGGTACTTCTTCGATTGACCCGCGAGGGACGCGAGGATCATCAGAAACAAAGCGAAGGTAACGAGGTGTCCCGCGGGTGTCCCGCCGTATTGAGCAAATCCGACCGTGTTTTCCGCAAGGATAACCAGGCAAATATATACAACGGCCCACGCGCGGTGGCTGGAGCTACGCGCTATCTCCAGGACATGAGGGAGCGTTGGAACAAGGAGGATCAGCCTGTAGTCCCAATTCGAGCCTATCGCATAGGTAAAGGCATACATCGCTCCGAAACCCGTGAACAGCTCCAGGTACATCGGATTCGCATCCGCGCCTCCGGCCTCCCATGATTTTTTCCAGCCATAGACCGCCGCTAGTGTGCCTGCAATCCAGCATTCGACGACAATCATCCAGCCAACGCCTGCCGAAAATCCCCATCGAAAACTATCGTGGAGGATTTCTCCTTCGAGGGAGAACGCACCATAAGACAAGGTCCTCGATGCCGGCGTCCCGCGGCGAATGAGGCTGAAATCCCGCCATTGCAAGGCGAGCAACACAATGACAAGTACTGTAAGCAGTATGGCAACCTGCCGCTGCTTTGGCGGACGGCGAAGAGTATCGATCATCATGGCGGCCATCGGATAAATCTTCAAAAGGGCCGCGAAGCCGAGCGCTCCCGAACGGAGGTATTCATTGGTTGCGACACAGCCGAGGAATACGACCGCGAAAACAAACAGATCGTTGTTCCCGCGCTCCATCGCAAGAAGCGGCGCCACCGAGAGGGCTCCAAGCACCAGTACCACCATTTCAATGGCACGCCTCGCCTGCACGATCAGAACCGATATGCACGCCAGATAGAGCCCGCAAAACAGAAGCGCGACGATCGAGACGTTCGCACGAGTAATCCGGACGGCGGAAAAGAGATACATCCAGATTCGCGGGTAGTTCATGGGGCGGTGGGCCGGGTCCGCTGGATTTGCGACCAGCGGATCTCCGCCGTTGTGCATCGTCTCGACACCCGCAGGAATACTATCGAGGTCCAGAAAATGTGGAACCATCGCCGGGACGCCCAATTCGCGCCACGTGGACACCCAGTCTCCAGAAAACGCCACGGAGAAAATACAAAGCGGTGCCAGCCATAAAAATACGAGCGCCGCGATTCGTGTCCCGCGAATCATTAGGTTCCTTTACAGAGGAAATTCCGCTTCCATGATCGCCCAGTTTCAAAGGGCCCGGCCCTGAAGATTGGCGGGATGCGCTCTATGTCTAATTACAGGCAATGGGCGTGTCGCCACGGACGCGACTGGGAATAGCGCAGGGCCTGGTGGTCAATCCATGCGGTAATGGCAGCCGCGACTCTCGCGGGATTGCTCGGCGGCTTCAAGGATGAGCAGCGCGGTGAGGATGCCGTTTCGGAGACCGATAATGGAGTCGCTGATTTCGCATTTCTCGTAGAAGCGCGCGATTTCAAGATCCAGCTCGCGCAAAATGCGCATCGCACGATTGAGTCTCTTTTCGCTTCGGATCAGCCCGACATAATTCCACATCGTATGCTGGATCGTGACCCAGTCCTGGGAGATCAGTGCGGGGTCGGCAGGTTCGTGTTCATAACGCCAGTCGGCGATTTGGGGAAAATAAAAATTGCTTTCGCGCGTGATGCGCTCGGCGGCATCAGACCCCGACCCGGTGCCCCAGACGAGGCACTCGAGAAGGGAAGTGCTTGCAAGGCGGTTGGCGCCGTGAAGCCCGGTGCACGCCACTTCGCCGGCGGCTCGCAGGCGGTCCACCGTCGTGCGTCCATAATCGTCCGTCGCGATTCCGCCGCAACTATAATGCGCTGCAGGGACGACCGGAATCGGCTCACGCGTGAGGTCAATTCCGCGCTCGATGCAAACTGCGTAGATTCCGGGGAAGCGCTCGCGAAGCTGTTCGGCGGGCTTGTGCGTGATGTCAAGGTAGACGCAGGGCTCGCCCGATTCAAGCATCGTCCGGTAGATAGCTCGCGCGGCGACGTCGCGCGGCGCGAGAGAACCGGCGGGATGATACCGCTGCATGAATTCCTTCCCGTGACGATCCACGAGGCGCCCGCCTTCTCCTCGAATCGTTTCCGAAATCAGGAAACAGCCGTCCGGCGCCAGCAGCGCCGTGGGATGAAATTGAACGTATTGCATGTTGATGCATCGCGCGCCCGCGCGATAGGCCATGGCGATGCCGTCACCGCGCGCCCCCGGAGGATTCGTCGTGTGCAGGAAAACGCTCCCGAGCCCGCCGGACGCGAGGATAGTTTCCTTTGCCAGGATGGAGGATATATTCCCGGAAGTTTGATCGAGCACATAGGCCCCAACGCAGGTGAGGGGGCGATACACGTCCGTGGGCTCAACAGAATGGTGCGACGCCGTCAGCAAATCTACTGCGGTGGCGTTTGCGATGACGTTCACGTTCGGATGCGATTGCACTCGCTCGAAAAACGCGCGCTCGATGGAGAATCCCGTCTGGTCCTTGTAGTGGATGATTCTGGGGATGGAATGGCCGGCTTCGGACGTGAGATCGAGGTCCTTCGGATCATCCGGCGAAGGGTCAAATGGCACGCGAAGCTCGTCGATCAGGATCTCCTTCACCAGGCGAGGGCCATCCTGGGCCAGCAGCGACGCAGCGTGGGGAGAACTGAGCCCGGCGCCTGCGGAAAGAATGTCCGCCACAAGCTGTTCGGGCTTTTCTTCATGGCCGCGATAGATGATTCCGCCCTGCGCGCGGTACGTGTTGCTGTCCTCGGGATTGGAGGCGCGGGTGAGTAAAGTGACAGCGCAGCCCTTCTTCGCAGCTTCCCACGCCGCTGCAAGGCCGCCCAGCCCGCTGCCGATTACAAGGATGTCGGTTTGTATCGTTTTATTCATGTTGAGGTCGCGATGCGCGCATCACTCGGGCTCAATCTCAAAGCTCAAATCCACGCCGGACGCGGAATGAGTTAGCGCGCCGACGGAAATCCAGTCCACACCCGTTTCCGCAAAATTTCGCACATTGCCGAGCGTGATTCCGCCGGAAGCTTCAGTACGAATCATCCGTGCCGGGTCGTGTAACCTTACCTGCTCGACCGCCTGACGCACCATCAAAGGATTCATGTTGTCGAGCAGGATGATGTCAGGTTTGAATGCCAGCGCGGCTCGCAATTCATTGAGATTCGTGACTTCAATTTCAATCCACCTGGCCCGGCCTTTGGCAGATTGCACGGCTTCGAGTGCCTTCGCCACGTCCCCAGCAAGGCAGATATGATTTTCCTTGATCAGGACGGCGTCGCCCAGGTCCATCCGATGATTGTGGCCGCCGCCCATGCGAACCGCATATTTCTCGAGCGCGCGAAAGCCCGGCGTCGTTTTCCGGGTGTCGACAATTTGGGCGTCCGTGCCCGCGACCGCGCGCACGAACTGTCGAGTGAGGGTAGCAACACCGCTGAGGCGCTGCAATAAATTGAGCGCGACGCGCTCCCCGGTCAGCAAGGCGCGCGCGGTTGCTGTTACACGGACCGGGATTTGACCGGGAGCCAGCTCATCGCCGTCGTGAAAATGGATCTCCGCAGCCGTCGAGGAATCCAGTATGCGGAAAATTTCGACGAACAAATCAATCCCTGCAAGGACCAGTGGCGCCTTCGCGATGAGCTCGCCGTGCGCGCGTTGCGTGGGCGGAACAATTGTTTCGGTGGTAACGTCGCCCGCGCCGATGTCCTCCGCCAAATATGATCGCAATAAATTGTGATAAGCGGACGCGTCGAGTGTCGGGGACATTGGGGAAAGGGATGAAAGGTTCTAGCTCATCTCCAGCATCCGAATAATGGGCTGCAAGGCGCGCTGGCGCAAGCCTTCTTCGAGAGTGATTTCCGGTTTACGATCCCTCATGCAGAGGTACAGTTTCTCCATCGTATTCAGCTTCATGTGGGGACATTCACTGCAGGAGCATCCGCCCTCGCCGGGTGCGGATATGAATTTCTTGTCCGGGCAGGCCTTCTCCATCTGGTGAAGAATGCCGCTCTCGGTCGCCACGATGAACTCGGTCGCGGGACTGTGCGCCGCATAATTTAGTATCCCTGTGGTAGACCCGATGTAATCCGCGTGGCGCAGGACGGCTTCGGTACACTCAGGATGGGCGAGCACGAGTGCCTGCGGATGGCGCTGCTTCAACTGGACCAGGCTTTTCTCCGAGAATAATTCGTGGACCATGCAGCTTCCCGGCCAGAGGCGCAACTCCCTCCCTGTTTTTTTCATCAGATAGCGTCCGAGGTGCTGGTCGGGGGCAAAAAGGATGGGTTTGTCCGTTGGAATCTGGCGGATGATTTTCTCGGCGTTGCTCGATGTGCAGATGATGTCGCTCAGCGCCTTAACTTCGGCGCTGCAATTGATGTAACTGATTACCAGATGGTCGGGGTGGCGCGCACAAAATGTCTTGAACAACTCCGCGGGACATCCGTCTGCCAGCGAGCAACCCGCTTTCAGATCTGGGAGCAGGACAAGCTTGGTGGGATTGAGGATTTTTGCTGTCTCAGCCATAAACAGCACGCCTGCGAAGACAATCACGTCCGCCTGCGTCGCGGCAGCTTGCTGCGAAAGCTGCAGGCTGTCACCCACGAAGTCCGCCAGGTCTTGAATTTCCGACTCCTGGTAATAGTGCGTCAGGATCACGGCATTCATTTCGCGCTTGAGCGTTGCGATTTCCCGTTCGAGATCAAGATGCGCCAGGGAGGCCAAATTCTCGGTTTGTGCGGGTGCAATCATGGCGTATTCACGAATTTCCTGCGTGCTCTTTCACTCCAATTATAGCTTTCGGACCTGGAGGAAACAAACTGGCCCTACTATTTTACCGTCAGTCAGGGTCTTGGCTCCGCAGGGGTTTTCATATCGTTAACGTTGAAGCGTGACCTGCCATTGAGACATCACTTCAAGAGAACTTTTGCCACTTCCCGACGCGTCGGTTAAAATGGCGCGTTTGCCATGAGCGTTCAACCAGAACTGGTGACCAAGCCACAATGACAGAGATCCAGTTCCACAACACAATGACGGGGCGCACCGAGCCGTTTGTTCCTCTCGTGCCGGGCGTCGTGAGTTGCTACACGTGCGGACCGACGGTTTACGATTTCGCGCATGTTGGAAACTTCCGCACATTTGTTTTTCAGGACGTTTTGCGCAGGTATTTGAAGTCGCAGGGCTTCCGCGTCATCCAGGTGATGAACCTCACGGACGTGGATGATCGCATCATCCAGAAAGCCGCCGCTGCAGGCGTTTCCATACGCGAGTACACCGACAAATATGTCCGCGCATATCTCGAAGACCGGCGCGCACTGAACCTGGAACTTCCTGAATTCGTTGCGCGGGCCACCGAGCACATCGATGACATGGTGCAATTGATCGAGCGGCTCACCGAAAAGGGCTTCACGTACACCAGCGACGGGTCCACTTATTTCCGCATCTCGAAATTTCCTGCCTACGGCAAGCTTTCAAAAATTGATGTCGCCGGCATGCAGACCGGCGCGCGCGTGGACATGGACCGCTACGACAAGGACAACGCGCGCGACTTCGCCCTGTGGAAAGCGCCAAAGCCCGGCGAACATTTCTGGGAGACTCGCATCGGTCCAGGGCGCCCCGGCTGGCACATCGAGTGCTCCGCCATGGCCATGAAGTACCTGGGCGACACGCTGGATATTCATAGCGGCGGCGTAGATCTGGTCTTCCCCCATCACGAGAACGAAATTGCCGAATCCGAAGGCGCGACCGGAAAACAGTTCGCGCGCTACTGGCTGCACGCCGAGCACCTGCTCGTCGATCACGAGAAAATGTCGAAGTCGATGGGAAATTTCGCGACGCTGCGGGAATTGTTCACTCACGGCCACAAGCCGTCTTCGGTGCGGTTTCTTCTGGCTTCGGTGCCGTATCGCAGCCAGGTGAATTTCACGCCGGAAAGCCTGCAGAGCGCGGCCGGTTCGGTTGAGCGCCTACGGAATTTCGCAGCGCGCGTCCGCTCCGCAAGATTTCCGGCAGGCGCGTCGCCCGAAATGGGGAGCCGCGCCACGAAGGCGCGGGAAGATTTTGACAACGCTCTCGCCGATGATCTGAACACCGCGCAGGCCCTCGCGGCAATTTTCGATCTGGTCCGTGACGCGAATATTGCCATGGATCGCGGCGAATTCCGCGAGGCAGACGTCACACAGGTCCTTGCCGTGCTCGAAACGTTCAACGCCATTTTTGCGGTTTTGCCCGATGATGACGGGGACAAACTCAAGGCCCTGGGCATTGGCCCGAATTCCCCCACATTGAGCGACGCCGAAATCGAGGCCCTGGTGGCCGAGCGGCAAGCCGCGCGAAAACGCCGAGATTTTGCGGCTTCCGACCGCATCCGCGACCAACTCGCGCAAAGCGGCATCATCCTGGAAGATTCACGCGACGGCGGCGTTCGCTGGAAACGCAAGTAGGCCGCACTAACGCTTGCCGATGAAGACGGTTTGCAATCACACGTTGCATCGCCCAGATGTTTCCAACCCGCTATCAGCGAATTCACCTACATTTCTCGACGGAATGAGCTGATTCGGCGTAAATTAGTATTTTGTAACCTTCTCTTGCGCCTTCCTTTCCTGACCCGCGCAAGAAGAAGACGTGAGTCCTGCCCTGTCCCGCGTGGGGGCCGGCAAGCAAGCTCGCTGGAGGTCCACTCGTGAAAGTGCCAGTGATCGGCGTCGCAACCGAAACCAAACTGCCCAACCTGGTGACGCCGCTACCCGGTCCGAATGCAGTCAACGTAATCGCGCGAGACGCGCAATTTGTTTCTCCTTCCTATACGCGCGGGTATCCGCTGGTGGCGAAATTTGGCCGCGGCGCGATGGTTGAAGATGTGGACGGCAACATATTCCTGGATTTTGCCGCGGGCATTGCCGTAGTTTCCACCGGACATTGCCACCCGCGCGTGGTCGAAGCGATCCAAAAGCAGGCCGCCGAACTGATTCACATTTCCGGCACGGATTTTTATTTGCCGAACATGGTGGAACTCGCGCAGCGCCTCGGCGCCATCGCTCCGGGCGCGGAGCCGAAGAAAGTGTACTTCGGCAACTCGGGCACGGAAGCGATCGAGGCGGCCATCAAACTGGCGCGTTACCACACCGGGCGCGACAAAATCATCGCGTTTCATGGCTGCTTCCATGGACGCACGCTCGGCGCACTTTCGCTCACCGCGTCCAAGGCCGTGCAGCGAAAAGGATTCGGCTCGCTGCTTGCCGGCGTTTTTCACATTCCGTATCCGAATTCGTACCGCTGTCCGTATGGACATCCCTCGCCGTGCGATTGCGTCGAGGCGGCCACGTTTCTTGAGACCGAGATTTTCAAGCGGCTCGTCGATCCGAGCGAAGTGGCGGCCGTGTTCATCGAGCCGATTCAGGGCGAGGGCGGCTACGTCCCCGCGCCGAAGAAATTTTTCCTAGAACTCGAGCGCATCTGCCGCAAACACGGTATCCTGCTGGTTTGCGATGAAGTGCAGAGCGGAATGGGGCGTACGGGAAAATGGTGGGCCAGTGACCATGCGGGAATCGAGCCGGACATTATTTGTGCGGCGAAGGGAATTGCTTCGGGCATGCCACTCTCGGCGACGATTGCCCGCGCGAGCCTGATGGACTGGAAACCCGGCGCGCACGCCTCGACGTTTGGCGGCAATCCCGTCTGCATCGCCGCGGCGCTGGTCACAATGGACTTGCTCGAGACGCAGTACATAGAGAACGCCCGGCGCATGGGAAAATTCCTGATGAGCCGCATGACGGATTGGCCTTCGCGGCACAAAATCGTCGGCGACGTTCGCGGCAAAGGATTGATGATCGGCGTCGAAATCGTCCGCGACCAGAAGACGAAGGAGCGCGCGCCCGATCTTCGCGAGCATATCGTCAATCGAGCCTTCGAGAAAGGGGTTTTGCTCCTGGGCGCGGGAGAAAATACGGTCCGAGTTTGTCCGCCATTGATGATTGACGAGGAGCAGGCCGAATTCGCTGCGCGCACTCTGGAAGAATGTATTCATGAAGCGGAGTCGTCTGTTTAGCTTTTCTCTGCGCTCTCCGTGCTCTCTGTGTTAAAGCCTTTCGTAAATTTGAGCGAAGGCTTTAACACTGAGGACACAGAGTTCACAGAGGAAGAAGGATTTGCCTGTGCCGATTTTTGCTCGCACCATGTTTGGCTTGGTGAGCTGGGCCGCACGAAAGGGCCTTTCGGATTCGTCCGCGCCAGCGCCGGAGAGCGCCAAGCAGAAGGCGCGCCACACAGGCGTTCGCGGCGAAACGTACGCGTACTGGTATCTCCGCCGAAGCGGCTACACCATGATCGCGCGAAACTTCACCTATCGCGGCATGAAAGGCGAGATTGACCTGGTCGGATATGACGCCGCGACGATTGCGTTTGTGGAAGTGAAAACGCGAACGGCAGCGCACAGCGCTTTCGGATCCCCTGAAGAAGCCGTCACTCGCGAGAAGCAGCAGAATCTTTCGCGCATGGCCCGGCAATTCCTTCGCGAATACCGCTCCGGCGATGCCCCCTTTCGGTTTGACGTCCTTGCCATCGAAGCCCCGCCCGGCCGCAGGCCCGTCATTCGTCTGCACAAAGGCGCTTTTGCCGCATAGTGGAATCTCACGTGCGTGGAATTCCTCATAGAAGACGAAGGAAGCGCTTTCAGGTTTTGCGCCCAAGGTAGTAAGATATGCGGTCTTTACGCGCCTCCGGACGCGCGTGAGAGTGGTTTTCGAGCCCGGGAGGATTCGTTGCCGGAATTAAGGAAGGACCCCATTACTGGACGATGGGTCATCATTTCTACGGACCGCGCGAAACGGCCGTCGGATTTCTTGCGCGAGAGCGTGGAAATCAAGGGGATTGGAATCTGTCCGTTCTGTTACGGGAATGAATCCAAGACCCCGCCTGAGGTTCTCCAGTACGGGCGCAATGGGAGCGGCCCCAATACGCCGGGATGGCAGGTGCGCGTGGTTCCGAACAAGTTTCCCGCGCTTGGGATCGAGGGAAATCTCGATCGTGAAGGGGAGGGCCTGTTCGACAGGATGAACGGCGTGGGGGCGCACGAGGTCATCATTGAAACTCCCGACCATCGCAGCACTCTCGCAACGATGTCGGAGAAGCAGATCGAAGATGTCCTGTGGGCGTTCCGGGACCGGATGCTCGATCTGAGAAACGACCGGCGTTTTCGCTACATTTTAATTTTTAAGAATCATGGCGAAGCGGCCGGGGCGTCGCTCGAGCATCCGCACTCGCAACTGATTGCATTACCCATCGTTCCCAAACGTGTGCGTGAAGAAGTGGACAGCTCGCGCCATTATTATCTCGACAAGGAGCGGTGTATTTTCTGCGACATGATCCGCCAGGAGCTGGATTCCGCCGTGCGTGTGATCGGCCAGACCGACCTGTTCGTTACGCTGGCTCCCTACGCGCCGAGATTCCCGTTTGAGACGTGGATTCTGCCGAAGCAGCACGCCTCTTCCTTCGAAAATAATCAGACTTCCATTTATGCGGGCCTCGCCAAGGTTCTCAAGGACACTCTGTCCCGAATTGACGTGGTGCTCGACCGTCCAGCCTACAATCTGATGATTCATACCTCGCCGATTGGCGAGGAGATGAACGATCATTATCACTGGCACATCGAAATCATGCCGAAACTCACCAAGGTCGCCGGATTCGAGTGGGGCACCGGCTTCTACATCTGTCCCACGCCGCCGGAGGAATCCGCGCGGTTCCTTCGCGACGCGCGCCTTGTGGCCGCGCCGTCGCGCTGATCCGGCGCGGCGGAATCACCTGCCGCGGAATCGAGCCCCTCACCTCTGTGTTGCGATGGAAATTCGTCGGAGTCTTCTTTCCCCGCGCGGAAGTCGCCTAGCCCGGAAATCTCACCAGGAATTAGAAAAAGAGTTTGAATAGGGGTGGAAAAAGGCCGCTTTCTCGGGCATAACTGCGTTGTTCAGGCGTAGTCGATGTCCGAAGAAAAGAGGCCTTTTC
>Ga0182024_10003880_pt1 | contig 35034 bp, 44 predicted proteins | sample P32metaG_FD_120480 | JGI IMG/M metagenome (GOLD analysis project Ga0182024, IMG submission 120480) | Permafrost microbial communities from Stordalen Mire, Sweden - P3-2 metaG (Illumina Assembly) | ecosystem: Environmental > Terrestrial > Soil > Wetlands > Permafrost | place: Sweden: Stordalen...
CTCGAGCCGCTCGAAGTTCGGCGGCCTACCGACTGCGGTGCTGGCGCGATCGGTGCCCGCGGGCTTGCGCGCTCACATATTGGGTTGGGATGGGGGTGAGGAGAAGAGACCATAGAACCAAAAAACGACCGATCGATCGGGTCACCCAAACAAAAACGGTCTTGACACCCGGCTGTGATGAGAACGTTGAGGGATGGGGATGAGATGGGTGGGATTTATGGGAGACAAGAACGCGAGTAGACCGAAACACAGGTGAGTGTCGCCGGTCACAGGGCTGAGAGGGTCGAGCCCGAGGACCGTCGTAGTTCCTGCCTACAGTCCTCTTCAGTGGACTCCACATCTCGCGGGTTCTTCTCGCGCGCGACGCGGGTTCCTCGCACGCGCACGCGCGCGCGTCATATTGTCGACCTGCGGGGAGCCGACAGCCGCGAGTTCTGCATTGCCCTGTATAAGCAGAAGCGCGACGAACGAGACAGACATCCGCCGAGGCGCTCCGGCTGAACGTTGGCGAGCACAAAGCATCGGTTCGCCAAGTCGCGGGCGAAGCTGCATACTCCATAATCAGGTAGTCTTTCCATCTCGAGCATGATTCGCGAGCTTCGAATCAAGAATCTCAAGGCGTTTCGCGGCGAACACCAAGTTCGTCTCGCTCCTCTCACGCTTATATTCGGAGCGAACTCTGCTGGGAAGAGCTCGCTGATTCAATCGCTGCTTCTACTCAAGCAGACAATCGAGAGCAGTGATCCAGAGCAACCCGAGCTCGTCGTTCGCGGAGCACTTGCGGACCTTGGAAGTATCCCGGGAATCATTCACAACCATGACCTGGAGAAGACGCTCACGCTCGGACTCACTATTGATTCGCCGCTGCGTCGGCCGAACTCCATTCTGGGCGTCAAGCCGCGACGCTATACCTTCTCATTCCGATGGGACGCATCTACTCACACTGTCCGCCAAACGGGCGCCAACCTGGGCCTGGACGACTCCGATCTCCTAAGCTACACCCGAAGGCGCGGGCCAGATGTTGCGAAGACACCTGAGGCTATTGGTCGTCGCGAGTTTCCGTTTCGGATAGGGCAAGCTAAAGCCCGTGCAACGTTCGTCAACTGGATTAGTTCACTAATCGGCAGACGACCAGGAACATTTCTGCCGCGAGGACGCCGTCCGCCACAGGAGACGATTGCTGCAACCACATCGACGTTGCTTGAAATCGGAAGCTTTGCAGCCGCACCGTGGGGCATCATGCCCTTATATCCGCGCTTGTCACTCACAAAGTCCAGTAAGGCCGAGCCTTCTCCAAATAGAGAAGTAATGCAGGCCTTCGAATTTTATTGGCGACAAGCTCACAATCAATTTCGAGTAGACCTCGCTACCGCACTAGAGTCGCTCGTCTATCTTGGACCTCTACGTCTTCCGCCTGCTCGTTTCCATCTTCTGTCGGGCGTTCGTCGAACCAGCGTTGGCCGAGAGGGCGAGTTTCTCGCAGAGATATTAACTCGCCGCCGAGAGGTCCTCGCAGATGTCAACGCCTGGCTTAAAAGGCTGCAGATTCCGTATGCCTTGTCGGCAACAAGCATACGCGAGGAGGGCATGGATACAGCCATGGGGGACGTCGCGGTACTGGTCTTGACCGATCAGCGCAACAATTTGGCGGTGAGTCCTGGTGATGTCGGCTTTGGTATTAGTCAGCTGCTGCCGATTGTAGTTCAAACTCAGATCGGCAGAAAAAATGTGATCTGCATTGAGCAGCCGGAGATTCATGTGCATCCTCGGCTCCAATCCGAGATCGCCGACCTTCTTGTAGCCTCGACTGAAGGTCGTCATAGCAATCAGCTCATTGTGGAGACGCACAGCGAGCATATTATGCTCCGCGTGCAACGCCTCATCCGATCTGGCGCGGTCGCACGTGACAGAGTTGCGGTTCTTTATGTTGACACGGATGATGATGGCTCTGCTTCTGTGGTGAGGCTTAGGCTTGCTGAGGACGGGTCCTTCATCGATGAGTGGCCGCAGGGCTTCTTCGAGGAGCGCTTTGATGAGATGTTCCGGAGCTCCTAACTGTGCTGGTGCGTCTAGCAGTTGATGCCACAGGCTTTTCCGACCTCGCGAGTAGCAACTCTGTCGCGACTCGTGCCAGCCAGCGGTTGCTCATCCAGCAACTTATGCAGAGCGCCATTTTGGTCTTGGCTGACCCCGCCACCTTTGACGATCTTCCACAGGCAGTGAGGCCCCTGCCGCAAGAGCTACGCAAGCTCTGGACCGCATTTCTAGGTGAAGTCGTCGCTATACCCCCCTCTGTGCCTATCAAGCGTACGCTAGCGGAGATCAGTGAGCTCGACGATCTACGCGAATGGGCTGGGCAAATAAGTGTTGCGCTCGCCAGTCATAGCACGGCTACTCGGCTGGGCCTTGAAGGCGAACAATCAAATCTTGTTGACAACGTGTCCAGCATAGAAATCACCCGCCTGCAAGCAACTGATTCGAAGCGACTTCGAGCCGCCATAGATGTCCAGCAGAGAGACATACAGCAGTTGGAGGCTCGAGAGGACGCCTGGAATGAGCGGTTTAAGATAGCGGCATCAACCGGAGCTCGGATCACGATTCTCGACCGCTATGCGGTGACGAACCTTGCCAAGAACCTTAATCAAGGCGCGCCATGCGGGTTTGCGTGGTTCTTGGACAAGGTGGCGACTGAAACCGCCGTGCCAGTACACCTAATAACCCGCGCTAATACGGCGAGTGATGCCGGACGTCTTGCGGCCGACCTACGCCGGCTCGGCAAACGTTTGTCAGGAGACGGCGTCGCGACGCTTTCTGTCACTTTTGCTTCAAATCATGCTTTTGGTCAGCGAAGTCATCCTCGACATGTCCGCTTCGGCAAGGTGGCGATCGGTCTCGACAAGGGCCTGAGTACGTTTGATGAGCCACTCTGCCCGCATAGCATGCCTTGCGCTCCGGTCTCCCGCGATACGGCACGTGCCCGCGAGGAACAGATTGAACACCTTGCGCTTGAGGGCTATCGCCGTAGGGTGATTTGGTGATGCATTACTACGCGCTGGCGCCTCGCCTCACAACTCTTGTAGAAGCGCTGTCTTCCAGGCACCGGCCTTGTCGAGTTCGATGTACACCAAGCCGTCGATGTCTGACGGCTTCTCAACGCCATGCTGGTAAAGCACAGCAACGTGGTCGCGTCCGAGCAGTCCGTAGAAGAATCCTATCTCGAACACCACGTTCTGCCGTGCTCGAGGCTGGAGCTCCGTGTCCGAGGGACCACCGACATCATCGCCGGTGAGCAAGATCACCGCAAACCCAGTCTCGGCAGCGTGTTGCTCGAACTTCTCGATCAGGGTTCGCCCCTTGTTCGCCTGCTCATGGAGGATGACCACTTGTCGTCCAGCTTTTTCGAGCGTTCTGGCGACGCTCTCTCTCATTGCCTCATCTCTTCCGTGCACTATGAAGATCCCCATCGGAGCCCCTTTCGCTGGCTCGGCCTCCTCGTCTGCTACCGGAGGGACTAAGGGCTCGTCGGCTAGCTCGAGCTGTTCGATCAAGGAAGTGAGCACGCTTGACCGACTTTGCAGCCGTTCAATTGCCTGGGCCTGTTCGACGTTCCACGGTGTCCCACCCACCAGCATCATTATGTTGCCGGTGTCTGCAAACTCCTTCTGCTGCTTCGAGCCATCCCCGTAAATCTTGGCGAGCACCTCCAGCCCCATTCGACGCCAGCGTTCGGTCAACCCGATCCAGGTTCTGTAGTCCGCGTCGGAATGGCTTTGAAATCCCAGGGAGGCAAGCTCATCGGCCCGGGCAACCTGTTGCTGCATGAGTTCCTCAGCTCGGCTTCGGGCAACTCTGAGGTCGGTCATCAGCCCGACTCTAGCTCGTCCTCAGGCTCTCCACTATCCTGCTCCCCCTCGCCGAAGCGCTCGGCCCAGTCGTCGTAGTCCCTCCCGCTCCATGTCACCGTGGGTGCCCCCTCTTGGCTAGCGAGGACAGCAACGCCTTGCATCGCCCCTGCGATAGCAGCCTTCTGGACGGCCGTCGTAACCGCTGTGAGATCAGGGTCAGAGAGATCAACGCTCAATCGGTCGAACATCTCGTCCAAGACCGGAGTGATCGCATCCACGAGCCACTGCGTGAGATCCTCGTTGGTGCTCATTTGCGCGCTTTGTACCGGAATCCGTGTGACTCCACGAGATGCTTGACGCCCGGTATGAGTCGTTCTGTCTTGAGCGGAACTTCGTGTCCCTGGGGGCACCTGATCGTCGGGTTGTTCAGGAACTCGCGGTCCGGGATCTCCACGGGCATCAGACAGATTGGGCACTTCAGAGTCATGCCAGCGCCTCCTTCGTGCTCAGACCCTCTCCGATCCACTCGTAACGGAGATTCCACCGGCCAACGTCGATCCCGCCCGTCAGGCCAGCAAACAGCCCAGCGGGTTTACCGTCCTTGTAGACCCACGTCTCCTCCATGATCGCCCAACCATGCTGAGGCAGGACCTCCCCGTGAGCGAGAAACCTCGGGGGTCGGTAGAGAACCTGAATGCGCCACCTTCCGGGCACTGTGTCGTTGCTGTTATGCGTCATGCTCATTCTCCTATCTTCTAAAGGTCTCGGGCCTTGAGATTCGCCCACAATGCAGTAGACATCATCTCCCGGATGGAGCCCTTGAATGACTCTCAGGGTTCCGCGTGGGAGCCGTCGCGCCAGTTATCATGCATCGCATGGATGACTTGATCGATGGTGCAGACATCGAGGTCGATTGCGATTGCGGTGCGGTCGTGAAAACGACCGTCGGAGCGATTCGGCGAAGCCCCACCTTGAAGTGTCCCAACGGACACGAGTTCAAGGTGGACGGGAGCCAGCTCAACAGAGACTTGCGCGGCTCGGACCGGGCGCACGCGGACCTCGAACGGTCGCTCGACAAACTCGACGGAATGACGATCGGCTAGCAGCGACTCCCGTCGCAATGTCGGCTTATGCGGGCTGGACGGCTGGGCGGGTCTGCGTTGCCTGGTGCGGAACTGGCGTGAATAGCCAACCACGGTTGGTCAGCTGCACCTGAAAGATAGGCTCGACCTTCTCCATCTTCGATCCGGCAAAGAGCCCTCCGAGCCAGCCGACCAGAGACGCAAAGCCTGCTACTTCAGCGTTCTCCGCGGCTGTGCCGATGCCGAGCCCGCCGAGGCCCCAGAGTACGGCCATTTCGATTGCCCGATCTGTGACCTTGGTGATCTGCCCTTCGGCGAACGAATAGCCGACTTCCTGCACGGCAAGCAGCAGGTAGTTCAGCACTTCGACGTGCTCGTCGGGCTGCGAGGCCCCTTCGTGCCCCACCTCCAACCAATGACCCCATGGCTGCTCTATGAGGCTGTGGACGAAGGCGCCCTCCGGCAGCCGACCGTTCAGAAGCTCATCGGTCAGTGGCGTAGGACCCCACAGGTTGGGTTGTAGTGGGATTCTGTACACGTTCATGGGCGAACGCCCATGGTATCAGCGAGATTCTCGGGGTCTATCAGGCATGCTGGAGGTTCGGGAGCCCGATACGTGCCCAAATGGACCTCGGCAAGTAGCGGCCCGCGTCAGGCCGCCGCCTCTCTCCGCCCACGACGCCAGCGCCACCATGCAATCTTCCACCATGGAGGGCGCTCGTCCGGGTTGGGCGGCACGTCCCGGCCATCGGGGAATGCCAACGGGTGAACCCGCTTCAGGCTCTCCAAAAGGTTGGCGTTCGTCTCGGCGAGTGCCTCTCCCGCGAGCTGCTCTCTTTCGATCGAGCCGTTCAGACCCAGCGCGGCGACGGAGCCTCCGGGTGAACCCGGAAACTCGCTCGCGTGTCTGTCCACACGGTCCTGCCATCCGGCCATCAGGTCGTAGGTGTGGGCGACCTGCCAGAAGTCGTCCTGGTCGAGCGCTGCGGCGATGCCGGCACCGTTTCGGTTCCAGCTCTCCCGGCTCATCGTCTCCCAGTACGGCCACTGGCCCTCGTCCATGGCGCGTGCCGCAGCTTCCTGGGCTGCGAGCAACTCACCCCACACGAGCCGGGCGACTGCGCGCTCGTGGCGCTCGTCTCGCCACCGTTGGCGTTCTGCGTTCTTGCGGTCGATGTTCATGGCGGCACGAGCGCTCCAGAGCGCCGCGACCGCCAGCACGAGCGTGCCGACAGCGACGGCGATGGTCCACCCATCGCTGCTTACCTGGAGGTTGTTGACGACTGGCTCGAACACATGCCCAAGGTACTGCCCGGGGCAGGCGGAATAGACCAGGCGGCTAGGCTGCCTGTGAAGACGCTAACGCCAAGATGGCGCTGAGCCGTTTAGGAACGGGGACCTGAGCAGGAGTCCGCGCATTGCGGAAGTCCGCTACCCCGCGAATGGGCGCCTGGGGTCAGCTCGCCAACAAACGCCGAAGCAGAGATGGCTTGCGCCGCTTGACCGGCTTGGCGGACCGTTTTCGACGCGGACGACCGTTCTGCTGGTGGTACAGCTGGTGGCAGGAATGGCAGAGGACCGCCAGGTCGGCCACGAGCTCTGCGCCTCGTCGCTCGTAGGTGCGGTGGTGTACTTCGAGGCCCTCGGTATGGGTTACATCAAGCGAGCATGCGTTGCCGGCGCGCAGCAGCGCCGCCGCTTTGGTCTGTCTCCACTCCGGTGTCCTCAGGTATTGCTGATATGGCATCGCGCGAAGCTCGGCCAGCCGCTCTGCGCCGACCGCCTTTGCGACGGGTTTCGCTGTCGCAGTGAGCACTGAGCCTGTCAGCTTCCAGGTGCTCCACTTCGGGTTCTCGACCAGGCCGTCCCGCTTGAGGTTGGTGAGCGCCCACGACAGGTAGTAGTCGACCAAGCGCGGGTACTGTTCAATGGCTTTCTCAGGCGACGGCGCCGCCAGCTCGCGCGGGGTAAAGCCACCGTGAGCTAGCGCCCAATCCAGAACAGGTTTGCGCAGGGCTTCGCCGCCAAGAGCAAGCAAGCCGTCCAGTGTCGCTGCCCGAGCCTTGAGGCGGAGCGCCCGCCGCTCCGATTCGTTCAGAACTATCGTCATAGCTGTCTATTCGGTCACTTTGATCCTCTTCTTGAGAGCAAGTAGTTTGACCGCTTAAGGCTGCTTGGGCTTCCGATCCGCAGAACCGTCCTCACGAAGCTGATCATGGCCAGTCGATCTGCTGGTTGGAATGCAACTGGATACTGTGACGCGCGATGCTGTACCGTCCTTGCCTCGATGCGTTGCAAGGGGGATTGTGTCACGGACTTTTCGGGAGCGCGACGCGTTCTTTACTCGGTGCGCCTAGGCCGAAGCGAGCAGAAGGGTAGTCGTGTCTGACACCGAGACGTGGCACGATCGTGATCCTGGCCAGAGAGAGGAGGAGATGATCCCGGAACGTCTCTGTCCCCATTGCGCAACGATCTCGCAGACGGCAGGCGAGTTCTGCCCGCATTGCGGCAAGGCCTTCTCGAAACGTCAGCGGTTCTCGAAGCGTGCGCGCATTGCAATCGTCGCGATCCTCGCGTTTCTGCTTTTGGGCGGTGTGGGTGCCGGGGTTGCCCTCAAGCTCCATCACGATGAACAGGTTGAAGCACAGCACAAGGCCGCGTTGGTCGTGGCGCGGGCCAAGCGGCTCGAAAAGGAACGCACCGAAGCTGCTGAACGTGAAGCGAAGACCAATTCTGAACGGGAAGCGACCGAAGCCAAGGTCAGTAAGGAGAAGGAACGCAAAGTGAGCGAAGTGGAACTGGAAAAGAGTGTCGAAACCTACGCCAAGAAGCTCGTGTCCGAAGGTACGCTCGAAGAGTCGATTCTTGGGGTTAGCTGTACGCCGGTCAGTGGGGGTAGTTCTACAGAACTGGGCCCATCGTCGGGAACGTTCAGCTGCATCGCCATCACGAAATACGAAGCTGGAGGCGAAGAGTCAGGGACCCACTTCTCAGCGACAATCGACTTTGCAAAGGGCACCTACTCCTACAGGCTCGGGGATTGATATGAGGCGGATCGCGTATGCAATGGCTGTCATCGCGTCGAGCTTTGTTGCTGTGGTCGCGACCGGTTGTGGCACAACCAAGATTGTGACGTTAGCGCAGCCCGCAGCGGCGAGCTCGACGACATCTTCCCACGGTCACAGCGAATTGACATTGGGAGGAGCCGCGACGCTCGCCGGTGAGAGGAGTGGTGAAAGCTTAGAGGTGACTCTCCTGTCCTACAAACCCACTATTACAGTTGGCGAATACGACACGCCCGAGTCGGGCATGAAGTACGTCGGTGTTGTCCTCAAGATCAAGAACGTTGGCACGGTGCCCTACTCGGACTCGCCCTCTAACGGGGCGACGATCCTCACGGCCTCTGGCCACCAGGGCAAGACGGCGATCATCGCCTCGGGCGAATGCTCTGAAGGGTTCGCGTCGGGCGTGAAGATCGCTGCGGGCGAATCCCAAGAAGGGTGCATCCCCTTTGAACTCCCACAGGAAGATGCGGCCGCGAAGTTCCAGTGGACACCGGCAAGCGGGTTCGGCGAAGAAACAGGCGAGTGGTCGATCTCCTCTGGTGCTACGGCCCCAGCGGCTCCATCGAGCGAGAGGCCGACTCAAAACGCGACGACGTCGTCAGACACAAACCCGGCGCTGGGCGCGCTCAACGGCTACTGGTCTGACATCAGTAAGCACAACTTCAGTGGCGCCTATAGCGATCTCGTGCCCGGCTCAGTCAATATGACGGAATCGCAGTTCGTGTCGAGTGAGGGGCAATCTCACATCGAAAGCGCTCAGTTCCGCGGTCATGTCGCGTCGAACTCGGGGTCGAGCGCAACCGTCGATGTGGTGTCCTTGATTACGCATGACGAGCAGTACGGTTGCCGAACGTGGAGTGGCTCATATGAAATGACCGACGAGGGCGGTGGTTGGCGCATCGAGCGCGCCAACCTGAACCCGCAGCCGTGCTCCGACTGACGTCGTCGGTTCAGGGCTTTCTGGGCCTGCTCCTATTGACGGCGGCCGCCCTGGGTCTCGCTGGATGTAGTTCTGGCGACAGCCGCCAGCAAACAGCAGACTTCAATGCCACCTCGGCCGTCGCACGGGCAAACCAATCGTCGCTTGATCAGGCATCGTCGCCACAAACATCATCGCTCAATAAGGTCGAGGTCAAGCAGCAATCGCTCGAGCAACGGCTGTCGCTTGCGCAACTCGCCGGCGAGCGTGTCGTCTACGCCTACTCTGGACTGATCCCGCCGACCTCGCTGCTGGCAAGGATTCGTAAAGGCGAAGCTGCCGGCGTCATCCTGTTCGGTCCGAACATCTCAAGCCTCGGCCAGATTCGCGCGGTCATCGACGAGCTGCAACGGGCCAATGCCTCCAGCCCCGTGCACGCGCCGCTGTTGATCATGACCGACCAAGAGGGCGGACTCGTACGCCGGCTCCCGGGGGCGCCTGTGCTCTCCGAGAAGCAGATCGGCGAGAGCCCAGACGCCGTAGCGCTCGCCCGCCGAAGCGGCGAGGAAGCAGGCGAGAACCTTGCCAAGGTGGGGATCAACGTCAATCTGGCCCCGGTGTTAGACGTCTTTCGCCGAGCCGGCAACTTCATCGACGAATTTCAGCGCTCATACGGCATGAACCCGCAGGCAGTCGCCACGCTCGGGGGCGCGTTCATTGCGGCACAGCAACCCACAGGCGTGGCAGCAACCGCGAAGCACTTCCCAGGATTGGGTGCGGCCGAAAGCGATCAAAACACCGATAAACGCCCAGTCACACTCAGTTTGTCGCTGGGCGAGCTGCGGGCTGTTGACGAGGCTCCTTACAGTGAGGCCATCGCAGCGGGGGTGCGGCTGATAATGACGTCGTGGGCCGTATATCCCGCGCTTGACCCACGTCTGCCGGCCGGCCTGTCCTCTGCCGTGATCCAAGGAGAGCTGCGTGGGCGGCTCGGCTTCCGCGGTGTGACCATCACAGACGGAATCGAGGCTGGCTCACTGCAACGGTTCGGCACGGCCGCCCAGCGGGGGGTGCTTGCTGCGAGCGCCGGGGCCGACCTGCTCCTCTGCTCAGCTCCGTATGTCGAAGAAAACACGCCGGCTGAGGGCGCTGCTGTACTTCGGGGACTCGTTTCAGCGCTTGCCACGCGACGGCTGACCCGGGCGAGCGCCGAGCAGGCCGCTGAACGAGTGATTTCGTTGCGCTCCAGCCCGTAGACGCAGGGGAATCTGCCCTGTCAGGTCCCAATCCGATTTAGGCGGCGCCGATTATCGTTAGTAGGTGCTCGATGACTGCTGCAAGCCCCGGTCGTCCTCCGAGCCCGGCACAATGTTCGGCGTGGGGCTGGAGATCGAGATCCTTGAACACATCCAGGCGGCGTGGGAGGAGCACGCGGCTGAGTGTGATCGGCCTCCAAAGGCGATCCTGTTCAATCCGGGCAATCACGGGCTTGTTGGTTGGGATGAGGTCTTTGGACTCCCTGTGCTTCCCGACGAGCGGGTGGAGCCGAAGCGCTTTCTTCTCGTCTGTGGCGTCGGTCATGGCGGCTACTGCGCCGAGGGAGACGTCTGGTGGGACGATGAGGGCAAACCGTATGTGGTTATCCCGGCGGAGGAAGCGGCTGCCTAACCAATCGGGTCCTCGAAATCGGCGTGCGAGAACAGGCTGCCACCGTATAGCGCGGTCAGCTTGTACTTGAGATGCACCGCGGCCGGCTCGGCCAGCTGCGTGACGCGACGCTCCTCCAGATAGTCGTGGTGCACGGTGATCGCCGAGTAGATCAGCGCAAGACTCTCTGGGAACTCGGACTCGGCGATCTCGGGCAGGTAGAAGTAGTTGATCAGGTGGTCGTACTTTCGGAGGTCGCTAACCGAGCCTGCCTTGACGACGCCCTGATCCAGAAGCTCTTGGAGTGGGATGGCCGGGGCGAGCATGCGCACGGGATGGGCGTAGCTGTCGGCGACGCCCTGGGCGGTCATGCTGCAGGTGGGCGTGAGCAGCATCGCGAAGCCGGGCTCGAACGGCCCGGACAGGAACTTGCGTTTGCCGGCTGAGTGGCTCGCGGCGTCCGGTGGCCAGGGGTACCCGAGTGGCACGTCCTGGAACAGGTCGCCCTGGCGCACGTACGACGTGCGCTCCGCGTAGTAGGAATCGTCGGGAGGTCTGGCCTCCCAGTCAGATAGCGCCACACAACCAACTTAGCTGTGTGGCGGACGGAATCTACGCCGCGTAGTCCTCGTCAGTGAGCGTGTGGCGTTTAGTGGGCCGTCGGCGTTTTGTGGGGATCGTGGTGTCCGGAGCGAACTGGCTCCACATCTCTTTGCGCATCCGCTCGATGTCCTCCTTGAGGAAGCGACGGAAGCCTGAGCCTGGGAGCCGAACGGCCTTGAGCTCGCCTCGCTTCTCGAGGTTGCGCACTGTGTTCTCGTGGATGTTCAGCCGCTTGGCTGCCTCGCGCACGTTGAAGAACTCTGTCGTTGGCATGAGATCACCTCCATCAGGGTGTAGCTGCGAGTAGGGCACTGTAGCTACTTTAGTCGCTGTATTGAGTATATAGAGACTGTAGACCATATCATGCTTGTGGTCCTTGTGGACTTTGATACCCTGATCGGCATGGCGCAAACACCACTTGAGCAAGGCGGACGCATGTTCGATCCGTCCGGTCCGCACACCGCTCGAGCGGTGCCTGAACTGTCCCAGAGAAGCTCACAGCGTTTCCAACTGCTCTCGCTCGACGGCGGCGGCTTCAAGGGCATGTTCGCCGCGGTCTTGCTGGCCTGCCTGGAGGCGGATCTCGGGATCTCGGTGCTCGACCACTTCGATCTCGTGGCCGGCACCTCGACCGGGGGGATCATCGCCCTTGGCCTCGGCGCCGGACTCAGCCCAGCGGAGATCGTCGACTTCTACGTCGAGCGCGGGCCCGCGATCTTCGCCCACGCTCGTGCGCGCACGCTTCGCCGCGTGCTGCGCAGCAAGTATCGAGCGCAGCCGCTACGACGCGCGCTGGAGGAGATCTTCCACGACACCACGCTCGGTCAGAGCAGGGTGCCGTTGGCGATTCCCGCATACGACCTCTGCAACGACGCCGTGCATCTGTTCCGCACGCCGCACGCACCACGACTGCGCCGCGATCGGCGCGAGCTGATGGTGGACGTCGCGCTCGCGACCACCGCCGCGCCGACATACCTGCCCGCCCACCAGCTGCGCGGTTTGCGGCTGATCGACGGCGGCATCTGGGCTAACAACCCGACGATCATCGGCATCGTCGAGGCCGTCACGACCTTCGGCTTCGACCTGGCTGACATTCGCGTGTTCAGCCTGGGCACGACGATCGACACGATCAAGCGCCCCGACAGGCTCGATCGAGGCGGGTTGCTCCCGTGGGCAGGCGACGCGATCCCCGTCGCCCTGCGCGGCCAGAGCCTCGTCGCCGACAACCACGCGAAGCTCCTGCTCGGAGCGGAGAACGTCCTGCGCGTCGATCCGCAGGTGCCCGCCCGCGAGCTACGGCTGGACGGCGTGAACCCCGAGCGCCTCCGCGGACGCGCCGAGCACTGCAGCCGCCACATCAGCCCCACCTTTCAGCAGCGATTCGTCGATCACCGCCCCACCCCATACACCCCCCAACCGGAGGTAATTCATGCTTGACAGCACCACCGAGATCATCAGCCAGTTACTCCAAGGCACCGTCGAGGCCCTGGACATCCCCGAGGAGCTGCACGCGACGGCCGTAGAGGAGTACGGGTACGTCGGCAACTGGCTCGCAGACCACGCCGACATCGGCGGCGACGGTTGGCTCGTGTACCCGCAGGGCTCTTTCTTGCTCGGCACCGTGGTCCGTCCCTATGGCTTCGATCACTACGACCTCGACGCGGTCTGCCGGCGCGCCATCGCCATGGAGAGCACGACCCAGGCGGCGCTCAAGGCTGACGTAGGCGGCGTCCTGCGCAACTACGTGGCTGCGCGCAAGGACGACTCCGGCGGTCCGTACGGCTTTGAGGAGCGCAAGCGCTGCTGGACGCTGAACTATTCGATGCCCTTTCACCTCGACGTGCTGCCGGCGATCCCCAACCCGGACGGACTTCCGACGGGGATCCTGCTCACGGACAAGACACTGCACGAATGGCAGCACTCGGACCCAATCGCCTATGGCAAGTGGTTCAAGGAACGGATGGCGCAGGAGTTCATCGCCAAGCGGATCAGCCTCGCGAAGGCGGCGCGCACGGCGCCGGAGAAGATTCCCGAGGCGAAGGTGAAAACGACTCTCCAGCTGGTAGTTCAGGTGCTGAAGTCACATCGCAACCTGTTCTTCGCAAACGATCTCGAGCGCCGGCCCGCCTCGATTCTCGTGACCACCCTCGCGGCGCACGCCTACCGAGGCGAGCGCGATCTCAACGAAGCCGTGCTAGAGGCGGTGGAGCTGATGCCCTCCTACATAGATCAAGACGGTGAGGCCTGGCAGGTGCCGAACCCCGTCGAGCCGCGGGAGAACTTTGCGGACAAGTGGAGCTCCGATCCCGAGCGCGCGACGCTCTTCTTCGCATGGCTCAACCAGCTCACAGTCGACCTGAACGAGGCGAGCGAGCGCCACGGCCTGGACAAGGTCACGGCACGCTTGAGTGAGAGCTTTGGCCTCGAGTCCGTGCAGAAGGCTGCAGGCCGGCTCGGCGCTCTCTACCTCGGTGAGCGCGAGCAGGGGCGTCTCCGCTTCGCAACGAGCACCGGCGTCCTTTCCGGCGCTGGGGCGCTGCCCGTGAAACGCCACGGCTTCTACGGAGACAGCAGTGCCGGCTAAGACTCCGATACAGCAGTTCATCGCGCTCAAGGCGCTCCCGCTAACGACGAACGTGACGATCAAGTGTGGGCGCATCCGCTGGCAGGGCTGCTTCCGGCCGACGCCATCGAGCGATTGCTACACGCTGCGTTTTGACTATGCGCAGCCGAGAAAACCACAGATCACCGTTCTTTCCCCGCAGCTCGAGATAACACACGGAACCAAGCTCCCGCATGTCTACAGCGGCCGCAGGCTATGCCTCTGCTATCCGTGGCAGTGGGATAGCTCGAAGCTCATTGCCCGGACGCTCGTCCCATGGGCGTCGGAGTGGCTCCTGCACTACGAGCTATGGAAGGTCACCGGTAAATGGCACGGGGGAGGCCACGAGCCGGACGCCCCGATAGTGACGTAGGTGAGTCGTAGGGGTTTAGGTCTTTGGGGAGACGCGCTGGCTCGCTGACCCGCTCACACCTATTGGAGCCGGCAGTCCACGGAGCAGAAGCTTCGACATCTTTCGTGCTACCAAGAGACTGTCACGAACCGCATTGCAGGGGTTGTCGACAGGCTCCAACCCCGCGATCGAGCGAACCGTCCTAACCCGAGGCTACGGTCGTAAGAGACGGCGGAGCATCGAGTTTTCAGACTTAGGTCTACCCGCCGTCATCGAGTAACGGCTCGCATCCGCGACCTTAGGCGCTTCTCCTGTCTCTATATAGGGACATGTCTTATAGGCATTTATGAGGAGTCAATTAAGCGTCGAAGGAGGGCCATCAATCACGCAGGAAGGAACATCATGGGTTGGACAGCTGGACATCTAAAGAAGGTCACGAATCTCTCTCAGTCACGTCGCTACTCCGACGAGGCGGCGCTGGAGAGGCGGGCGAGCGTTGAGGAAAAGCTGTCATGAGCTCCGACCAGAACCTAGAACAGCAGTTGCTCTGCGCGCAATACCGGGTCGCGCCAGAGCCGTTCTGGCAGCTCGCCCAGATACGTGGCGAGGACGGGTATGGACTCATCAAGGCCGCGCAGCAGCACGGATGGCACGCGGTCTCGTCTTGGGGTCTTGAGGGCTGGGACCTCGGCGCCTGGCCTCTGGTGGTCATCTCACACCGTTGTAGCGCCCGTGGCTTCGAGCTTGCCTACGACGTCGAAGGCGACGTAACTGTCTATCGGTATCTGACGCGCGAGCTTCGCGACGCGGCGACGGATTGCCTGGCCTTCTGGCACTGGAAGCACTACAGCGAGGACTGGGTCGACGGCGTCGAGAGCATCGATGCGGCGCCTGACCGACTACGCGGATCATTCTCCTGGGACCGTCTCAGAGCAAGTCAGATCGCGCCATAGACCGGCTCGCGTCATTGCTCAAGTAGCCTGTTGCTACCACCTGATCCTCTCGCTATGAGGATGCCATTGCGCCACGCCAGTTGACCCCTAACCGGGTGGGGCTGCGATTACGTCGGGTCCTTGTTGGCGCTTGCTCAAACACGCCGAGGCCGCCCTGCGGCGTTAGGGCACTCACGCCCCTACGATGGTGGCTTCTGGTTCGCCTTGTGGGGGAAGGTGAGGTCGCTAACGAACGAGAGCAGCCGGTCCGGGGTGAAGCGGTCGGGGTCGGTTAGGGTCATTCGCGCGGCGTACTCGAAGCAGGCGATCATCATCTCGGTCATGATCTCGGCGTCGACGTGCTCCGCGTCGAGCCTTGAGAGGCTCCATTCGATCGGTGGCCTGACCTGCTCGAGCAGTCGGGCGCGGTGGCGCGCGACGTTCTCACGGGCGGCGAGCGGCATGCCGTCGGAGGGCAGCACGAACAGGCGCCAGGTCTCGGGTCTCTCGCGCACCGCTTGAAGGATGCTCTCGAGCGTGCAGCGCTCACCCTTGACACCGTGAAAGGACGGTCTGCTGTCCACGCAGCTAGATCCAGGTCACCGCTCTACGACGTGGCCCAACAACATGAGCGCCAGGGACACGCAACACACGCACAACTCACGCCGCCGCAGTGGAGCACGACGGCGCGGCTGCTGTACCTGGCGGATGTAGCCTGAGTTCGGCCCATGAAGATTCGTTTGCCAACCGCCGAGGAGGAGGATCTGCACCTCCGCTTCACGGTCACACGTCATTACTTGCTTTCGATGCGCCAGTTCTTGGAGGCGTCTTATGGACAAGGGCCAGCACTGCATCGTGGCTTGCTCGATGCTGTGGTGGAGCGACCGACCTGGCAACGCATCCAGCGAGCAAAGGCACCCGACCTTGAGGAGATTCGGCGATTCCTGATCTTGGGCTGGACGAGCGAGGCACAGCTTCAGATGCCGGCGACACTAGGTGTGGGCGCCCCCATCGGGTTTTTCAACGCCTGGTCGCCAGTACACGCGTACTACGCCGTCTACGGAATCCTGCAAGCGTGGTTCGGCGCCAACAGCATTGGTGGACTCACTGACGATCACACCGCCGCGCTCAAGACCGTCTCTTCGATGATCCGCGAGCGCAATCTATTTCCAGAGCCGTGGGGACTCTTGGCGGTCGGATGTCCAATGCGCGGCGATCGACTGCATCTCAACGAGCCGCCGGAGCACGACTGCACCGGCCATGTCGAGCTGCTCACGATTCCGAATCATGCGGGCCGGCCAGACGAGTTTTGGTTGCGGCAGGGAGCATGGCTACGCAGCACGCGCAAGGCGCGCCTCGTGCGTCGCGAGGAACAATGGAAGCGCGAGAACGGCAAAGAGCGGATCTCGCCAAAGGCGCGCACTGCGATCGCCAACGGACTGGCGCCGACGTCGTTCTTCGATTGCCTTTGGCGGATGCGCATTCGCGCCAACTACGGATCGGTCGATCCGTTCGTAACGGCGTACATACCTGAGTCGGAGCACCGTCAGTTTCACGCGGCGCTAACTTCTTGCGTCGATGTGACCGCGGGCTTGCTTGAGCTTTACGTTGCTCGGAAGATCGGGCGTCATGCCTACGCTACGATTGCCGGCGAGTTTGCAAGCAACGATGCTGCCGGCATCCTCGGGAGCACGTTGCAGGTTCGACTAGACGCCTATAATCTGCGCCCCCGTCGACGTGAGGCCATGTAACTGTGGATTACCTGTTTGACTCAAGCGGTCACCACATCGCGAATCGCGTCGGTGATCAGCTTCACGCTCCCAACGGTTCGAACATCGGTCATTGGATGCAGCAGGAGGCGATCTTTATTGATATGCGCGGCCGGTATTTGGGCGAGATCGTTCTGAGCGATCGACTCCTATACCACAGCGCTTCCCCTTATCGCAGCGTCAACTTTGGGAACTACGGCAACTACGGAAACGCTGGCAACTATGGCAATCCCGGCAACCACGGAAGCATCGGATCGCAGTCCGGCTTCGTTGACGTAGACGCAGACTGGCTTTGAGTCTCAGCAGAGCCGATCACTCTTTGCTTCTCGCCACCCACCCCGGCCACCAGTGGCCCATCCGCCTCACGCCTCCGCTCTGCTCCCGCATCCCAGAGTCACAACTACGTTGGGGCGGTGGGATGCGGGAGCGAAAGGGCATGCAACGCATAACCGAACAGAGCGGAGGCGTGAGGCGCTTGCCCGATCAGAATCGCCGGGGTGGGTGGCTGCATGTGCAGTTGCCAGCTATGGCCGTTTGCACGGCCTTGTGGATGCCCCGTTGCAAACCATCTTGGCGTCGCGACGCCGAATGACCGGCCGCGCCGCCTCGCGCGGGTCCGGGCAGTCGCCGGTTTCGGTGGCTTCGGACCCTGATCCACGCGGAGCACCTCTGGGCCTTACGCTATCGGCGCACTGGACATTGAGAGGAGCCCGAACGAGTGACCCGACAAACGAGCGCGAGTAGCGTCTCGCACCGCAAATCTAGGCTGGATGAGCAGGATCGTGGCTAAGAAGAGCGCCCCGGCCAAGAGCCTAGAGGCGACCTTGTGGGAGGCCGCCGACAAGATGCGTGGCAACCTGGAGGCTGCCGAGTACAAGCACGTCGTGCTCGGGCTCGTCTTCCTGAAGTACGTCAGCGACGCGTTCAAGGCGCGGCGCGAGTGGCTCGAAGCTGCGACAGCGGACCCCGACAAAGCCGACTACTACGTCCCGAGCGTCGAGAGGCGGCTCGACATCATCGAAGCACGCGACGAGTACGCCTCCGAGAATGTGTTCTGGATTCCCGTCGAGGCTCGCTGGGCATTTCTCCAAGACCAAGCGAAGCAGCCCGACATCGGCGTACTTATCGACGGCGCGATGGATCTGATCGAGAAGGAGAACCCGACGCTCAAGGGCGTTCTGCCAAAGACCTACGCCAGGGCGGAGATCGACAAGCGCTTGCTCGGTGAGCTGGTGGATCTCATTGGGACCATCGGCTTTACCCGGGTCGACCACGGTGCAGATGACGTACTCGGCCGCGTTTACGAGTACTTCCTGGGCAAGTTCGCGGCATCAGAGGGTCGCAATGCCGGCGAGTTCTACACGCCGCGTGGCGTGGTTCGAGTCCTCGTCGAGATGCTGGAGCCGTACGAAGGCCGCGTCTTCGACCCGTGTTGCGGCTCCGGAGGCATGTTCGTTCAGTCAGCTGAGTTCGTCGCTGCTCACGGGGGGAGGCGAGACAACCTTTCGATCTACGGTCAAGAGTTCGTTGCCTCAACCTGGCGCCTCGCGAAGATGAACCTAGCCCTTCGCGCGATCGACGCGAACCTTGGCGACCGGGCAGACGATGCATTCCATCGCGACCTGTTCTCGGATCTGCGCGCCGACTACGTCCTGGCCAATCCGCCCTTCAACAAGGACGACTGGTTCTCCGAGAGCCTACGAGACGATCCCCGGTGGGTCTACGGCCTACCGCCGGCCAGCAACGCGAACTTCGCGTGGGTGCAGCACTTCCTCTATCACCTGGCGCCCAACGGTTCCGCTGGCTTTGTGCTCGCTAATGGAAGTTTGTCTTCGAAGAGCAATGGCGAGGGGGCGATTCGCCGCAAGATTGTCGAAGCCGACCAGGTCGACTGCATTGTCGCGATGCCAGAGAAGCTCTTTTACAACACGGGTGTGCCCGTGAGCTTGTGGTTTCTCGCGAAGACTCGTGCCAACCACGCGTATCGCGACCGCCGCGGCACGGTGCTATTCATCGATGCCCGAAAGCTCGGGCGGATGGAAACGCGAAAGGTGCGTGTCCTAGATGATGCCGACATCGATCGTATTACCGGCACGTACCACGCCTGGCGGAAGCCCGACGGTGCGTCGACGTACCAAGACGTCGCGGGCTTCTGCAAGTCTGCGACGCTCGAAGAGATAGCGCGCCACGACTTCGTGCTTACGCCGGGCCGATACGTCGGCTCTCAGGACCAGGCGGATGACGGGGTTCCCATCGAGGACAAGCTAGCGCTGCTTTGCAGCCAGCTCATCGAGGCTCTCGATGAGGGCGATCGCCTCGGAGCCATCGTACGAGAGAGGCTGAAAGGCTTGGTCCGTGACTGAGTGGCCGCGGAGCTGGACGGGGGTTGGCCTAGGCGACGCGGCGACCTGGTTTTCTGGTGGCACGCCGCGTACTGGGGTCGCGGAGTACTGGGATGGGCCGATTCCCTGGATTACCTCCGGAAGCCTAACTGAGTGGAAACTGACCACCTCTGACCGGACTCTCACAGAGGCCGGGGCCGCGAATGGCAGTCGCATGGTGCCCGAGGGCACGACGATATTTGTCGTTCGGGGCATGAGCCTGAAGTCGGAGTTTCGGATCGGTATCGCGATGAAGCCGATGGCTTTCGGGCAAGACTGCAAGGCGCTCCGCGCGAGGGACGGGATCGACGGTAGGTTTCTCGCCTACGCGATCAAGGCGCAGACGGCGAGGATTCTTGACCTAGTCGATGAAGCCGGTCACGGTACCGGGCGCCTCAACACAGATCAGATGAAGGAGCTGATGATCGGTGTCCCAACTCCTGATGAGCAACGGGAGATCGTTGCCGTCCTGTCGGCTCTCGACGACAAGATTGAGGCAAACCGGCGGCTTGTCAAGAGCGCCGACGCGTTGATAGCGACTGAACTTGCAGCGGCCCTCGCCGACAACTGGCCAAGAGAAAGCGTTTCGTCGCTGGCCAGATTCGTGAACGGTGGCGCGTTCACAAAGGGAGCTTCGGGAACGGGGCGGATGGTATTGCGCATAGCCGAGCTGAACAGTGGACCAGGGGGCTCCACGGTGTACAGCGACCGCGACGATGTTCCGGAGGACAAGTTGGCGCGGCCCGGCGACATCTTGATGTCGTGGTCCGGCTCTCTTGGCGTGTATCGATGGATCCGCGATGAGGCGATAATCAACCAGCATATTTTCAAGGTGATCACATGTGGTAAGCCGCCATGGTTGATCTACGCGAAGTTGATGGAGACGATGCCCGAGTTTCGCCGAATCGCTGCCGACAAGGCGACGACGATGGGGCACATCAAGCGTCATCATCTAGACGACACGCTCGTAAAGGTGCCGCCGCAGGTCGGCATCGACGACCTTGACCTCTACCTCGGCCCCACTTGGGAGCGAATCGTCGCGGCTGAAGTTGAGAGTCTGACCATCGCAGCACTCCGCGATGCGCTACTACCCGAGCTGTTGACTGGACGGTTGCGCGTCGAGGAGGCGGAGCGACTTGCCGAGGCAGCGACGTGAGCGGCATCACCGAGTCTGTCGTTGAGGAGGCATGTCTGGAGTGGTTCCGTACCCTCGGGTTTAGCACGGTCTACGGGCCGGATATTGGACCCGACGGCTCCGCTGAGGAGCGGTCTTCGTGGGAGGACGTGATCCTCGTGTCGCGCTTGCGAGACGGAGTCGCGCAAACCAATCCCGACCTCTCGCACGTGGCGATCGACCAGGTCGTTGCCACCGTCTTGCGCGCGGAGTCACAGAACGCGCTTGCCGAGAACTTGCGTCTGCATCGAGTCATTACGGAGGGCGTCCCGGTAGAATATCGGGCGAGCGATGGCTCGATGCGCACTGCGCTCGCGTGGCTTGTTAACTTCGCTGAGCCCGAGCGGAACGACTGGCTTGTTGTGAACCAGTTCACGGTCGTGGAAGAGGGCAAGAATCGCCGGCCCGATGTTGTTGTGTTCTGCAACGGGTTGCCTGTCGGCCTACTTGAGTTGAAGAATCCCGGAGACGAGCACGCGACCCTAAAGGGAGCGTGGAATCAGATCCAGACATACCGAAAGGACATCCCGGGGATCTTCGGTCCGAATGCGGTCACGGTTTTGTCGGATGGGCTCGGCGCGGCAATGGGAGGTTTCTCGGCGGGCTTCGAGCATTACGCCCCTTGGAAGACGATCGATGGCCGAGAGCTGGTAACGGACCGGTCGCAACTTGAGGTGCTGGTGCGAGGCGTGTTCGAGCCGTCGCGCTTGCTCGACATCCTGCGCAACTTCGTTGTCTTCTCTGACGAGCCGTCGGGCTTGATCAAGCGCGTAGCGAAGTACCACCAATACTGGGCCGTCAATGCCGCGATCACATCGACGGTCAAGGCGTCGGGCGTTGACGGCGACCGGCGAGGCGGCGTCGTGTGGCATACGCAGGGGTCGGGGAAGAGTTTCGAGATGTTGTGCTACGCGGCGAAGCTCATGCGCAAGCCGGCTATGACAAACCCAACTCTCGTTCTAATCACTGACCGCAACGACCTCGACGACCAGCTTTTTGGTGAGGTGTTCGCGCCAGCACGCATCTTGCCGGAGACTCCGCAGCGCGCAGAGAGTCGTGTCGAGTTGCGCCAGATGCTCGACCGGGTTTCGGGCGGCATTGTCTTCACGACGATCCAGAAGTTCGCGCCAGAAGAAAAGGGCGACGTGCATCCGGTACTAACCGACCGCCGCAACGTCGTCGTGATTGCCGACGAGGCGCACCGCAGCCAGTACGACTTCCTAGACGGCTACGCGAGACACTTGCGTGACGCGTTGCCGGGCGCAACGTATCTCGGGTTTACCGGCACGCCAATCGAGCGGACGGACAAGTCGACTCGCCAAGTCTTCGGCGACTACATCGACGTGTACGACCTGACGCGCGCAGTCGAAGACGGCGCAACGGTGCGTATCTATTACGAGTCGCGCCTCGCGAAGGTACGGCTGCCGGAGGAGGCGCGCGCAGAGATCGACGCCGAGGTTGCCGAGGTGACCGAGGGCCAGGAGCTGTCCGAGGCCGAGCGAGCTAAGAGCCGGTGGGCGCGTGTCGAGGCGATCGTCGGTGCCGGGGAGCGACTGGACCTCGTTGCTGCCGACATTGTTGAGCACTGGGAGCGCCGTCGGGAGAACTTGCTCGGCAAGGCGATGATCGTGGCGATGAGTCGGCGCATCTGCGTTGAGCTGTATCAGCGAATCGTGGCTCTGAGACCAGATTGGCATGACGATAACCCGGCGCGTGGGCGCATCAAGGTCGTGATGACGGGCTCGGCCGCAGATCCAGCGGAGTTTCAGCCGCATCTCTATCCGTCGGACACGCGCCGCAAGCTTAAGGCGCGCGCAAAGGATGAGAGCGATCCGTTGGAGATCGTGATCGTGCGCGACATGTGGCTCACGGGGTTTGATGCTCCGTCTTTGCACACGATGTACGTCGATAAGCCGATGCAGGGCGCAGGCCTTATGCAGGCCATTGCGCGCGTGAATCGGACGTTCCGCGACAAGCCAGGGGGACTGATTGTCGACTACATCGGCATTGCGCAGAACCTGCGCGACGCGCTTGCCGAGTACTCGCCGTCGGATCGCGAGCAAGCCGGTGTTCCGATCGACGAGGTCGTAGCGATCATGCTGGAGAAGCACGACATCGTCTGCGGCATCTTGCATCGTCACGACTGGTCCTCGGACCCGACCATCGCATCCGAGGATCGGATGAACGAGTTAGCGAACACGCTGAACTACGTCCTTGCCGATCTCGACCGCAAGACGCGGTTCGTTGACCAGGTGCTCGCGCTCGCGAAGGCGTTCGCGCTGGCCGGCGCGCGAGACGAGGCGCTTGAGATCCGCGACGACGTCAAGTTCTTCACCGACGTGCGCGCGGCAATCGTCAAGCTCGACCGCGAGGGCGAGACCGGCGGTACGGGCGGTAGCGGCGAGATGGACACCGCGATAGCTCAGCTCGTATCGGAGGCGGTGGCGGCCGACGAGGTGATCGACGTTTACGGGCAGCTCGGCATGGACCGTCCCGATCTCTCGATTCTGTCCGACGAGTTCCTCGACGGACTGACCCACGATGCTAGGCCCAACCTGCAATTGGAGCTGTTGAAGCGCCTGCTGAACGACCGCATCCGCAGCTTGCGACGCACCAATCTGGTGCAGTCACGCCAGTTCTCGGAGCTGCTCGACGACGCGATTCGCCGCTACACGAACCGCGCGCTCACAACTGCTGAGATCATCGGGGAGCTAGTCAAGGTAGCGAAGGAACTGCGTGAGGCCGGCAATCGAGGCGCACAGCTTGGCCTCAGCGACAAGGAGCTGGCCTTCTACGACGCGGTGTGCCAGAACGAGCCTGCGGTGCTTGAGCTGGGCGACGACGTGCTCAAGACCATTGCCCACGAGCTGGTGAGGGCTGTTCGCGAGTCCACGAGTATCGACTGGAATCTGAAGGAAAGCGTCAGAGCGGCGCTGCGCGCGCGCGTCCGCCGACTTCTGAGTCGCTACGACTACCCGCCCGACAAGGAGGAGCGAGCGATTGAGCTCGTCCTTGAGCAAGCCGAGCTGCTTGCCGAGGAGGACGTGTGAGCTGGCGCCTGGAATACGGCCAGGTGGCCCCTATCGCATCTTCTCCTGGTGGGATCCCAACCAATTCAGGGCGGCGACGGACCGAAACGTGCGATGGCACAGCCGGGCTTACGACAAACCGGGCGACCATACCCACTGCTTGCTCACATGGAAGGCCATCTACCATGGCACGATGGCGTACCAGGTGAACGACGCCGGGTGGATCACCGTCGATGCCTACGAGAAACACATCCGCGATGACGTGCTAAGGCTGCGTCGAGCCATCACCAACCCTTGGTCGCGCTCCGTTTGTTTTCGCAGACCAGAAATGGACGCTAGCGGGCCAAGACCAAACCTTCGAGCCCGGGTGGAGGCTTTGCGGCGGGCGCTGGTAGAGAGCCGCCGATGGCGGATTCCAGGCCCGGCCCCGATTACTCATAGCCAGGCGAGTAACCCTCAAGGATGGCGACCTCTTCTGGCTCGCGGGGTACTCGCCTTCAAGGATCGACAGGAGGTAGACCAGCCACTTGTCGGCGCCCAGCTCATCGATGAGGCGCCGATTCGCCTTGATCCAGTCGATCTTCGAGATGATGGGCTGGTAATCGACGGCTATGTCGGGGGCGACGTTGATCGCGTAGTACGGGTCAATGAGGATTCGGATGAGGTCGTCTTTTTCCAACGCGGCGTGATCTCGTTACATGCTCCCCATTGTGGGCGTGAGCGCGAATGGGCGTCAAGCCCTAATGCTCCTACAGCAAGTTCAAATCCCGCTCACTGGGGAGATCCGGACCGTTCTCAAACTGGCAAGCCCAGCTTGAGGCTTTGGTGCGGCTACTGATGGAGCCCACAGGTCGGCAAGCACGACGACGAGCAGCCGAGGCGATTAAGGCGGCGGGGTAGCTGGCGGTTCGAGCCCTGGGGTCGCCCACAGCTTGCCCGCGCGTTGGAGCCGGTGCATAGTAGGAGTCGGAGGAAATTCGAGCCGACCGAACACTGCGTCAGGCTCTGGAGCAGAGATGGCCAAACGCCGACTAATCGACGCATTCGGACTGCCGTTTACTCAGGAGACGGTTCCGTTTGCTATTCCGCATCTCGAGGAGGACATTCCGCTCTACCTCGACCCCTTCCTCATGTGGGCATCGAGTGACTTGCGATATCGCGAACTGCACGAGCAGCTCCTCGGATTCATGGCGCACTTCGGCAGCCTCGCTCTCGACGGCCGGGAGGATGTAGCCCAGCGCCTCCTTTTGACCTGCAAGGAGCCTCGTGAGCTCGGGTTGGGCTACGCGCAGGGTAGTAAGCAGGGGTCGTTCATAGGCCCAGCTACAGCTCGGCTTGTCACGCGCCTCTATGTAGAGACGCCCCAGCTTCATAAGAAGCGCCTAGAGCACATCGAGGAACTCGGCCTCTTCCTGCCTCGGATCGCGGAGGATCGAATCAGCGATCTGACCGCATGTGTACTTCGTGAGTTCTTTGTTCGATACACGGAGGAGCAGGCAAAGATGCACGGGGTTCCGACGCTTCGATTTCGTATCCCCGAGGTTTGGGATGCCGATGCGCTTCGGTGGCGCACCGGTCTTACGGCCGATCTTCCATACCACCCTGATACTGAGGCCCAGCTCCTATTCGCGCCGCTCGACCTATTGCGCCACCTGCCATGGATCAATTACCCCGACTACTACAAGTCTTATTTCAGCCGCCACGTTCTTCCGGCGAAGCCCCTCAAGGGACAGGTTCCGAAGTCTGCAGTCCTTGCGCACAACCGCGCGAACTACGTCAACGTAGAGAGATATGTTCACGAGAGAGAGCGGACTGCGGACCTCGCAAAGCCCGATCCACTTTTCGAGCCGCTCGCCCTCTCCACTTTGTCAACTAGGGTTCGTCGCCTTAGCAAGCTTGCCCCAGGCGCGCAAGGCGCCCATGAGTATGAGGCGCTCGTTGACGATATTCTCGCGACCGCGCTCTACCCTGAGCTTGAATTTGCCGAGTCGCAAATCCGTACCGTCAGCGGAGCACATATACGCGACCTGCTGTTCTACAACGACAGCAAGACCGTATGGACAAAGGCATTGCGGGATGAGTACGAAGTAAAGCAACTCGTCTTTGAGTTGAAGAATGTCAAAGAGCTTGAGCCTGAGCACGTTAACCAATTGTATCGCTACCTCGATTCAGACTTTGGCCGGGTGGGGATCTTAGTTTCTCGTAAAGAGCCTCCGCGAGCGGTCCGCCAGAATATCGTGGATCTCCATTCGTCAAAGCGAGTAGCCGTGGTCTGCCTCACGGACGTTGATCTCGAGCTTATGCTGCGGATGCTTGAGGCGAGAAGACGACCTATCGATGTAGTTAAGAAGAAGTACATTGAGCTAATGCGGAACTTACCAAAGTAAAACTAGGAGATCTCATGGCCAAGGTCAAAGGAGCACCAACAAGGAAGCAGGCAGAAACACTTGAGCTTGTCTCACCGATCTTGACGGCTGTCGTTGCTGAGATGCGCGAGCTGTCAAAGAAAAAGCAAGACGGCATCCTCAGCGTACTCAAGGTTCGCTCGATTAATCGCCTCCTTGAGGACGTCAAAAGTACGCTGGCAGATGATCCAAGCACCCGGTACTTGGATCTGCTTGATGAGGATGAGCTTCCGCAGAACAGTGATGCGGTACTCATCTTGACGCAATGGGAGGCTGCCGTGAAACAGTATAAGGATAAGCACCAGGAATATGACAGTCTCATTGAGCATGAATGGATGTGGAAACTGGCAGATGGTGGCACTCTCTCGGCACAGCACAGGTAGTTGAGTGGGGCGGACACCTAATCGAACCCCCTGTCCATCAGAGAAAGGTCCCGAATGGTCGCGTTACCACCGCCCTCGTGTCGCACAACCGGCAATTGACGACTCACTTCAAGAGCCCGATTCGAGCTCGGCTATGCGACGGTCGAGGTCTGCCACGGCAGCGGCGGGACTGATGCACGACATAGAGCTGGAGGCGATCGCCGAAGGGCCTGAGGCCGTCGCCGCGCTCCGTTCGCTCGACAGCCGGCTACACATCGCCGGGCAGCTACTCGCGCTACGTCACCGCCGCGGGCTCACCCAGCGCCGGCTGAGCGAGCTCTCGGGTGTCCAGCAGGCGGACATCAGCCGCATCGAGCGCGGCGAGACCCAGGCCACCACCGTCACCGCCAAACGCCTTGCCGAAGCGCTCGGCGCCGACTTCGGCTTCTACGAAACCGACACCGCAGGCAAGACCGTCCCCGTCGAGCCGGCCTCAGTCAAAGCGGCATAGCACCTTGGCCGACAGCAGCGCAATCGAGTGGACTGAGGCGACCTGGAACCCGGTGACGGGTTGCGAGGAGGTCTCGCCGGGCTGCGCGCACTGCTACGCGGAGACGTTCGCCGAGCGCTGGCGCGGCGCAGGCATTCTCCCCGCTATATACGCTGCATTCTCCTCGTCGGATATCAGCCCAGGATCGTAGATCGCGAGCTGGTTGCTCGCTTGAGTGCCGTTGGCGCCGGCCGGCCCTCGCCGTCCAGCTCGAATCCCCTCAGGCCGAATCGCTCCTCCAGCAGCCCTGGGACCATCTCCGTCGTTACTGGGGTCGCGCTCGTCCCGGTGGGCGTGCGTTCTGTCAGCGTCAGCTCGCCGCCCCAGTCGCTGAGCACCGAGCGCTTCCCCTCTGCGTCCTGGATCGTCACCACTAGACCTGTCACGAACGGCGAGCTGGGATTGGTGCAGACCCACCAGTTGATCGCCTCGATGTCGATGGGCGGGCTCGGGTGCGGGATGTAGGCATACAAGTCGACCCACCCGTCCTGCTCTGACTGCTGCAGCACGTGTTCGGGGCCTTGGTCGATGACCCGGTAGCGCCAGCCCTGTTGGTTGTGTTCCTCGCCGGGACCGAAGGGGATCGGTTCGAGCAGAGTCCCCCGCCCGAAGCCGACGTCGGCATGCCAGATCCCGTTGCCGTCGTCTACCCGCAGCAGCAGATGTGAGCGGGGACGCACGACTCCCGCCGGCGCGCGGTAGAGGACACGCGCGAGGAACAGCTCGACATTCCAGCCGAGCGTCTGCAGCGCGGCCGCCAGCAGCAGGTTCTGCTCGAAGCAGTAGCCCCCGCGGCGCCTTGAGACGAGCTTGTCGAACAGGTCCTCCGCCGCCAGCGAGACCTCCACGCCGCGGTGGGGGTCGAGGTTCTCGAAGGGAATCGAGGTGCTGTGTGCCCGATGGACTTCTACGATCCCGGGTCGACCGGCAAGCCCGATCCGCTCCAGATATCCATCGAGGTCAAACATCGTCTCGGCACTGTAATACGCGCCGTGGGTTATGGCTGATCGGCCTCGATCAGAGCCTCTCGCATGACATGTGTCAGCCAGTAGTGCTGACGACTGCCATCCCACCGGGACTCCAAGAACCTAGGTTCAGCGCCCATTTCTTCATCGATTCGTTTTGTGGCCCTCGACATGTTCCTGTGCCAAGACCGGATGCTTTCGATGTCGACGCTGAAAGTGTGGATCAGGCTCTCGAACGTGAACTCCTGCTCCGGCTCATAGCAGTGGGCAATGGTGCGCACGAACTTCCAGGTTACGTCGCCGACCCGTTCTCGCAGTGCCCGTGCCTTTCGGGTCGCCATTTCCTCTGGGTTGCTTGTAGGAAGCGAATAGCCGTGTTTCGCGAGGAGGTCGTCTATGGACGCTCGTGCTTGCAGGAGGCCCTGCTCCGAGAGCTCGCCAGTGATCGTGAAGGTCGTTTGCTGCATAACCAAGATTATAGGTACGTAATAGGTGCTTTTCAAGGGCCTATAGGTGCCTACCTCACCCAATCTCTACGAGTCGGTTGGCCCCCGTAAGGATCTACGCAGTGCGTAGAATGTTCAAGTAGTGTTCAACTCGTGTCGATGAGGTATTGCCATGCCGCTTGATCTTCCCGCGGCCGACGAACGCGTCGCGTTGCGCTCCACAGTGGGGATGGCGATCTGTCAGGTGCGTTTCGACGCTCAGGACGGGCTAGCCGGCGCGACCGCTGTCGAGTTCCACAACCGACTCGGTGGCGCGGAAGGGCGTTACCCGAAGATCACCTCGGCCGAGGGGAATCGGATCATGCTTGAGGTCGGTCCACAGGGACCGGTCCAGACGGGGAGAACCGGTTGGAGCTTCGATGCCGGGGACGGATCGTGGGCGGTGACGTTGCTGCCCGACAATATGAGCCTGCAGGCGGACGAAGGAGCGTACGCAGGCTGGGAGGACTTCGCGGAACGGTTCACCGAGGCGCTTGCCGCTCTCAGCGGGGCCGTCTCGCCGGCGCTTGAGCAGCGCCTGGGGCTACGGGTCGTGGACCGCATCTCCGGCGCCTCCGTTGGCGTTGATGAGCCGGCTGGGTGGGAGCCGTACATCAACCCGCGGTTCCTGGGTCCGGTCACCGAGCCTGGGCTCGGCGACGCGATTCGTGGCTGCCAACAGGTTATGGTGGTCGACGCGGGCGAGGGGGTCGCCTGCAATCTTCGGCAGGGGCTCGCCAGCGTCTTGTCGCAGGGCTCACGCTCCGACTACGTGATCGACTGCGACGTCTTTCGCGAAACTGGTCGCCAGTTCGACGCGGAGGCTATCCTGGGGGCTGTAGCGGGGTTCAGAAATCAGGCGGAGAGCATCTTTGCCGTGATCGCAACGCCCCAACTACTCGACGCATTGTCCTGATTATGTACAACAGCGAACTCGCCCTCAGTATGAACACAACGGCTTACCGCACTGTCGTGACCAGCCACGTCGAAGCTGACCCGAAGCTGCTCGGAAGCCTCCCGAGCGGCGCGACGACGGCAGCCCTCATGGCAAGCCGCCCCGCTGACGAGGGAACGGCGTTCAACCGAAACCTCTACGGGGAAGGTCAGTCGGCATCGTCGGCCCTCGGGCTGTCGTTCGTCCGATTCGAAGGCGAACGCGGCCGACACGGCGAAGAGCCCGGAGAGTTTGAGTTCACGGCCTACGGGACGGCTTGGAGTGCGGGGACTGGCTCGCGCGACGTTCGCCTCGAGGGCGTCGGGAGATCTTTCGGCGGCAACGCCACGCCGTTTGTCCACTTCCACGGGCACGTATATGAGGTCGACCGGCCCACGTTGGCGGATATCCTCAACGTGTACCGAGTCAATGGACTTGTCGCCGCGGCCCCCAAGCGGCGGCCCGCTCTAGAGTCTCCCTCTCGCGCCTACAGAGAGTTCAAGCAGCTCGCTAAGTGGCTCGAGCTCAGCCAGAAGGATCTGGCCGACATCATCGGTGTGAGCCGCACGACGGTCTCGATATCGTGGGGTAAGGAAGGAAAGGACCCGCACAACAAAGAAACGGCTCGGCGTGTCTACGAGCTGCATAGCGTGGTCTCGGCTCTCCACAGGATTCTCGGCACGGGTCTCGCTGGCTGGCTGAATCGTGGCCCGATGGGGCTGCTCAAAGAGCGGGAGTACAAGCGCTTTGAACGGTGCGCAGACGAGGTGATCTTCCCGGCTGACGGTGAGCCGCGGCCCCGGCTCGACACTGCGCGAGAGCCGCACCCGTCGGAGCGGGTTGCCCCTGGCGGGCTGCAGCTGAAACGTGCCGGCCGCGCGCGCAGCAAGCGCTTGGCGCGGTGATCAGCAAGGGGCTTCCCGACGAGTGGCCCCCCGAGGTCGTCGAGGTGGCGGCCCAACTTCAGCAAGGTGACCTGATAAGTGAGCCTCCGCTTGTCTACGCGGCCTCCCTTGCGTACCCGATATGGGCTCTCACGCGGCTGGAGGCCGAGGACGGAGTCGACTCTGACCCCGTCCACCTGAGCCTTGATCGCGACGACGTTCCCGAGTGGGGGATCGTGGTTTCGCAGACCTGCGACGTAACCGAGGAGGAACACGAACCGGTTCAGCCGTGGGTTGAGGTGTGCCCGGTCTATGAACGCGACGCGGTCGAAAACGCGCCCGAATATCTCTACCCGCTCAATCGGATGCCGGCGGCCGAGGGGCGCATGTGGGTCGCCGACCTGCGCCTGACGGTGTCGCTTGAGAAGGGCCTGCTCGTCGGACGACAGCGCCGAGACCCGTTCGACGGAGCCGAGGAGGCTCGCATTGAGTTCGGCGTCAAGCTCGGGGAGCGCCGCGCCCGCCCAGCGCTATCGGCCGGCGTCCACGTCGTGATCACGGAAACCCTCAAAAAACGACGGGGGAATAACAAGCCGTTTGCCAAAGAGGCGCGGACCCGTGTCTACAAGCTGATGCTCCAAGTCGAGCAGGGGTCAAGGCTTGACCCCCGCTCCGTTCGACTCCACGTGATCTGTCAGCCGTCCGATGAGTGCACCGAGGAGCGCCTGCGGGAGTGGTTCGACAAGTGGTGGGAGAAAGCGAGCGAAGCCGGCAAAGACAAAGGCATCGAGTTGCTTCCGACTGTCTTCCATGACCGCGAAAGCATGGACATCGAAGTCTACGATCGCTTGATCCCGATCGAGAACCCGATGTAAGGAAGCCAACGGTGGACGCTAAAAGTCCTCAGATTTGATCTCACGCTCTTTCCACGGCACAGCGCCGCACGTCCGCATCACGAGTCGAAGGCGAGGTCTTTAATCGCTATCCCGAGTTCCGCGTTCGACCACGCACCAAGCATCGTCTTTCCTCTCTCTATCTCGCTCTACCTCCCCACTTTGCTGGTACCACAGTCCACGTTCATTGGCGCGCGACCGCCAGCAACGCCAAAGGAGAGCTTGCTGACGACGTGGAGTTCCTTATTCCCGGCCGCCCGCAACCCACTTAAGAGAGAACGCTCTGCCCCGGTGTGTGGGCAGAGCGCCTCATGCACAGCGTTGCTCGGTTAACGCTCAGGCTAGAAATCACGCGTACCTAAACGTATTCCCAGGTGCAGCCCTGACGGTCGTGTTCACCCCAATCCATGCAGGGTGGGAAGGTCTTGCCAGCGGTCACATCCTTCGTGACAGATGGGTGCTGTGTGCATTTGACCTTGCCGGTCCTTGGCGCTGTGTTTCCTGGCTCGTATGTTTCGGCCATCCCTCCTCCTTGGCTAGTGGAAGGATGAATCCTATCAAGCAGAATCTGCCGTGTAGGGCGCCAGTCGATCTGGCCTATGTTCGGCCCGGGAGAACATCCGCTGGCCAATGATCTATATGGCGCGCATCCGGGCAAAGAAAAACCTACGGTCGGGCAGGTCACCGCCGTTACCGCGGCAGCCTAGACCTGACTCCACGGCCGCGAGGATCGAACAGCCAGTCCTGTACGATCCGCAACACGGCCGCAGACTGCTTCCGGTCGGTCATTACCGGGTCCAGTCCCTCGCCACGGAGGACCATCTCGGTGATCTCATTCGCGCTCAGCTCGGCAGTCAAGTCATCAACAGTGAGACCGGTACTGCAATATCCTCCGCGCGCACAGAGTTCTTGAAGCAGGGCCTCCCGTCGTGACCTCGGCCGATATCCCATTCGACAAAGTGTGGCAAATCGACTACTGGCTTGGAGCGACCATTTAGATCGTCGCCATCCATGCGTCGTTCTCTGCCTGGTCGGCTTCTAGTGTGGGGATCGTCGTGTCGGGCACGACTTCACCATTGGCGATGTGCTCCCGCAGATGCTCAATCATCCCTGCGGTGGTGGAGAAGTCCGCCATGCAGCCACAGCAGCGCAGACGACCCATTTCGGCATCTGCGTAGACATAGACGTCGCTGGTATCGCTCATCCTCGCGTAGCTCACACTCCAAACTCTACATCCCCATAAGACCTTTTGCCAGGGTTCAGCTGGCCAGCAATATCCGATTTACAGGACCAGAACAATAATCAATCCAACACTCAGGATCTGGCCGACACAGATGCGAAACTAAGTCCGCATATTGCAGGAGATAGTCCTAAAATCCCAACGAGTAACCATTTTGGCCGATAACAGCGCAATCGAGTGGACGGAGGCGACCTGGAATCCAGTAACGGGTTGCGAGAAGGTCTCGCTGGGCTGTGCGCACTGCTACGCGGAGACGTTCGCCGAGCGCTGGCGCAGAATCCCTGGGCACCCTTACGAGCAGGGGTTTGCCCTCAAGCTCTGGCCAGAGCGGTTGGGGCAACCGCTGAAGTGGTCGCGCCCACGGATGATCTTCGTGAACTCGATGAGCGACCTCTTCCACGAGCGCATCCCTGATCCGGGGGAAGCGCTCGCGTAGGCAGCGCCCCCTCGCTTCGTGAACGGTCCGGCGGTGGCGTCCCATCCCAAGCTCGGAGTAGCGTTGGTCACGTCATGAGTACGAGTTCTTATGAGGCGTCCGGGGCCGGCTATGCGCTGGCCTATCGGGAGGCCAGGCGAGGATTGGAGGATCAAGAGCGATCTGTGGTCGAGCTGCGGGCTCGGGCCGGAGCGCTGATCGCCGCTGCTGCCATCACCACGTCCTTCTTTGGTGCTCAGACGCTCGCCAGGCACGACCTCGACGCGGCTGGATGGGTGGCTATCGGCTGCTTCGTGTTGCTCAGCTTTGCGGTCCTCGTGATGTTGTGGCCGCGTCGAGACTGGTCGTTCTCGCTGGAGCCCGAGGAGTTCATCGCCACATATCTCGAGCCGGCAGACGGCGAGGGTTTGGAGCCCCATTTGATCGAGCGTGACCTGGCGCTTCATATAGGCAGCAGCACCGAGTTCAACCGTGCCCAGCTGAATATGCTGGCGGGTATCTTCCGCTTCGGTGCGCTGTTGCTGGTCGTCGAGGTGCTGGCATGGGTTGTTGCCCTGGCGGCTGTGGGCTAGACTGATGAGCATGCTCAAGAGGTTGATCAGTTTGTTCAAAAAGCCGCCTGCTGAGCCGCTTGTTGATGAGGCTTCGCTTCCCCAGCCGCTGTATCCCAGCCCCATGGTCGGAGAGCTTCGCGGCGTCGTTGGCGCTTCTGATCGTCGCTAGCCTCGGGCTTCAGTTCACCGAAGCTGAGCCCCCATCTCCACAAACAAGCAGAGGGCGTTGAGCAGCCGCATCTGCTCGGCATTGGCCCAGCCCTGACTACTTTGTCACGGGAACGCCACCCCGGCTCAACCGCCACCTCGCCACAGCCGATCAGTGCTCCATGAGCCTTCCAGTGGAAACAGGAGGAGCACTCTTCGCGCCCGACTGAATGTCGGTTTGGCCGGTAGAGGGCGGCCGCTATGGCGTCGATGGGACCTATCAGGGTGCCACTGGCTTCGAGCGAGCCGAGGCCCAACGACAACGCCTCGAGGCTGCGCACCTCTCTGCTTCGGTTCGTCAGGAGTTGGGCGATGGCTGGACGTTGCGGCTTGGGCCGCTGACCCACGGCGCGGCGTGGGCGGCGATCGAAGCTTTCATCGGCCCACCAGGCTCGGGGTCGGGGTAGCCACCGGCGCGGCAGTGGTCATCAGCTTTCCCCCGCCATCGTGGGCCATCCCAAGCGCTGGGTAGCTTTCTCGGCATGCCTATGACAGCGATCACGGCCAGACTCGTAGAGAGTCTGCGTCCACTGGCCGAGAGCCGACCGCAGACGTGCTCTGTGCGGCGTGTTGCTAGTTCGCAACGGATCGGGTATAGTTGAGACCGAGACATCCAAAGAAGCCGATCGAGGCGGCGCTCGAGCGGGCAGAGAGCCAGGGGTTCCGGATCGAGACGAACCGAGCCCACTGGGGAATCCTCTACTGCCCTGGGAGCGAGGCGGGCAAGTGCCCTCCGTTCTCGGTCAACGGCTCCCCCGGAATGCCGAGAACGAGGCCAAGAGGATCGACCGATTCGTCGCCCGCTGCACCCACAAGGACTAATGAACGACTACACCTTCACCCTTCGCTTTCTTCCCGTCCTCGGCCAGGGTCTCGAGGATCTCTCTGTTCATGTCTACGAGCGGATCGATGACGCTTCGCTGATGGGACCAGACGACGACGGGACCTTCCTGCTCGAATTCGACCGGCGGGCGTCGAGCCTGCCCCGTGCCCTCGCCTCGGCGTTGGAGGAGTTGCTCCACGCATTGCCCTCCGCGATCATCTTGCGCGTCGAGGAGGACGATCTCGCCACGATGGCCGACATCGCCAAGCGCTCTGGCCGCACACCGGAGAGCATCCGACTGCTCGTGGGCGGCAAACGTGGCCCCGGGGGCTTCCCGCCAGCCGCGGGACGCCTCGACGCCCGCACCAAGATCTGGCGCTGGGCAGACGTGGCACAGTGGTTCGAGACAGCCCTCGACGAGCCACTCCCGGACACCTCCGAGAGCGCCTTTCTACAGGCGTTCAACGATGCTTTGGAGATCCGACGCCTCACCGCCGGGCTCGGCAAACCCCAGCGCCAAGCCATCGCCGCCGCCCTACCCAAGGAGCTCGCGGCAGCCTGAGCCACAATCCAGGTAAGCGTCCCATCTGCCGGTAAGCTCGTCGCCACCGGCCTGGGAGTGGACGGAGGCGACCTGGAATCCAGTGACGGGGTGCGAGGAGGTCTCGCCGGGCTGCGCGCACTGCTACGCCGAGACGTTCGCCGAGCGCTGGCGCGGCATCCCGGGACACCCTTACGAGCAGGGTTTTGCGCTGAAGCTCTGGCCACAGCGGTTGGAGCAACCGTTGAAGTGGTCGCGCCCACGGATGATCTTCGTGAACTCGATGACCGGACGTACGACACGATGCCGTCGGCGGAGAGACCTATGGCCTATGACCCTCCCAGTACAATCGACC
>Ga0182024_10003881_pt1 | contig 35033 bp, 12 predicted proteins | sample P32metaG_FD_120480 | JGI IMG/M metagenome (GOLD analysis project Ga0182024, IMG submission 120480) | Permafrost microbial communities from Stordalen Mire, Sweden - P3-2 metaG (Illumina Assembly) | ecosystem: Environmental > Terrestrial > Soil > Wetlands > Permafrost | place: Sweden: Stordalen...
CAACCTGGAGAACTTCTACCGCGGCATCGAAGCGGTGGGAAGTTTCTTCAACCGCCTTGGACACCAGCAGGGCTCCGGGGAGGAAGCAGCAGCTTGTGCGGCGCCTACCGTGGCCCGCGAGCTGCCCACGTCGCCTCCACCGGCGGCGGCAGAACATCAACCTGCAGAAGGAGAGGATCGTATGAAAACGCGCATCATCTCCCCAGGTGCGTGGAAATGCAAGCTCTACGGCGTGGGGCAAGAGTTCAACTGGGACTGCGGCGCCGGCGGCTTCATGGCACTGGCCGCGGACCTCGGACCGGAGGAGCTGGATGACTTCCGCAAGAAGCTCGGCTCCAACCCCGAGAACGGCACGTACTACATGAACATCGTCCGGTACGGGCGGGAGCTGAGACTGGAAGTCACCGTCTACAAGGACATGACCCGCCAGCAACTCTGCGATCTGCTTGACCAGGGCGTCCCGGTGATGCTGTCCATCCAGGCATGGGCGTCGGACCCGGCTGTCTACGCCGATCCCAGCAAAAACATCAGCGGTCACTACGCCGACGCCGGCGGCTGGGAAAAGGAAGACGCCGATGAGACCATGGATGGCTTCGACCCGGACGAGCACTTCTTTGTCTACTTCATGGATCCGAGCATCAAAGGTATGCCCGGCTACCTGTCGTGGAAGGAACTCGACCAGCGGTGGCACGAGAACGAGGCGGACGAGGACAAGGCGCCAGAGGTCTATCACCACCTCGGCATCGTCTTCAAGCGCGCTCCGGACATGCCGGCGCTTGGCACCGTCGCTCGCCACATCGAGTAACAACCCGCGTTCCCGCCAGTGAACGCCGAGCGAAGGACGGCTCTACGCCTCGTCTTCGCTTCGCATAATGGCAAAAAGTGGTCTGGAGCAATTGTGCCCCAGACCACTTTTTTTTTGTTCTTTTTCAGCCGATGCAAGAATCCAATATAGTCCATTGTTTATCGGATCCACAGCCGTCGGGGCTGCTGCGCAGCGTTATGAGAGATTTCTCCACTGCGTTCGCTCCGCTCACTTCGGTCGAAATGACAGCATGCGGCATGCAGCAGACTCTTGTGTCGTTTAACAACAGTTTAACAGTTTCCCACCAAAAAAAATTTGCCCCAACTGGCACCAAATACGGTATCACAGCGTTGTCGAGACAATTCACTCACAAATTAGACATTTAGCAAGCACAATTTGGTCACACAGTTTGCATATGCTTGCGGCATCGAACATGCAATCTTGCGAATCATTATCGGCGGACTTGACGGTCCGCAACGATCGTCATTCGCAGTACGACCTCTGCCAGCACACCTTACTAATGCAAGCACCAGACTGCGGTGCTTCGCTTCTCCAGCTCCATCCGTCTGTTGAGGACGTGATCGAGCGGAACGGCGCAGCTGCGTGGTCAAACGCTGACACGGAGATTATCATGACGTTCAATGCCAGCTCTGATTCTCAAGGCGACAGCTATTCCTCTCCTAAGGCAACTGACACCCTGGGAATGTCGCTCTCCCAACAGGTGCATCGCATCGATCCAGTAGAGTTCCTCAACGCCATTCAAAACATGACGAACAACTCTGGATCATCAGACCTCGTTCAGCCGATGACAATTTTCGGCGCAACTGACGGTTCGGGAAGCGCAGCACAAGCTGGTTCACCCGCATCAAACCAATTTTGGTTTAGCCCTGAGAGCTCGAATTCGGCCAGCGCGACGGCTGGTAAAGATGCGGTGTCTGCAGTGGTTCCCGCAGGACAGACTGATGGTTCTTCCATTGTTACCGGCGGACCGAACGATGTTTCTTCCATCGTTACCGGCGGACCGAACGATGTTTCTTCCGTAGTGCCTGGGGGACAAAGTGATGTTTCTTCCGTGGTTCCATCTACACAGGGCGACGTTTCTTCCACGGCTTCGGCAGGACAGAATGATGCTTCCACCGCAGTTGCGGGCAGCAACGCAACGACGGACTCGACGAGCGCGGCGCAATCGGCAAATGGTGGCGATTCGCTCAAGCAGATCGAAAGTCAGATTATCAATGAGTTCGAACAACTGTTCCAATTGCTAGAAAAGCAATTCAACCCGCAACCGCCTACAGAGCAATTGCAAGGCGATGTCAAAGGCATTACGCAGCCTGGCGCGAACGACAAAACGCTCCAAGTGTCAACGACAAACGGACAGAGTGAAAGTGTGCCCATGCCGTCCGACTATAACGGCACCGGAACGTTCTCGCTGCATTCCGACGGTGTGCTGGCCTACTCCGGGCCGAGCGGCTCCTCTGGCGGAGAATGCTACCTCAACGATTCGCAAAACCCACCGCAATGGGTGAACTATGATGGACCGAACAGCCAGAGACCCAGCGGTGAGGTCGTGCAATCGTGGACGCCAACACAGCAGGCGACTGATCCCACCAAGGAGAGCGATGTCTCCAGCATCACGCCGCCCGCTCAGAATGCCACCACAATGGAGATTAGCACAACAGAAGGCGACGCAAAGACTGTGCCGGTTCCGCCTGCCTATGCAGGGGTGGGAGAGTTCGCGCTCAGCTCCACGGGCGTGCTTTCCTTCGGAGACAACAAAGGCAACTTATCTTATCTGAATGATTCGCAAAATCCTCCGCAATGGGTTTCAGCCGATACACCGGACAGCACTTTCCGCTACGGCACCATTGTTAGAAGCTGGGGCGTTGGCGAGAATGTACAGAATCCGCTGACAAGTGATGTCTCAAACATCACTTTGCCGGGAGCGAACGACAAAACAATGCAGATTCAAACCACCGATGGACAAACACAATCAGTGCCAGTTCCATTTGACTTCAACAATACGGGCTCGTTTTCGCTAGATTCCAATGGCGTACTTTGCTATGCGCCATCGACGGGTGTAGGTGGACAGTGCTACCTCGACAATTCAACCAATCCTCCAGGTTGGGTAGATTATGACGGCAACGGTCCGAATATGAAGTATCCCAGCGGCGATTTGATGCAACTGTGGCAGCTGCCCAACTCGCAGAATTCGACATCATAGACACAGCGTCCAAACAAACTGAAAGGCGATAATCACTGCTAGCAAGCCTGGAGTTATGGCACCGACACGAGTTGGTGCCAGTCCGGCCAATCTGCGAGTCAGACGGCCCGATCGCACCGCCCTGATTGATGCACGCCTTTCTGAGATTGCTCGGGAAAGGCGCGCAAAGTCCGAATGCGGCGGAGGCTGTATCAACTAAGGGTTACGCCACCAATCTCTTTTACAGGCGGATTTCGCTCGTCAGGACGTTCCGCGTGGCGGCGCAGCTTGTCTTTTAGGTGCTGGCGCTCCTCCGGCGTTAAGCCCTGCGGCTGCGGAACACGGACAGCTTCTGCCGGCGGCACTCCTAAGTTTGGAGGTGAAACCGACGTCCGGTCAGGCACCCCGAGGTTTGGTGGTGAAACCGACTTGCGAGTATCTTCCGGCACACCCAGGTTGGGCGGTGAGAACCTGCGACTATCTACCGGCACTCCTATGTTTGGTGGTGAAACCAACTTGCGAGTATCTTCCGGCACACCCAGGTTGGGCGGCGAACCCGATCTTCGTGAACCAACCGGTGGCAGTCTGTCTGACTGCCCGGTCGAGCCAGCCGAGCCAGGTTCGACGTATGGCAAGATATGCTTCTGGTTGCCTTCGCCTGACGGCTTTCCGGATTCCGAGTCGGCTGGCGGTTTCAAGCCGAGATAGGTAAGCAGGCGTGCCAGTCGCCTCAGCCCACCAGGATATGCAGCTTCCATCTCCGGCGTCAAATGTTTCAGAATCTGATCGAACTTTTCGCCCAGCGATCCAACCGGCCGATCATCAGGACGGCCTAATCTAACGGTCTGCTTTGGCTCCTCCTCCGGGCGCGGCGGGCAAAATCCGGCGCCGGTGAGAAGCTCGGAAAGACGTTCCACTATCTTGCGATCCATGTTGGTAAGTTTCTCTCGCAGGAACTGGTTAATGTCGTTACGCTCGCCAGGATTCTCTGCGGCTTGGAGACTAAACTGGCCAGGTTTGTCCACGGCTGCGCCGTCGCCAGCCACGGGCGGCTTCCATGAGAATGCGCACACCGACCCGTTTTTCCCAGCAGCAGCATCGTCCGGTGTGCCACCAGATGTGGAGTCATAGAATTCCAGGTTTCCATAAACGCCTTTGTCCAGAAGACTAGCGTTGCTGGCTTTACAGCCGGCACCAAATTTTAGAGACTCGCCGTCGCCGCCGCTCAAAATAGCGTGCGCGTCCCAGTCGATTGGCGGCTGCGTTTGTGTCAAACATTCGATTGGCTGTGTACGTTCAACCATGGTTTGCTCCAATCGTCATCGGCCATCGGCTCTGCGACAAGCAAATAAGCTTTGGTGACGTGAGTAAGGAAGGGTGGGAGGGTTTCTCGAATGTACTGAATGATTGGGGCAACTCGCCGTCATCTAGTTGGCAATTAGTTGGCAGTCCAGAATTAAGACAAGTCTGATCCGGACCGGTCCGATTAAGTGAAGTGACTGGCAGCGCTGCGCGAGCCAATACGACGAGCTTCACCTTTGTTTCAACTTTGGACTGCCAGCTGGAAACGCTTTGCTTCTGGAAGAGATCAGCGGAAACGCGCCAGTCCCCCTCTTGAAGACTCTCTTGAATTCTAAATGTGATTTCTCGGAGATTCTGAGAGTCAATCAACTCTCTCCCCCAGCTTCTTTATTACCAGCCCAAACAAACCTCTCCTGCATCTTTAACGTCAAACGAATGCACTAATGGTGCGTTCAGAAGGAGTTGCTGTGAAAGCATCCGATCTTCTCGTACAGGCGCTCGAAAATGAAGGCGTCGAGTACATCTTTGGCATTCCAGGCGAGGAAAACCTCGACTTCCTGGAGTCGCTGCGCACCGCGAAAATCAAGCTGATTCTGACTCGTCACGAGCAGGCAGCGGGTTTCATGGCTGCGACGTATGGACGCCTGACCGGCAAGCCTGGCGTCTGCCTCTCCACACTCGGGCCCGGCGCCACCAATCTGGTCACTGCTGCAGCCTACGCTCAACTTGGTGGCATGCCGATGGTGATGATCACCGGTCAGAAGCCAATCAAGAAAAGCAAACAAGGGCAATTTCAAATCGTCGACGTCGTCGAATTGATGCGCCCGATCACCAAGTACGCTCGCCAGATTGTTGATGGCAGCCGCATTCCGTCGATCGTGCGCGAAGCGTTTCGACTGGCGGCAGAAGAGCGTCCAGGCGCTGTGCACATTGAGTTGCCGGAAGATATCGCCGCTGAAGAGGTCTCGGGCTGCCCGTTCGAGATTCCCAAAGTGAAACGGCCATATCCAAATCCGGAAGCGATCGCCACCGCTGCGCAGATGATCTGTGCCGCGAAATCGCCCCTAATCCTCGTCGGCGCCGGCGCCAACAGGAACAGAACGTGCAAAGCGCTGACCGATTTCGTCGCCAAAACCGGCATCCCCTTCTTCAACACGCAGATGGGCTCCGGCGTCATCGACGAGCGGCATCCGCTCTACATCGGCACCGCCGCCCTGTCGAGCAACGACATCGTCCATCTGGCCATCGCCAAGGCCGACTTGATCATAAACGTCGGTCATGACGTGGTTGAGAAACCGCCGTTCTTCATGGAGCGCGGCGGCACAAAAGTTCTCCACATCAACTTCTTCACCGCCAAAGTCGACGACGTCTACTTTCCGCAGCACGAGGTGGTCGGCGACATCGCCAACTCGCTGATCGAGCTGGGCAATCAGATCTGTCCGTCGAAGAGCTGGGACTTCTCGCACTTCTTGCGCGTCAAAGCGCAGGGCGAAAAGTACCTGAAGGCGCAAGGAGAAGCGGCGCGTTTCCCCATGACTCCGCAGCGAATTGTGGCCGACGTGCGCGAAGCGATGCCCGACGACGGCATCGTCACCCTCGACAACGGGCTATACAAGCTGTTCTTCGCTCGTAGCTACCATGCCCACGCTGCGAACACTCTGCTGCTCGACAACGCTCTCGCCACAATGGGCGCGGGGTTGCCGTCGGCTATGACCGCCAACCTGCTCGACCCGACGCGCAAAGTCGTGGCCGTTTGCGGCGACGGCGGCTTCATGATGAACGCTCAGGAGCTGGAAACCGCTATTCGCCTGGGTCTGAACCTCGTGGTTCTGATCCTGAACGACTCTTCCTATGGCATGATCAAATGGAAGCAGTCAGAAGTGCGGCTCAGCAACTGGGGGCTGGACTTTACCAACCCTGACTTCGTGGCGTTTGCTCAGGCGCACGGTGCGCACGGGCATCGCATCGAAAAGACCCAAGACTTACTACCCAAGCTGAAAGAATGTCTGTCCATTGGCGGAGTTCATATCATCGACGTGCCGATCGATTATTCTTCGAACGACCACCTGATGATCGCGAACATCCAATCCGCGATGAGGCAGACTGAAGGAGGAATCCCTGTGGCAGAAAAGAAACCGAAAGCCGCGACGGCTGCGACGGCGGCGGAAATGGCCGAGCTGAGGTCGCCCTTCGACAGGTCGCTGATCAAGACGTTGAAACTGGCTGGCGCTGCCGATGTCGACCATGCTCTGGCGACGGCGCACGCGCTGTTCCAGAATCAAAGCGGCTGGCTGCCGGCACATCAACGCATCGCCATCCTCGAGAAACTGGCGGCGCTGATGCAGAAGAAGCGCGCCCACCTGATCAAGGTCGCCATTCGCGAAGGCGGCAAGCCATACATGGACACCGCAGTCGAAGTCGACCGCGCCATTCAAGGCGTCAAGCTGGGCATTCAAGCCATGCACGAACTGCACGGCGAAGAGGTGCCGATGGGCTTGACGAGCGGTTCCGCCAATCGCATGGCCTTCACCTTCCGCGAGCCGATCGGCGTCGTGGTTTCGCTCAGCGCCTTCAACCATCCACTCAACCTGATCGTGCATCAGACAGTTCCTGCCATCGCAGCGGGCTGCCCGGTCGTGATCAAACCGGCGATGGCGACGCCGCAGTCGTGCTTCGAATTCGTCAAGCTGCTCTACCAGGCGGGTTTGCCGCCGCAGTGGTGCCAGACGATTCTCTGCAACAACGAGAACGCCGAGAAGCTGGCGACCGACAAGCGCGTCGGCTACCTGTCCTTCATCGGTTCAGCCAAAGTGGGCTGGTACCTGCGTTCCAAGCTGGCTCCGGGAACGCACTGCGCGCTCGAACACGGCGGTGCAGCACCGGTGATCGTGGATAAGACCGCGAAGATCGACGAGATCATCGCGCCACTGGTCAAGGGCGGTTACTACCACGCCGGGCAAGTGTGCGTCTCGGTGCAGCGCGTCTACGTGCCTGAGGAGCTGATGGAGAGCTTCGCCGCCGCGTTTACAGCGCGGGTGAAACAGCTCAAAGTCGGCGATCCCGCAGACAAAACCACGGAGGTCGGCCCGCTGATTCGCCCGGCGGAAACCGCGCGCATCGCCGCGTGGGTAGACGAGGCTGTCTGCGCCGGCGCCAAGCTGCTTTGCGGCGGTAAGGCGCTCTCCGAAACGATCTACGAGCCGACCGTGCTGCTCAACCCGCCGCACGACGCCAAGGTTTCTACGCTGGAGGTCTTCGGACCGCTCGTCTGCCTCTACTCGTACAAGACGCTGGACGAAGCGATTGCTCTGAGCAACGCGCTTCCCTACTCGTTCCAAGCGGCGGTGTTCACGCAGGATATGGACACTGCACTGTACTGCGTGCGCCGGCTCAACGCCACAGCCGTGATGGTCAACGACCACACTGCCTTCCGCGTTGACTGGATGCCGTTTGGCGGTGCCAGGGAATCCGGGCTGGGCGTGGGCGGTATCAAATACAGTGCCCGCGAGATGACCCTGGAAAAGATGATGGTGCTGAAAAGCCCTCTGATTGGCTAACGGCATGGTGAGTGGAGGGCGAGAACATCTGCTGTTCCGCCCTCCTTCTCACGTTGCTGGCTCTCATTCGTTCTGCGAAACCAAACCCATGTTCGCTTCCTCCTCTTTTTTTGACATTTCGGACATTTCAATGCCTGTTTGACTATTGCCGGCAGCCTATTATTAAGGCGAACCTCGATAACAGGCGCTTCAACCGAGGCCATGCCTGCTGTGCGCACGATCCAGTCACCCAGCAACGCAACGATGCTCGGTTAGTGCACAACAACACTGCGGATAAACACAGTGATAGCCGCATGCATCCTGGCGGCTTGAAAATCCCTTTCGTAGAGCTACCAATCCGACCGGAACGAAATCATCCAGCAGCATCCCCCATTAAACGCCCGTAACCTACAATAGCGCCCACGGGATTAGACTTCGCCATCCATACATTTTGCTATTGCCCAAGTTCCCCATGTCCTTGCCTGTTCTCAGCGTTCTTGCTACGACAAGGAATGTTCTTTATTCCCCCAATTCATTTCGAGCCGAGCCACCAACCAACTCCATGTTCACTAAGTCAGTATCTCCTTTAGCAGCGAAAGCTGTGCGGAGATTGGCTACTTGTGAGGTTCTAGCTCGCGTCGGCTGGGGGAATCTCTACACCTAACAATGGAGGCAGCCGTGTAATGCGCTCACCTTGTTGCTGGAAAAACTGCTGCCGGCGTCATGGATGGACAGATTGTCCGTCGCTCGAACAGCTGCGCTATTTATTCGTTTGCAAAATGGGGACTTTTACTTCGTCGCATGAGGAAATTACGCGTACCCCATAAAAACGCCAAAAACAGGGCTGCTTGACGAGAGAGAGTGTATCTCACGAGTTCCACACTTGGTGCATGGTAATTGCATTGCGAGAGGCAGATTTGCTTCGCTTAATCTATCATCTCACCCTCTCTACGTCAGAACAACAACAAGACCCAAATCTCAGCCAACCTATCGGTTCAAGCAATTCTCTCCGGCATCCTTGCAGGAGGATTTTGTCTTCTCAGCCATCCTTATCGGTTCAAGCAATTCTCTCCTGCATCCTTCCAGGAGGATTTTGTCTTGTTGGAACAGCGGATCTCGCCGCTGAAGAGAGACTGCTGGTGACAAGCCTGACTGGGCTTCGAGTAACACAACGTCTAGAGCGCTCGGGACGCGAGTCGAGCGTGAGAAACCCATTGGGAGAAGAGAACATGACTCTGCCGAAGAACGAAACGGAACTGCGCCTGTATGTCCGGGCTATGGCCGAAGCGTGCTCGCAGGTCGCCTGCCTTCCCTCGTCCACTCCGGCCTACGACCGGATGAAGGCGAATGAAGACGAGAAGTACGCAGTGCTTGCCTTGCGCCGGCTCCTGCAGCGCAAGTACCCGAGCATGAGCCGTGATCATCTCGACACCGAGCTGTCCGGCTGCCTCGGCAAGATGCTGCCCTAAGCACGACGGAGCACTGAAGCTCCGTGCACGACAACGAAACGAGCAGCGGCCTTCGTGCCGCTTTTCGTTTGGCCTGGTCTACTCATCTATATAGTTGTCGAGCGGCGCTTGCCGGTTACCTCGGCACGGGCGAGCCGGTGCGAACAGCCACGCAATCGGGACTAAGATGGCATGGCGTGCATGTCTTGACGCTGTTAGCGCGTCGAGGTGGATCGAGGCATCACAGAAGCCAACGTTTGCATTCCTCGCAACATCGGTCAACGACCGCTGTCGGATGGCTGTACGACTGTGTCTTGTGGAGTTGGCGTAGTCAAAACCGGTTCTATGGTGGCAAGTTCAAAGCAGCACCATTGGGTCCGGTGATTCGCCAGATTCGCCCGGAATCACGTCTGATCCCGTAGGCGTTGGCATCACGAGTGGTTCCCAAAGATGCATCAAGCACAACAGGTCGTTCGCCTGCTCGGACCCGGACGAGGAAAGTATGGCCGTTGCCGCTTGAATCGTACCCGGTTGTGCACACGTACAGTCCAGGCTGGGTAAGCTCGGCCGGGGTGTTGACGTGCGGCATCTCGTGCGTTTGCACACCGGTCTGACCGATGAGAGCCAGCAAGTCGCTGGTGCTAACGTTGCGTCGTGCCAAAGGTTGCGGTGTCACGATCTCACCTCGTCGCACCGCGCCCTCGGCACCGCCGGTGGCCATTATGTTGCGCAGGTAAGCCGCGACTGAGCGCGCGCAGTTGTCCGGACCGCCGGCACCCGTGCTGATCCCTCGCAAAAGGACATCGTCGACGGAAGCATTGATCCGAACAGGTGTTTCGAGACGCATGTTCACGGTGCCATTGGGATTGCGTGACGTCTCCACCCACCCCTGTCCTTGCAGCTCTTGCACTCGGCCTGCGGGGACGCGCATGGCGCCGTCGTGCACCAGAGTTAGTTGTCCGTTTTGCACGCCCGGCTCAACGCGCCAGCCCGGCAGCCCTTGCATGGAAACAGTGCCGGAGCCGGTGGGCGCACTGACCAGATTTCGGTTATGCGCCAGAGTCTCGAGTCGCTGGTAGTGGGCATTTCCTTCTGGGGTACTGATTAGCCGGGTCAGCATTTGTCCCAATCCGAGATGAGCGCCGCTATTCCTCAGTCCTTGAGAAACGTTGTCGATAATTTCCTGTGCCAGCGCCAGGTTCGTATTTGGATTGTCGGCTAATGCTCGTCTGACAACGTCCAGAGTTTCTCTGGACGACTGCAATTCGGCATCGGTTGCAGACGAGTTCTGAAGGCGCTCCACGACGATTCTCATTGACTCTTGCAGCTCGGCTCTGGTCGTCGTCTGACCGGGACGCGACGCCGGTAATCCATCAATCGCAGTTGAGAGGTTGTGCGCGGATTGCTCGAAATGTCCACGTGGCGTCGTTAGTGCTGCAGCAGCGGGAGGGGCTCCTCTGGCTGATTCTGTTGCGGCAAAGTCGGCGTCTCGCAAAAGTCGAGATCTTGATTCGGCGGACATGCGCTGCGGTTCTGCCAAACCTGCTTGTCGCGAAAGCACAGATTCGCAATTATCTCGATGAGCCTGCGGCAGTTGCAACAAAGTGGCCACATCTGATGGTGTGGCGACGCCTTGCGACAGAAGCCTGGAATACGACTCTACATGAGACATTAGAGTAGTGATCGCATGGCGCGTCACATTTTGCGAAAGAACCGGCAAGATCGCCGCCCGAACTGTCGGCGACAAACTAAGCAGAGATTGCAACTGTGGCACTGACAGATTGCCGTTCGTCATGAGAGTAGACAACCGCTCCAGCTGCGCATCGGTGAGAGCCGCCCGGGCCAAACCGTCGCGAACCGCGCGGAAATCTTGGCGATTAGTTTCAATTTCTCTTGCGCCCAGGTGATCGAGCACGTTCAGTGTCAGCGCTCTGGCAGGACCTGGCAGGGCGGCAACCTCACGCGCTTGTGCCAGTGTCAACTTGGACATAGCCAGCCCGCGCTCGTAATGGCTGCGCTGCTCTTGCGGCACTGAGAGCAAAAAGTCGATTGCGCCGGGCGTTCCACCAATGCTTGGGTGAGAGTAATAGGAAACTCTTGTTGAACGCTCTCCAGCCGGTATACCGTTAAGGATCTGCTCCAGTTTAAGCGGCGTGATCGCGTTGGTGCCACCAAGCAATCGGTTGATCGAATGCGTAGCTCCATCCAGTCCGGCAAGCATTTCCAAGAAGCGGGGCGAGCCCTGCAGCGCGTTGGTGAGCGCTTCCGGCGTTATGGCTGTGCGCTGCAAGAGAGTGCGCGCGTGCTCGATTGTCGCCTCGCTCATCGTGATCACGTTATTCAGCGCCGCGGTAAACTGCGTTCCTGATTGATTGGGCAGGCGCTGCAAAAGTTCGTTGACCAAGCGGACGTGATCGGCCCCTCGTTCAGCAGCGGCAGAGAGTTGCTGCGGTGTCATCCGACCTGACTCAATTGCCTGGACGACCCGCTGCATGCCTTGGCGGGAAAGTGTGGCAAGAAGCACATCGGCTTGTGCATTCGACAGATGGTTAATGGCGGCGTCGGTGAAGTTGAGTCGCCGCAAGTCAACAGCATTTTCTTGTGAAACCGGCGTGCGTGTTGCCGTGGCACCTTCTCTCAAAGTCACAGGTCCACTGGAAGACTCGCCAGATCCCGGTCTCGTTCCGGTGCCCGAGCCCTGTCCTGTGGTAGTTGATTCAGCGGGAGGGGTGCCTCCGCCCTGTGCACCACCACCGGTGCCAGATCCGTTGCCTGTATTCGGAGGCGCGGTATCGCCTGTAGTGCCAGGTCCTGCCGCTTCTCTCGCTCTGAACTGTTCCAGCGCTCTTCGCGCAGCATCAAGCGAGGCGATCTGTTGTTGGGCATGCTCGAGAGCACCGCGTTGAATGTGATCTCGCATATCGCGCACGGCATCAGCGTCAGCGGTCCTGCCCTGCTGGCGCAGTGCTTGTTCTCTCGCTTGCAAGTCGGCCACATACCGGCGCAGCATCGCTTCGTGCTGCTCCAGTTGTGGACGAGCAGCTTCCGCCGTGCGCAGCGACTCAGTCAGCCGAGCCACCACCTGTTGCGGTGTGTCTCCCGCTCTTGTCAGTGGTCTTCCGTTGAGGTGATCGTTCAACTGACCAGTTTCACGAATGACAGGCGCGAGCAATGCCGGCATGTCTCGGGCTGCTCGCATCGCGTTCTGCGGCTGACCGGTCAGCGGCACCTCCACGATTTCGCCGGTCGGAAGCGTTATCGGCCGTGGCGCTTGCGGTTCTTCGCGTCCTCGCGGATTGCGCCGGTGGCGTTCTACAGCTTGCTGGAAGTCGCTCTGGCTGTCGCGCACCTGCTGCGCGATCGCCGTCTGTTCTGGCGCGGTAAGACGGCGAACGGTCGGTGCGGTATGCGCTTGATCAAATGGCAAACGAATGTCACCTAAGTTGAGCGGCGAATTCGGTATCCCAGCGATCATGTGTCTCAGCTGAGCCGCCAGTGCCGTACGTTGTGCAGGCGGCAAAGAGTTGCGTGGCCCCGTGAACTCAAACCGCAGCACGGCATTTTCACGCAGCGGGTTGTTTCTATATTCCGGTTCGCTGGAGGCGGGGCGACCGGCAACAGGAGTTCGATCCTTGGGATCCACCGCGATCATCTGGCCTGTTCGCCGGTCAATGATCGCGAAGTCAAATCCCACTCCGTCCATGGTCGAGCCGCCCCGGAGCCTGATCACAGCCAGGTTGGGATCGTTGCCGACGATCTCTCTGAGCAACTGCCATGTTTCTACTTCCGCGCGATTAGAGCCCCGGCTGTCGGAGTTGTTGCTGTCGCCTATGTTGAGACGGCGCTCCATGACGTCGATCTCTTCGCGCAGAGCGCGGTGTGCTTGTTCGAGCGCCTCGTTTTGCTCGGCTGTCCGCGTGGTTAAACCTTCCAAACGCCGGATTTCACGGGAGGAGTGTTGCAATCTGTCGAACAACAACTCGTGCAGATTGTTCATGCGTACTCGCTCATCAGCGGACAACGGATTCGATGTGCTGTTTTGCCGCCCTTCAAGCGGATTGAGCTCCGAGCGTAAACTGCGCATTTGCGAATCGAGCGGGCGAGAATTGAATTCGTGCGCTTCTTGCAAGCGCTGCGCGAAGTGCTCAAAACCTTCTCTACCGGCAAGAACATTGGCCATGAAGTGCCTGCGCACTGCGGGATCAATTTCTGCCAATCGATTGACCTGTTCGGCAGTCATCCTATTCAACATCGCCTGGTCGACAACGTTTTGCTCGACCAATCTATGTCCATTGCTGAGTGTGCGCAATTGGTTGAGGCGCGCTGTTTCAGTTGCATCCAGTGGAGTGCCGCGAGTTTCGAGCGAACGGATTTGTGTTTCCACTTCGGCCATGCGTTGACGCAGCACCTCGCGCGATTGCTCCAACTGCCGCGTTTCGCGAGTTGAGAGTCCGTCCTCGTCGTAACTGCGTGTCTCCAGATCAGCGACAATGCGTCTGGTGCTGTCCACGCGCTGCTCCAGAGGCGCCGCTGCGTAAGTTCGTGCGCTAGCCAGTGCTTGATCGAATGCTGCCGAGCTGAACGAATCACCGGTGACGACTGGATCGAGGAATAAACGTCTTGCTTCGGGCTCCATCGTGCGCGCTGCCGTAAGTTGCTCGGGCGTCAAACCGCGATCGGCATATTGTCTGGCGATTGCCACCTCGGCGTTGAACTCCGCCGCTGTCAGACTGGGACGCCGCAACAGTGGATCGATGAAGCTCTCGCGCAGTGCAGCCGGCAATCTGAACGCCGCCTCGAGATCTGTGATGCCGTGCCGTTGAGCGGCAGCGCTCAGTTCGCGGGCGCGCGTAAATGCTTCGCGTATCGTGGCGTCAGTAGCGCCGGTCTCATTTAAGTGTGCAATGACTACGTTTTGCCAGACGTGCTCGTTAATTCTCAAGGCACCGCGAGCGCGTTCCATCGAAGCAATCATTTGCTGTTGTGCAGGAGTGCGGTCGGCGGATGCAGCTGCTAATGCAGTACGATATTCACCGGTATGCGAAAGCATCATCTCGGACAGCACATTGTTTCTCGCCGTAGTGGCGGGCTCGCCCGAGACGCGACGTTGCGCCAGCGCATCCATTTGTCGCACCGGGTCAGTTTCGCTTGCAATCGCAGTCGCGTCACGCATGGCGCGATTAAACGCAGCTCGCTCGTAGGGCTGCGACAAAATCGGGTCCAGCACAGCTCTGCGCACCTGTGGTGGCAAGCTCTCGGCGCTCAAGCGAATCTGATTCAACAACTCCGGAGTGAGTGCGGTCAGGCGATCCATCGGCACACCGGCTTGGGCTAACTGATGCGCAAACCTGGCGGTCGCCATTTGATCTGCTGTAATCGGCTCGAGATTGGAGATTGCATGATCGAGCAGATGCGCTCTTATCTCGGGCGGCAAACGCATGATGTCTCGCACCATTGCCAGATCGCGAGCAGCTTGATGAACGTGGTCTGCGTTCGTACTTTCGATCGACGTGCGCGGGGGAATCAGTGCTTCTAATCCTGCTCGGACGCCAGGGGGCAATGGGTCAGGGCCACCGCCCGCGGGAGGGGCGACTTCCCGACTGACCTGATCGCGCATGTCTCGCCACTGCTGCCGATCCGCCTCAGTCACCTCTGTTCCTTCGAACAACCGACGCGGCAGCCCGGATCGTTGCCAGTCAGGCACCGTATCTGGTGCACCAGGTAATCTCGGCGGTGGCGTGAAAACTACCGGCTGCCCTGCGCGCGCGGCCGCCTCGTTCGCCCTCAACCATTCAATCATGTTTTCACGCGTGCGTATGTGCGCGGGGTTATTTGCCACAGCCATGATGTCTTCCCAGCGAGCGCCTCGTTCGAACATAAAGGCCAGCACTTCCTGTTCGGCAGCTACGGGCGAGAATGCCTGTCCATGAGCATCTGCGCCATGATTTTGCCATTCGCGCAGCGCCGGTCCATGGCGTTGACCGCCGGCGGGATTGGCCACTGCAGCGTCGAACTGGCTTTGCACGTATGAAATTCTTCCACCGCCAAGAATTTGATTGCCATGCAAAATCACTTCTTCCATGTATTGCAGGGCGGCTCTGCGCATGATTGCCTGTCCGGCAGGTGTTTGCAGGGCGGCATCTAACTCGAGTCTTTGCGGTTCAGATAAGCGCGCCCGTTCAGTCGACAGCCTCGTCAAATCAACGGTCGTGGTGCCATCAGCCAAAACCAGGCGTGGACGCGATAGTTGCACATCGACGTGCTGCCCGGTCCCGGTTGCATGCGGTTGTAAGGCCTCGTTGCCGTGCGGGCCGCCCATGGCGCCGAGATGTTGGGGAAGATGAGACTGCAGTTGCCCGATCGGAATGTCCACGTTGTGGAAACTGACGCCGGCATGCATATCGCCAGCACAATTGAGAGCGTGTTCCGCTGCCAGATCATAGCGCCCAGCCTGGGCGTGATCCACCCATTGATCCATTTGCGTGCGCGCGGTCGGTGCTCGTTCAGATAAATGATGTTGGCTGTCGACCTCGCTCGCGCGCCCTGCCGGCGCCGATTCCCGGCGTCCTTCGAATCCATGCGGCCGTCCCGGTGGTGGCGCAGTGGCGTCAGCGGATTGATTGCCTCGATTGCCTTCCGCCAGCGCCCGCTGATGTTCCTGCATGCGCGCATGAGCAGCCGCTTGCGGGGAAACGAAACTCAATTCCAACGGTCTACCGTTAATCGTGACGCGAACATTTCCGTTCGGCATGTTTTCATAATGAACATGCTCCCCTGTTTCCCCGGAATTTAGACGCTGCCTGAATTCGCGCATGAATGCTTCGCGTTCGACCGGCACTTCTAAACGACCGGGACCGGCCCATCGCGGCCGCAAACCGTGCGCGTGCATGTGGGTTAGACCCTGGTGTCCGAGGCAGCAGATCATTGCCGCAGCTAGCTCGGTGTAAACGTTCTGCTGGTCGAACCCGTGCATAATAGCTTCATGAGTGGCATCTTGTGCAATGGCAAAACCTATTTGTCCCCGGCATTCGTGCAGGAATCTCTGCACCCAGCTTTGCGCCGCCGGTTCGGATGCCACTAGTCTTTCAAGACCGGTGGCGCGGCGCCCCGATTCGCCCATCACTCGCCCGAGCGACTGCAACGCGGCTGCATCTCTCACGCCGGCGCTTGCGTATTGCAAAGCCTTGCCGACGAGAGAGCCAAAACCCATCATGGCGAGGTTTGTCCCGAACTCACGCAGAAAGTCCCAGCCGTACTGCCGGAAGGTTTCTCCAAATGTCGGTCCCGGCACCATCCGTCCAGTTTGCTGGTCGTAAACGAGGAATCCAGAGTCGCGTAGACCGACCGACTGCTCCCAACGGCGGATCGAATCACCAAGCATTGATCCGCGTTGACCGTTCCAGTTGGCCTGGTAACTTAGCTCCGCGTATCCTTCGCGGATCAAGAGCCCGGATCCGGCCATTAATGCCGCACCACCTATCACCGCCAGTGGTGTCGCTGCTCCGCACGTTGCAATAATCAACGCACAGGCTCCAATCGTCAAAGCGATGGGAACGGCGTTATCTCTGAGACTGCGCCAGAGTGTTGACTCATCGAAACTGCCGCTGTTGATCAGGCGGAACATTTCGGTGAACTGCTGCATCTGCCGGCTGCCCGGTCGGAAAGTATCGATCATCCCGCGCAGAGCGCTTATTCGCGACTCCAGTCCACGAATAGCGTCCGCATCCGTTGCTTGACGCCGCGCCTCTTCGAGTTGAGTAAGAGTGCGTCTCATTTGTGGAATTTCAGATTGGATTCGTTCGATTGCCGGCTGCAAACCTGAGTCTTCACGCCGGTTTCGCTCCAGGTCGCGAATACGTGTTTCCAGAACTGCTCGCGCTTGCAGATTTGTCGTCTCGCCCAACTGTGTTTGCAATTGCTGCACACGTTGATTGACCTGCTCATCCGTTAACGGCGGACCATCACTGCGCACCAGTCCGCGAATGTGTCTGACAAATGCTTCGCCGCGGTGACCGTTGATGCCAGCGCGTTGCAGAGCATCAAGCTCGCTCCATGCTTGATGGAATTCAGCTGCCGCCGTAGTGGCGCGTACTGTGGAAGGATTCGTGTCGAGCGCGCGCAGCGCTTCATGCACCAGGACTTCATGGGCGTAGTCAGATAAGTTGCTGTTGTTGCCCTCATATCGGAGCTGTCCTTCCGGTCTGGACCGCAGGTTGCGCCGTGTTAATGTTTGGATGGCGTCATCAACCACTTCGCGCTGACCAACTCGAAAAGTAGGCAAACCCTCTCCTGCCGCAGTCAAGTCGTAACGCTGCAACCGGCCCCACGCGCCTTGTTGCCATGGTGCCGGACCCGTACCGGTAAGCAGCGTGAATGCACCGGGTGAGAATGACTGCAATGAGGTCAGTGAATGTTCACTGGCCATGCGCAACAAACGCTCGTCTGCGCCGCGCCTGTCACCAGCCTGGGTCATTTCGAAAACTCGCTGCGTATCATGAGCGATATCGAGTGCTTGCACAACCGCAGAAAGACGGTTCGTTTCGCCTCTTGTGCGTTCCAGATCACGACCAAGATTTTCCAGATTACCGATAAGTTGTCCCTGTTCGTTCTCGTATTGATTGACGCGATAGGCGCGATACATCGCTGTTGGAGTCGACAACACCGCCAACCACCATGGTGCGCCCGGACCTTCTTGCGTCATTCGGCACAACTGATTCAGCGTGCGAGTGCGGTTTGCTTCGAGCGGCGCCGTCGTCCTCTGCCCAACCCGATCGCCTTCACCCGTGTAGGCTGAAATCCTACCTAACCGCAAGTAGTGGTCCACATTTTCAGCCGAGTGTCGACCGTCTGAAGCCATGCCAGCCCGCGCACCCATTTGGTTCAAAACACTTGTGCGCAGGTTGTCTAGGCGCTCGTTGACGAGGTTGCCTGCCAGGTGCGCGAAAGGCGGATTGGCCTGCGGATTGGCTGGGGGCCTATCGGCCAAACCGGCAGTTTGTAGGTGATCGATCAGCGCTCTGATGTTTGTTTGGGCTCGCGCACCGCCGTGAGCGGGAGACAAGTCTGCTGGCGTCAACTGCGAAACATCAGTGCTACCGCTGCGAATCAATGCCTGCAGGCTGGCCGGCAGCGCGTCGTATGTTTGGATGCGCGTCAACAGTTGCCTGAACGGTTCTTCGCCACCTACTCGTGCGATCGCGGCATCAAGCCGCTCGCGCGGAATGTCGTTGATGCCCAATGTTCTTAGCACGTGCCCAATAGGCGGACGTATGTTGGCGTCATAGGCAAGCTCGCTCACTCTTCCGAGCAATGCAGTGTCGGTCACATCACGTCCACGCGCGTATTGGATCAAGGCGTCGCGCAACGCCGGCTCCATGCCGCGCGCCCAGCCGCTTTCGGTAAAATGGGTCACGGCGGCGTCGCGTCCCGGACCATTGGCGTTGATGATTTGCAGAAGCGCGCGTGATGCGGCTTGCTGTTCTGCTGTCGTTCCGCCTCCTGCCGCGAACGAACCCAGGACACGCACTTGTTCGGCTGAAACATGTCGCCCAAGCGCGCCCACAGCCTGGAAGGCGCTGACTCGCTCGTCGCTGCTGGTGGCGGTGTTGCTGATCCGTTCCATCGCGGTGCGCACGATCGCAATCCCTGAGCTGTCAGCGCGTGATCCGGCAGTGCGCAAGGCTTCGACAACTTCCGGCGTAAATCTGCGCGTCAGAGCAGCGCGATCCTGATCAGTCCAATGCTCGGCCAGTGGCGTCAAACCGCGCACTGCGCTCGCGTATGTTGGTCGTGCCGCAGCATCCAGAGTTGACCCTTGCAAAAACGAGTTTTGGATTGCTGTTCGCAGTTCTGTTTGCACCTCTGATCGCAGTGCAGCTGAGATTCTTGCCGCCGGATTGGCTGCCACCGAGCCGAGCGTGGCCAAAAGGTTGGCCTGGTCGCCGGCGGTGTGAAAGCGATCGCGCAATGCTTCGATAAATCGCGGTGCAAGCTCCGGGTTTCGCGCCAGCGCATCGGCGGTTCTGCTCAGTTCCGCGCCTACTCTGCCGCGACTTTCCTGGCGACCCAGACCGCCGGCAATCATGTACATGGCTGTGGTGTCATTGAAGTAGAGCGCGCGATCGCAGATGGCTCGTATGTTCTGCGCGAATTGCAGATGGTCCGCGTGCCGCAAATAAATATCGGCGATGGCGCGCGTTCCTTCGACAGGAGGCTGCCGCATCGATGCGCTCAACAGCCCGTCCATAATTGCTTGTCGAGATTCGGGGTTCTGCCAGGCTCGCTCAATAATCGAGTTTATGCGCAAAGCCAAGGGAGCATCAGTGCTGCGGACCCGTCCGAGAGCGATGGCCAGTGCTTCCGTTTCTTGCGTGGAGAGACTTGGATTGGCCTGGATCAGCCTGTCAATTGCTGATATTGAACGGTCCAATAACGCATGCCTTTCTGGCTGCCCTAGATGCGATAAATCCGGAACGAAGGGACGCACACCGTCTCTTCCCAATTCCAGTGGTGCACCGATACCAGCATTGAGAGTGGCAATCAGCGCATCTCGCGCGTGCAGGTTGCCGTCTTCATTGGCCATGCGGAAAAGATCGTCGATGGCAGCGCTGCGGTCTTGAGGAGTGCCCAGCCCGCCACCTCTGGCAGTGAGCCGCGCCAGGGCTCGCTGGGCATCGGCCCATCCCAGCGTTCTGGCAGCACACTCGTTGCATGCATCCGCCTCTTCCTGGAGCCTGGCCCGCACTGCATCTATCTGTTGCACGGTCGGCTCGGCCGTATTCAGTGTGTCGTGCACGATACTGCGCACACGCAATTCGTCCAGGCGCTGGTTGCCGTCAGGCAGATGCCCGGTCAGAATGCTGCGCGCCAGCCCTTGTTCTTCGGTGTTGCCGCGCTCCAGCATGTGCAAGAGCGAGTTTGCGTCGTATGAATGGTTGTCTTGCGTGACGTTCAGCTGCCGCAGCAGATCTTGCGCATGCGTGTTGCCGCTGCCGGCCAGGTCGATCAGTGCCCGCAGTTCACGCGCTTGATCCGTGCTATTGCCATGCGCCTCTTGCAGGCGCAACAGCTGATGAACAGCGCGATATTCGCCGGTGTTGAGCATGCGCTGATCATCGCCGCCTTGTGCGAATCCGGCCAGCCCGGCTTGTTCAAGCCGCTGCAACGCTTGCTCTCGTTGTGCCGCATCAAGAACAGTGCCACCATCTGTGGGGCGGCGCAAGAATGCAGATTCAGCCTCGGTATAAGCGGCATTGGCAGAGTTGCCACGTTGGCGTGACCCTTCAATCGCTCTGGCAATCTCGTCGGCGCTTATGCCCGGGCGCAGAAGTGACTGAGGTGATGGCGTCTCGGGTGGGTTCTGGATATCACGCATGCCGCGTGTCAGCAAGTTCTGTGTGGTTTCATTGCCGTGCCGTGTCAGCATTGCCCGGGTAATCTCGCCGGCTTCTCTGCCTCCCAGGACGATGGCATCTCTCAGTCTGGCTAATTCCGCTCGGCCGCCAAGAGCTTCTATGAGCGCGCCACCGGACGCGCTTCCTGTTGGAGCATTGCTGTCGCGGGCTTGCATCAATCCGATTGCATGCCTGAGAGCGAGCCGATTGTCCTCACTTTGGTTGGCGTTATAGTCCCTCAGCGCATCTCCCAGTGCGTGAGCGGCATAGTTATTGCGCAATGCCGCCATCAAGTCGGGATTGCCCAGCGCGCCGCTGCGCAAGATCCGTGCGGCGTTCTCGGCGGACTGAGCTGGTGTGTCAGCTTGGATCGCTGCGGCCAAAACTGGTGCGTCAGCTTCGAAGCGGTGCACGGCGTCTGATGACATTGCCGTGCCAATTGTCTCTAGTGCCTGTTCCGCATTTTGTCCGCCGGAGTGAAGATTGTCGATCAGGCGCTGAATAGCTTGTCTTCCGCCGAACGCGGCGATCACATCACGATTGACCGCCTGTTCACCGCCAGTCAGGACCATTTGCAAGCCAGCCTCTACGTCCCTGCCCACCTGGGTTTGGTCGCCGAGGGAGTCAAATGCCTGGGAGATCGTCTGCAAGCCACCATATGCGGTGACCCAGGCGCGAGCCGCGTCAGCATTGCGCGCGCCGCCGCGGCCTACAGAGTCAAGGAAGGTGCGCACCCGGGCGGCATAGTCTATCGGTCCGTCGGCGTTTTCGCCAGCTCTGCCGGGAAGGATCGATGCTAGCGCCTGACCCGCACGCGTTGCCTGTACTGGATCATTGGGGATGCTTAACCGCGCAAGGGTGTCGGGATTAGCGGCAAGTTCAGTCAATCGAGGGATTGCTGCTCTGGCTCCATTGCTGTTCGCCAGTGTCTGTATTGACTGAATCGCAGCTGTTCGCTGATTCTCGTCGTTCAGTCTAGTGACAAGCTGCTCAACGGCGTTTCTGCCGCCGAAGGCAGTGAGCAATCTGTTATTCTCCTGGCGGGTGGCCAGCTCTTCTAGCGCAGCACGCAGATTGGCTAGATTTGCTGGTCGGCCGGCCGCGCTGGGGTTGGCCAGCGCGCCCACAGCTTCCTGGATGCGGGCATGCACAGCGAAATCGCGCAGCTCGGGTGACAGACCATCCTCACCGAGCAAACCGGTGCGCAGCAAATCGTTAGTGCTGAGCGGCAGTCGTATGAGGTTCTGGCCATCGTTGAGAATTTGTCTGACGTTGGCGTTTTGCAAGAACGCTCTAGCTTGCTCCAGTGCACGTGCGGCATGCTCAGGGCTATTCAGATCGCTAATGGCGCCGGCAATGCCGCGTTCGCCAAAGGCATCCTGAAGTTGGCCATCACCTCTGCCAGCGAAGGCATCTGCAACGCGTTGCAATGCCGTTGCTAAGGCTTGGCGGCGCACGGGATCGTTCGCTCCGCCCGGCTGTGCCAAGGCGCCTGCTGTCATTTCCAACTGCCTTGCCGCACTAAATCGTGTCGCCCAAGCAGCGGCTTCGGGATTGATGCCGGCAGCATTAGCGGCAGTATTGAACCGAATCGCGGCGTCGTGCAACTCGGCCTGGTTGCGCCCGGTCAACAGCTGCGCAAAAGCTGGGCCAACCTGTTGTGAAGCCTCATGCTCGCGCAACTGGCATTCGCGAGTGGCGCGAACAAGTTCTTGCTCCGTCGGTCGACGTTCGCCGTGCAAATAGCGCTCAATCATCTCTCTGACTTGATCGGTGCATCCGGCGCTTCGCTGCAGCGAAATCAGATCGACCAGCGCGCCATGTGCGATTTGACCTTCGTTGCCAGCGCGAGCCGCCTCATAACGCCGCACTGAGTCTATGTAGGCTAAGTTTGACCAGTAATCTTTGACCGACTGCATTCCGCCTCTTCCGGCCATGAAGTCGTAGGTTAAGCCACGGAGCTGTTCTAATCCGGTTGAATTGGCGTCTCGGAAATGGCGGCGACTCAGTTCGATGAATTCCTCGTGATGCCAGCCATAGCGCGGCTGCTCGAAATTGGCTGCACCTGCGACGACATCAAGTGGAACAGGCCAACCGTCGCCGAATTCGCGCCGCCAGAGAGCCCGCCACTCAGCCTCATTCGGCCATGAGCCAATTGGAGCTCGATCCATGTCCGGCGGATCGCCTGGCACCCTGATGCGTGCGCGTTCGAAGCGCGGCGCGGCGTTGACTACTTCGAGACCGTTACGCGCGTGCACCGAATCAGACCCGTTGCCTGCAGCGCGCTCGTTCAGAGCTTCAGCGATCGCTTGTCGTGCTGCCGGCGGAACACGAGCGATCGTGGATCGCAAAGCCTCGACGGTGGCGGCAGAGAGGTTTTGCACAAACAGCCTGGCATCTGCCGCATCCCAGTGTGGGGCGATTAGCTGCATGGCTTCGCGAGCGTGCGCGTATTCCAATGTGCCAGGGTGTTGCATCGCATCTCGAAACCCAGTGGAGATTGCTCTCAGGGCTTCTGGATTTGCTTGACCGACCGGCAGTTCACCAGTCAATCTCGCCATTGTCTGAAGGATTAAGCTGGTGTCGCGCGTTTCTGTCTGCACTGCGCCGCTTTGTTGTCTGTACGCATCGAGCAAATAATCAGCCAGACGCCGTCTTGTTTCGTTGTCTTCCGCCAGGGCGAGGAGCGCATCAGCAGCCCGTCGGCTCAGTGGCTGCCGCTCGGCGCCGCCCGCTTGCGCGTCCGCCGCACCAGGCGTGGTGTCAGCCCTTTCGCGGTCATCTTCTTGAGCGCGTGCAAGCGCATCAGACCTGCCATTGCATAGGACTGCCAAGGCTCGCTGCGCCGGCAAACTGCCGTCTTGGGCAGCAGAAAGCAGTTGATCAAATCGGGCCGAGATGTCACCGTCTCTGAAGGTTCGCGCGTGCAAGGCAGCGAGATCTCGAGAGTCCGCAGAGTCTGGATCAGCTGCATATCGATCCAGCGCTTGAATGACTGCATCTCTCGATTCAGGTTGACGCAGCCCATCGGAAAGAATGGACGAAAGCGTGGATCGCAAAGCGCTGTCGTCTCCGAAACGCTGTTCTGTCAGCGCCAGCATCTTCGCCACTATTTCCGCTTGCTCTGCGGTTATGTCACCGCCAGCGGTTGCACGTGAGATGTGCGCGGCGGCGACGTTGAGAACCGCGTGATAAGCCCCGGGTGGCATGTCGGAACCAGCGTCAAGAACAGCATTCAAACCACCTTGCGCAAACAATCTGGCGTAGGCTAGTTCAGCTTGCTGCTGCTGCGTCGCTCCAGGCGGAGGTGCCAGCCAGTCGGTAAGAAATTGTTGTCTGTTTTCGCCCTGGCCTGGTAGGGTGTCGAGACGCTCGTGGTCGAGATCTCCATTGAGCACCAACCCTAAAAGTGCCTGCCTGTATGCGGGCAATCGTTGCCCGTATTGCTCGCCTCCAGGCTCTAATTCAGCGAGGGAATTGTCTTGTAAGGCAGCTTGGAGACGTTCCAGCGAGTATTGTTGTAAATGCGGCAACTCTGCGATCTGGCTTCGGCGAGCGTTCGCGGACAGCACGTCGATTTGGCCTGGTGTTGCGATTGGAAATTCGTGATCCAACTGGTTTTGCACTGCTGCCGTGATCGGATTATCACCGCCCAGTCCCAGCAGCTGTTCGATTTCTCTGGCGGCGGCTGTGGCTACCAGCTGGTGATCACCTGTTTGCCGGCACATCATTGCCACTAGCGCTCTGGCAGCAGGCTCAGCCAGACTATCGTCTTCGTTAATCAGACCAGCCAGGCGACCGACCAATGTTTGTCCAGAGTCAGGTGCTGTCAGGACAGAGTCAAGCGCGGAGCGAAGCCTTTCGCTGCCCTGCTGCGAGGAACAACTGGCGTATCTGGTGAGCAGCGACTCGAGAATGGCCTGGCGCTGAGAGCCACTGCCAAGGCTGGCGAGCTGCTGTTGCGCGGAAGCGTCGCCGTTTTCCAGAGCAGCAACGAGCTGCGCAACATTTGTTGTTTCAGAAGGCGATTGCTCCGGCCTTTCCTGGCGTTCCTCTTCTTCGTCTTCGTCGCCGTTTCGATGGTGCACAAACGAATAGCCGCCCTCGGGTAAGTCCGGATCAAATGATGTCGTCGGCGAAAGCTCATTGCCAACCGGTGGATCCACTCCAGTTTGCGCCAGATCAGAAAACCAATGAGGGAACTCAGCGTCCCAGCCGCAGGTTCCAGCTACACGCTCAACTATGTGTTGAACGCGAGCCAAAATCTGGGGCAACCTCGGGTCGCCCGATTGAATGTTCTCCCCATTGAGGCTGATGGTCGGATGCCCATCAACATCCGTTAGATCGAGCACGCCTCTTGCTGTTCGCAACGAGTAGTGCTGCAGCCGCTCGCCCTCGAAATCGATCAGTTGCTGCGCTTCTCGACCATCCGTTCGTACCGATCGGTGGTTGCCGCTTTCAGTAATCTCGGCGGTGGACACTACTGAGCTCCCGTTCAGGAGCTGGATTGTTGAAACACCATCTTGATTGATCGCCGTCAGGCCAAGGGCGAGTTCAACAAAACGTTTGCTCCCGTCGCGATGGAATAGATATTGGCTAGAACTCTCTCCCTCTCTCAATTGAGTCACTGGTCCGACGGTGTTTGGGTGGGTCTGTGCACCATCGGGACCAAAAGACGTCTCTCTGGTCCCGGCATTTAACTGCCTGTCAAGCCGTTTGAGCACGTCAAAAATATCGTCGCGCGCCCTTTCCTGAGGCCCATCCGATCGATCCTGACCACTGTCAAGACAGAATTCCGCATTGTCCTCGGGTGGAGGATCGGGACGTCTATTGGGTCGGGGAGGATCGCCGTTGGCCATGGACAGTGTCTCGGCATATAGTCATATCACGACCATATACCCAACCAGTACAAAATAGCGTCAACGGTGAAGGCTTAGAGTCCGAGGTCGGAAAAGCCTACGTTCATTCCGAAAGCGTCGGCAAAGCAATCGATCGCGGAAGTAAAAGCTTGCTGCCGGCTCTCTAAACATCCAACCAAGAAGGAAATATTGACCACGATATCTTTCTCGATTCTGCCTTGCACTTTGTCGAGCAAAGTTTCGCGCTGCGCGGCATCGTTCGAGGATTCGATAAAGAGATCAGGCAACCCAAGTGATTGGTTAATAGCATTACTAGTCAGCATAAAAACGGCTCCCATGAATTAGAGAGAAGAAGCGGATGTATAGGTTGTTGTCGTGATCACCTCCTTCTTTTCCAGCTCAAATTGGTCGCGCGGCAGCTCAGGTCAAGCATTTTGACCTATCGATCTGCATGCGAATTGTGGCTAGCACGGCGTGCTTAGCCGCGCTGCAACTTTACTAACTGAGTAGACGTTTCAAATGTACCGCATTGACCTTACCAACTCTTGACCAGAAGTGATTGCATAACGTCTAATTGGCGAGCAGGGTGGTCCAGGAAGGCATCAAGGTGGAGGCTTCGGGCGAGCAGCGAAGCTACGAGTGGTGTGAGTGCTAATTGGATAGTTGGGCCGGGCCCAAGCTGACATCGTCCGTCAGCAACGTCTGATCAAGTTTGCTCTTCTACGAAAGGAAAAATGCAGATTTTTAAGCTGCCAGGCTGCATGCGGCTATCACAGTGTTTAACTTGAGGCGATTGAACCGCCCGGGACACTTGGCAAGGGACTGGTATGCACTAACGCGGCCAGTGGTAAATGGTGGAGAAACTGATTGAAACGGCTAATTATGATTGTCAATTTATTCTCGCTATAGCTCTGGATATCGCTCTTTCAGTAAACTCCTCCAAGTTCCCCGATTTTTCTTTCTCCCTTTAGCTTCCCCAAAACAGAGTCTCACTCTAGCCAACTGAGCCCATTTACAGTCGCCGCCTCAAAAACGGTGACCGCAGTTTTGGTATGCCTATTCTGCACCATATACGGTGCCAGGCAACGGCAACCGAGGAGGTATCGCCATGCCCTTAACCAGGATGCTCCCCGCATCCGGATTTTTTGCCGGCAGGCGTCCTCGTGTTCTCGGACACAGGGGATCTGCTGGAACAGCACCAGAAAACACAATTGTTTCACTGACGGAAGGAATGCGCGGCGGAGCCGACATACTCGAGCTAGATGTGTTCATTACCAGAGACAAGCGCCCCGTGGTCTGTCACGATCCGACTGTCGATCGCACCACCAATGGTACCGGACGCATCGCAGATCTGACCCTGGCACAGATTAAGCGGCTCGACGCAGGCTTTCGCTTTCAGCCAGCCGGTTCAGCCAATTATCCATTTCGCGCTCAGGGAATCACAATTCCTACGCTGGATGAAGTGCTCGAAGCGTTTCCGCAAACGCCGCTCAACATCGAAGTCAAAGGTGAAACAACGGAGATCGTACCAATCGTTCTCACCTTGCTTGAACGCTTTGGCAGATTGAACGACGGCTCTGTTGTCTGCAGCAGTTTCACTCACAAACTGTTGCGAGCGGTTCGGCGGCAGGCACCTCAAATGGTGACCAGCTATTCATCGCGCGAGAACATCGGGTGGGTGACACGCTCACGTCTGCGCTTGCCACCGCTGCGGCGGGCAAAACAACATGCGCAAGCACGGGTTTTGCAGCTGCCGGTGAAGAGAAATCGGATGACCATCGTCACTCCACGTCTGATCAAGTTTGCTCACGCTCTCGGTTGCGAAGTCCATGCCTGGACCGTAAACGAAGAGAGCGAGATGCGGCGATTGATTGCGATGGGCGTCGATGGCATCTTTACTGACTATCCTGCGCGCCTGCGCCGCGTCATCGACGCGCTCAGGTGCAACTAATCACGCTTTGCCGGAGCCGACAGGTTGTAACAACCTGTTGTGGCCCCGGTCTACCTCCATCCACAGTGCCTGCTGGGCGCTGATGGTGGACGGAGAATTCTCATGAATACCCTGTCTTACTGCGCAATCGGCGCAGTCATGTGCGTTGCCTGGTTCTTCGCGCACGGTCGCCTGTTCAACTGGAAAGAAGATCAGCCGACCCTCTTCCGCCAATCGGTCGAGTTCACTTCGCGCATTCTTCTCGCTTGCGCCGTTACCCTGATCGGTTTCACCGTCGTGGGAACTGTCGTGGCCATGCTCGTCAATGCGATGCTTCGGACTTAGAGCCAATTTGCTGCTAGCGATGATGTCTTGCCGATAAGCGGCAGTGACATGCCAACCAAGGGACGGGGATTGACAGCTGTAGCGTCATTCTCCGTCCCATCGCTCCCCACACCATATTTGATACCACGCTCTGAAAAAAATTTGCCAATGTGGCACCATATACGGTGCCACCACCGCTGACCACAGAGCGATTTGTTAAACACCCAGCCAGACGATAGTCAAAACGGGCGACGGCAGCTTCGCGCAGTTAGCAAGTACGTGGTTTTACCATTTCCGCACTGCGGCTACGTGGTTTCAGCATTGTCCAGTGCCCGGGATTCTGGTTTGATAAGCACACTTTCTCCCCGCAATCCGGATACATTCATGAGCGAACTGCAACCTATAAACGAGCTACGCCTTGCTCGGCAGGACTCTTCAGCTGCCTGGGCCCAGGACTTACATACCGTATATTATCGTCCAACGGCTGCGGAAGCTGCTCAAGGCGATCCCCAGAAGCATGCCGAGCAGGTCAAGCCCGGCGACGGCAAGACCCCGGCACAACCTGCCGATAAGACAGTCACGCTCAAGACCGGTGATGTGCTGACGATGGCCCCCGATGGGCAGGTTCTTCAGACACCGAACGGCGAGAAGCTGGTGCTTGAAAGAGAATTCGATGGCGCTACACTTTCCACGGCCTGGGTGATGGCAGACAAGAAAGGCAACGAAATCAGTCATCAATATTCGCATACGATTTGCACCATGCCCGAGATCACGGTGAGCAAGATGTCCAATGGTGCTCGACTGGAAGAACGCGGTGGTGTCTCGACGATCTCGTATCCGAACGGCGACCACATTCAACTCGATGTCTGGGGTGTGACCGAAATCAAACGCGGCAAAGTGACAGAACATATCCGGCAGCCAATCACCCAACCGCTGGAATTGCCGGCCGACCCGAACAGAAAATACAAAACCTAAAGCGCGCGAAACGTATATAGGATAGCTCCTGATTGGGAATTCCACCACTGGGATTGAGCCTGTCGGATTGGTTGAGGCAGTCTTCCAATGATGTCCTGCATGCCTGGGAGCGCCGGCTTCCAGCCGGCATTAAACCTGGATCAATTGAGAGATGCCGCCCAGGATGGATGGCGGCGCTCCCAGGGAACAATGTCGGACTTCGCACCGCCAGCGATACCGCCAACTCTGCCAAGCGAGCGATCCCCTCATTTGCTATGCTTACCACTGCTGAGTGTTTCAGCCTGGAGAATGAAAATGCGAGTCCTGGTCACTTTGCTGCTCGTTCTGGCAATCGCCGGCGGCGGCGGCTATTGGTATTGGATCAGAACACCGCAATATTCGCTGGAGCAGGTCAAAGCAGCAATCAAAGCGCATGACCTGGAGAAGTTCAACAAATACGTCGATGTAGATGGCACCTCGACGCGCATGGTCGATGACTTTTTCACCAAACCGATGCGCGACGCGCTCGGACCGAGCATCCTCGGCCAAGTGCTGGTGACGGGGCTGGCCAGCTTTCTGCGGCCGCAGATCGCCCGCGGCATCAAACATGAGATTCTCACGTTCGTGGAAACAGGGCAGTTCAGGCCGGAAAACTCAGCCGACCAGGATCCACCGCCAGGTGGTATCTCCCTTTCTGGGATGGATTTGCATCTCGGCTTTCGCGCCCACGCGCTCAAGAGCGTCACCTCAGTGCAAACGGATGGTGACCTGGCGCAACTGGAGCTGTTGCTGCACAACACTCTCTACAACGAGGATCTTCCGCTAGACGTTAAGATGCGCAAAATGGACGGCTACTGGCAAATTATCGAGCTGACGAATTTTCCTTCCTTCTGCGGCAAGTTGGCTGCGCTCGAAGCCCAACACCAAACCGGCGGCGACAATGCCGAACAGCCGGCGAAAACTAACGGTATTTAACTGCCAAGAGTCGTAATGCGCGTTGCTATCTCCAGCATGGCCAAGCTAGGAATAAAGCGTATTTATTTCTCTTTGCCTAACCAACTTCCGCGCCAAATTTCACACCGCCTAACTCTACGAATCACGTGGATGATGTCCCGTGTCGGCGGCCGTGTATCTTTTGCGCCTGAAAAGGCAGAATTGGAGCGCTTATGAAATGGCTGAAAATGAAGCGCGTCTGGATTCCAGCCACGACGCTGATCACAGCAGTTTGTTTGTTTCTTGTCTGGTCGTATTTCTTCGCCGTCATTCCCTTGCCGACGATCGCGCGGCCGTACAACGCGGACGGGCTTCACAACGGCTTTCTCCAAAGCGATCGGTTTGTGCTCGGTGCGAACTATCCATGGCTGAACTACGGCGGCGACTTCGGCACCAACGTTTGGGGACATTCCGGATTGTCCGAGCCCAGCAACACAGCCGCTCTTGACCAGGATTTCCTCTGGTTCGAGCAACACAACATCAGGTTTGTGCGTTGGTTTCTCTTCTGCGATGGCAGAGCTGGTCTTGTATTCAATCCTGACGGTTCTGTCAAAGGGCTCGACGACTACGTCTTCAAAGACATGGACGTGGCTGTTGCGGCGGCTAAGAAGCACAACATCATGCTGATGTTCGTGCTGCTCGACTTCAACATGCTCGACAGTGCCAGTCTGCAATATGGGCTGAAACTGGGTGGACATGCGGCTCTCATCCGCGATCCGGTTTTGCGCCAAACGTTCTTCGAGAACGCGCTCAAGCCGCTATTGCAGCGCTATGGCAACAACGGTGCCATCGTTGCCTGGGAGGTAATGAACGAGCCCGAATGGGGCACCAAAGTCTGGGGCGGCGGTCAGATGAAAGAGTCGGTGGCGCTGTTTCGCATGAAAGATTTCGTTAGAGAAACGGCGGCTTACATTCACAAACATTCGGCGCAGGCTGTAACAGTTGGCTGTGCACGCCGCAGTTGGCTGTTTATCTGGACGGATGTCGGCCTGGATTTCTACCAGTACCACTACTACCCGTGGATGGAACGGCACACGGATTACAATTACCCTGCCGATCGGCTGCACCTCAATGCTCCGTGTTTGATCGCCGAGGTTCCCACCGACAATCCAGCCGACTTTCACCGCTACATGGATCAAGCGCTGGCTAACAAGTACGCGGGGTTAATGGGATGGAGTTATCGCGCCACCGACAAGTACTCGTTCCTCAAAAACCGAGGAACGGAGATGGACAGTTGGCGGATGGCGCATCCGCTCCAGTTTCGCCCATAGTGTTGCGTACCTTTCGCAGCTCGAATAACTTGCATAGCTTCGCCATAGAGCCGCGATCTATGGCGAAGCTGATGCAGGTTCTGGGGAGAAAAGTTCAACCGATATCGGTTGAACTTCATCATAGTTGAAACGCCCAGCCAGTTTCGTTCCTTCATCATTTTCCGATCCGTACTAGCCAAATTAGTACTATATGCTAGAAAAGAGAAGGAAAAAGAGGGGAAAAGCTAGGAGCACTAACTTTTCCCCCACAGACACCCCGCAGCGAAGACGCCCCGAAGGGCGTCCCCGCCGCGGGAATGTCATTGGCATTACAGCAGCTTGGGCGAAATCACGCCGAAGCCGGTCATCACGTTGTAGCTGGCCTTCGGATCGGCCGGGTACGGCCCGGTCGCGTCGCCAGCGGTCAACTTGTCGACCATCTGCTCGCCTTCAGCGTAGGCCTTGGCCAGGAACGACGGGATGCCGTGCTTGACCTTGACCGCCGACGCCTTGCCAATCTCGAACGGCGCAGCGTGGCTGGTTCCACCAACCTGCATCTTGCGCTTGTTGTAGAGAATGGTGGCGCAGCTTGCCGGCTGAGCCAGGTCGGCGAAGACGCTGGCGCTGTGACCGGCCTTGCCCGTGTTCGAGGAAACCGGCAGGTGCAGCCGTCCCTCTTCGGTCATCGGAGCGAAGTGCGCCGAGATACCGTAACCGGTCTCGCCGCCGTCGCTGTCGTTCCACGGGAAGATGGAGCTGACGGTCTTGCCGTTGTCAGAAGTGACGCCGACGCCGGCTCCGCCACCGATCCACGGCACGCTCGACGGCGCGTCGGGGGTGTCGGATTGGGTTCCGTCCTTGGGACCGTTGTCGCCCGTGGCCGAGATGTAGTCGATGCCGACGAGCTGCGAGGCCAGCCCGATTCGGGCCCAACGCTCGAGCGAATCGCCGGTGTTGTTCGACTCACCCATGCCCCACGAGATCGACATACCGGACAGCTTCACCAGCTTGCTGCCGATCTTCACGCCCTTGAACACGTTCGCCGCTTCGCCCGCTCCGGCAAACGCGTCGTCGGAGTTGCCGGCCTGGAAGCACACGACGCCGCCGTTCGGGTTGAGCAAGCCCTGCGCGAGCAGGTCAAGCACGTTCTCGACCGTCGAATCGTCGGTGTAGCTGCCGTTCTTGCCGCCGTCCGTCGAGACGCGGTTGAACAGCGGCGAGTTGATCCCGGCTTCCTTGGCCAGCGTCTTCAGATCGTTGCCGATCTTGACGTTGTCGCCGCCAAGGGAGATGTAGCCGGTCAGTCGCACAACGGAGTCCAGCGCGGCCAGGTTCCAGCCTTGCAGCTTGGCCAGGTCACGCGAGGTGGCACCGTTGGGGATCGTGCGGGGCTGCTTGCCGGTCGGCTTGTGGACGAGGTAGTTGGTGTGCGCGATCAGACGCTGGCGCAGACCGAAGAACCCGACGATCGGCAGTCCTTCCTGCACGTTGATCGAACCCTTGTGGTCGATCACGTAGCCGCCCTTCTTGTCGTGGAACTTGAAGAGCTTGAGGCCAGGCGAGAACTTCTGGAACGCGGCGTACGTCCCGGAAACCGGGACGATGCCGTGCGACCGGTGTGCCTGGCTGCGGTTCTCAATCTTGAGGCCGGCGTCGCGGGCGGCCTTGTTGATCTGACGGACGTGCTCCGGTCGGCTGCCCAGGACCTTCTCCAGCTCCGCCGGAGTGAGATGGGGACGAGCACCGGATTGGACTTCGCCGAGCAGCGACTGGATTTCGGCTTGAGTGATGAAAGTCGGGGTTTGGAGAGAGGCGGTGAGCTGGGTGTTGCCCCCAATCTCCTTGCCCTTCTTCAGACCCTTGGGCGCCTTACGGAAGCTGCCCTGCAGAGTGGTAAATGACATGAGAGTCTCCTTCAAAGCTGTGCATCTCCCGCGCGCTGCGAGGGAATGCGTGGTTAAGAACAGGGCTTGCGCAACCAACAGAGTTGCCACCCTGACCGACCGACATTTGCGCGACAAAACGCCGTCCCCATCCAGAGAATCCGTACTAAAAGCCAACCGACAAATCCCGCTGATTGGGCTATCTGCGTGATGCAGAAAGACGCCCGTTACAGCAAAGCTGTAGGGATGAGGTTTGGATCAGTATCGAAGTTCGGTGGGGGGAAGGCGCTTTATGGGCTCGCGGAAAAGTAGGTAATAGTCCTTCGACACTACCCATGAGAACCATATAAACCAATAGAAAAAGAGAGCTTGGTGCAGCAGGTCTACCTGAATAAGATCGCGCACCTCCGCTATTTATTGTGAGATTTTCCAGTTAAAAACTAGAGATTTTCGTGAGATATGCATTGGTTTTGCCCCTTGGTGATGCGTAGCCTGGAACTACCATTGACAACCCCTGACAAAACCTCAAAACAACCAAACCACTTAATTCTCTAGCGATTTTCCACCCTCATCCCATTGCAGCTTTGCTGCGTAAGGTGTCTCAGCCATAGCGCTGGACCCACATTCGGGACTTTGAGGCTGAATTTCGCTTGGGTTTTTGGTGGCTTGGCTTTGAGGCGAACACAGGTGTTTGGTCGGGGGTTTCCACTCCCGGATTTTTGTTTAACCCGCACTCTGCGCAGCTTCGCGGAGTAGCACATCCAAATAGGAGACTCTATATGCGTAACTACATCACGCTTAAAGGCAGTCACCGGGTCGCTCCAAAGGGGCATCGCAAGGGCAAGGAAATCGCCCCCAACACCCGGCTCACCGCCACCCTTCAGCTCGAAACGGCCGCTTCTCTGGACGAAATCAACGCCCTGATCGCTGCCGTCAAGTCTGGCGCTCGCGCACCGCTCACCCCGGCGGAACGCATCCAGGTCATCGGCGCCAATCCCGCGCACGTCCGCCAGGTCAACGCGGAGCTTCGCGCCGTCGGTATCAACCCCGTCGACCGCGAACTGCATCACCGTGTCCACGGCAACGTTCCCATCGAGGGCACGTACGCCGCCTTCAAGCGGTTCAGCGAAGGCCTTCACCTCCGCCAGTACCACAAGAAGGGCAAGGTGTTCATCGGCCGCGAAGGCGACCTCAAGGTTCCGGACGGCCTGCACATCACGGGCTTCTTCGGACTCGACGAGCGCGAAGTCGCCCACACGAACTTCCGCATCCACAAGCCCGGCAAGAACAAGCCCCACAACGTCCCCAACGGCGCCACCTCGCGTGACCTCGCGGCGATTCAGGGCTGGGACCTGGCCAAGCTCGATGCGGCCGTTCGTTGCACCGGCTACATCTCGCTCGGCGGCGACAACGTCAAGATCAACAACGACCTCAAGACCCTCTGCACGCGGGCCAAGATCAACACGCCGCTGACCCCGTTCATCCCGGTCGGCGGAGTGAAGAACGGCGCCTACACTGACGATGCGACCGTCGAGAACACTCTCGACAAGCTCGCTCAGGGTCTGCTCAACCCGAACGGCGCCGTGGCCTGCTTCATGGCCGGAAACTCGGACGATGCCTTCGCGGGCGCGGCCGAAGCGGCGAACGTCTGGAAGGGCGTGAAGATCAAGGGCGTTCTCGTGCCGCTCTCGGGCGTCTCGATCTCCTGGGGCATGGGCGAGTCGAACAACACGCCGGATTCGCTGGACCGCTGGGGCCGTATCGGCCAGTCGGCTCAGCTCGGCGGCATCGACTACACCGCGGCCACGGGCGACAACGGTCCGAAGGACAACACGGAAGCCTATACGCCGGATGCGCCTTCGTGCGTCACCGGCATCATGGGCGCCGCTGGCGTCGGCATGACCGTTGGCGACACCGCCCAGTTCTCGGCGGTCGATCCGGACCTCATCCAGGCCGTGATCGCGAAGGCGATCGCCTCGGGCGTCCTCTCGATCTTCCCGTGGAACGACACGGCGTCGGGCGGCGGCGAGACCGGCTACGGCATCTCGGGGCACTTCCCGCCGGAAGTCTGGGAAGCGGCGCTCAAGATCGCTGTCTCGGCCGTCACGGGCAAGCCTGGTCACTCGGCCAGCATGTTCGCGGATCTGGCTCAGCCG